>Ga0315900_10001243_pt1 | contig 40918 bp, 40 predicted proteins | sample LakEriMetagenome_FD_203521 | JGI IMG/M metagenome (GOLD analysis project Ga0315900, IMG submission 203521) | Freshwater fungal communities from buoy surface, Lake Erie, Ohio, United States - Buoy 12 MA114 | ecosystem: Environmental > Aquatic > Freshwater > Lake > Lake biofilm | place: USA: Lake...
GATCGAGCACAGCCCGGCGGGCGCGGATCGACCAGGTGGGGGTCTTGTTCTCTTCGCAGACTTCGCAGGACGTGTAGACGACCTGATCGAGCGCGTTGATGCCATCGGGGCGGCGGACGGCGGAGTTCGCGGTGACACTGGCGCCCTGCGCAAGGCGGGCGGAGAAGCCGATGGCGTAGCCGTCTGTGAGGTTGGAGCCGACTTCGAGTTCGTCAGCAAACTGCTGCGAGCCGTCGACATCGATGATGATCACATTGCCATTGGCGCGGACTTTTTCGGTGGTCCGGTTATAGACGAGCCGGTCGGCGCGCAGGGTTCGGCCCCGATAGAGCGCCTCGACGTTTCCTTCGGCGACAATGCTGTTCTCGCCTTCCAGTTCGTAGACTGTGTCGGCTTCCAGGATCACCCGTTCATCGGCGGTCTGGACGGCGGCGGCAGAGACTTCGGACGTAGCGTCCTGGGCCTGCGCCGCGAGTGGCAACACCGCCGAAAATCCGGCCAGCAGCGCAAATTGGGACCAGTAAGACAAAAGGATCACCCTCACTCTGTCGCCACGGCGCGCGGACTGCCTTCCCCGGGAGGTCAACGCTGGTTTCGGCAAAGGCTTAGAGTCGATCCGCCGGGCCGTCCAGCCACCCGGCCATCTGCGCCTGCTTTTGGCGGCGGCGCCGGTGCAAGCGGGCCACATGGGCGAATCACACGGCCCGGGCCACCAGGCCGCCCGGATAGGACAACGCCTCGCCCGCCAGCTCCAGTTCCATCAGCACGGCATTGCACTGGGCCGCGTTCAGCCCGGCAGCGCGGGCAATCTCGTCGATCGGCATGGGATGGGGGCTCAGGGCCTGGCGGACGCGGGCAAGTTGGTCTGCAGGAAGCGGGCCGTCGAGAAAGTCAGGCGTGAAGGCGGGCGGCGGCGGGGCGGCGACATGAAGGGAGGGTAATCCGGCGAGGACTTCCAGCACGTCCTGCGCATGGCGCACGAGCGCGGCGCCCTGACGGATGAGGCCATTGGTGCCGGCGGCGCGCGGGTCCAGCGGCGAGCCGGGAACTGCCATGACCTCGCGGCCCTGTTCCGCGGCCATGCGCGCCGATATGAGCGAACCGGACCGTTCGGCGGCCTCGACCACCACAGTGCCCCGGGCAAGGCCGGTGATGATGCGGTTGCGGCGGGGGAAATCCTGTGCGCGGGCCTTGTAGCCGGTGGGGCTCTCCGAGACGATCAGGCCGTGCTCGGCGATCTCGCGGTAAAGGCGTTCGTGCTGGGGCGGGTAGATATGGTCGATGCCGCCGCCGAGGACGGCGATTGTGCCCGTTGCGAGGCTGGCAGCGTGGGCCTCTCCGTCGATGCCGAGGGCGAGGCCGGAGACGGTGACGAGGCCGGCGCGGCCAAGCTCTGCAGCCATGTCGCGCGCGATCTTGCGGCCGGCGGCGGAGGCATTGCGGGCACCAACGATGGCGACGGCGTCCGGTCGGGCGAGCGCCAGATTGCCCAGAACGGTGAGCAGGGGCGGGGGCGGATCGAGCGAGATGAGCAGCTTCGGGAATTCCGGCTCGCAGCTGGCGATCAGGCGGGCGCCGCAGCGCTGGGTCGCGGCGATCTCGTCCTCGATGGCGGAGGCTGAGGGCAGCTCGATGCGGCGGCCCTTGGCGACGCGGCTGGCAATGTCGGGCAGCGCGGCGAGGGCGTGGGTGGCCGTGCCGAAGCGCTCGATCAGGCGGGCGAAGGTCAGGGGGCCGATATTCGGTGTACGGACGAGGCGGACCCAGTCCCGGCGTTCTGCGTCGCTGAGCGACCTGAGGCTCATTCTTCCGGCTTGGCTTTCGGCGTGCCGAAGCGCGGCTCTGTGCCCTTCAGGAGGCGGCCAAGATTGGCGCGGTGGGTCCAGAACACGAAAAGGGAGAGAAGCGTGAGGCCGCCGAGGATCAGCGGGTTGCGCTCGCCCATCAGATAGGTGCCCGGCGGGACAGCCGCCGCTGCAGCGAGGGCGGCGAGTGAAGAAATGCGCGTCATGGCGAATAGGCCGAGCCAGATCGGCGCGGCGATGACGAGGCCCTTGAGCGGGGTGACGAAGGCGAGAAGGCCGGCATAGGTCGCGATGCCTTTGCCGCCCTTGAAGTTCAGCCAGACCGGATAGCAATGGCCGATGAAGGCCGAAGCGCCCGCGACGAAACCGGCTTCACGCCCGCCGATATAGGTGAAGGCAAGCGCCGCGAGACCAGCTTTCAGGCTGTCGAGCAGGAAGGTCGCGAGTGCCAGGTCCTTGCGCCCGGTGCGCAGCACATTGGTCGCGCCGATATTGCCCGAGCCGATGGCGCGGATGTCGCCGAGACCTGCAGCTTTCGTGATAACGAGCCCGAACGGGATCGACCCGGCGAGATAGCCGACCGTCGATGCCAGCGCGAAGAGTGCCCATTCCGGCATGTGCGGTGTGTTCCCCGTCCGTCCCTGTTGGGGCGAGGTTTAAGGGGGCGAGGGGAATGGGGCAAGGGGGCGCTACTTGAGCAGCTTCATCCCGGCTTGTGCTGCCGCGACCTTGTCGAAGGTGACGGTCTCGTTCGCTCCTGCCCATGACGCTATCTCGGCGATCAACGCATCCGCAAATTCGACCGATGTGCCAGCATTGTACACGGCGAGTGCGCGGTGCGCACAACCAGAGTTTTCCACAATCAGTTCCGCCGTTTCGAGAAGGTCGTGAATAGATTGGGCAATCTCGGTTCGCGACAGGCGATATCGTCGCAACAGAACCCAGCTGATTTCTGCTAGAACGACCGAACTGATGAATCCGGGCTGCTCAGCATTCAAACTCGACATGAAGCGTGTGGCTGCAGGCGATTGAACCGGGTCATCCTGCGCGATGAAACGGATCAGAACGTTGGTATCGATTCCGGTCACTCGCCAGCTGCGCCTTCGGCAATCGCGTCGTCCATGTCTGCCAGTGACACAGGCGAAAGAGGCTTCCGGATGCTGCCCTTGAGCCTCATAAGAGGCTTAGTGGCGGGTTTGATTGCAAAGCTGCCATCCGCCATCTGAACGAATTCGACACGGTCGCCGGGACCAACGCCAAGGGCCTCCCGCACATCCTTGGGGATTGTAAGCTGGCCTTTGGAAGTAACCGTTGCAGCAGTCATTGCGGCATCCTTACATTTAGTAAGGACAAAAGTAAGGCATCGTTCCTGAAAAGTCAATGCGCGGGGCTACCGCTCGAACACCGTCTTGCCGCCTACGAACGTGCGCAACACGCGGCCCTGCAGGCGCCGTCCGTCGAAGGGTGAGTTCTTGGAGCGCGAGAGCAGGTGGTCGCGGTCGCAGAGCCAGGGTTTACCGGGGTCGAAGAGGATGAGGTCGGCGGGTGCGCCTTTCGCGATGCGGCCTTGCGGCAGGCCGAGGATCGAGGCGGGGCCGATGGTGACCGGGGCGAGGGCTTCGAGCAGTGAAAGCTCTTCCTCGGCGACCAGCGTGAGCAGGCAGGGCAGAACGGTTTCGAGGCCGGCCGCGCCGAACGAGGCTTCGCCGAAGGGCAGGCGTTTTTCCTCCGGGGGCTGAGGATCGTGCGCCGAGACAACGGCGTTGATCGCACCTTCCTTCAGCGCGGAAATCAGCGTCTTGCGCGCCTGTTCCGTCCGGAAGGGTGGGTTCACCTTGCAATAGGTGAGATAGTCGCCAACATCGAGCTCGTTGAAAAACAGCGAATGCGCGGCCACGGTCGTGAACACTTTGGCGCCGCGCCCGCGCGCGATGTCGACGATGTCGAGTGTGCGCTGCGAGGTTACCTGGTCGAGGATCAGGGTGCAGCCCGTCTGCTCGGCCAGCACAACGTCGCGCGCGGCGCCGAGCCATTCGGCTTCGATCGGGATGCCGGAAAGGCCATGGCGCGCCGCGAACTCGCCCGCGTTCATCACGCCGCCGCCTGCGAGCGAGCGGTCATCCGGGCGCGACATGACGATGGCGCCCCGGCTGGCCGCATAAGTCATCGCGCGTTTCATTACCTGTGCACTCGCCACTGGCCAGTCGCCATTGGTGAAGAGCACGGCGCCGGCTTCCGCCATCAGTCCGATCTCGGACATCGCCTCGCCCCCGAGGCCAACGGTCAGGCCGCCTGCCGGGAACACGCGCGCAAAGGCCGTCTCGCGGCCGCGCTCGGCGATGAACTGGACGAGGGCGACATCGTCGATGACAGGTCGCGTGTCCGGCATGACGACCAGGCTAGTGATGCCGCCCGAGAGCGCCGCGCGCGAGGCGGTAGCCAGCGTTTCCTTGTGCTCCTCGCCGGGCTCGCCGGTCTTGGCGCGCAGGTCAATCAGGCCGGGCGCAAGGCAGAGGCCGTTCGCGTCGATGGTTTCCTTGGCATCCTTGAAGGACACACCGGTCCCGGTGCGGAACTCCTTGATCACGCCTTTGTCGATCAGCACGCCCCCGGTGGCGTCCGTGCCGGTCGCGGGGTCGAGCAAGCGGGCGTTGAGAATTTCGAGGCTCATGCGCGGCCTCCTGCGAGGAGGTGGAGCACGGCTTCGCGCACCGCGACGCCCATCTCCACCTGCTGGGTGATCACCGAGCGTTCGCCGTCGGCGATGGAGCTTTCAATCTCTACACCGCGGTTCATCGGGCCGGGGTGCATGACGATGGCATCGTCCTTGGCCAGCGACAGCCGGTCAGCCGTCAGGCCGAAATAGCGGAAGTATTCGCGCTGGCTGGGCAGCAGGCTGCCATTCATACGCTCCAGCTGCAGGCGCAGCATCATCACGACATCGGCGCCGGGCAGGGCACGGTCAAAGTCCGTACCCGCACTTTCGGCGCCCCAGGTGTCCGTACCCGGAGGGATCAGCGTGCGCGGGCCGCACAGGTGCACGCGGGCGCCCATCAGGTGTAGCGCCATGGTCGTCGAGCGCGCGACGCGGCTGTGCGCGATGTCTCCGCAGATCACGACCTTCAGGCCCTCGATGCGGCCCTTGACGCGGCGGATCGTCAGCAGGTCCAGCAGGGCCTGTGTCGGATGTTCGTGCGTGCCGTCGCCGGCATTGATCACCGCGCAGTCCACCTTGCGCGAGAGCAGCTTCGCCCCGCCAGAGGCCGAGTGGCGGATGACGAGCGCGTCCGGCTTCATCGCGTTCAGCGTCATCGCGGTGTCGATCAGCGTCTCGCCCTTCTTCACGCTGGAATTGCTGACCGGCATCGAGACCACGTCCGCGCCGAGGCGGCGAGCAGCGATTTCGAAGCTGGAGAGCGTGCGTGTGGAGTTCTCGAAGAAGAGGTTAACCACGGTCCGGCCATTCAGGACCGGCACTGGCCTGCGGCCGGCGCGGGTGGCCTCTGCATAGGTGTCTGCGAGGTCTAAAATATGTTGAATATCAAGGGGGTGAAGGCCTTCAATTCCGAGCAGGTGTTCGTGCCGGAAGGTGTAGTCTGCGTGCGCCGCTGCCATGAAGGCCCCTTCGATTTGCGGCGGTTTAGGCGCGATTCCGGCGGCGGGCAAGCCTTCAGACCGCGCCCAGCCACAGGATCACGCCCCAGGTCAGCGGCAGGGTCAGCGCGGCGAGCAGGGTTTGCGCCGCGATGAAGTTTGCCGCCAGCGTCGTGTCGCCGCCCAGTTCGCGGGCGAGCACGTAGGAGTTCGGCGCGGTCGGCGTTGCTGCGCAGATCAGGGCGATGGCAAGCGGCAGGCCGCTGAGACCGATGGCGAGGCCAACGGCGAGCGTGACGGCTGGCAGGCCGAGCAGGCGGACGAGAGACCAGGTGAAGGTACGAAGGCCCGCCCGTTGCAGGGCGCCGAGGTCGACGCCCGCGCCCGCGCTGAGGAGACCAAGCGCGATGGCGGCGTCGGCGAGCATCTTGAGGCTTTCGTCGGCGATCACTGGCAGGCGCACATGGAAGCTCGCGAGCGCGATGCCGATCAGGCAGGCATAGATCAGCGGGTTGCGTGTCAGCGCGAGCAGGGGGCGCGGCTTGTCGCCGGGCGGACGCTCGGCATGGCTGACGAGGGCGTAGACCGAGATGACGTTGGCCACCGGAATCATCGCCGCCGCCGCAAGGCTGACGAGGGCGAGGCCTTCATCGCCGAACAGCAGCCCGCCGAGCGAGAGCCCGATGATCGTGTTCCAGCGCACGTTGGACTGGATGATGGTGCCGATGGCCGGCGGCGCCATGCCGGGCCAGAAGCGCGCCGAAAGTCCGAAGGCGCCCATCACCACTTGCGCCGCGATCAGCGCGCCGAGCATCACCCAGGGCGCGCCATCAAACTCGGCATTTGCCAGTGCACGGATGATCAGCGCCGGAAGAAGCACCAGGAAGGAAAGCCGGTCGAGGGCGCGGAAGGCCTCCGCCGGAACCAGCCCGCGCTTCGCAAGGAACTGCCCCAGCGCCACCAGCAGGATGACCGGCACAAGCGCCGTGAGGAAAGCGCTCATGCGCCTTTCTCCAGCCGCTCCAGCGCTGCATGCAGGATCATCGCGGCTGCCATCGCGTCGATACGGTCGGAGCGGCGCTGCTCGGTGAAGGAGAGTTCCCGCACGATCTCGTCCGCCGCCACGGTCGAATACCGCTCGTCCTGGAAGGCGACCGGAATGTCGCGCACCTTCAGCAGGTTTGACACCAGCGTGCGGACCGACTGGACGCGCGGCCCTTGGCTGCCATCGGTATTCAGCGGCAGGCCCACGACCAGGCCGGCGCCCTTGCGGTCGTCGTAGATCTCGAAGAAGCGCCCGAGCGCGGGGGCGAGCTTCAGTTTGGGGATTGTCTCGACGGGGCTGGCGAGAATGCGGCTGGCATCGGTCGCCGCCACGCCCAGCGTCTTCGTGCCCGGGTCAAGGCCGATCAGGACGCCTTTCACAGGCAGGTCGAACAGGTCAACAACAGGCATCCCGGGGCACATACGACCTTGAAGCGGCTTTGCCTATGGCGTAATCGGGCGGCTTCAGAGGAGCCGGTTCATGAGCGTTACCCGCGACGACGTCCGCAAAGTTGCCCGCCTGTCCCGCATCGCGGTGCCGGAAGAGCGGCTGGACGAGCTTGCCGGCGAGCTGAACGGCATTCTCGGCTGGATCGACCAGCTCAACGAAGTCGATGTCGAAGGTGTCGAGCCGCTGACCTCGGTGGTCGAGACGCAGCTGCCGATGCGCGAGGACGTGGTGACGGATGGCAACATCCAGGACCAGGTGCTCGCGAATGCGCCGCGCAGCGAGCACGGCTTCTTCGTTGTGCCGAAGGCCGTAGAGTAACCAGACTTACAATCTCCCCCGAAGCGGCCTAGGTCAGAGGTTGAGGTCCATTCCGGCCTCGGTCGCTGAAAGTCTGAACCGATGGCCAAGGGTCAAAAGAAATCCAACAAGGAAGTCCGCAAACCGAAGGCGGAGAAGGTGAAGCCGAAACTCGGCGCACCCGTCGCCAAGAAGGGCGACCTGAAGGGCATGGAGCATCTGAAGCGTTAGTTTAAGGGCTCACTTGGCTGGCGACATAATTTCCAACCAAACCGATTTCGGTTACGTTTCTGGGGCGATCAGGAACAGTTGAGAAGTGGACGCAATCGATGACATCCAAAAAACACCTCGCGCAGGTAAACATAGGGCGGGTGTTAGGCGGTCCTGACGAACCTGGAATGCGGGACTTCTTTGACAATCTGGCGCGCATCAATCAGCTGGCTGAGCGCATGCCCGGATTTGTCTGGCGCCTGCAAGATCAGACCGGCGACAGCGCTATGTCTCTCCACTGGCCCGGTGATCCGACCATGAACGTCAACATGTCGGTCTGGGAAGACGATGAGTCCCTGGCGACGTTTGTGTTCAAGACTGTCCACCAAAACTTCTATGCCCGGAAGCATGAATTCTTCGAGATGCCTGAAGAGCCTACTGTCGCGTTATGGTGGGTGGACATCGGACATGTCCCCACCGTCGAGGAAGCGAAAGAACGGCTTGATCACCTGATTGCACATGGAGCGACTGACTTTGCGTTTGGTTGGTCAAACCTTCCCGTCGCCAAACTATGGCGTGAGCGCCGTTGCGCATAACCTACACCGATTTCGGGCGTCTCATCTGCAGCAGGTCGCTTTAGGGCCGAGCCGTGCCGCTGCCCTTCGAGCCCCCCGAGATCGGCATGCTCTACAAAATTGAGTACTGTGTGCAGTGGGCCGGCAGATGATGCAGTCCTGCCGGCCCGAGTCTATTCGCGTACAGCCTACTTCGCCGGATTTATCAGGTACTTCGTGCCCGTCGCCTTCGCGTTGTAGGCCTGCAGCGTCTTCAGATCGAGCGCTTCGGCGAGCGAAATCTCCGCTGTGTAGTGGCTCGCAAACGTGGTCGTCAGCTCGTCGACCACGCGCTGGCGCATCTTTGCGCGAACTTCCGGCCCGGCCTTTTGCAGGAAGGGCGTCAGCAGATAGCCGCCGAGGTTCCAGGCAAAGCCGACGCCGGGCGGCACCTGCGTCTGTGACATGTCGAGCCGGCCGTAGATATACACCTGCGTCTCCTGGCCCGAACCGTAGCGGCTGAACTCCTTCATGTTGCGGCTCGCCGCCGCTTCCATCGCCACCAGCAACTGCCCGGCCAGCGGTCCGCCGCCGATGGCGTCGAAGCCGAGCGTCGTTTTCGTCTCGGCCAGGGCAGTGATCAGCTCTTCCATGAAGTTGGGCGATGAGGAATCCACAATGTACTTCGCGCCAATGCCCTTGAGCAGGTCCGCCTGCGCCTTGGACCGCACGATGTTGACCAGCGGCACGCCATCCTTCTGGCAGATCTTTACCAGCATCTGCCCGAGGTTCGAAGCGGCGGCGGTGTGCACGATCCCGGTGCGGCCATGCATCCGCATCGTCTCCACGAAGGAGAGCGCCGTCAGCGGGTTGACGAAGCAGGACGCGCCATCCCTCGCCGGCGTACCGTCCGGCAAGGGCAGGCACTGCGCGACGTTCAGCATGCGGTATTGGGAATACATCTCGCCGCCGAGGCCGGCGACCATCTTGCCGAGCAGGGCCTGAGCGGCTGGCGAGGAGCCCGCCTTCACGACCACGCCCGCACCTTCATTGCCGACTGGCATGGACTGGTCCATCCGCGCCGCCATCGCGCGCATCGCCGGGCCCGGCACTTTCGCGGTGATGATCGGGCGGTCTTTGGTGCCGGACTGGACAGCCGTCGACATGTCCGCGCCGCCGACAAGCAGGCCGAGGTCCGACGGGTTGATGGGCGTTGCCTCGACGCGGATGATGACGTCATCCGGGCCGGGTTCCGGCACGGCGACTTCCGCCAGAGAGAGTTCGAGTTCGCCCGAAGCCTTCAGATGGCTGCGCAGCTGGAGCGCGGTCTTTGGAACCGTGTTTGTCATTGTGTTGTCCTCCCGGAACAGGGTTGCGGCGCTCAGAGCGCTTCTTCTGCAAAGTCCTGATAGTCGATCAGAATTTCGTCGTCCGCCGCAATGGCGATACGCGCGGTGAGCGTGACGGTTTGCGCGTCTGCGTCAACCTCAAAGTCTGCATTCGCGTCGGGGCTGTGGTTGCACATCGAGATTTCGCCGAAGGCCACGGCGGCCCGCACGGCCCCATCGGGGCGCTCATCGACATAAAAAACGTAGTGGTACAGCCGGGTCGACTTGAGCGTCTCGGTGTCCTGATGGCTGAGGATCAGCAAGGGGTATATCCCGATCACGGATCCCGCCCGGATCGGACCGGAGGCAAACAAACCGCGGCCATGCAGGGGCGAGGTGCGAACCTCGGCGCGGCCCCCTTCGTTTCGTGCGAGCATGGCGGCGTGTCTAGCACGCGCCGGAGCGCGCGCCAGCGGGGTCAGGCGGGATTTTCTTCTGCTTCTGCCTCCGGCTTCTCGGCTTTCGGATTCCACTTGCGGATCTCGCGGATCATGCACCGCTGGGGACCGAAGCCGCCGCCAGAGGCATGGCTGACAATGATCGAGTCCCCTCGCGACAGGCAGCTGAGTGTGCTGTCGAGTGCAATCGCTTCGGCGAAGTCGAGATCCTGGCAGCCTGCCGAAACTTCGACCATGTAGCGGTCACGGCCTTCATGCAGCAGCACTGTGTCGCGCTCATTCATGCTGAAACCGTCAATTGTAGATGCAAAGCATATATCGTCTGCCACTTCTCCCAGTCTGGGGTCCGCAGCATACTTTTCTATCCCACGAAGCCTCGGTTCAGCAGGGGTTGTAGAGCAGGCGACAAGCGCACCAACGGCCAGAATGGTGAGGGCGATGGTTTTCATGCAGAATTCCTCCAGCGGGCCTGAAATCGGAGGCTGCAGTCTGCGCCCCGTTCACGCCTGTCGCAATGGGCTCACGAAGACTTGAACTTTTCCGCCGCGCCCTCTAGCAGGCGGGGTCCATGATAGGGATTTTCCGATGACCGATCTCACCGCCCTGACCCTTGCCGAAGCGCTGGACGGGTTGAAATCGAAGCAGTTTTCCTCGGTCGAGTTGACCGACGCCTTCATCTCGGCCATCGAAAAGGCCCGCATCCTCAATGCCTATGTCGTGGAGACGCCAGAAAAGGCGCGGGAAATGGCCAAGGCGTCTGATGCGCGCCGGGCCAAGGGCAAGGCCGGAAAGCTCGACGGCGCCCCCCTCGGCATCAAGGACCTGTATTGCACCGCGGGCGTGCGCACGACCGCCTGCTCGGGCATCCTCGGTGAGTTCACACCCACCTACGAATCCACCGTCACCCAGAACCTCTGGGACCAGGGGGCCGTCATGCTGGGCAAGCTCAACATGGACGAGTTCGCCATGGGCTCGTCCAACGAGACCTCGCGCTTTGGGCCGCCGATCAACCCCTGGCGCCGCAAGGGCGACAATCAGGGCCTGACCCCCGGTGGCTCGTCGGGCGGCTCGGCCACCGCCGTTTCGGGCAATCTCTGTCTCGCGGCGACCGCCTCCGACACCGGCGGCTCGATCCGCCAGCCCGCCGCCTTCACCGGCACCGTTGGCATCAAGCCAACTTATGGCCGCGCCAGCCGCTATGGCATGGTCGCCTTCGCCTCGTCGCTCGATCAGGCGGGTCCGATCGCCAAGACGGTCGCGGACTCGGCCATCCTGCTCGAGGTCATGTGCAGCCATGATCCGAAGGATTCCACCTCGCTGAACATCAAGACGCCGGACTGGCAAAAGGATGTGCGCAAGGGCGTGAAAGGCATGAAGATCGGCATTCCGAAGGAATACCGGATCGAGGGCCTCTCCGAGGAGATCGACGCGCTCTGGCAGCAGGGCATCAAGTGGCTCAAGGAAGCTGGCGCCGAGATCGTCGATATCTCCCTTCCGCACACGAAGTATGCGCTTCCCGCCTATTACATCGTCGCGCCGGCGGAAGCTTCGTCAAACCTCGCCCGCTATGACGGCATGCGCTACGGCGCGCGCGTCGATGGCAACAATCTGACCCAGACCTATGAGGCGACCCGCGCCTCGGGCTTCGGCAAGGAAGTGCAGCGCCGCCTGATGATCGGCACCTATGTGCTCTCGTCGGGCTATTACGACGCCTACTATCTCCGCGCACAGAAGGTTCGCACCAAGATCTTCCAGGACTTTGTCGAGGCGTTCGAGACCTGCGATGCGATCCTGACACCGGCCTGTCCGTCGCCGGCCTTCGCGTTCGGCGAAAAGTCCGGTGACCCGATCGAGATGTACCTCAACGACGTTTTCACCGTGACGGCAAACCTCGCTGGCCTTCCAGGCATTGCGGTGCCGGCTGGTCTGTCGGCCAATGGCCTGCCGCTCGGCCTGCAGGTGATCGGCAAGGCGCTCGACGAAAGCGCCTGTTTCCGGGTCGGCGGCGCGCTGGAAGATGCAGCGAGCTTTGTGGCCAAGCCGGAACGCTGGTGGTAAACTGGCCTTATGGCTCGTTTTTTCGCAATTTTCGCCGTAGTCCTCGTCCTGGGCCTGATCCTCATGAGCGGGACATTGTCCCGCTACGGGTACAGCCTGGCCGATCCCGAAATGGGCATCATGGTCGGCCTTTGCGTGCTGGTGGCCGGTTATGTTGCCTGGCGGATTTCGACCATCCTGAAGAACCGTGCCCAGAAGCTGGCAGACCGAAGCGCGCCCGGCGGCGCTGGCAAGACCAAACTCGCTGCCCTGTTCGAGCCGCGCAGCCGCGCCTACGATGCCCGCAAGGCGAACCTGGAAGCGCGTCGCCGCAAGCTGATCGAAGAAGGCAAGCTGTCGCCGGAAGAGGCGGCGCCCGAGCTTCCGGAGCCAGAGCCCGCACCGGCTCCTGCGCCGAAGCCCGGCACCCAGGCGGCGATCAAGGACCGCATGGCCGCCCGGGCTGAGCGGGTGCGCAAAGCGAAAGAAGAAGGCAAGATCTAGGCGGTTTCGCCGCCTCGACATGCCTTGCCTTCAGCCGCTAGAACGGCCCTAGAAACAATCAGGATCCCGCCACTCATGACCGACCGACCCACTTTCCGCATCAAAGGCGAAACCGGCGACTGGGAAGTCGTTATGGGTCTGGAAATCCATGCCCAGGTCGCCTCGAACGCGAAGCTGTTCTCGGGCGCCTCCACGGCATTCGGTTCGGACCCGAACTGTAACGTTTCGCTGGTCGATGCCGCTATGCCGGGCATGCTGCCAGTGATCAACCGCTATTGCGTCGAGCAGGCGATCCGCACCGGCCTCGGCCTGAAGGCGCAGATCAACACCTACAGCCGCTTTGACCGGAAGAACTATTTCTATCCGGACCTGCCGCAGGGCTATCAGATCAGCCAGTTCGCGCATCCTATTGTCGGCGAAGGCGAGATCGAGGTCGATGTCGAGATCCCCGGCGGGAAGGGCTATTCCTTCCCCTGCCGGATCGAACGGCTGCACCTTGAGCAGGATGCGGGCAAGTCGATCCACGACATGGACCCGCATGCGACTTATGTGGACCTCAACCGGTCCGGCGTGGCGCTGATGGAGATCGTCTCGAAGCCGGACGTGCGTTCGCCCGCCGAAGCGGCGGCCTATGTCAAGAAACTCCGCGCCATCGTGATCGCGCTCGGCACCTGCGACGGCGACATGGAGAAGGGCAACCTGCGCGCGGACGTGAACGTCTCCGTCTGCAAACCCGGCCAGTACGAGAAGTTCCGCGAAACGGGCGACTTCAAGCATCTCGGCACGCGCTGCGAACTGAAGAACATGAACTCTTACCGCTTCATCCAGCACGCCATCGAATACGAAGCACGCCGCCAGATCGAGATCATCGAAGGCGGCGGCAAGGTCGATCAGGAAACGCGCCTCTATGATCCTGTGAAGGGCGAAACGCGCTCGATGCGCTCCAAAGAAGATGCGCACGATTACCGGTACTTCCCGGACCCGGATCTTCTGCCGCTCGAGATCGAGAAGGCCTGGATCGAAGAGATCCGCAAATCGCTGCCCGAGTTGCCGGACCAGAAGCGTGCCCGCTTCGAGACCGATTACGGCCTTTCGCGTTATGATGCGGGCGTGCTGACGTCGGAGGCCGACAAGGCCGCTTTCTTCGAAGTGGTCGCAAAGGGCCGCGATGCCAAGCTTGCCGCCAACTGGGTGACGCAGGAGCTGTTTGGCTACCTCAACAAGGAAGGCCTCGAGCTTTCCGACAGCCCGGTTTCTGCGCCTGCACTCGGCGGTCTGATTGACCTGATCTCGGACAACACGATCAGTGGCAAGCTGGCGAAAGACGTCTTTGCCCGGATGATCGCGGGCGAGGGCGAAGCCGCGGCGATCGTCGAGAAGCACGGTCTGAAGCAGGTCACCGATACCGGCGCCATTGAGAAGGTGGTCGACGAGATCATTGCCGCCAACCCGGAACAGGTCGCCAAGGTGAAAGACAAGCCGCAGACGCTCGGCTGGTTCGTCGGCCAGGTGATGAAGGCCTCAGGTGGCAAGGCCAACCCGCAGGCCGTGAACGACATCCTGAAGACGAAACTGGGGATCTAACGTCCCCAATCCGACTATCCGCGCCTTCGCGTGGATAGTAGTCGGATGCTGAGTATCAGAAACCCGCCCTGATCTTCGCCGCAACCGGCTCCAGCTCCGCCGCGCTCTTCATGCCGCCCGCCGCATGTGCGCCAGGCTTCACGCCGTCCCAGACCGGCAGGATGTGGAAGTGCAGGTGGAACACGGTCTGGCCAGCCGGGGCGCCGTTGAACTGGAAGATGCGCAGTCCGTCCGGCTTCAGGCCCTTCTCGACGGCGCGCGCCACCTTCTGAACGCGCAGCATGTAGGCGCCGACCTTGTCGTCCGGCAGATCGAGAAAGTTGCGTGCCTCGACACCCTTCGGAATGACCAGTGTGTGGCCTTCGCCTTGCGGAAAAACGTCCATGAAGGCGAGGGCGATGTCATCTTCGAAGACCTTCACGCTCGGCATCTCGCCGCGCAGGATCTTGCCAAAGATGTTTGCGGAATCGTAGGGGGCGTGGAGTGTCATTCGCCCTTCTTAAACGGCGTCCGGTCCTTGAGGTAGTCAAAATCGGCGTCCACGGCAGCACGTTCACGCTCGAGGTATTCGGAGACGGCCTCCCGGAAGCCTGGATGGGCAATCCAGTGGGCGGAATGGGTGAGCACGGGGCCGTAGCCGCGGGCCAGCTTGTGGCCGCCCTGCGCGCCGGCCTCGACCGTTTTCAGCCCATGCGCGATCGCATAGTCGATGGCCTGATAGTAGCAGGTCTCGAAGTGCAGCATCGGGCGCGCGTCGATACAGCCCCAATAGCGCCCGTAGAGCGTCTCCGAACCGATCAGGTTCATGGCGCCGGCAATGGTGGTGTCGCCTTCATAGGCGAACACGAACAGAAGGTCATTCGCCATCCGTTCCCGGAGCATCGAGAAGGACGCCCGGGTCAGGTAGGGTGAGCCCCATTTGCGGTTGCCCGTGTCCATGTAGAACTCGAAGAAGATGTCGAGATGCGCCTCGGTGATGTCCGCGCCCGAGATGTGCCGGAACTCGAGCCCCTCCTGCGCCTTCGCACGCTCCTTGCGCAGGTTCTTCCGCTTCTCGGAGGAGAGCGAGGCGAGGAAATCACCGAATGATCCGTATCCGTCATTCTTCCAGTGGAACTGCTGGTCCGTACGGATCAGCAGGCCCGCGCTCTCCAGCGGCGCCACCTCCGCCTCTTCTATGAAGTTGATGTGCAGTGACGAGCTGCCCGCGCCCTCCAGAACCTGCAGCGCGCCTTGCAGCAACGCTGCGCGGTACTGCGCCTCGTCCGGCCCCGGCGCGACCAGGCGCCGGCGTCCGGTCACCGGTGTGAAGGGCACCGCCGAGAGCAGTTTCGGATAGTAAGCTCCGCCCGCCCGCTGCCAGGCTTCGGCCCAGGACTGGTCGAACACGAACTCGCCGCGCGAATGGCTCTTGAAATAGAGCGGCATCGCCGCCCGCAACCGTCCGCCCGGCTCGTGCACAAGGATATGATTCGCCTTCCACCCCGTCCGCGGTGTGGCCGCGCCGGAGCGCTCCATCGCGTCGAGGAAGTTCCAGCTGACGAAGGGATCGTAGGGCAGCCCCGGTGGATTGGCGCAGGCGTCCCATGCCGCCGGATCAATGGCGGACATCGAGTTGGCCTGGCTGATGCGGGGGAGGGCGGCGTCCATACCGCTTGATTTAGGGCGCCGCGAGCGCCGGGTCGATATGCTCAAAGATGATTGCGGGATTGTAAGGCTGAACCGCCTTCAAATCCGCCTCGGTCCTGACGGTCCAGACCACGAACGGTGTTACCGATTTGCGGGCGAGTGCGTCGGCGCGCGCCACATCTGTGTGATGCACTGCGAGATAGTCCACGCCATCCCGGATGGCGCGCTCGGCGATTGCCGTGAATTGCTCTTCACCGGCCTGCACTGATGGCAGAACCAGTTGGCCGCGCATCATGTTTTCCGGCAGCGCGCGCACGGCGGCTTCGGAAAAGCTCATCGCGGCGGCCAGTCCTTTCCAGCCTTTCAGCCGCGCGGCAACGCGTTCGGCAAACTGGACCGGGTCAGTCGATCCATCGACTTTCATCTCGCAGAGCAGCGGCAGGTTCTGCGGCCAGAAATCCAGCAGGTCTTCGAAGGTCGGGATGTTTTCTTCCGCGCCGGTCAGTTGCAGCGTCTTGAGGTCTGCCGCGCTGTGGGCCTCGAAGAGGCCGCTGGCCGCCGTCATCCGGTCGAGCAGCGAATCGTGGAACACCATCGTCTCGCCATCGGCCGAGGGTCGAAGGTCAAACTCGACGCCCAGCCCGGCGCGCGCCGCCGCGCGGAAACCCGTCAGCGAATTCTCTACCGGCCCGGTTTTCTGCCAAAGCCCGCGATGGGCATAGGCGAACGCGTTGAGGTCGAAGGGCTTCGACATCCCTCAGGCAATCTCGAACACGCCGTCGACTTCGACGGCAACACCGAGCGGAAGCGTCGGGCAGGCAACGGCGGAGCGCGCATGCTTGCCGGCGTCACCGAACACTTCAACCATCAGGTCCGAGCAACCATTCACGACTTGCGGAATGTCGACAAAGTGCGGCGCCGCATTGACGAAACCGCCGAGCTTCACGACGCGCTTGATCCGCGAAAGGTCGCCCACCGCCGCCTTGCACTGGGCGATCAGGTTGATGCCGCAGATGCGCGCGGCATGCTGGCCAGCGGAGAGTTCCATGTTTTCGCCGAGCCGTCCGAGAATGCGGCCTTCGGCCGTGGCGCTCACCTGGCCGGAGACGTAGAGCAGGTTGCCTGTGATCACGAAGGGAACATAGGTGGCGACCGGCTTCATCGGCGCAGGCAGGACAATGCCGAGCGCATCGAGCCGGGCTTCGGGGGTGGACATGGGCAGGCTCCCTGAATTGTTTCCGGGCCCCTCCTAACGCGGCTGGATCCCGGTGTCAGCCCTCGTCCTTTCGGGCCATGCGGGCCGCACGCCCGGTAATCACCGCTCCGGAACCGAATTTCGCCCGTGCCTTGTCGGACGCCCGCTCCGCAGCCGCGCGCTTGGCGACTTTCGGGTCAATCAGATCTGCGCGGTCGGAATGGTATTCGGACAGGCCCGAGAGACCGACGCCGATGAGGCGATATTTGATTCGTCCGGTTGCCTCCTTTTCCAGAAGCGGGCGCGCCGTGCGGAACACTTCCTGCGCCAGCTGGGTGGGCGCGTGCAGCGAAATGCGCCGTGTGATCGGCTTGAAGTCGGATGTCTTGAGCTTCAGTGTCACGACAACACCTACCACGCCTTCGGCCTTTGCGCGGTCGGCTGTCTTCACGCTCAGCCGCCAGAGATGGTCTTCCAGCACGGCGAGGTCAGCCGTATCCTCGAAGAAGGTGGTCTCGCTGGAGACCGACTTGCGATCTTCATTCGGCGTGACCTTGCGGCTGTCGCGCCCGTGCGCGCAGCGCTTCAGCCATTCACCGGTTTCGCCATAACGGCGTATCAGGTCCTTTAGCTCCGTACGCTGAAGGTCGCCGACTGTGTGGAACCCGTCCTTGGCAAGCGACTCGGCAAACTTCGGCCCCACCCCATGCAGGAAGCTCGCAGGCTTGTCTTCCAGGAAGGCCTCCGCCTCATCCGGCGAGATCACGGCGAAGCCGCGCGGCTTGTCGAGTTCGCTGGCCGTCTTGGCGAGGAACTTGTTGGCGGAAAGGCCGATGGAAACCGTGACACCAACTTCCTTCTCCACGTCGAGCGCAAGGCGCGCGAGACTCGCCGCCGGCGGCACGCCGTGCAGGCGCTCTGTGCCGGAAAGGTCGAGATAGGCCTCGTCAATCGACACTGGCTGCACCAGTGGGGTCAGCGCATCCATCCGGGCACGGATGGCGCGGCCGGCCTCGTGATACTTGGAGAAGTTCGGGCGAACAACCACGGCCTCGGGGCACAGCTTGAGTGCCTTGAACATCGGCATGGCCGAGCGCACGCCGTATAGGCGTGCCATGTAGCAACAGGTCGTCACCACCCCGCGTGTACCGCCGCCGACAATCAGCGGCTTGTCGCGTAGCTCCGGATTGTCCCGCTTTTCGACGGCGGCGTAGAAGGCGTCGCAATCCACATGCGCAATCGACAATTCTGTCAGCGATGGGTGACTGACGACGCGCAGACTGCCGCAGGTCCGGCAACGGCCGAAATCCTCTGTCTTTACAGCCAGGCAGTCGCGACAAAGGCTTGTCATGGCGCTGTTTTCCCGCGCGGATCGTCCGGTGCCGCAAACTTGCAGCCGGAACGGCATAAAAGCGTGTTAACCTTTTGCAGTATAGCTGAAAATGGTGGATCGGCATCCGCGCGAATCGTCAGCAAACTCGAGCAGTATGGCCCAAGAGCGTTCCCGGACAGTGTTGGTTGTTGAGGACAATGACCTCAACATGCGCCTGTTTTGCGACTTGCTCGGCGCCTATGGCTTCAAAACCTTCCAGTGCAAGGACGGCGCGAAGGCGGTGGAAATCGCTCGCAAGGAGCTGCCGGACCTGATCATCATGGACATCCAGCTGCCGGAAGTGTCGGGTCTCGACATCACCCGCTGGCTGAAGGACGACAAGAAAGTTGCCCATATCCCGGTGCTGGCTGTCACCGCATTTGCCATGCGAACGGATGAGCAGCGCGTCCGCGAGGCCGGCTGCGAAGGCTACCTCTCCAAACCCATTCAGATCGCGTCCTTCATCCGCGCGGTTGAAGCCCTGATGCCGAAGGCGACGGCATGAGTGCCCGGATCCTGATCGTCGACGATATCGAGGCGAACCGCCGTCTGCTCCAGGCAAAGCTTGAGGCGCAGTACCATTCCGTCATTCTAGCCAGCAATGGCCCGCAAGCGATCGATATGGCGCGTGAGCATGACCCTGAGATTATCCTGCTCGACGTGATGATGCCCGGCATGGACGGCTACGAAGTCTGCCGCCGCCTGAAAGCCGATCCGGTAACCAGCCATATCCCGGTGGTCATGGTAACGGCGCTGAGCGATGCCGAAGACCGTGTCCGCGGCCTTGATGCGGGGGCGGAGGATTTCCTCACCAAGCCGGTCGATGACTTCCTGCTCTACTCGCGCGTCAACACCTTGATGCGCTACAATGCGGTCACCTCCGAACTGCGCAAGCGTGAGGCCAGCGGTCTCAAGACCGGCGCTGTCGATGGCGTGACCGAAGATGAAGTCGACCGTCCCGCGCGGGTCTTCCTGATCGACGACAACCCGCGCACTTCTGCCCGCATCGCGACTGTGTTGCGCGATCATGGCCACAAGGTGATGACCCTGCTCGAGTCCGGCAGCATGGGCGACCTTGCCCAGGAGCGCACGGATGTGCTGCTCGTCTCGCTGCTCTCGAAGACATTTGATCCGCTCAAGCTCTGCGCACACTTCAAGACGAATGACGTGACCCGTGCCGTCTCGATCCTATTGATCTGCGATCCGCTGGAGCGTGCGAAGGCCGTCAAGGGCCTTGAGATCGGCGCGAGCGACATGATCATGGCGCCCATCGACACTCAGGAGCTGCTCGCCCGGGTGCGCACCCAGACGCGCCGCACCCGCTACGTCGAGATCCTGCGCGAGCGCGTTGACCGCGGTCTTGAGCTGTCATTGATCGACCAGCTCACCGGCCTGTATAACCGCCGCTACATGACCAACCAGCTGCAGCAGTACATGCACCGCGCGGTGATGGGCGGAAAGCCGCTCTCGGTGATGATGCTGGACATCGATCATTTCAAACTGATCAACGACACGCATGGCCATCAGGCCGGTGACGAGGTTCTGCAGGAACTCGCCGACCGCCTGCGCCAGAATATCCGGCCGATGGATGTGGCGTGCCGTCCCGGCGGAGAGGAATTCCTCGTCATCCTGCCTGAAACGCCGGGCGATCTCGCCTATGCCGCTGCCGAGCGCGTGCGCCGCGCCATCGCCGCCGGCAAGTTCAACGTACTCAGCGACACGCGGGAAGTCGCGGTGACGGTGAGTGCCGGTGTCTCTGCGCTGCTTGGCCCCCATGACACGATGGCAGATCTGCTCGCCCGTGCTGACTCGGCGCTGTACGCGGCCAAGTCTGCCGGCCGCAACCGGGTGGAAAGCCTCGCAGCCTGATTGACAGGCCCGCGCCGGCGCGCAACAGCCGGAAGGACGCGTTCATCCGGTCCGGGCCATTCATGACAGATCGTTTTTCGGCTTTCCGGCATTCTTCCTACCGCCGTTACCTGCTTTCGCGTTTCCTCACATCGCTCGGCTTCCAGTTCGTCTCGGTCGCCGTCGCCTGGCAGATGTATGACGTGACGCGCGACCCGGCGCTCCTCGGCTGGATCGGCCTCGTGCAATTCCTCCCCGCTGTGGCACTCGTGCTGGTCACCGGCAACGTTGCGGACCGGCTGGGGCGGCGTCTCGTGATGGCCTGCAGCGCGCTGCTGTTTCTCACCTGCGCCGCGTCCATTCTCTACCTCGTGCTGAACGACCGGTTCGACCCGGTGCTGATCCTCGCGATCCTCACCCTGTTCGGTACTGCGCGGGCCTTCTACGGCCCCGCCTCGTCGAGCCTCGTGGTCAATATCGTGCCGAGAGAAGACTTTCCGAACGCCGTCGGCTGGGTCACCTCGTCCTGGCAGGTTGCGACTATCGCCGGCCCGGTCGGTGGCTCGCTGCTCTACGGCCTCGCGCCCCACATTCCCTACGCCACAGCTGTCTGTGCCTATGCGGTGGCAATCCTATTGATCGTCTCGATCCCGAAACCCAACCAGCAGGTCAGCCGTGAACGGCCGACCATGGCCAGCGTTCTCGGCGGCTTCGGATACATCTGGAAACAAAAGATCGTCCTGGGGGCCATCTCGCTCGACCTGTTTGCCGTCCTGCTCGGCGGCGCGGTCGCTCTCATGCCGGTCTATGCCCGCGATGTGCTGGACGTCGGCGAAATCGGCCTCGGCCTGCTGCGCGCCGCACCGGGCATTGGCGCCGTCATCGCCATCGTGCTGATCACGGCGTTCCCGATCCGGGACCATGCCGGTGTGATCCTGCTTATCTTCGTCGCTCTGTTCGGCCTCGCCACCGCCGTGTTCGGCGCTTCCACCATCGCCTGGCTGTCGATCCTCGCCCTGATTTGTGTCGGCGGGTTTGATATGGTGTCCGTCTATGTCCGGGAAATCATCCTGCAGCTCTGGACGCCGGATGAGGTCCGCGGGCGGGTCAACGCCGTCAATTCGATCTTCGTGGGCGCCTCCAACGAATTGGGCGAGACCCGGGCAGGGTTCATGGCGGCCATTGCAGGCCCAGTGGTGACCGTCGTCGGAGGCGGCCTCGCCGCTATCGGGGTGGCCGCCGCCTCAACCTTCATCTTCCCCCAGCTCCGCCGCATCCGCACGCTGGATGACCAGCGGGATCAGAAGGCAAAGGTATTCTGAAACGCGAAAACCCGCGCCGGACGGGCGCGGGTTTCCAAAAAAATACCGAAAGAACAGGATCTTACTTGATCTTGCCTTCTTTGAAATCGACATGCTTCTTAGCAACCGGATCGTATTTCCGCTTCACCATTTTCTCGGTCATCGTGCGCGGATTCTTCTTCGTCACGTAGAAAAAGCCCGTGTCAGCCGTCGAATTGAGGCGAATCTTGATCGTGGCGGGTTTGGCCATGGGGTGGCCCTTCTCGAATAGGGTTGAAACCGGAAACCGGGCTTATTGACGAGGTGAGGGGCGCAAGTCAAGCGCTCAAAGCCGGTCTGTGGCGTGCCCGCCGCGGCTCCAGCGCAAGAAGGGCGGTCCGGGGTCGTGCCCGGGCTTGGACAGTCGCTCCCCGATCTCGCCCAGCATGAACCGGGTCACCGAGGGCAGGTCCAGTTTCATCGCATCTGCCAGCGTCACCCATTGCAGGTCCGACAGCTCCGCTCCGTCCACTGGCGGGCGCTCGTCGATCAGGGCGAGTTCCGCTTCGGCCATGAAAAACCGCGCATCAAACCGCTTGGGCCGGTAGGGCGGAGTCACCGCCCGCCCGATCAGGATCAGCGGTGACAGGTTCGCCACAACGTCCAGCCTGTGGAAATCTTCCCAGCCCGGCGGCGCTGTATCGGGCATCTCGGCAGAGCGCCCCACGATCAGCCCGGTTTCCTCGAAGGTTTCCCGGATGGCGGTTAGCGCGAAGGCCCGGGGGTTGCGCCGGCTTTGGATGCGCAGCTTGGCGTCCACTTCCGGCTTCAGCTCTTCCCAGGCAATCGCCTTGCCGTCCTGTGGATCCACCCGTCCGCCGGGGAACACGTACTTGTCCGGCATGAACGTATTGGTGCCGGCGCGCTTGCCCATCAGCACGCGCGGCTGTGCCTGGTCCCGCCGCACGAGGATCAGCGTTGCAGCATCCCGCGGACGCGGGCTGGGCGCGCCCTTGATGACGACGTCACCCTCTTCTTCCTTGTCGTATGCAGACTTCAACATGGATGACATCATTGATGCCAGAATGGCGATTGCAAGGCGCACTGCACAATGACGTTGGGTCATGCCGTATCCCGCACGCGCGGGCATTGGCAGGTGTGCTTTAACGCCGCTTCTTCTTGCCGGCGCCCTTCGGCAGCGTGCGCTTGTCGAACTGGGGCTTGCCCTTGCGCGGGGGGCCCCGGCGGCCGCGGGGTGGGCCCGAGTCGCGGCTGATTACCCGGCGCGCATCCCGGCGTCCGGCCGGCGCGGGAAGGGGATCGGAAATCATTTCGAGCAGTAGCCCGCCTTGCAGCGGCGTCACTTCCAATAGCCGCACACGGACGATCTGGCCGAGCGAGAAGGTCTTCCCGGAGCTACGCCCGTAGACCGCCATCGCGGCTTCGTCATGCACCCAGTATTCATCCGACAGCGACGAGATCGGAACGAACCCGTCCGCACCCGACCCCGCCAATGCCACAAACAGGCCGGCCGGCGTCACGCCAGTGATCCGCCCGTCAAACTCCGCGCCGACGCGGTCGGCCAGGAAGATCGCAAGGTAGCGATCCGTTGCGTCCCGCTCGGCGGCCATCGACCGGCGCTCGGTCATCGAGATGTGGCTGGCAATGTCTTCGAGCCGCGCGGCAGACCGTTCAGAGAGGCCGTCCGGGCCGAAATCATGCGCCGTGATCAGCGCGCGGTGGACGACGAGGTCCGCATAGCGCCGGATTGGCGAAGTGAAGTGCGCATACTTGGCGAGGTTCAGGCCGAAGTGGCCGAGATTTTCCTCCGAATAGATCGCTTGCGCCTGCGACCGCAGAACCATCTGCTGGATCATGCCCTCATAGTCGCCGCCGCGGATCTCGGCGAGCAGCTTGTTGAATTTGTGCGTCTGCGGACGTTCCCCGATGTTCCATTTCATGTCGAGCGTCTGCAGGAATTCTGCAAACGCCGCGATCTTGGTGTCGGACGGGGTGTCATGCACGCGGTAGACAACCGGGCTCTTCTTCTGCTCCAGCGTCTCGGCGGCGGCCACGTTTGCCTGGATCATGAATTCTTCGATCAGCCTGTGCGCTTCAAGGCGCTCTTTCGTCACGATGCCGGTGATCTCGCCTTCCGCATTGAACTGGATGCGCCGCTCCGGCATGTCGAGGTCCAGCGGGCTACGAATGTCGCGCGCCTTTGAGACCGCCGCATACGCGCCCCAGAGCGGCTTCAGCACCGTCTCGAGAATTTCCCCGGCCTTTCCGCCCGGCTTGCCATCAATGGCCGCCTGCGCCTCCTCGTAAGCCAGCTTCGCAGCTGACCGCATCGTCGCGCGAAGGAAGCGTTGCGAGCGTTTGTTGCCATCCTTGTTGAATATCATCTCGACCGCAAGGCAGGGCCTCAGTTCGCCTTCCTTGAGCGAGCAGGCTTCCGCCGACAGTTCGAACGGCAGCATCGGCACGACCCGGTCCGGGAAGTAGGTCGAGTTGCCGCGTTTCTCGGCTTCCTTGTCGAGGGCAGAGCCTTCGGTGACATAGGCCGAGACATCCGCAATCGCGACGATGACCTTCCAGCCATCCTCCAGCTCCTCGGCATACACGGCGTCGTCATGGTCGCGCGCATCATGCGGGTCGATGGTGATCAGCGGCACGCGCGTCAGATCCGTACGCGGAACTTTCGCAGGTTCCTTGGATTTCGCCTCGGTTATTACCGCCTCGGGAAACTCGACCGGGATGTCGTTTGCATAGATGGCGATAAGGCTGGCCGAGCGCGCATCCGTGATATGGCCGATCACTTCAGTGATCACGCCAAGCGCCGGCCCATACTGACGCCGGCCCTGCGGCTTGGGCTCTGCGACGACGAGGTCGCCATCCTTCGCGCCCTTGCGGTCGGATTCCTGGATCAGGAACTCGCGCCGCTCCTTGCGGCTCGCCGGTGTCACGCGCCCGCCATGCGGCGTCTTGTTGTAGAGGCCGACGATGCGGTCCGAGACGCGCTTTTCCAGCAGCGTCACGACATAGGCGCGCCATTCGCCATCTTCGCGCCCGGCGATCTTGCACATCGCCCGGTCGCCCTTCGCCGGCGCGCGGCTGCGGTTTTTCCCTGACGGGCCGCCATACACGAGCTCGGGGCCGAACAGGCCATGCTCGCCCACGCACTGGCCAATCAGGTCGCCCTCGCGTGTCAGCCGGGTGAACTCGACGAGGCCGGTTGGCGGCGGCCGGTCTGCCTGTGCAAAGCTGCGCTTTCCGGTGCGTTCCAGCTTGCCCTCGCGCTCCAGCTCCTCGAGCACTTCGCGCAGGATCGCACGCTCCTTGCCCTTCACCTTGAGGCCCCGGGCGATATCGGCCTTGGACGTGGCGGCGGGATTTTCCTTCAGGAAATCAAGGACAGTCTGACGGTCTGGAAAGCTCATGACCGCGCATATAGGGGAGTTCGCGGCGGAATGCGCGGGGAAATTGCGGGGCTCAGCTCCCGGCCTTCGCCACCGGCAGCTTCGTCACATCCACCGGCGTCAGCGCGAAAGATCCCGCCTGGGCGCCCCAGGTGCCGGTCAACACTTCGTAGTGCAGGTGGCGGGCGACCTTGTATTTCGAGGTATTGCCCATCAGGCCGAGCACGTCGCCGCGCTTGACGGTCTTGCCCACGGCGAGGCCCTCTCCGAACGATTCAAGGTGGGCATAGCGCGTGAACACGCCGCTCCCATGGTCGATCACGAGCATGTTGCCGAAATCGTCCCTGTACGTCTTTTCCTTCACCGTTCCGTCGGCCGCCGCATAAATGTCGACCGCTTCGGCGTTGTAATAATCGACGCCCTTGTGGTTGCTGAAGCTGCGCGGGCCGAAGCCGGACGAGAAGCATCCTGCCTCAACGGGCGCCGACGCGAGCGTCACCTTGCCCTCGGCCACCACAAACTGGCGGTAGTCCGTCATCACGAGGTTTGCGTCGGTGGCCGGCCGGTTGGCGACCGTCATGCCGGGGCAGACCGACATCGAGGCGGGGAAGACATTCTTGGCCGGGGCAGCAGGTTTCTGCAGCGGCGGCTTGGGCGCATCAGTTGCCGTGGCGGGCGGGCGCACCGCTTCGCTCGTCGCGCAGGCGGCGACGATCAGCGCAAAGCCCAGCGATATGGCATGCAGCCGCTTCAGTTCCATCATCATACCGCCCCCTTGAACCAAGGCCTTGATACTACGCCGAAGCGAAAGGCGGGACAATTCTTCTCGGAGCTTACAAAAGTGTTACCGGAAACGTGTCAGCCCCCGCTTCAGGCGTCGGTCTTCTTCGCTGCGGGCTTCTTTTTAGCAGGCGCCTTCTTTGCGGCAGGTTTCTTGGCCGCTGCGGCCTTCTTCGGCGCCGCCTTTTTCTTGCCCGTGCCGGAGCCTGCCTTTGCGTTGACGAGTTCCAGCGCCGCTTCCAGCGTCACGGTTTCCGGCGCCATGTCTTTCGGCAGGGTGGCGTTGACCTTGCCCCACTTCACATACGGTCCGTACTTGCCCGCGAACACTTCGACCGGACCGCCATCCGGATGGTCGCCAAGGGTCTTCAGCGCGGCCACGCCGCCGCGTCCGCCGCCCGCCGCCGCCTTGGCGCGCTTGTCTGCAATCAGGTCCACGGCGCGGTTGATGCCGATGGAGAACACTTCCGTCGGGTCCTTCAGGTTCGCATAGGTCTTGCCATGCTGCACGTAGGGCCCGAAGCGTCCGAAGTTCGCGAGGATCATCTCGCCATCTTCCGGGTGCGGACCAATTTCGCGCGGCAGGCTCAGCAACTCCACGGCGCGCGATAGCGTCAGCGTGTCGGCGCTGTCCGCCTTGGCAAGGCTCGCGCGTTTCGGCTTGTCGCCATTCGCCATTTCGACGTAAGCACCGAAACGGCCGGATTTCAGCAGGATCATCTGGCCCGTATCGGGGTGGATGCCGATTTCGTTGCCATCGGGATTGATCCCGGCGCTGTCTCCGGCCTCGGACGAGAACTGGCGTGTATACTTGCATTCCGGATGGCGCGAGCAACCGACAAAGGCGCCAAACTTGCCGAGCTTCATCGAAAGCTCGCCCTCCTTGCACAGCGGGCAAAGGCGCGGATTCTCGATCGGATTGCCATCGGCATCCTGGCGCGGGAAAACGTGCGCGCCGAGCGCTTCGTTCAGCGCGTCCAGAACATGCGTCACGCGCAGATCCTTGGTGCCTTCGATATCGGCGGCAAACTGTTTCCAGAAGTCCCTCAGAAAGGCTTTCCAGTCGAGCTTGCCGTCCGAGATGACATCGAGCTTCTCTTCGAGACCGGCCGTGAAGTCATACTCCACATACCGCGCGAAGAAGTTCTCGAGGAAGGCCGTCACGAGCCGGCCCTTGTCCTCCGGCACCAGCGCCTTGCCTTCGACGCGGACATAACCGCGATCTTCCAGCGTCGACATGGTCGAGGCATAGGTCGAGGGTCGGCCGATGCCGAGTTCTTCGAGCCGTTTCACCAGCGAGGCTTCGGTATAGCGGGGCGGGGGCGTCGTGAATGACTGGTTCGCGTCCGCCTTCAGAAGGTCCGCATGCTGACCTTCGGCCATTTTCGGCAGGCGGCCTTCGGCATCGTCATCATCGTCGCCGGCATCATGGCCCTCGGTATAGAGCTTGATATAGCCATCGAACACGACGACCTGCCCGGTCGCCCGCAGGGTGGCGCGCTTGTCGCGTGAGGCAAGGTCAATCGTCGTGCGCTCGAACAGCGCCGCTTCCATCTGGGAGGCCACCGCGCGGCGCCAAATCAGCGTGTACAGTTTCTTGAGGTCACCCTCGCCGTGATACTCTTCCGGGCGAAGATTGAAGTCGGTCGGGCGCACGGCCTCGTGGGCCTCCTGCGCGTTCTTCGCCTTGGAGGAATAGCGCCGCGTATTTTCCGGCAGGTAGCGCGCGCCGTAGTTCGACTGGATCATAGCGCGGGCGGCCGCATAGGCCTCCTCCGCCATGTTGACGCCGTCGGTCCGCATGTAGGTGATGCGGCCTTCCTCATAGAGTTTCTGCGCGGCCTGCATCGTGCGCTTGGCATTGAAGCCGAGCTTGCGGCTCGCTTCCTGCTGCAGCGTCGAAGTGATGAACGGCGGCGGCGGGTTGCGCTTCACCGGCTTGGCCTCGACGCTGGCAACCGAATAGCCGCCGACCTTGACGATCTCCAGCGCACGGTCTGCGTCGCCCTTGTTGCCGAGGGTGAACTTCTTCAGCGTCTCGCCGTCCAGCGCATGCAGGCGCGTTTCGAACGCGGTGCCGTCCGGCGCGCGCAGCTCGGCAGCGATGTTCCAGTATTCCTGCGGGCGGAAGAGTTCGATCTCGTTCTCGCGGTCGCAGACGATGCGCAGAGCCACAGACTGCACCCGGCCGGCCGAGCGTGAGCCCGGCAGCTTGCGCCAGAGGACGGGGGAGAGGTTGAAGCCGACCAGATAGTCCAGCGCCCGGCGGGCAAGGTAGGCGTCGACCAGTTCGGCATCGATCTGGCGCGGGTTTTCCATGGCGGTCGTGACCGCGCTCTTGGTGATCGCGTTGAACACGACACGCTCGACGATGGTGTCCTTTTTCAGCGCCCGGCGCTTCTTCAGTGCTTCCACGAGGTGCCAGGAAATGGCTTCCCCTTCGCGATCAGGGTCAGTCGCCAGGATCAGGGTATCGGCATCCTTGAGGGCGTTGGCGATGTCGGAAATGCGTTTGGCAGACTTGGTGTCCGCTTCCCACACCATCTCGAAATCATTGTCCGGATCGACCGAGCCATTTTTGGACGGAAGGTCGCGGATATGCCCGTAGGAGGCCAGGACTTTATAGTCCTTGCCCAGGTACTTGTTGATCGTTTTGGCCTTGGCGGGCGACTCTACGACGACAAGTTTCATGCGCTTTCCCTCTTTAAGGGCGGCAGGAATGGTCCGGGGGGCCCGGCCATGTCAAGGCCGCAGCCATGTTAGCCGTCTTCGCGGTAAGCGATGAACGCAAGGCTAACGAACAGCACGAAGAGGGGCGGGCTCCAGGCCGCAATCGGCGGTGGCGCCGCGCCTGTGGCCCCGAGGCTGGCCGAAAACTGGGTGAAGAAATAGAGGCCGACGGCCGCCAGCACGCCCGTGGTGAGAAGTTGCGAAGTGCCCCCAAGGCGCTGCAATCTGAGGCACGCGAGCGCCCCGATGAGCGCCATCGCAACATATAAAACAGGCGTCGCGGTAAGCGTGTACCACCGCATTGTGTAGCGCGAGGCATCAAGCCCCGCCGCGCGGGTCTGGCCGATGAAGCCCGGCAGATCCCAGAAACCGATCGTATTCGGCGAGGCAAACTCGTCGAGCAAGGTTACGGCGTCCAGCGAGGTCGGGATCGCAAGACTGGCGCGCCGTTCCGGCGGCTGGTTCGGCAGGTTCTCGACGAGATTCTCGAGCTGCCAGAAGCCGTCGTTGAGCACGGCGCGTTCCGCATCAATCCGGCGCACGAAGGCGAAATCGCTGGTCGGGCGACGGTTCACATACAGCCGCTGCTCTTCGATCAGCTTCACATCCAGCAGTGTCCGCCCGGAATCCTCGACCTTGCGGGCGTGGATCACGAACTGGCTGGTATCGTCCCCCTGACGCAGCCAGATGCCCGTATCGGCAACGGCCACCGTCTCGAGGCCCAGTTTCAGAAGCCGTGCCCGCTCGAACTCGAAGGACTGTGTCATCCGGGCCGCAAACGGGTTCAGCGCCAGCGCCGAGAACAGCCCGAGGCCGACTGCCAGCACGATCACGGGCGTCAGGAAGCGCCACGCAGAAAGGCCGCTCGCCCGGATGATCGAGAGTTCCGAGCGCCGGTTCAGCCGGGTGAAGGCCATCATGCTCGATGCCAGCAAGGCAAACGGGAGGGTCTGCTCGATCAGCAAGGGCAGCTTCATCAGTGACAGCCGGATCGCTTCCAGAAGGCTGAGGCTCACATCGCCGCCGACTGTGCGCAACTGCTCGACCACGTCGATCATCATGATGGCGAGCACCAACAGGCCGAGCACCATGGCAAGCCCCGACAGGCATTCACGGAGGATGTAGGTCTGGATGCGCGACAGGAATGGCATCAGGCGGACGCCCCGTTGCGAACCATCAGCTGGCCGATCTTGCGCCGCTTCGCCCCGATATGCCGGCCGCGCCCGAAATAAACCCAGGACAAGCCCCCGATGACGACCAGGGGAACGGCCCATTGCGCCACGTTCAGGGCCGGGTCGTCTGCGGCTGCCGATTGCAAGCCGAGCTGGACGACCAGCATGAAAGTAGCTCCGCCCGTGGCCAGGCCGATACGTTTCGCATAGCCCTGCCGGCTGAAATCGCCGCCCAGCACGGCCACGATCGCCAGCAGGGCCATCACGATGTTGAGCAGCGGCGTCGTCAGGCGGGAATGAGCTTCCGCCAGGAAAGTGTCCGCGTCCTTGTTCTGGAAATAGTCCTTGCGGTCCACGAAGAAGAGTTCGTGCAGGAACTTGTCCGACGCCTTCAGGATCAGCTCGGAGTCTTCCTTCATGAAGTCCGTGAGGTCGAACATGTATTGGTCGAACTCGAGGATCGACAGTTGCTGGTTGGCGTCCAGCTGCTGGCTCAGCGCATCGCGCAGCACCAAGGTGGGGCGCCCTTCAACCGTCACCAGCGCTGCGGTGCGCGCCAGTATGTCGGTCGGATAGTCGGGGTCGGTCATGTCGGAGATCATTACCCCGCGCAGCTCTCCGCCCACCTGTTCACGCGCATAAAAGGTCAACCGCTCGCCATTGGTGGTGAACTGGCCGGGCCGGATCAGCGCGGCGGCAAGGTCTGCGCGTGCGACGGCAACGGCCTCGCGCATGTTTCGCTGCGCCAACGGCTGCACCCAGAGGTTCACGGCAAGGTGCATCACGGCGCACATCAGCGCCAGCCGGAAGATCGGCGAGGCGACCTGCCAACGGGTCATCCCGGCGGCCTGCGCTACCACAATCTCGGAATCCTTGTGGATCCGGTTCAGCGACCAGACCGCCCCCACGAAGATCGCCAGCGGCGTCAGCAGAGCAATCACCTGCGGGGAGCCGAGAAGCACGATGTAGAAATAAGTCAGGGCCGACTGGCGGTTTTCAAGGATCACGTCGGTGCGCGAGAGGCCCTGTGCGAGCAGGGCCATCATGACGAGCCCACCCACGATGACGACCACCGCCTGGAGGATTTGCCGGAAGAGATGCGCCTGGATTTTCGTCATGTGCGGTGGGGTGCGACACTCTGCTGGATGAAAATCAGGACATCTGGGGCTGCGTTTTCCCTTGCTAACGAGTTGCGCTTGGCGCGTCGATGCTTAGTTTCCGCTGCAAACGGAGTTTCCACACATGAAGATTACTTTCGCAGAAAGCGCCAAAGCTGACATCGCCGCCTTTATCGTGGACGAGGGCGATGGGCTGCCGGCCGCCGCGGCCGCGCTGGACAAGGCCTCCGGCGGCCTCCTCTCGGAGGCGCTGGAAGGCGGCCGCTTCGACGGCAAGACCGGCCAGCAGGCCATTGTGGTCCTGCCGAAAGGCGCTGAAGCGCGCCGCGCCGTGCTGATCGGCGGCGGCAAGGCCAAGAAGCGGGATGCCCGCGCGCTCGAGAACATCGGCGCGAACCTGATCAAGGCCATCGCCTCCAGCGGCTTCAAGTCCGCGTCGATCGCCGCGCCGGACGCCGAATCGGCCGCCCGTGTGGCCGCCGGCGCCAAGTTGGCTGCCTATCGTTTTGATACCTACTTCACCAAACTGAAGCCCGACCAGAAGCCGAGCCTCTCGGGCCTCACCGTGCTTTCGCCCGATCCGAAGGCCGCCAAGGCCGCCTACGGCCCGCTCGATGCGGCGACTGACGGCACTTATCTCGCCCGCGATCTCGTCAACCTGCCGCCGAACGACCTTTACCCCGAATCCTTCGCCGCCAAGGTCAAGGAACTTGCCCCTCTCGGCCTCGAAGTCGAAATCCTCGGCGAAAAGCAGATGGCAAAGCTCGGTATGGGCGCGCTGCTCGGCGTCGGCCAGGGCTCGGTCAAGGAAAGCCAGCTCGGCATCATCAAATGGAACGGCGGCAAGGCCGGTGAGGATCCGGTGATCCTCGTCGGCAAGGGCGTCTGCTTCGACACCGGCGGCATCTCGCTGAAGCCCGGCCCGAACATGGAGAACATGCGCGGCGACATGGGCGGCGCCGCTGCTGTCGTCGGCACGATGCGCGCGCTTGCCCAGCGCAAGGCGAAGGTCAACGTGGTCGGCCTGATCGGCCTCGTCGAGAACATGCCCGACGGCAACGCCATCCGCCCGGGTGACATCCTCCGCTCGGCCTCCGGCCAGACCATCGAAGTGCAGAACACCGACGCCGAAGGCCGCCTCGTGCTGTGCGACGTGCTCTGGTACGCGCAGGAACACTTCAAGCCGAAAGCCATCGTTGACCTCGCGACCCTGACCGGCGCCATCGTCGTCTCGCTCGGCCACCACCATGCCGGCCTGTTCACCGACAGCGACGACCTCGCCGCGGAGCTCACCAAGGCCGGTCTTGCCGAGGGCGAGCGCGTTTGGCGCCTGCCGCTCGGCGCGGAATACGACGTGCAGATCAAGTCGAAGTTCGCCGACATGCGCAATATCGGCGGCCCCGCTGCCGGCTCGATCACTGCCGCGCAGTTCCTGAAGCGCTTCGTCAAGGAGGGCGTGAAATGGGCCCACCTCGACATCGCCGGCGTCGCCTGGGTCGAAGGGGAAAAAGCGCCGACCGATCCGAGCTGGGCCTCGGGCTATGGCCCGCGCCTGCTGAGCCGCTGGATCGCGGATAACTATGAGTGAGGCCATCCGGCCGGAATGGTGGTTCTACCACCTCTCGCGCACGGCGCTTGAGGTGGCAGCCCCGCCGCTGATGCAAAAGTGCCTGGAGGCGGGATGGCGCGTGCTCGCCGTCTCGCCTGACATGGAGCGGCTGGCGAAACTCGACGCCGCGCTCTGGACCTTCGACGACACTTCCTTCCTCCCGCACGGCCAGGCCGAAGCCCCCGGCCTCGACGCCGCGCGCCAGCCCGTGCTGCTCTCGGCCAAACTCAAGAACGCCAACAATGCTGACGCGCTCGTGCTGATGGACGGCGTGGACGCTCCGGTCGAAGCGCCGTTCCGGCGCTGCATGGTGATCTTCGAGGACGGCGACAAGGACACGCGCGCCAGGGCGCGCGAACAGTTCAAGGCCGCAAAGGATTCCGGCCTCGTCACCCGCTATTTCCAGCAAACCTCCGCAGGCGGATGGAAAGAGGCGAGGGTCTAAGGCTTCGCCCTCAGCACCAATTGCGAGCAGCGGAACAGCGCCATGCGCTTGCCCTTGTCGCTGGTGACCTCGCAGTCCCAGACCTGCGTGGTGCCGCCAATGTGGACGGAGGTCGTTTTCGCATGGACGCGGCCTTCGAGGACAGTGGAGAAAAAGTTCGTCTTCAGTTCGATCGTCGTGAAGCCGGTGGCGCCGTCGCGCAGATTAGCGACCGTCGAGTAGCCGCACAGCGAGTCTGCAAGCGTTACAAGGCTGCCCGCATGCAGGAAACCGTTGGGCGCATGGTGATGGCGCCGGATGTCGAAGTGTCCCTCGAACCCGTCCCGCGCAGCGCGCGTCACCACCATGTTGATATGGCCGGGCAGGGCGCCTTCGCTGCGCGCATTGAAGGCCTCCGGCGTCAGCTCTCTGTCGGGAAACACATAGGACATCGCCGATACTCCGTTCTTTTTCGGAACTTAAAGCCTCCGGACTTGCCGCGCAAGCTTCGCCGTTAGGGCGACCGCTAACCAGAGACTTGAGTTTGCCTATTCCGCCGCCCGTGCCGCGTCCCGGCGATAGTTCTTCGTGGCCATCAGCAGGCAGAAGATGCTTGCCGCGTTGAAGATCAGGATCAGCTCCAGCGACCGGGCAAGCGGCTGTTCCGCCCCCTGCGTGGTGAAATGATCAGACAACATGCCCGCGATGAGCGGCCCGCAGCCGATGCCGATCAGCGTCAGGCAGAACAGCATGAAGGCCGATGCAAACGACCGCATGCGGAGCTTCACGAGTTCCTGGGACGCCGTATAGGCGACGCTCGCATAGATAAGTCCGATGAAACTCGGCACCACGTTCCAAGCATAGGCGAGTTCGACCGTCGGTGCGCGCAGGAACATCCAGGCGAACGGTAGCGCCAAACCCGCGCCGGCCGCGATAATCAGAGGACGCCAGCGCAGGTCACGCTTGGAAAGCACGTCGCACACGCGCCCAAGCACCACCGCGCCGATGCTGCCGACTCCGCCGATCAGGATGCCGAGCGGTACCGAGACCTGTCCGGGCGTGAGGCCGTAGGTGCGCTGCAGGTGGCTTGAAGTGAACACGAGGAAGGCGTTGGCCGAGATGCAGATCAGCAGGCATCCTGCCAGCAGCCAGAGGTAAGACGTCTGTCCGGCAATGAATCTCAGGGTCTCGCCGAGTGACGGCGCGGGACCATCGTCCTTGCGTTGGTCCGCGAGGCCGCGAACCGGTTCCTTGATGCCGAAGCGGACGATCAGGGCAAGGATCAGTCCCGGGACACCGGCGGCAAAGAAGGCCGCGCGCCAGCCATAGAGTTCGTAGATGTAACCGCCGAGGGCGAAGCCGGCCATGATGCCGAGGCCGATGCCGCTGGTATAGATGCCGAGCGCCATCGCGCGCTCCTGCGGCGGGTAAAGGTCCGCGATCATCGAGGTGGCCGGCGGTGTGCCGCCCGCCTCGCCGACGCCGACGCCCATGCGCGCCAGCAGCAGGTGCCAGAAATTCTGCGCTAGACCTGACAGGGCCGTCATCGCCGACCAGATGCCGAGGGCCAGCGCGATTATGTTGCGCCGGTTGCCCCGGTCCGCCCACATCGCCACCGGAATGCCGAGCGTCGCGTAGAACGCCGCAAAGGATAGTCCGGTCAGCCAGCCGACCTGGCCATCGGTCAGCCCGAACTCGGCCTTGATCGGCTCCAGCAGGATCACGAGTATCTGCCGGTCCACATGATTGAACGTATAGGTCAGTGTAAGGACGGCCAGCACCCAGGCCCGGCCGGAGATGTTTGGCGCAGCTGCCGGAACGTGTGTCGATGTCATGCCTTGGCCTCCAGGCGGGCGAGAAAGTCTGTGATGGCGGAAACCGCCTGCGGTTCGTCAAGGATCGGCGCATGCCCGACGCGCGGCACGGTGGCGAGGCGCGCGTCCGGATGGCGCTTGACCATCAGCTCGGCCGTGCGGGCTGAAAGGATGTCGGACATCTCGCCGCGCACGACCAGCAACGGCGCCTTCTTCGTTGCGCCGAAAACGTGCCACAGGAAAAAGTTCGTCAGGGCGCCGGGTTTCACCTTGCCGAGCGAGCGGGCGATGTTCGGGTCATAGTCGAGCACGACCTCGCCGCCGGGAAGCTCCTTGTAAGTGCGCCGGGCGAAATCCATCCAGCGCTCTTCCGGCATGTCCGGGAAGGCGGCGCCCTGGATCGTCTTGACCGCGTCCGCAGCGCTCTCCCAGCCCGTCACAGGCCGCACCTTGCCGGCATAGGAGGCGATCCGCGCAATCCCGTCCCTTTCCACGACCGGGCCGACATCATTCAGAACGATCCCGGCGACCCGTTCCTTCATCGTCCGTATCATGAGGATGGAGATGAGCCCGCCCATCGAGGTGCCGATCAGCGCGACGCGCGAAAGGCCCAGCTTGTCGAGCAAGCCGCCCATATCCTTAGCATAGATGCGGGGATCATAATTGTCCGGCTGCGGGTCGTGGGCCGACTTGCCGCGCCCGCGCACATCTACCGCGATGAAGCGGTAGTGGGCGGGCAGGGCGGCAATCATTGGTTCGAAGTCCTGATGGTTTCGGGTCAGTCCATGCAGGCAGAGCACAGTCAGCCGGGCGTCCTCCGGGCCATAGGACTTGGCATACAGCGACAGGCCATCTGCAGACGTCCACTGGATATCCGTGCCGGTCATGACGACTGATCCTCCCCCGCGCCGGACGCTCCCGGCCCGTTTCAACGTCTGTTGAAGGTTTGCAGGAAACAGGAAATAGTGCAAGCAGCCGCAACAACTTCCAGGCCATGCCCGCTGGCTTTGACTTCTTTCAGCTGTCGGGTTCATACTGTCCTGAAACAAGGCCGAGGAAATGCCGCTGAGCGCTCGCAAGACCCTTCCTGCACCGAAGCCAGACCGTCGCTCGGCCATTCTTGATGCCGCCGAGGCCGAGTTCAGCGCTCATGGCTTTGACGGTGTCACCCTCCGCACAATCGCCACGGGCGCCGGAGTGGATCTCGCCCTGCCGCACTATTACTTCAAGTCGAAGGAAAATCTCTTCGTGCAGGTCTTCGACCGGCGTGCGAAAATCCTCAACGACTTGCGAGAGGCGGCCCTGATCGAAGCCATCGATGCGGCGCGTCCCAAGGCGCCGACGGTCGAGGCGATCGTGCGCGCTTATCTTGAGCCGCTGCTCAAAGGGCCGCATCTGTCGGAGCCCGGCTGGAAGAACTATTACGCGCTCGTCGCTTACGTGAACAACGCGCCGGGTTGGGGCGGCCGGCTGATGGCGGAGCATTTCGATCCGCTCATCCGCAAATTCCTGGATGCCCTCCGCCTTGCGATCCCCGGCATCAACGACAAGGACCTCTATTGGGGTTATCATTGCTTCTCGGGCGCACTGACACTCGCGCTCGCGCAGACCGGCCGTATCGACAAACTCTCCGGCGGCTGCGTCCGCTCGGAAGATCTCGCCGAGGCCTGCGAGCGCATGGTGCCGTTCATCACCGCAGGTTTCGAATCGGCCAAACGCACTGCGCCGTCCGGCCGCGCTCGAGCGGCACGCGTCAAAAGCTCCGCACACTGATTTCAGCCGGATTTCAAACGAAAAAGGGGCGGCACCTTGCGGGCGCCGCCCCAGTCGCGAGGCTTCCGGCAACCCTGCCGCTTTCGCGGCAGGGCCAGGGAGGAAACGCGCCAGACGCCTCTTAGAAGTTGTAGTCGACGCCGACCGTCACCGTCCGCGGGTCGCCGTAGAAGGCCGTGAGGACGCCTTCGAGGCCCAGCGTCGAGGCGCCGGTCACCGGGTTGATGAAGTTGTAGCCGGCCACCTTGTAGCGCTCATCGGTCAGGTTCTTGCCGCCGAGCGTGAAGCCCCATGGGCTGCCGTTCTCCTGCCAGCGCAGGCCGAGATCGATCAGCGTGTAGCCTTCCTGGTCGAGCGGGCTGCGCACTTCGAACTGACTCGATTCGCTGCGATAGGAAGCGAGCGAGTTGATCTTCAGGCGGCCTTCCTTGAGCAGGATGTTGAACGGCGTGTCATAGGTCAGGCGGAGGCTGCCCGTCCATTCCGGCGTATTCTGGAACACGCGCTGGTTTGCCACGTCATTGCCGAAGGCGTCGATGAACTCGTCATACTGGGCATTGATGTAGCCGACGGCGAAGCCCGAAGTCAGCGTGTCGGTGTCGTTGAAGATGGCTTCGCCGAGGAATGCCGTGCCTTCATACTCGACACCGTAGATCGTTGCCGCACCGGCGTTCGTCGTGATGCCGGTGAAGGTGTCGTTGACGCCGTCATTGTTCGTGTCGATGCCGGCCGAACCGGGTACCTGCACGTCCTTATAGTCCATGTAGAAGCCGGCGAGGCTGGACTGCAGGCGGCCGTCAAACAGCGAGGATTTCCAGCCGAGTTCGTAGCTGTCGACTTCTTCCGGGTCGAACTGCAGGAAGTTGAACTCGTCTTCCGGATCGCTGGCGCGGGTTGCGCCGCTGGTGCAATAGGCTGGCGGGGCGAGCGGGTTGATCGTCGGCGCGATACAGTTGCCGTTAAGGTCCGGAGCGGCCGTCGTCTGACCGCGCGGGTCGAACGAGCCGCCCTTGAAGCCCTGCGAATAGGTCACATAAAGCGTGTGGTCGTCGGTCGGCTTGTAGCTGACAGAAGCGCGCGGGCTGAAATCGTCGAACTTCACCGAGCCGTCGAAGTTCGAGGTCGTCGCGAACGGAACACCATTGCCACCGAAGAAGGGCGAGAAGCCGCCGGCATAGCTGCGGCGCAGAACGATCGAGGAGCGCTCGTCTTCGGTATAGCGGCCGCCGACCGAGACCGCGATCTTGTCGGTGAGGTCATAGGTGAAATCGCCGAACACCGACCAGGTCTGGGTGTTCACATCGCCGAAGGTCTGGGCGTTGAGGCCCGGCACACTGATCAGCGCGCCGGTGGTGGCGAGCAGCACGTCGAACACGGTCGAGGCGTTGGCCTCGAGATAGTAGGCGCCGAGGATGCCGTTCAGGCGGTCGCCCGAATAGAGGATCTGGAATTCGTTCGAGAGTTGATCGTTTTCGTAGATCGCCGGAACGTCCACGTCTGCTTCCGGCAGCGAGTCGAAGTCGATCGGGGTCGTGCTGGCATCTTCGCGGTAGGCGAGGATGTTCTTCAGCGTGATCGAGTCGTTGACCGTGTATTCGGCCGTCAGCGACAGGCCCTTCGCTTCAGCGTCCTGCTCGACGACGTTCAGGCCGGCTCGCGTGTCATACACGTTGGAAAGCACCGGATAGGTGATCGGCGGGAACTTGTCGGGGATCAGACGATGGCCCTGGCGGGCATTCGATTCGTCGGAGAGATAGTCGCCGGCGAGGCGCAGCTGGAAGTCAGGCGTCACGTCCCATTCGGCAGACAGGCGGTAAGCCGCGACGTCCTTGTTGTAGTTCTCCTCACCGGTGACCAGGTTCTCGCCGAAACCGTCACGCATGAAGTAAGCGAGGCCGCCGCCAACCCGGAGCGTGTCGCCGATCGGCAGCGAAGCCGATGCCACGATGTCAGCCTGGTTGTAGGAACCGTAAGCGCCGCGTGCCTTGAAGGTCGGCTCGTCGGACAGGCCTTTGGTCACGTACTTCACTGCGCCGCCGATCGTGTTTCGGCCATACAGCGTGCCTTGCGGCCCGCGCAGCACCTCAATGCGTTCGACATCGTAGACTTCCAGCACGGCCCCCTGCGGACGGTTCAGGTAGACGTCATCGACATAGACGCCGACGCCGGCTTCGAAGCCCGCGACCGGGTCCTGCTGGCCGACGCCGCGGATAAAGGCGGACAGGGTGTTGTTGGTGCCACGCGAGACTTCGAGTGTCACGTTCGGAGAGATCTTGGCGACTTCATCCATCGTCTGGATGCCGAGGTCTGCCAGCAGGTCGCCGCTGAACGCGGAAACTGACAGCGGCACATTAAGAAGGTTTTCTTCGCGGCGCTGGGCGGTGACGACCACCGGGCCGAAACGGCGCTCTTCCGAAGCTTCCGGTGCGGCCGCAGCGTCTTCCTGTGCATAGGCCGTCAGCGGCGTCAGCGCGCTGGCCGCAAGCGCGGCAAACATGAGTTTGTTGAAGTTGGATGCCATTTGGTCCTCCCAGGACGTGCGAAACTGGTTTTTATCTCAACGGTTGTTGAGTTTTTTCAACAGGTGTTGAAAATGCACAGGTCGCGGAAGCTGTCAATCAGCAGCGCCGCGCAGGCAGGGTTAACGTGGAATTCCGTTGCACGCGGGTGACAGGGGGCCGCCGCTCTCCTGTTGCAGCGCAGCGAAGGGCCCGCTATAGGCCGCGCAAATCCACAAACCCGAGAGTCAGGAAGCCCCCATGGCCGTGCAGCGTACCTTTTCCATCATCAAGCCGGACGCCACCGAGCGTAACCTTACCGGCGCGATCAACGCCGTGATCGAGACAGCCGGCCTGCGCATCATCGGCCAGCGCCGCATCCAGATGACCCGCGCCCAGGCCGAGCGCTTCTACGGCGTCCACCGCGAGCGCCCCTTCTTCGGCGAACTGGTTGATTTCATGATCTCCGGCCCGGTCGTCGTGCAGGTGCTCGAGGGCGCTGATGCCGTTGCCAAGTACCGCGAAGTGATGGGCGCCACCAACCCGGCCCAGGCCGCTGATGGCACGATCCGCAAACTGTTCGCCAAGTCGATCGGCGAAAACTCCGTCCACGGTTCTGACTCGGCTGAAAACGCCGCTCTCGAAATCGCACAATTCTTCTCGGAAGCCGACATCGCCGGCTAAGCACTGACTGTCTGCCTGAACATTCAAGCCCCGCCCTGTCTGCCAGGGCGGGGTTTTTCATGTCCGGATATGCCAAGACCCGGACAGGGCTTCCCCTTCCGGTGATCGCATCCTTCGGGTCCTGCGGATGGGCGAAGGCCCATGGCTCTGAGGACTTGTAGGGTAGGGCAGTCTAAACGGTATTCCGATGCCCCAGTGCGCACTGGACCTCCGGACTCCCATCCGCTTCCAACGACACGGAAACCTTCCTGCATCGCCGGACCCGCGTGAGGGATGGCTCTCACCTCCTTGGCCTCACGCTTAGCGCATAGAATAACCCCGCTGCGGACCCGGTCGGATTCGGAAGCTGTGAATTTCCCCGCCCGCTGTCATCCCGGCCAGCTGCCGGAGGCAGCGTGAGCCGGGACCTTTTCTCCGCCAAAACCGAGAGAAGGTCCCGGATCGACGGCGCTTTCAGCGCCTTGTCCGGGATGACAGGAGATGGGGGATGGGGCGACCAAAAAACTTCTGTTGAAGCTCTACCGACGCGCAGAACGGGGTCCAACTCGTTGCATAAACCCGTTCTTGTGCAACCAATGCCGCCCTATCCGCAGATACCTGCGAAGGCAGGTATCCAGCTTACAGAGGACGCACCTTGCTCGTCTGGGTCCCTACCTTCGCAGGGACCTGCGGAGAGGTTGAGTTCAGGTCTGAAGACCTACGCCTCGCCCACCTTCACCACCCGGCGCCCGGCATTTTCGCCGCGGAAGAGGCCGCAGAAGGCTTCGGGCATCGACGCGATGCCATCGAAGCGTTCTTCCTGCGTCTTCAGCCGGCCATCGGCAATCATCGCTGCCATCGTGCCCAGCGCTTCGGGGAAGCCGCGCGCGAAGTCGAACACGACAAGGCCCTGCATGTTCACGCGGTGGGTGATGAAGGGTTTGGTGTTCACGATGCCCGGCGTTTGTTCCGGGGTCAGATTATAATCCGCCACCTGTCCTGAGATGCAGATGCGGCCGTTCAGCGCCATCAGCGGCAGCACGCGGTTGACCATCGCGTTGCCGACATTGTCGAACAGGATGTCCACGCCCTTCGGAAACTCCGAAGCGATGGCGCCGGTGAGATCCGCGGCTGACTTGTAATTGATGGCGGCATCAAAGCCCGCTTCGTTGACGAGCCAGTCGCATTTGGCTTGAGAACCGGCGACGCCGACGACTTTCGAGGCGCCCCAGGCCTTGGCCAGCTGGCCTGCCGTGGCGCCGACCGGGCCGGCGGCCGAGGTCACCAGTACGGCGTCGCCTGCCTTGAACCGCGCCACATCCTTCGTGCCGAACCAGGCGGTGAGGCCGGGCACGCCGAGCACGCCGATCCAGGCCGAGAGCGGCACACCGGGCACATCCGCGACCTTGCCGATGAAGCCCTTGCCGGACTGGGTCGAATGCGTTTTCCAGCCGCCGGCGCAGAACACTTTCGTGCCGACCGGCCAGTCAGGATGGTTGCTCGCGTCGATCACGCCGACACTGAAGCCGTCAATCGGCTTGCCGAGGGGGAGCGCCGCCGCATAGCTGTCACCGCCCGAGAGGCGCGAACGCGTGCCGGGATCCACCGAGCACCAGACATGCCGTACACGGAATTGTCCATCTTTGGGCTCGGGGACCGGCAGGGTCTCAAGCTTGAAATCCGAAGGCTTCGGGGCGCCTTCGCAGTATTGCGTCAGCACGATCTGTT
>Ga0315900_10001244_pt1 | contig 40912 bp, 57 predicted proteins | sample LakEriMetagenome_FD_203521 | JGI IMG/M metagenome (GOLD analysis project Ga0315900, IMG submission 203521) | Freshwater fungal communities from buoy surface, Lake Erie, Ohio, United States - Buoy 12 MA114 | ecosystem: Environmental > Aquatic > Freshwater > Lake > Lake biofilm | place: USA: Lake...
GACCGCACCGCCCAGGCTTTATGCGCCTTGATACGGGCGGCAAACTGCGCATCGGTTTCGCCAAGCTTAGGACCAAGCTGCTCAAGTGCCGTGGCTTCCTTGAATATCGCAGCCACCGCCGCATGCGCACAACGCTCGGCGCGAACAAACCCTTCTTCGAGCGACCAATGTGAGCCCGTCCAGGCAAACCATCCGGCGTCTTTCACAAAAATCAGATCACGGCCAAAGCGCGCGCGCAGGCGATTCGCGTTTCCCATGTCATTAAAAAGATACGACGCGCAAATGAGATCGAGCGATTTACCCGAGGCAAGCTCCGGATTGATCTCATGCGGCTCCCGCTGATCCGCTGCCTCGATCGCAACGGCAATATCCGCTTCGCTGGCTGAAACACTTCCTTCAGGCGGCGAAGCAGGCGCGGAATTTTCGGGGTTAGGTGGGGCGTTTGAAATTGTATCTGTCATGGTTTTTTCCCTGATTTACGCGCGTCATTGTCTATTCTGGACCAAAATTCCGCAGGCACATGATCCGCGCAAAACCATTGCCTGGGCTCGCTGGCAAACGGCTGCCAGCCAAAAAGTGCGTATGTTGTGCAAACCCCGCAGCGATGTGCCACCGGCGCAGGTGGTGCGGGTTTGGTAAAAAGTGGAAGCGACGCTTTGCCTTTCATCAGGCGCGCTCCATCAGCATGTCGTTAAAATCACATCCGGCCTTGGCGCGGGCGATCAGCACCTTGCGGCCAAGCAAACCATGCAACACCACGGCCTTGGAAAGCGCGGCTTCAAACCGCAGTTCGTCTTTGGAATCAGAATCCGCACACAGCACGACTTCTTTCACGCAGACGGGCAATTCCACCGCGGATAAATTTCCAAGTGAAAGCGCGGCCCATACCGGCAATTTTGTCGCCTGATGCACCGACAACGCGGTTTCAATACCCTCCGCCAGCAACAGGCGGCTCGCCGGTGCGCACAGCGGAATCGCGCCCCCACCGAACCGGCCAAACATTTTTTTCGCAGGCTGAACCGGAGCTTTGCAGGCACGCACCGCCCCGTCATGCACGGTTCGGCATTCCAGATAGGTTCGGTGCAGCCCGATCAGCTCGCCCGCACCGTTTGCAATATATCCGAGCATGGCCGCGAATCGTTTGCCGGTTTCTTTGTGCAGCGCGGATGTTTCAAATCGCAGATACGAAAACGCCTTCACCGGAATGCGCCGCGGATCAATACCCCGCGCGGAAAGATAGGATGCAGCAAGCGAGCCGGAAATGGATGACGCTTCCGCCCAGGCGCGCATCAGCCATGCGGTTTCGGTTTCGGATTTCTCGCGCTGAACCGCCGCTGGAATCGGAGCGGGAGCATAGTCGTCAGGCATTTCGACCTGCCCGGCCCTCTCGCGCAGCAGCGACAGCGCGGTTTTAAAATCCACCGACTCCGACTGCATCAGCCATTCCAACGCATCCCCGCTTGCTTCGCAGCCAAAACAATAATAGCGGCCCTTGGCGTCATTGACATAAAAACTGGCGGTGGTTTCCTTGTGAAACGGGCACAGCCCTCTAAACTCTTCGCCGTCACGCTTCAGCGCAACGGAGCGGGCCACCAGCTGGGACAATTTCACGCGCCGCTTAAGCCCTTCAATATTCTGCTGGGTGCGGCCTGATTTAAAATCGCCGCGGTTTTTTGGGGAGAATCCGCCCGGATTAACCATTGACTTGCCCCCGCCCGATTCTAGACTTGCGCGCATGGCCAAACCCACAAAACCCATCCAGCAAAGCCCTGCGCGCGTGCCCGAAAACGAAACCGAGCTGGAAAAAAGCGCGAGGCGGCTTGCCAAACTGATTGAAGAATGCCCCGATCATCCGCAGGCCGATGCCATTCGGGCGCAGCTTGCGCATTTTGAGGCCATTCGACTTCAGGCGGAAAAGCTGAAACATTAGCCGCCCTCCCGATCAATCATCTTTCGGTCATGCTCGCGCAATTTGCTCTCGAGCCGGTCTATTTTGATCGATAAACGCGCCAGCAGATGAAAAGCCTCATCCAGCTGCTCACCATAAAACCGGTCTTTCGCGGTAAGCGTCACCCGCGTGCCCCGCGAATTTTTCACCGATTTGAGCCGGTGAATCAGTTTATCGGTATGTGATTTCATGTTTTTTCCCCGTGTTTTTTGCTCCCCGTTTTTGAAGTGGGGAACCGGCGCTATCGCCATCACCGGTTCCCCGACCGGCCCGCCATCAGGGAGAGTGGCGGCCGGTATTCGTCATGCTAGGCCTTGCCGTGCTTGCGCCTTGCCTGTGCTGCAAAATCGAGCAGTTTATGCGCTTCCTGCCCGGCGATATCGGCTTCCTCCAGTTCTTCCCGCGGCGTGAGTTTTCCATCCGAACGGTTCTTCGTGACCGCCGCCATAAAGCGGCAGACGCTGGATGCCAGCCGCAACCCATCCCCGAACGCCTGGCCTTCATCCTGCATCCGCGCGGCACCCGTAAAGCCCGCAAGCTCCATCATGCCGTTGGTGAAATGCGGCTCATCAATGACCAGAAACAGGCGAAACAGCTTGGCCACGCACGGCATGGATTCGCCGGTCAGATATTTATCGATCGTCTCGCGCTCAAAGCCCGTAATCAGCGCCAGCTCGTCGCGGCTGAATTTCTTGCCGCGCCCCACAAACAAAGAAAGCAGCTCGCGCAGTCGCTGTTTGCATATTTCGGTGGTGATTTCCTTAAAAGTGACCATTTGTTTCTTCTCCCTGTGCGTTAATGTGAAATCCGGATAACCGCCAAAAAAAAGACGGCCCGTTTTCACAGGCCGTCAGTCATGGCAATTCAAGGGGGTAGATTCTGCAAATGACTCTGCGAATGATCAGGCGCGTGTACATCCTGAAAAGGATACCCGAACAAGTCGTTTGGAGACTTACCGGTCAGGCGGGAAAGGCCCTCAACCTGTTCCGGTGATAATCGGCAAAACTCGCCTCTGGCAAAGCGATAGGCGGCGGGAATAGAAAGCTGCAAAGCGCGCGCGACATCTTCCACGCGTACCGATTTTTCGGCCTGATACCATTGCTTAAAAAAATTCTGCAGGCGATGTGTGCTCATGCAGAGCAATGTATCAAAAAATATAAATTATGTAAGTATTATTTGATAATTGTATTTTATTATTATTTATCAATGACTAGTAAACATGATTCAGTTAAAAAAATATAGAGAATTGAAAAATTTGACACAGCAACAGCTTGCAGATTTAGTAGGCGTGACATTGCTTACTATACATCGGTGGGAAACAGGAAAAGGCGAAATTAAAAGCGGAAAGCTTGAAAAATTAGCTGAAATTTTAGGTTGCATGCAATGGGACATTTTAGGGCTCACTGACGGCACAAAAATTGTAAATATCATTGGCAACCTGCCGATGCCCGCGCCAATTCCGGCAAACCGCAATTTTACCATAGCGGAACCCTTGGTCATCATCAGCTACGAAACCAATCTGTTCGGCTTTATTCAGCAAAGCGCGGATATGAATCGCCGGTGCCTGCCTGGCCAGATTGTTCTGGCTTCGCTGAATGAAAAAACGCCGGAAGAGGCGCACGGGAAATTTGTGATTGCCGAGCTAGACAAAAAGATCATTTTCCGCAAATTTGAACTACCGAACCGCTTTATACCGGATAGTAACGACACAGGATTTGACGTGATCACACCGGATAAATTCAAAATCCTGGGCACGGTGTTGGGTGTTCAGCATGTGTTTCCAAAATGACTAAAACCGGCCCTACCCCGAACTGGCAAATTCTGATCCTGCTGATTGCTGGCAACCTGATCTGGCACAGCTGGGCGTTCGCGCCGCAAATGGGAACATGGCTCAATCTGGCACTTTCCATTTTCACTCTTGCCGTTTTTCTGGGATGGATTTACAAAAAGCTATTTAAAAAATGGAGGCCGCGTGACCACTCGAACATTCAAAAACACCTTAAATAATTACAGTGAAAGCGTAAGCACTGGCACCAGCGCGAGCGGTGCGTTTTTCATAGGACCACTGTATTTTATGGCAAAGGGCTGCTGGCTGCAGGGTATTTTTCAGTTTATCGGTTTGTTTTTGGCTTTTTTATTTCCTCCACTAATCATTGTATATTTGCCGATTCATCTTGCTTTGACATTTTTTGCGGAAGATATCATTGCAAAAAACTACTTAAAAAAAGGCTGGGTTGAGATAACCCCCTTAAAAGAGAACGCAACTCCGTCAGCAAGTTTAGCAGAAACAGCAGATTCTTTGGCAATACGCTCGCCTGAGCCCAAAGACACATTCGGTAACAACGCAACGCTGTTGGGCCTGATTATATTTGCCGGACTTTTTATCGTGTTCGCGTCAACTCGTTAACGATTTATTAATAAAATATTGAGATAAATCCGGCGTTGCAATTATGCAACAATGCAAAAAACCGGAGAAAATCATGACTCAAGAAACTATTTGCCAGAAACAGGAATCGGAAAAATCTGAATTTACCGCGCCGCAAATTCTCGATCGGCTGTTCGAATCGGAAGCGGAATATACCCATTGGTGGGAAGAAATGGAACGGCTTTCAAAGGAAGGCACCGTCTCCATGCTGCTGGTGCCATCGCAGAAAAACGTGGATGCACGTATCGAAATTCAAACTGAAAACACCCTTCCCTGCCCAAACCGCTTCGCAAAATTTGCGCGGCGGTTTCAAAAAACATTTCAGAAAGCCAGAGAATCCCGTGCAATATGGCTTTTGTGGCACGGGAAAAAGAAACGCGCAAAGCTTGCGCAGTTTGCAAGAATCAGCGGCGGGGCTGGAGGTTGCGTGGATTTTCGCGCTCAGTTTGCGCGCGGCGGCCGGAAATAATCATTTCGGATCTTCGCCTGGCATTCTTTTGCCGGAGCCTGATCAAATTCACGACAGCGAAAATAGGCGGGATACGCGCATTTCATGGCATGAACGCCTCTTTGCTGCGCGCGCGCGTCTTTTTCTTCCGCCAGGTAGGCGGTGGAAAAACGCACATACGCATAAGCCCAGCCTTGTCGAACCATTTCTCGGCTTAAATTAACATCCCCTGCGAAACACTCGGCCACCACCCGGTTATACGTGGTTTTGTTATCCGTGATCTCGCAGCGGACCAATTTTCCGTCTGCCATTCTCTTAAGCGCGGCGGTGGCCATAACGCCCGCCTCCACTGTTTTTTTGTCAAAATCGCGGCAGCGTTGCTCACTTTCGGGCGCGTCAATGCCAGCAAAGCGAATCTCCACCGGCCCGATAAACAGCGTATCCCCGTCTTTTACGCGGGCAATACCTTCAACGGTCGCAACCGGATCCGCATGAGCAGGAAAAAAAATACTCAGAGCAAAAGTAAAAAAACAAATGAACCACATTGGATTCTTATAACAGATCATAAAATAACCATATGTATTAAAATAAAATAAAACGAAAAAACGTAATTTATCACTTTTTATCTTTATTATTTTATCATTTTTGCTAAATTGAATTCCTAACTTACGGGAGGCAATTCATGAATTCAATGGTCAAAAAAATGCAATTACACCGCAAAACCCCAAACATCGCATGGTCTGCCTGTGCAGATATTATGGCGTTTGTGCTGATGATGACGTTTCTGATTGCGCTGATGATATTTCTGAGCGCGATGCAAATGCCGCTGCCAGTGGAGCTTGCCCATGAGGCACGCTGAGCTTTCCCGCGAAGAGGTGATGATCCGCAACATCAAAAACCGCATGATTTCACCGCATTCGGTTCTCAGGCCTTACGGCTTCCGCCCCGTGATGATTTCACGCGCAAAAACACAAGCCGCCATTAAAGCTCCCGCGCCCGTAATTTCCGAGGAGGAATTTCAGGGCGGCCACAACATCGACTAACGGAGGTGCCCATGCAGGATCCGAAAGAATTGCGCAACCATCAGGATATTCCGCCGGATGGATTTGAACTGCCCGCGCTGAAGTTACCGCTCGATGAAAAGGCTTTGCGCCATGGCCTGACGTGCCTGGTGGAAATGGGGCGGTATTCGACCAGCAGGGAGGATTCCGATCACATTTTCTACACAGCAGCTTTTCTGCGCTCGCGAATGGTAAACGAAGGCCTGAATACCGATTATCTCACCAACGATAAACCGTTGCAGGGAGGTGACCATGAGTGAACCGATCGTGTGCCCGGAATGCAATGCGTTTATGCGGCTGATGCACGGCCGGTTTGGATATTTTTTTGGCTGCTCGGGCTATCCGGCGTGCGATGCCACCCACCCCGCTGACAAGGAGGGGAAGCCGATCGGCGCGGTTGCAAACAGCACCACCCGAAAAATGCGCGCGTTTGTTCTTCATGAGATTCGCAGGCTTTCGGGCTTTGGGCGGAAAATTCCAGACGGCATGAAGCGTCGTTACGAACGGGTGATCTATCACTGGCTTGCTGCAAACATGCCGTGGGAGCGTCGCGGGGTGGAATGTTTCGTCAGCCATTTTAGCGAAGCGGAATGCGCGCGCGCGATGCAGCTTTTCCGATGCTACGGCCTGCGCGAAATATTGAGCTGGGGCCGCGCCAATGGTTTCTGGGCTAAAGCGGACAACACCGCGACACCGGCGGCCTGGAAACGTCCTGGCGCAAGCCTTCACATTCATCCACGGGAGGCACGCTGATGGAGTTTGTCATGAATGAACTGAAAAAAGTACGGGATGCACTGGTGCTGGAATTAAAGCTGCTGCAGGAAAACCTCCGCCAGATCGATGAGGCACTTTTCCGGCTTGAAACACCGGAAAAAACGGTGAACGCCAGAATTCTGGTGAAGAAAGAAAACACGTATCAAGCGCCGCCTTCCACAAAAATGGAACCGATTTCTCTTCCTACTTCACCAGTCAACAAATGGTCTGAATCGGATGTGAATACGTTAAAAGAAATGACGATGCGCGGCTGCTCAAACAAAGAAATCGCGCAGGCACTGAATCGCACCGTAGGCGCGGTCAGTTTCCGCAAATCCTCGATGAAGATAAGCGCACCGGAAAAATACGCTGCGGAAAATGCGGTTGCACCAAAACCGGTGAATCAGAAAAAGTCTTTCGGTACGAAAGGCAATAATTTTAAAAATCATGTCCGCGCGATTACGGAGCAGGCAAACAAACCGTTTGTTGACAAAGCAGAAACTTACATCGACCCCCAAACCGGCCACACCATAACCCGCTACCCCGCCGGATACGCGCTGGGCGCATCGCCCAGCCAGAAAGTGGGAGGAAAGTTCTGATGCGCTGGTATCCCTCACGCCTGGCATTGCCGCAACCTGGGCAGATGTGCCTGGTCGAAATTGTGTTCTCCAGCGGCGAATTTACCCGCGAGGCCAAAGCCAAATATTTTGAAGGGGAAGGCCGCTGGGTTATCCTCGATGGCGAACCGCTCAAAACGCACGAACGCGTCCGCTCCTGGACGCCCTACACCTATCCCAACCACTAACTATTGAAGGAAGCCCTTATGCAAGCACCCCACATCCCACCCGAAGTAATTGAACGGCTCTTTCTGCAAATGAAAGAAACGATGGAATTTTATTCCAACCCTAAAAACTACGCTGCTCACACCGATGAACGCGGGCAAACGCTTTATCCCATTCACATCGATGCAGGTGGAAAGGCGCGGAAAATGCTGCAGGCATTTGCCGATGCGAATCTTGAAATCGAGCACGCCGGAGCGGGTCATGCCTGAAAAAAAGAAATTTTATCAGGTGTATCGAGTGAAAGCCAAAGGCAACGAGCTCCTGGCAACCTTCCGCTACAAAGATCACGCCACCCGCTATGCAAAATCGCTGGGCAGCTGGGTCATTCTTATTAAATGAGGCAACGTATGAACGAACTCCAAAGCGAAAACAGCATAAAAGAGCTGCTCGAAATTAACCGGAAGATTCTCAACGAACTGAAGGCCCAGAACATCCATGCGCAGGAGCTGTGGAGCGTGAAAGAAATTGCCGCGCACCTGCTTTTTTCTGAAAGCTACACGCGTCGCTACGTCATCACGCATCCGAGTTTCCCGGCACCGATCACGCTGCCAACCGGGGAGCTACGCGGTAGCCGCCGGTGGTCTGCGAAACAGGTGCGAGCCTGGGCACTCAATTTTCAAAAGTAATACACTTTTTTTATGGGGATGAAGCCTGAAGCGTGGAAATGCTGGAGAGTTTTTCAGGCGCAGGTTTCATCCCCACCAACAAAGGAAACAGAATGGGTAATTTTATGAATTGCAGGCCAATTTTATTTTCCGATTCCATGGTTCGCGCGTTGCTGGAAGGCCGGAAAACGCAAACGCGGCGCATCGTAAAAAATCCCGATGATGGAGTTAGCACCTGTATCGCTAAAAATGACGCGTGGCCTTTATTGATTAAAAGCAAACAAGGTAGATGGATTGATAGACCATGCCCTTACGGTAAATCTGGTGACCTGCTTTGGGTACGGGAGAGTTTCTGGCAGCATCGGGATGAAAAAGAAATTATTCGCGGCGCAGATTGCGTAGTTACACATAGATTTGCATCCTTCTGCGGATGGAAGAAAAAACCTTCCATACACATGCCACGCGCAGCAAGCCGCATCACACTTGAACTCACAGACGTAAGCGTGGAACACTTACACGACATAACTCCACAGGATGTATTAAAAGAAGGTGTTACTTCGCCGGAAGCTGGCTTCGCTAGACTTGGTGAAGGCACTCAGATGATGCAATTTGCCAGTTTATGGGAAGAAATTAATGGCACTGGAGCATGGGATAAAAACCCGTTTGTATGGGTACTAAAATTCAATGTGCACCCAATAAACATTGATAGTTACCTCGAAAAACTCACCACAGAAACAAGAGAGCTGAGATCATGAAATTAATCATCCTCACCCTTTTACTATTAACCGCCTGCAGAGATTCCGGTGTTGGTGATTGGTTCACGCATTACGATTGGTACACAAATAAAGATAAGGAGAAACGGTGATGACCACTCCTAAAAACGAATCGCTTACGTTTGATAAGTTTGCCATCCGAGAAAAATTAGCTCTTACCTTAGCAAAGGATGGAAGCGGAAGCTATGTTTCGTACTCCACTATTCTTGCCGACAAAGCATGGAAAGAATCTCGCCGCGCATTTGCTAAGCAGTTGATGAACGAGATGATGAAGTCAAAACTTCCAGACGTTCCGATTCGTTTGCAACCAGCAGCAGATTTGCGCACCTCATTTAATGAGGGGATAGCAAGCTGCATCGACTTAATCCGCAAGACCGGAGGTTTGGAATGAGTCTGAAGATGCGCAGATGTTTACGCCCGTTGACACCAATAATTATATGGGCATTCACCGCGCTTATGCTTGGTGCATGGGCACGGCTCACCTTTGAGTTATTCATTTTAGGCTGGAGTATTATACCATGACCGAAACAAAAGACGAAATGCTGCATCTGTTCAACCAGGCTCGAAAATACGGACGTGTATGTATTTTTACCGCCAGAGACGGTACTTACAGTTGTCAAATTGAATTTAACTGCATTGATCATGTGGAGCTGAAAGCGAAGAGCGGGCATAATATGCCGTCTCCCATTTCAGCATTAAAAGAAGCGATAAAAGCTGCTGAAAAAATTATCACGAATATTTCTAAACTGGACGCTGTTGGAAAAGAACAAAAGCCAGAAGAACCCAAAGCTTCAATCACCACAAGATTAATCAGAATCTGGTAAAATATGATGGCACAAAACGAACACTGTCCTTTTTGCGGATCAGAAGCGTTAGACGCTGAAGGTTATGGTCGAAAATATTTACAATGTGGAAACCGTGGCTGCTGGCTTTACGGCATGCTTTGCAACCCAAACAGATGGAACACTCGCGCCATTCCACGTAAGGTAAATGTCGCGGGTTTGCCGAGAAAAGAAAAGCTTTTAGAAAAAATAGCTAGAGCTATTTGCACTAGCAATGGGTTTTTTCCTGATGATTTGCAGCGGAGTCATTTTCTAAACCCGAATAACGGTTTCCCGCGCTGGATGGATTATCAGAGGTCAGCAGAATATGTTGTGGAGGAGCTTGTTAAAAACGGGGTGATAGTAACTTTGGAAAAGCAGCCATGACCGACACGCCCAAAACAATCAACGAATTTTAGCGGCGAGATCCTCGACATCTGGATTATAGTAAATCCGCAGGCTCTTTAAATCTTTGTGGCCGGTGACCCGTGAAAGCTCCAGCACCGACAATTTTTCAGCAAGCCTCGTGGTCGCTTCGTGGCGGGTATCATGAAAATGCAGATTATCAATCCCCGTCCGCTTCACCGCTTTACGAAACAGAACCTCTGCGCTTTTTTCGGAAACATCAAACACCCGACCATCTTTTCGCTCAAGCTTGCGCAGCAATTCTACCGCACGCGCAGATAACGGGACATCGCGCTTGGTACCGTTTTTGGTTTCCACCAGGCGCACGTAAAATTTATCCAGAAACACACGGTCCCATTCAAGCCGGAAAATCTCGGAATATCGCATGGCCGTTTCAATCGCGAAAAGAAATGCCACCGCAATTTTCTGCAATGTTTTCTGAACAGGCTTCTGCTCATCGTAATCGAGCGCGGTCAGGATTATCTGAATCTCTTTTTCTGTGACCCGCCGATCGCGGTGCGGATTATTTTTGGGCCGGACAATTCCATCCAGAACATTATCGCGCAGATAGTTCCACTTAAATCGGCTGGTCTTAATAACCGCAGCCAGCAGGTTGAGCTCGCGATTTACCGTGCTTCCGGAAACCTCTTTTTCACGGCGGGTAATCCAATCCTGGACATTTTGTCGGGTGAGATTTGCCATGGTATGGTCCCCCAGGGAATCTCGGGCTAGACTTTCCAGACGGATCATTTCCCAGCGTGCCCCCTTTTTACCCACTGACTCTTCACGGGCATAGCGTAACATGGCCTTCCCAAAGGTAATACCCTTCACAACGCCACCGCCCTTGCCGAACTCCTGTTCTTTTTTCAGCGACCAGCTTAAAGCCTCGTGACGGGTCTCAAAAGAAGCGGATGCGCTCTCCCCTTTTGTCCGAACCTGTACACGCCACTTCCCTTTATATTTTCGGATCGAAGCCATGCGCTTTTTTTCACAAATTTTTCACAAATATAAACAGAAAATAGCATAAATTAGCTTATTCCCGTATTTCTGTTTTATATTGGAAGGCGCAAAAAACCAAGGAAAAAACAAAAAAGCACTTATTAGCACGAAGGCTGATGGTGCCCGGAGCCGGAACAAAATTAACTTTGTTAATCAAAGCAATAACAAAATAATTTCACATTTTTTTCACAAAATTAAATGCAGAGCTTCTTTTTTTGTGAAAAACCTACAAAAAAACAATATGACTCACTTTTGCAAATGTTCGCACAAAATAGGCAATGTTGGAAGTATGAAAAAAAAATCAGGCAAGAACGTAAATGCTGTGCGTTTTGTGAAAAGCACAAACGATATGCCGAAAAAAGGAGGGGTTTTTATTTTATCAGCGCCGCCAGAAAAAAATAAGCGGATTGACAGCACCCTTAAATCTACCAAGAATACACCGTCAAAACGGTAAAGCGGAAGCATGACCGCATCATGCTGGCCTATAACAGGGCCGGATGGCGGAATCATGTCCAGGCTTATGCTAAAAATTCCGCGGCCGTCTTTATCCGGCCGACAACGTCCGGCCACCAGGTCATAACAGCATGGGCTGCGGTTCAGGCAATTCTTGATTACTGATTAGAAGTTCACACACGCGTTTTGGCTGCGGCCCAACCGTGTAGGTTGTTTCGACCTCGCGCATAAACAGACCTGAAAATATCTCTCGGATTTCGGGCACATCATTTATGGAAAGCAGGCAGGTACCCTTTGCATGGCGCATCGCCTCCGCCAGAATAGAGAAGTCGTTTTTACCAAACACACCTGGGCCGTAATCTGTTTCACAATCATAATAAGGAGGATCACAATAAAACAGCGTATCGGGCGTGTCGTAGTGTTCAAACAGCGATTGGTAAGGCAAGCCCTCGATCACGACTCCGGCAAGCCTTTCATGCAGTTTTTCGAGGTGAATTCGCAATTTCCGGATATTGAAACGGCTCCGGGTTTTATCCGCACCATAGCTTGCGTTTTTCATCCGGCCCGAAAAGCAGTTGCGCTGCAGATAATAAAACCGCGCCGCCCGCTGAATATCTGTTAATGCATCCGGTGACAGGGATTTGAGCTGCTGGAACAGCACTCTGGAATTAACACAGTATCGAAGGCTGCGAACAAATTCCGCGGGGTGGTGCTGAAGAACACGAAACAGCGTGATGATATCCTGATTGATATCGTTTATGACCTCGAGGTTTGGAATTTTCGACCGGCGAAAAAAAATCCCTCCCATGCCGAGAAATGGCTCCACATACGTGCGGTGGGGGATTGCCTCCATCAGAGCAATGATTCGCTCAGACAGAAGCAGTTTGCCGCCTAGCCAGGCAGCGGGAGGGGAAAGCGGAGAGATAATCCGGAAGGACATGATGCGAACTCCTTATAAACAGGAAGCCACCCCTGTCGCGGGCAGCGGTTCGCTTTATCGTTTTGACAATGTGATGTAGGTCACACACTCCAAACAGATTGTGCAAGGCCAGGAACGGAGAGGGTTGTGGAGATAGCCACAAGAGGCTGTGAATGATTTTTTTGCACCGCTGATTCAATAAAGCGCGAAACACAGTGCCATCAACGAATTGATCAAAGTCGTTTCGACCACGTAACATTTATGGGAATCTGAATTAGCACAAAAAACACAACATATAGTAGGTGCAAATAAAACGATCACTAAATCTTACAAAAGCAGATTTCCTGTGATATCATGCGGTCATGAAAAAAAAGGGAGGCGTGCTTCCAACACAAATCCCCCCTTTTTTCATACCTGTTTTATTAACCAGCAGGGCGTTGCCACCAGTCGCTAGTAAAAAACTAAGCCTAAAGTATTATTAGCGAACATAGGGGGCAATGTAAATTGGTTAGTGCAATTTTTGCATAAGGAAAAACGAAATATGCAAATTATTAAACTAAAAGAATACATTACCCGTTTATTTCCAGATCGCTTAAAATCAAAAAATCCGGAAGATACTGAGAACAAACAACATAATGTGATGTCCCCATCAGAGACAGAAACACACTCTGTTCTGACAGAAAGACATTCACATTTTGGTTTTCAGTTTTCTATCAAAACCTGCGTGATCATTCCAAATAGCTGGAGCGATTTCATTCGACGGTTTTTTAATTAATCGGTGAGGAAACGGAAAGAGGGCGGCTTTTGCCGCCCTTTTTTTATGCCTGAAACAGCAGCTTTTCTGCATCGCGGCGGCGGATCAGGCCGGGCAGTTTTCTGCCTGCAGCCCATATCCATTTCCGGAACTCCCCGGCGGCTCCAGCATAATCCCCACGATTAAGCTTTTGCCGGAGCGTCGATCGCTGGAGCGCGCCAGCACCCAGATTAAAGGTGAACGAGACCAGCGCGTCAAACTGCTGCTGATTCAAAGCCACTTTGACCAACCGCCGCACCGCCTGTTCGAACCGAACGAGATCGCGCATCAGAAGTTCCGTGGCCGCGGATTCATCCAGTGGCGCGGTGAAGCTTCCCTTTTCGGCGTGTGTGATCACATGACCATACCCCACTGTCCAGTAATTCGCCGGACACAAATAGGGGCGCGCGGCAAAGCCTTCAAAAAACTTGATCAACGCAATGCCCTGTCCGCTGGTGGCCAGCGGATGAAACGGAATAATGTCAGCGCGGTTCGCCACGGCGGGAGAACTGACGGCTTCCAAACCAAAAAGCGATGATGCTGGCAAAGATGGCCTGATCTTCGGCATTCCATAACCTTTCTATAATATCGAACCAGTTTTGTGAAACGGCCGCACCTTCGAGCCACGGCAACGGCGCAGCGCTCATCATCACGTGGTACTGCGCGAATTTCACGCACACATACGCCGCAAAAAATCCGTAAGTGATGACGGGCCGAACGGTGCCCGACAAGGCATCCACCCACCACACGCCGCTAGGACGCACGCTGGCATACAGCGCCTGCATCTCCGACGCATCCGCCTGCACGCGAACTTCTTCCAGCCGGTCGGACTGCTCTTCCCGCCTGCCCTTCATTTGAATTTTCAGCACTTCAATTTCATGGGTTTTATCGCGGCGGTCTTTAAGCAGCTCCATCACGTGCGGGAACATCGAACTTAAAAAACCAATCAGCGCTCCGAACAAGGTAATCATCTCAACGCCCCCTTCTTTCTTCGAGCTTCCGGTTAATCTCTCTCAACATGATTTTGATTTCACCAATATCGTCTTTCAGATTCTGGTGGCTTTCGCTGATCGTAGCGATTTTGACCGCATGATCCTCCATGCGATTCTGCAGCGCACGAATTTCACCATTTTGAACACTCTGTTTCTCTGCCGTTTCGTTGATCAGACGATAAGACTGCCCGCCAAACCAGATCAGCAGCGCGGTTTGAAACACAAAAAACATCAACGAGGGAATGCCGATGGATTTACTAAAATGAAATTGCCTGCGATCCGATCCATCCCAGTCATCTTTGTCCGATTCGTTTCGCATTGCCCCTCCTCATTTTTGCAAGATAATCACACGCACGCCGGTGGCTTCTTTCTGGCCATCGGAAAAACTCACCTGATTGGTGAGGTCATAGGTTTGACCCAGCGTCCCGCCGGTCAGGCTGAATTTGCTTTGCGTTCCGGCAATCCCTAAATTTGCAAAGCCTATCCCGCCCGGCGTCTGCCAGCTGGAGCCGCTCAGCGTCGCGCCTTCGGGGCGAACAAATTTCCATTCCAGCGCATCTGAAAACACTGCGTCAGGATCCTTGGCAATCGACAAAAACTCCCGGGTGATTTCAACTTCAAACGTATAATCAAACACCTGTCCGCCTTGCGTCGTAATGCGAAACGTCACGGTCGCAAGCGTCCCCAGCACCCCATCCGTAATAATCGCTGACGTGATGCCGGATGCAGAAACCTTGGCGGTATAATTGACGCCGGTCGCAATCACATCAAACTGCGCGATCGGATCACTCCCGATCAGGCTGTTCCAGTCGCGGGAAAAACGGCGTTCGGTCAGCGGGTCTTTCTGATAACGCGTGTACAGCACGTGATGCTCCTAATGCTGAGTGGTTTCAAGCGTGCGGCGGGCCATGACAATGGAATGCGGGCACACCCAGATATGCACGCCATCGATCGTGTAAATTTCCCAGCGCTGCGCGGTAAATGCACCGTCGGGCGATTCCAGCATGTTCGTGAGTTCCCTGCGCTGAATCACGCGCCCTGGCATGGGCCGCAGATCAATGCGGAAATCTCGGTGCGGGCGATAATCAAAGAAATTCAGATTCAAATCCTGATCCCCGATAATCACCCAGCCGCCTTTGATCATCAGGTGCACGTGGTCGAGCTTTGCAACCACGACGCGCGCGCATTCGGTAAAACCCAGATCCGGTCGGATAAAATGAAACTGCCGGAAAAAGACCTGGGTTTCTCCATCCGGCAGAATCGAAAGATGCAGATTCGGGGCGATAAAATGCAGCAGGCCCGAGGGGTCCTGATGTATCGCGCCATCCAGATAATCCGAAGCCAGACGAACCGGAAGCCCGTAAGCCTGCTGATCGGTGAACAGCTCACTCATTGCACAAACCAGCGCAGCTGCTGTGAACCGTCTTCCTGAAGATACTGCCTGCCAAAAATGGCGGAAGAAAGCTTCAGCACGTGCAGGGCGAGCGAAACGCCGCCTTCATCCAGTTCAGGGTGCGCGGAGAAAATATCCTGCATCGAAGCACCGGCGGGCATGGATTGCTCAATCGTGCTGAAGACACTCTCTGAGGCGGATTGTAATGGTTCGGTCATACGGACTCCTATGCTTAGATTTCATCAAATTTCAGGGTAAACGCCTCGTTCGGAGTAAGCCCGGGCGATGCGGTCGAACCCACGCGACACATGAGATAGGCGTGATCGCCTTTTTCTCCGGTGCCCGTAAAAGGACCTGCGCCCAAGCTGAGAGGCGAGCCGGAGGTGTAGGTGAAAAAGTCTGTCCAGCCGGTGATGCTCGAGGGCTGAACCGGCTGGGTGTAGGACGCAACGGCTTTGGCATACATTTCCACGCCGGTTCCCGAACCGTTCGCGCCATCGGAGTACGCGCCGATATTGCTGATATTTTGCGAAGGGGCGACCGTGACGTTCGTGCGCAGCACTTTTTCAAAGCTGTAGGCAAAACCGGACGGTGGGACAACGATCGGGTTTACCAGATCCACCGTTGCGTTATCGGCTGTCTTAAAGCGAACGCTTCCGGATGTTTTGTCCGTGGCAGTGCCTCCGGCACCGTTTTTTTCAACAATCTGTACCGTTGCAGGCATAGCTTCTCCATCGAATAAAGGTTAATGCGGGGGAATAACAAGCGGCTTGCGCGCAGCCGCGCTGTTTGAATTCTTCTCTGAAACAACCCGCGCCGATGTGTTGGCGAAGGACGTGGAAATACCGGCGGGCAGCACCGGATGCGCCTGCGCGGATTCGACCGGCAGCACCAGCTGCGCGGAAAGCAGCAATGCCGCAGATTGCCCCGTGGCTACCGCCGCGCTCAAGAACGCAGGTTGCGTTTGTGCTTTTTTAAGAGGCGCGGCAAGCTGCGTCTGAATTGTATTCACGCGCGCGATCAGCGCATGAAGCTGCGCAGAAAGCTGCCTTCCCGTGCGCAACGCGGCGGCCAGCTGCAGCACCTGCGCAAAGGATTTCTGGAGCGTTCCAGATAAAACCGTGCTGCTGGAGCGCGTTTGGTTGAGCAGGGCCGATAATTGCATGGCCAGTGTTTTTGCCTGGGCGAGTCCAACCGCAAGCGATGTCCCGACCGTGCCGGACGATCCTCCCGCCGTCAGCGCAACGCTCAAATTCACAGACTGAACGATCTGCTTTTGCAGCGAGGCGGCAAGGTTTGCCGCGCGGGTGGCCGCCGATGACGCAGCCAGGCTTAAATTTGCCGTGGCCTGCATGTTTTTCTGCGCCGCGACCGATAACTGCGCGGTGACGTTTTGAGTTTTCCGTACCGCCGCAGCAACATTCACGGTCGCCAGATTGGTTTTCTGCGCAGCGATAGAAAGATTTACCGTCGCAACCTGCTGTTTCAAAACCCCTGCGGCAAGCGTCAGATTCGCCGTGCGGGTCGCAGCAACCGCGGCAGAAAGATTCAGCGTTCGTGTGTATCCGGCGCGCACGGCGGCTGCCAGATTCACATTTTGTGCAACGCTTTTCTGCGCCGCGACGGCGATCGATGCGCTTGAAGTGCGCACCTGCAAAAGCGTGCTGTTCAGCGACAGCGATAACTGCTTCGCGCTGGCGAGCGCGACTGCCAGTTGCGTGGCCAGCGTTTGCGGTTTTTGCAGCGGCGCGGAAAGATTGGTTGCGGCGGTCTTCTGAGCTTGCAAAACAGCCGATAAAGATGTCGTTTTAGTATAAGTTGTGCTGCCGGTACCTGATGTATAAATCAGCCTGCCAACATATCGGGTTGTAACGGCCATTTCAGTACACCGCGTATTTCTGGTTTAAATAGTAAAGTATTCCTGCTTCATCGACTGCTGAGAGCGCAGCGTTTGCAATGATGATTTCTGCCACATCGTGATTGACCGACACCGCCCCAGCAGTTGACCCCAGTGCAAGAACACCTGTGAGCGCGGTGGTGTTGCCAGAGGCGATGTTTTGACTGATCCGGTTATTGTTGATGATATTAGCGATATTGCCGCCGGTGTGACGGTACATCATCACATTCCACGCCCCTGAATCCATGTTACTGTAAATCGTGTCAGCATTTCCATCCCAGTTGTAATGCGCCTGAACTGCATTCGCTTTGGGCCGGAACACGATCATGCCGACGATAAATTCTTCTAATGCGGTTTGCGTAAATGTAAGTGTTCCCGTTGCACCGGAAGGCAGCGTTTTATAAAACACCGCAAGCGTGGCACCGGTAGCACCGGTTCCAGCCACAAGGTTTGCGCCGCCAAGCTGTGTCCATGTTCCATCGGGTGCTGTAATGGTATTTGCCGAACCAGACTCCGAATAACACAGCACCACAGCAAGAGAGTCGTTATCTGTCACCGTTCCCGATACTGAACCCGTGGTGCGGTTGGAAACCGAAACATCGGAGGTGGTAAAGTCAATACTTCCTGCGCCCTCTACTACAAAAGCTCGGGTCGCATGTTGCTCTGAAGCCGATATCCCGACCGTGTAGCTTGCAGGTTCCGAATAATTAGCAGGGCGTGTCCATAGCTTGCCCTGATGATTGGTGGAATCGCCGCCCGCACCCGTTTGGTCGGTGAAGGTTTCCATACCTGTGAAAGTTGATCCAGTTCCATCCACCGCCGAAGCAACACAAATATAGTCGCCGTTGCGAATGGCTGTTGCTGATGGATTTGTAACTGCAAACGATGTGACGTTCGACCCGCTTGATGCGTTCGTATCACCCGTGCGAATAGTTGGCGCGTTAGCCGCCTCAAGAAATGTATGTGCGCCCCATAGAAACCCGTTTTCCATCACGAAAGCAGGGCTATCCCAAGGGTTTGCACCAACCGCTCCACCATTTACCCTACCGACAATAAACGTGCTGTATGCCGCCGCCGTGATTGCAGACGACAACGCAAAACTGCTGGTCATGTGCTTGGTGGCACCGTTGAAACGAATTGCCGGAAGCCCGTTCACCGCTGACGATAAAAACTCAGGCTGATTCGCTGGAGTTGCTTGAACAAACGAAGCCGCACCCCTACGCGAATTCCATTGACTCACCGCCCCACCTGACTGCGTGACGTTCACCGCTGCATCCATCCACAGCGTGACCCCCGCCAGATCGGCAGGGTTGGGCATGCCATAATGTCCACCGCTTGCTGCAGGTAAAGAAAGTAGCTGCAATAGTCTGGATGCACCAAAGCGATTTGCCATGGTTAGTTATCCCTAAAACCAAATAGCCTTATAACAAACGTTTCAGCGGAAATCGGGGTGTAAGCCGCCCCAACACGCAGTAAACCAAATATTGAGCTTGTGCCAGAATTACAGCGACTTGCAGGAAGCGGTGGGAGAGAACCAATGTATATTTTGTTACTAGATCCAGCGATGACGTTTGCGGTTGGAAATATAATCGCACCACACACATTGTTACGATCAGAATCCGATGGATTATATGCTGCATTATCATTGGTTGCTGTTGGCGCAGCTGAGCCGTTAAACAACTCTAATGTAAACAGAGCGTTTCCCGCTTGATTTGAACTTATAAGCATAGCGGATGTGATGGTAAAAGAACCACCGTTCTTATTTCCAATATTGGTAAAAGTTAAAGCCGTTGGTGCAGACGTGCTGTTCGTTACAGCATCACCGGCGGCATAGGCAGTCACATCCGCAGGCCTTGTCAAGGTTACATCTGCAAGTGGCAAAGCATCTGAAACAGCAAGCGGAATATGTACGTTAGAACCAAGATCAGTTGTGCGAACTGTCTGCGTGCCAGAAACACTGTCAAGAATCGTGAAATTATCAGCCATGGGTTACTCCCCCAGCTTCGCTTGAATTTCCTTGAGCAACGCTTCTTTTTCTTCGGTGGTGAGGGTTTCTTTCTGAAGTTTTTCTTTGACGGAAACCAGCGCGCTGCGAGTTTCCTGCAACACGGGATTTGCAATATTGCTTGCGGCTTCCGCTTGCGCACGACCACGGCGGGCGTAATCCCCCACCTGATTTGCAAACACCAAAAGCTGATGACACAGACCGTTATCGGCATTTGCAACCGCCTGATCGATCAACGCAACCAGTTCCAGCCGCAAAGACTTGATTGCAGGATTCTCCGCACCGCCCTCGTAAGCACCGTCCGCGGTGTGCGCAGCAAAAATCTCTTGTGATATGGTCATGGGAATCTCCTCATTAAGCCCAGGCGCAGTACAAATAGGTCTGGCTGGTGGTGTTGACATCGGAACTGGTGGTTTTGGGCTGAAAGCCGCCGGATTGAATTTCCGTATTTGCGCCGGAGAATTCGGCAATATTGGAATTGAGCGCGAGCTGCCAATATTCCGCGCCTTGCCGCGCGCGGTCATACATCATCCATGAACCCGTCGCGGTCGCTTCCTTGATCAACAGAATTTTAGGCGTAAATCCGAATCCGCTGACAACAGGTCCGACCACGTTTCCGTTGCCGGTATAGCTGCCAAAGCGCGAATAACCGGAGAGCTCACCAAACAGATACACAACGTACTGATTGCCTGACACATTGAGCAGCGTGTTGTTTCCAACCGTGAATTGCGTGGAGGTGGGGGCGGTGTTATTCCAGGCTGCCGATGCGCTGAATGCAAGATTGGTGTTCAAGCTTGAGGCATTGTTCTGAGGCGTGCCCGGTGCGGATGCGTGATAAACCAAAAAATCCTGCGCGGCAGAAAGATTTTTCACGATCATCAGCTTTGGAGCAACACCGAGATTATGATTAACCAGTTTACTGGTCGCGCCATCTCCGATGTACGTCTGAATGTCAAAAAAACCGGCCTGACGTTTGAACGCCCAGGCGATGTTATCGTTTGCAACGCCCGTAAATGCATTGATGTCGGTGTCATTTCCAAGCGTAAATCCATCGCTTGCGAAACTCAGCCCGCCCGCCACAACGCTCGGTCCATTATTCTCATGCGTTCGCACGCGGTTCAGGTTGCCGCGCACCACATCATATACGTTGCAGGGCGTTGCCGACTGACGCGATTTCAGCATCACCATGTCCGGCGCAAAATAGCGCGACTTGATAGTCTGTGCGGCACCGCTGCCGGTGTAGCGAAACGCGTCGGCATAGCGCGGAAGATTGCGCGCAACCATCAGCGATGAAACACCCATGCTACACCCCGAAGTTCAGGCCGCGAACCGACCCTTGAATCGTGGTGCCGCCGTTGATGGTGGATAAGGTGAATTCATCGTAGGCGCTGGCAACCTGCGTCAGGGTCGGGGCCAGATTAGCGTCGGACCATTTTACGGCGGCAGGCCATGTGATGTTGCGCGGTGTACCGCTTGCGTCTTTTTTGCGAATCAAATGAATAAACGCAAAGCCGGACGATGGCCAGTTTGTGACGCTGAACGTGGTGATATCGACGCCGTGCGTCAACTCGACCACCGAGCCCAGATTGTAATCGATCGTGGTCGTGGCGGTGGCGGTAACTTGCTGCACTTTTTCACGGGCGCGCACCAGAACCACGTTTTGCAGCTCTTTTCCGCCTGCGCTGATGTTATCGCTGCCGTCAAACACCCAGCCTGCGACGGTCGCAATCAGCTTGCCGGTGGTATCGCCGAATTTCGTCATTCCGCCGGATGTGCTGGACGCCGGGCCATCGACGGTGCCCTGTTGCGGGTAGATCGACCAGTCTGTCCAGGTGCCTGCTCCGGTTGCCTGCGTAGGTGCAAAGACCAGCTGGTCGGTGCTGTAGGAAACCACCGTGCCGATCATGCGCTGGCCGGTCGGATCGGAGGTGCGGCAGATCACCAGCCGCATGCCAGGCAGAAATCCTTTTCCGGTTTGCGTGGTGAAGGTGCGGTTTGAACCTGTGCCGACCGTGTTACTGGTGACGGAGGTCGCCGACAGCGCGTTGGTGGAAATCAGGTTGATCAACATCTGCGCGATGTTTGACATCATCCGCATGACACGATCCCAGCGGCGTTCGGTAGGATACGCGCCACTGGCAGGAATTACGTCAGCCAAGCCCCTTCCATTTCCGTTTGTCCCCTGCATTGCGTCCGATGACACATCGGTGCCTTCCCAGAATAAACTCATTGTTCATTTACCTCCTCGAATGAAAGCGGCACAGAGTCATAATTGTGAGCCGCATACGAAAATAATCCCGGCTCAACCCACCGCGCGTAAAACGCATCGCGCGCGGAGTTGGCGTCGTCGTCCGGATTAAACTGAAACAGAAAACCGGTTTTGCTTTTGAGTTGGCGCACCATTTCGTAAAGCACCTGCTTTGCTTCCGCGCGCGCGGCAAACTGAATCGCGCCTTTGAAGACACGCTTATTCGGATATTCATTGACATACACGCCGCCGCCACGGGCTTCGGTGGTGATGTCTGTAATTTTGAGGCCATATTGCGAGCCGTAGCTTACATTGCGCGTGAGCTGCACCGCTTCGGCGATTTCAAGCATGCCGATATCGACATAGCCCGCCGGATTATCCGGATCGCTGATCAGCACCAGCAGCGATTTGCAGGCAACGTTACGGCCAAACCAGTAAATGCGGGAATTGACCTGACCAGCCAGCTCCGCGGGACCATAGGTTCCTAAAAAGAATCCTGGGCGGAACCAGTTATCATCCACCGCCGCGCTGATGACCGGATTCATGCATTGCCAGCCGGAATCGAATACTTCCAGCCCGTCCGTGAATTCCGTGTCCGAATACGCAATCACACGTAACAGACCAGAAAGCGATGTGGAATGCGCCAGCAGCCCGATCTGCCCGATCACCTGCTCTTCCGTTGCAACCGCACCAATCCGGGTATCCAGCGTGCTGGCCGATACCGATCGCGCCACCTTGGAAAGCGGCAACAGCCCCAGATTGGTTTGCGGATAGGCCGCATTCCATTTCCCGATATACGGGACAAACGTAAACTGTTTGGTCTTCGAACGGTGCCCAAGCACAATATTTCCCATGCATCACTCCATTATTGTCAGAGTCAGCAACTCTGACATGGCGTCGTATTTTCGATAAATCACCACCGCGTTTTTGCCGTTTTTAAGTCCAAAACGCGAATCCACCACAGAAACGGTCACACCAAGCTTCAATGCGGTCGCAACCGATATATCCGCCCGCACCAGCGCGGTGTATTGTTGCCGCCTGCTGCCAAACAGCGAGAGGAAGCGAACCGCCTGCGACTCTGCCTGCGCCGTTTGCGTCAGATATGTTTCAAACACGCGGCGCACCGCGTTTGGAAACTGCACACGGGCCGCGTTCTCTTTGATCACCGAGCGCGACGGCTGAATATACGGCTCACGATTTGCAGCCGTCACGATGCCCGCAAAATCCGCCACACGCATCGGCGTAAAATTCTGATCGTAGCGCAGCTCCACCGCATAGGCCGGATTCACCAGCTCCGAGGCCGAGACCACATCGAGCGACACCATATCCAGCTCGGAATCATCGGATGCCGCCTGGCCGTTACGCGATTTCAAACGATACAGCGGCGTGTCCGTGGGAGCGGTGAGCATTTGCACGCGGTAAACACCCAGCGGCGAATGCGTGAGCCGCGCACCGACCGAGCTTAAAAAGCGGTTGATGACGCTGCGCGTATTCATTTCTTCGCGCACATACATGCCCGCGGTGTAGTTCGCAATATCCCCAAGCGCGGTCATGCCGGACGCATCGTAGCGGGTAAGCGAAACCCCTGCATCCTGCAGCAGAAACGGAATGATATCCCGCAGCGCAGTCACCGAGCTTGCCACATCCATCGTCATCGGCAGGTTCGGCTTTGTACCCAGACGCAGCAGCGATTCCGGCGCGCACGGTGTCACGGTGCCTGCCGCAGGAGAAGCCGCTTCCAACGCAGCCTGCGTGGTCACGGCCGAATTAATGGTGGCGTACGGATCCGCGCCGACGCGGTAAGCGGTGGGAGCGGAAGACGGCGCGGTGGTGCCGTCGCGGCGATAGTTCCAGGCATAGGTCAGAATGCTGCTTTGCACGAGCTGCGGCGAAATATTCCGGCAGCTGCCAACCAGTCGCGGCTTGAGCTGCCCTTTGATATCAGCCTCCAGCCCTTCCACACCGGTCGAGGCTTGGTTCGTGCCCAAAAACGTAGCGGACATAAACGGCTGATCAAGCTCCGCGTCACGGCTTTTGAAATAGACCGTGAGCACTTCGCGGCTGGTTTCAATGCGGTCCACCAGCCCGTTAAACACCGCGACTCGTGCGGAGGGTGCTTGTTCGCGCGCGCCGTACCACAATTGCGCCTCGGTGCCGTATCCGTAACGGGGTAAATCATCAAGCGCGCCATCGGTATTAATCAGCTGCACATATCCCGCGCCGGATTCCACATCGTTTGCATTCCACAGATCGACGGGGAAGCGTTCTTCAAACTGCATTGCCCCTTCGCCAATCCGTGCTTCGTAAAACGCAGCGGCCTGCGGATGATTATACCCAAGCTTGCTGCAGAAATAAAAACGCCGCACGGCGCCCGACGCATCCACGCGCGCGTCAAATTCCAAAAACAAAATGCGCATCAGCGGGCCTGCGCCAGAAGTTGCGTGCGGGCCGAATCAGTCAGCGTTTGCGCAATCGTTGTCAGGCGACCCACCATCGCGTTTGCACCTTCCACATTGACGTTCAGAGAAGATTGCATCAACTGCGAAAGCCCCCGAACTTCTTGCGTCAGCACACCGATCGCCTGCAGCAGCGAGTTATCGTTTGCGGCAGAAATCGGGGTCACCCGCGCCGATGTGTTGAGCGTCATAATTTCCGGCCCGCGCTCACCCACCATAAACGGCGTGTTGATCGGCGTGATTCCACCCAGTTCAAATCCGGGAATGCCAGCCGATTTTGCGGCGGTGCGGAACAGCTGCGCATAAAATGGATTCGATTCAAAGAATGCCGACCGGCGGCCACCGCCCGGCGTCACGCCTGGCGTAAACTGCGTGAGCAACATGTCCAGCGTGCCACCCATGCCCGCCGCGTTGATGGCGGAAAGATTGCGAATGGCCACTTCGTTCGGGTTGCTGGCAGAAAACGCACCGCCCGCATAGTTTTCATCAAGTCCGGATGCGTTGTAAGGCTTGATCTCGGTGATCTTGCGAAACTCCTCCGTCAGCGTGCCAAAACCGCTTTCGATGGCTGCAATCTGGCGATCGGTTGCAGACAACATCTGCTGCTGATAATCCGCTTGCCGGTCGGCGGTGGAGGCAACTTCCTCGATACCCGCCTCGAGATTGGCAAACACTTTGGCATATTGTTCGTTTGTGCCAAAATATTGCTGCGCCAGTTCCGCAAACTGCGGCGCAAACGCATTAAGTTCATTCGCGGCATTCACATCGCCAAGCCTGCCCCGCGCGATCAGCTCGTCGGTGCGACGCTGCGCCGCTTCGAACTGTTCTTTGGGAGACAGCGGGGAAAGTCCGCCGAACCGCATATTTTCAAGCGCGCCGCGCAGGCTTTTCGAAACCGAACGAAACTGCTCGCTAAGCTGGGACGCAGCCTGCCTGCTGTCTTGAAGTTTCTGCAGGTTCTGCTGCAGCACCGGCGAGGTTTGCTGTTCAAGCTGCAGCATTTGAATTTTGTGCAGCTTTTCGACCTGGGCGAGATCGCCACCAACTTCAAGCGCGGTCTGCAGATTCTCGCCAAACTGCGCGGCAAGCTGCAGCTGGCCAAGCGCCTGCGGATTGGTGAGTCCTAAAATCTGTTCGTAAATCGATTTATTAAACTGTCCGGAAAAACCGGTTTTCACTTTTTCTACCGAAAGCCCTAAGCGCTCGGCCTGGGCGGATAATTCCCGAAACTGTGTCACCAGTTCGGAAACAGAATCTTTGGTTTCCCCCAGCGTGTCGAGATTCACCGCAAAGGCAATATCGGTCAACGCCTGCTCGGTTTTGCTCCAGTCAATTTTTTCAATGGCGGTTTTAACATTTTGCCCGGCATCGCCTAAACTATTCAATTCCGATGTGAGTGATTTTAGCAACTCGCCTGCGGTGGCGAATGATTTTGTGACATCGTTCCCGCCCGTTCCAAACCCGTATTGATACCCGTATCGATTCGAAACCGAAACTGCGAGCTTCTGGTCCACTTTCGCGTTGACCATATCCGCGATAGCGGTTGCCGCAGCCGCAATTCCCGTCACCGCATCGGCGTTTTCCTGCGAGAATTTCTTACCGCCCTTAAAATCTAAGCCGTACCGATCAATCGAGCCGGTTCCAAGATCAATCACACCGCCTTGTAGTTTTGACGAAGGTTTCCCGCCAAACGCGCCGGAGAGTAGCGCAATTGCGCCGATCGCCAAAGCCGCAGGACCCGCAATCGAAGAAAGGCTGAGTGCACCGGCGGCACCAGCACCCGCGCCCGCAGCTCCGGCCGCTGCCGCGCCGACCGAAGAGGCCGCACCCAATGCACTGGCACCCGCAGCGCCAACACCAAGCGCAGCTGCGCTGGTAGGACCAATCAAACCAAGCGTTGCAAGTATCGGGTTAATCGTACCCATCGGGTTGGCAGCAAATTTGCCAATGCTCAAAATATTGCTGAAGCTGTTCAAGCCGCTGGAGGCTGAACCTAACGTGCCGCCACCGGTGCTGCCACCAAACCCGCCGGAAAGTCCGGCAAAAATCGGCGCGATCAGCGGGCGGATAATCCAGGAAGCCGCAACCTCGGCGGCAATTTTCTTTGCGATCGAACCGAGCGAGCGGAAGCTAAACTCACCCTCCACCAGCATGTTTGCAAGCGCATCCTGCACATTTTCAATGCCGCGGCGGAAAGGCTCCATCAAAAGCTTATTCTGCTCTTCAATATCCTTTTGCTGTTTCACATACTCTTCGTTGCTGCGAATCAGCGAGCGCACCTGCTTTTCCTGATCGAGCGTGAGCATTTTTCCATCTTGCAGTGCGGCATTACGCGCGCGCAGCACGCCCTCTTCCTCTTTGCGCTCGGTGGTACCAAGCTTCAAAAGCCGGTTTTGCTGCTCCAGATCATTTAAATAATCCTGCAACGCCTTACGGTCTTCTTTTCGCGCTGCCGTGAGCTTCGTCCGACCTTTTGGCGTCTCAGGATCATCTTCAGACACAACTTTCTTTGCCTGCGCCTGCGGACCGTAACTGCCATCGAATTTTGACTGACGAAACGCCTCGTTGCGGGAGGCAAGCTCCTTCTGCAAATCCGTGTTTTCTTTTTGCAGGCGCATCCGCTCCGAGTTTTCGTGCTGCCGAAGCAAGGATTTTTCTGGAGCCGTAGAACGGTCCAGTTCGCGCATGCGCCCTGTAATTTCCGCTTGCCGCGAAATTAAATCAGAATTTTTTACAGCTGCCATTTCACCGGTTGCTGCGCGCACCATGCGCGTCAATTCTGTCCAACCGCGCACCTGATTATCAATCAGCTCAGATAAAGTATTAAAAAAGTTTGTGATCCGTCCTTCCGAATTTAGAAACTCGCCATACGCCTCAAATGCATCACCAACCGAATCACCCAGATTATCCCACGCACCCGCAAGCCCTCCAGCAACCGCTTCAGCCGTGCCTTCCACCTTGCCCTTAACCGCATCAAGAATCACGTTCTGGGCATCAAGCGTTTTATTGCTTTCCACCAGCGACTCAATCAGATTTTTTTGATCTTCGGTAAACCTAACCCCCATCCGCCCGAGCGCGCTTAACCCCTCCGTGGGATCCTGCAGCGCTTTTCCAAGCGCCTTTGCGCTGCTTGCAACATCGCCTCCGAATACTTCCGCGAGATCGGCAGAAAGAGAAAGCGCCTCCTTAAAAGTCTCGCGACTTTGAATCTGAAACGTGGATAAAACCGCCGCAGCCTGATTAAAATTTTCTTTCGTGAAGAATGTGGCGCGCTCCAGTTCATCGGAATAGTCGCTGATCTGACGCGCGGTCAGGCCAAACGTGTTTCCGTTAGCCTTCAAAACGCCCTCAAGCCGCAGCACCGATTTTTCTGCTTCTGCGATTGCACCCAAACTAGCTTTAATTCCAGCTGTGACCAAAGCAATAGCGGCTGCGGCGGCAAGTCCGTGAGGTCCGAGGGCGCTCAACGCAGCACCAAGCGGTCCAAGGCCACTGCTCATGCCCTGCATTTTTCCTGACAGCTCATCAGACACCGCTCCCAGCGCTTTGAGGCCAGCCGACGGTTCCTTGGTCGCCTTCTCAATTTTGCGCAGCGCGGCTTCGCCCTCTTTGCCGGTCAGGTCCAGCTCTTTGCGAACCTTATCCCCGTCAATCACCTGGAGACGTATGCGCACATTTTTATCGGTCATCTTTTATCCGTGTTCAGGTTTCTGATCACCGCTTCCGCGAGCAGTCGCTCGGCAGATTTTTCGGCTCCATCAAAATCAATTCGCTTTTTTAACGTCACTTGCGGCACCAGAATAAACATCACCACCGTGGAAAGCCCTTGCCCTTTGGCAATCGCTTTTTCGCTGGCATTGGCAAACCCACCACGCTTACCGGTTCTCACCCTTTGATTTTTAGCAACCAGCAACGAGGGTTTCCCACGGCGGTAAATCATGAAAAGCCGACCGATAATGCGCTCATACAGCGAAGGCGTCGGGCGTTTTCCGCCAATGCGGTTTGGACAATTTTCTGTAGGAATAGCTAAAAACCAGCCGTCTTTACTTTTGATTCGCGTATTTTCCATAAACGCGCGGTGAATTTTTGGAGCCTTGGAATACACATACGAAGCGGCCTCAAGCGAAGGCTTGTTTTTAGGAAACACATCCGATCGCCACGCTTTCGCAAGTCGCTGTCCTAAACCCCCGGAAAGCACCTGCGAACGTAAATCCTGTTTAATCCGCTCACCGGTTTCCTTCACCGCCTGCGTCACGCCGCGGGCAATCGCATCCGTCTCCGCCCGCATCAGATTTCCAAGTCCGCCTTCAAGCGTTGCTTTTAGAAACATGGTCTCTCCGGATTCTGGCAAACACAGCGTTCATGTAATTTAAGGCATCCAGCAGCGCGGCGGGCTGATCCACCGGCGCACCTTTGCAAGGTAGCATCGGCGGCGTCTGTTGATACAAATGCCACAGCGGGATTAAGTCGATGGCCCAGCTTTGGACGATGGTTTTTGGGTTTTCGCGCGACCACCAGCTTTCGACTTGCCATCCGGTGTCGCAGGTGTCAGGCCCTTCGAATTCGCCTGGGCTGGCACTGATCCGGACGGCGTAAGCAAGTTTTTTCTTTGCTCATCGGTGAGCGTCATCAGGCCAAACACATAATGCCCGATACTGCGCACCACCGGCTGCGGAATTGCATGCAGCGCGGCGTCCGTGAGCTTCCCATGCTTGCGCTCAAACGCGGCGGGAGCAGGATCCGCTTTGATGATAAACATCTGCGCCGCCAGCACCGGCATCACGGACCAGTAAAAATTGAAATTGGCTCGCTCCCGGCGCAGCTCTTCGCTAAGCTCACTCATCTGCGCAATAATACCATCCACCACCGACACGAGCTGCTGCTGATCATCTGTAAAATCCACGCGGCCAAACAGCTCCTGCTCTTCATAGCGATCGAGGTAGCCGGTCATTTCATCCAGCTGCGATGCATCCAGATGTTGAACAAGCGCCTCGCGGGTGGCACGCAGAATGCTGCGAATGGACGCATTTTCCACCCCCAGCAGCTGCAGCTCACGATTAAAATGTGCGCGGTCGTAATAACTCGGCACTTTTAAATAATACACCGTATCCGGCTGCGCAGGGTCCGCAGCCGGAACTTTGAAGGGAGTCAGATCGGTCGAAACAGGGATCGTCATAAATACTCAGCGTTGAATTAATAGAAGCAGATATGCACGCCCGCATCGGGACCGATGGCGGAAAACGGCATTTGATTGGCAAACAGGCCGGAGCGGTCTTCATGGTTATGCCCGGTGAACAATGCTTTGGGGAACGTAATGCCCATGCGGTTTCCTGCCGACGATCCAAGCCGCGCATGAAGCTGCATCGGCGTGTTGTTTCTGAATGCGGTAAACGTATCCTGTGCCGATACGTTGGTTTCCATCGGATTAATGGTGCCGGTGATGTTGCGATTGGTAATTTCGGTTGGATCAAATCCTTCCAGCGCATTCGGATTATCCGGATTGACCAGGCTGTTTCCGGAATCAAATGAAAGATTCTGGATTGAACGGGCCAGACGGTCGAGCTTCAACACAGCATTTTTGAATGGTACCGGACGGGTTGCATCGTAGGTCGGCGTGACGATCGCCGTGTCGGTTTTTGACAGGAACATGCCCAGCATGTTAAAGCTGAAGCGGCCGATACCGCCGGAATCCATCGAGAAGGAAACATTTCCGCGCATCCCGACAAATTTATAGAGCAGTCCGTCCACATACATATACAACGTGCCAGCCGGAATACTGGTTGAGCCTGGACGGTAGGTCACGTTGGCGGGTATCTGATAATTGCTGGTGGCGATCAGCGCGCCGGAAAGCGTGTCGGTGAGGGTGGCAAGTTTTCCGGTGGTATAATCGGCAATAAAACTGTTTCCAGCCACCGCACCGGTGAAGTTGATTGGCATGCCGCGATAAATCTGCGCGGTGGTAGAGGCTGAAGTTCCAAGAATAGCAGTGGTGGTTGAACCATCGGCGGCAAGCGCTTCCGGAGCGGCAGGCACGGCGGTTGTAGTAATCGTCTCACTGTAACCGCATGCTTTCAACATATCGCCGAATTCAGGTGGAGTAGCGGCGGCACCCTGGCCTTTAAATAACACATCAAACGCGATCCCAACCGTCATTCCGCCAACGATCGGACCAAACCCGTCCAGCGAGCCCGTCACTTCGTTCGTTTGCAGAATGTTCGGATTGAATGTGGCGCGCGGATTTTCGACTAATACCGCATCCGTCGAAGCGGCAGGGGCGTTTTCTACCCCGGGCGTGGTTTCAATCTTAAACGTGACGACGGCGTTCTTACTACGAAATGGCATAAGGCTCTCCTATTTTCGGGTGGGTTCGGGGGTAGGTGACGGGACGGGCTTTGCTTCCGGTTTTTCGGGTTCTGGTTGCACGGGAACGTCTTCATGCACATGTACCGGTATCGGTGCGGGCATGGTCACACGGTTTTTAATATCTTCCTTACGCATAGCGTCTCCATCAAGGTTCAAACAATCATTGCGGGAGCGTGAGGTCGGTGGTGAATCGGCCCCTCACGCTCGCGTAATGGCTGCAAAAAACCATTAAGGACCAATCACAAACGGATCGGTCGGCGAGGTAAAAAATGAAATGAAAAGTGGCAGAGAAAAATACGCAAACGGATCCGCGCCCTCGATGCGCACAATTTCCATACTGCGCACCCCGGCTTCAATGTCGTAGCAAAGCCCGCCAAGCGTGATATCTTGCATGATCGTCTTAAGTGCTTGCGCATAAAGTTGATTCGCATCTGGGCCTAAACGGCTGTAATGCTGTGGATTTACAACCCCCTCGATCCGAACATTCAGACGATATCGCATCGCCAGCTGCGTGTCGGTGTAAGGCTCCAGATCACCTTCGTATAACACCAGCGCCGGATAGTTTACGAGCGCGGCGTCATGATTGCGATACACCGTAAGACCCGGCACCGTATCAGAAACAGTTTCAAGCGAAGCCTGCAGCGCAAGCACGATTTGCTCAACGATCGGGATAGCCATAATTCAATCCATCCAGATCCAGTTTCCACATGATGTTATGCATATCTTTTTCCGCCGAGCGGATCAGATAACGCTTGCCGTTAATTTCCAGCCCATCGCCTTCCGCAATGTTTGGCGCATCGGTAACAACGCACTGGCAACGAAACTGCGTGGTCTTTCCTTGAGAATCCCCAAAATCAAGACCAATTTCGCGCGAGGTAAACGCCACGCGCAAAGCAATATTGCTGCCTGCTCTAGGCAACAAAACCGCATCCGCACCCAGATTCGCATCGTTTACCAACGTGCGAGCGAGCTGTGCGAATGCGGTCATGATGAGTCTACAATTACGCGATAAATGCGCCGTTTAAGCGAAGCGTTCCGGTGGTATCTCCGGAAGCAGCGGCTTTAACAGCAACACCAATCAGTTTATTGGTGGACGCGGTATGAGTCACTTTCTTGCCGGTATCGTCCCAGTACAGCACCTGACCGACAGTCCATGCCGCACCGGTTGTTTTTGCAAGCGTAAACACGCCGGTGACAACCGCAATAACTTCTGCCCCGCTGGCTGCGGTATCACTCGCTACACCAAAAATGGAACCGACTAAAAGACCGTCACCCGGAGTAACGGCATAAGGCGCAGTCAAAGTAAGATTTTCACCGGGTTGAATGTAATTTTTCATAAATACTTTCTCCTAAAAAATGGGATACCTGAAAAAAAATGGGAGCCGAAGCCCCCACAGATGAACAGGAGTGGGTAAAAATTATACGCCTGGATTGCGGGCCAGACCGCGATGATCAATTGGCGCGGCCGCAAAATCGTTACGCACTTTGATTTCAACACCATCCGTATTGAATCCAAGCTTGGTTTCGATGTATGCGCCAACCTGTCCCTCGAGATAACAATACTCAATCGTATCCACACGGGAAGGATCAGCAGCGACATACCATGGATTTTGTGAAACTCCATCGAGGCGGCCTTCCACCACCAGCTGCATCGTGCCTGCAAACGGATTGTTGTCAGCAGCTTTTGCCGCAATCACATTGCTTGCAGTCAGGAAGTTTTTACCTTCTGCCATACGCGCGGATGGAACAATCAGGAACGCAGGCTGAAGATTCAGCACCGTGCCGTTTGGCCCTGTTTGTGTAAACATCAGGCGGTAAAGCTCTGCGAGTGTCGTGACAGAAATTGCGCCGCCCGTGCCCAAGTTTTTATGACCGGCAGCAAATAACGCTACGCCATCTGAGAGGTTTGGATTGTTTTTCAGAATATTATACACAATATCCGATTCCAATGCGGCGGAAGATGCAGCAAGCGCGGCCGGAACACGAGTGAACAGAGACTGATCATCGTTAATAATAGCCTGGCGCGTAATAGAGACAATCTTGCCGTAGGTTTCCACTTTGTAGCTTTCCTGCGAATCGCTGAAAGAGCCATAAGCAAATTCCCCATTCTGCCCTACTTTTTCAAGTGCAGGTGCATCAGAAAGCTGAATGCGGGAATTGGTTTTAAAATCCGGCGACGACACCTGACGTGCCCAGGCAGTGAACGTGCGCGGAGCCGCTTCGTATGCTACGCGAACAGTTTTGTTTGCGATGTTTGCCAGAATGGAAGGAAAATCTCCCGTGGTGTGCGCACCGGCGCGCGAGAGCATCAGATCGGCAATTTCCATTTTGGAAAGTCCGCGCACCTTATGCCCCTGGCGGGCAAGTAATTCACGACCGGTTTCCACCAGAGAATAGCCGCGAAAATCTTCCGCGCCGTTTTCCAGCTTGAATGTTTTAGGGTCGTAGCGGTGCAGCTGCGCTGATTCAATCGCACGGGCCATTTTCTGGGTATCTTCTTCACCCACGCGCACGGTTGTGTGGATGGTTTCCGTCTGAGCGGGCGTTTTAGTCAGCGCATCCAGCACTTTTGCACGCACGGCATCAATATTGGTTCCGGTGTCGCCGATAGCAACCGTTTCAATCGTGCGCAGCTCAGAAGAAAGACCAGGATGCGATGCATTTGTCTGTTCGATCAATGAACGAATGGCCTGCACACGGGCGTTTTCTGCCTGCACGGCTGCCGCGGCAATGATTTCTGGAGTCGCAGACGGCGTGGTGACTGCCGCAGCGGAGGGGGTCGTTTCAGTCATAGGTTCCTCTTCGGTTGTGGATGGCGTCAGTGCCGTCCGGTGAATGGTTTCGCAGGGAAAAGTAGTCACATTCTCTGAACGCACTCCTGCTTGTGCATCAGCAGGAACCGGCACGAGAGATATCTCGTACGGCTCCCAATCAATGGCGCGGTAAATCGGCACTTCGCCGCCGCGAATAATTTCACGCTTATGCGTCACATACCCCACCGAAATATTGCGCACGATGCCGTTCTTCACTTTACGTTTGAGTGAGGAGTTTTCATCTCCCGCATCCAAGCGGAGCGTGGCAAATCCTTGTCCGTTTTCAATACGGACCGTGCCTTCTTTGACAGCCCCGATCACATCATCGAGATTCCATGATTGATGTGAATTTAATACCGGTGCAGAGCCGCTTTCAAGGCGCTGAAGGCGGATCGAGCCGCTATCCATCACCAGCTCTTCATCATAGAATTCCTGGTTTTCATAAGAGTAGCGACGCACCAGTGCACCCGTTGTCCAAACCACATCAATTTCCAGCACATCATCAACTTCCCGAACAGAAGACACCTGCAGCTTGCGGCTGGAAAGCGGTAAATTGTTGGTTGTCATATCGTCCTCATGCATGGTTGTCAGATTGAACGGCAGCCTGCGCGGCACCCGCCTGATTGGTTACCCGTGGATCAGAATCCACGGTGATATTCTTGGCATCAAAAGCCGCATTGCTTTGTTGGATTTCCTCCAGCACATCATCCGGATCATACCCTTGCCGCGTCACGGCGGTTCTCCAGCTTTGCAGTCCGTTTCGAATTGCCAGCACTTCGGCCTGCGTGTCTTTAAGCGGATCCACCATGTCCATCGGGGGCGGTGTCCAGATGATTTTTCCGTTCGGGTCGGGTATTTTTCCGGCAATAAACGCCGTCTGGTGCAGGCGTTTTTCAACACGCTTGATCAGCCGGTGCACATACAGATTATACTGGATTCGCTCGATGCCGCGCCGGAAAGCGAGCATACCGCCACGCATGGAGGAATAATTGACCTGCGAAAGATCACCGGTCATCAGCTCAAACGTGGTAAAGAGTCCGGCTGCAACCGCATGCAGTTCCGTGTTCATGTACTCACGAAAACCGGTGTCACTGGGCGGATTTCCGAATTTCACTTCTTCGCCTGGGCGTAAATACCCCACCATACCGGGTTTCATTTTTTCTTTTCGATCACCCGTCACCGGATCCATCGGTTGCTTGGAATCCGGCGACAAGGGAGAAACCGAGCTTCCCATCTGCGTCACAAATGCCACGTAGCAGGCGGTGATTTTTTTACGCACCAGCTCCGCATCTTCATATCCCGCAAGATCAAACATTTTTAGGGCCACCGGCGCAAATGCGGAGACGCCGCGGCCCTGTCCAGGGCGGCGCTGGGAAAAGACATGCACCACATCCTCTGCGGGTACGCGGGTCGAGGTCAGGCTGGAAAATCGCGACATATTGCCGGGATGATCGCGGTGCATCCAGTATGCGACGCGCCGATTCAGTGCATCGTATTCAATGCCCTGAATAATGCGGTTCGTTCCATTCATAACCCCGTCTTTACTGGTATCCAGATAATCCGCTTCAAGCACTTCAAGCTGCAGGGGAACATACAGCCGATCACTGCTCAAACGGTTTCGAAAGCGAATAAAACATTCGCCGGATTCAAATTCAGCACCGGCCACCAGTGCCTGAATACCGGAATAAGGCTCCAGTCCGGAAGCATCGGCCTCATCTTGAAACGCATTCCATACATCTTTGTATTTCTGACGATCCGTTTCTTCCATTCGAAATAACGGCGTCATGCCGGAACCGATCACGTAGTTGGCATAATCGTTTTTTGCTTTTGCCGCATACGGGTTATTGCGCACCAGATCACGGGCGCGATCACGAATGCGCGCCATCTGCGGACCAATTTCCGAATCCGCGGAACTGGAAGGGGAAATCCACCCGTCGGTGCGCCGTCCCGTTTTGGCCGCATCATACCCGCGCGCCAGCGCGTCTGCCTGTTCCATTTGAAAGCGCGCAAATTTGCGGCGCGCTCCCGCTGCAGGTGAAAACACACCAATCACATCATCCAGCCACATCGTTAATCTCCGCTATGGTAGGCAAACGTGACGCGTGGAACCGATACAGACTGCGACACTTCCTGCTCCATCAGAGCAAGGAGCGAGATCGCCTGCGGAATAGTCAAATACTCCACTTCCGAATCGCCGTGACGAATACGGCTCACACCAGATTTAATCTGCGCTTTGAGCGCGTCCACATCGGCTTGTGTGTAAGGCATGGTTAAATCCAATCATCTAAATCGCCGATCCAATCAGAATCAGCGGCAGGTTTTGAGGTGTCGTGGTCAGGTGCTTTACGGGCGGCATCTTTCAATGCGGCCTGCGCAGGCGAGGTAAATAAATCTGCCTGTGCCTGCTGTGGTGGAGTTTCACGCATCAGCCGGAGCAGTTCAAACCGCTCATCGTCGAGCTGTTCGACCATGCGCAGATATTCAAACCCGGCCATCGCATAAATGCGGCAATCGTGAAAATGGTTTGCGCCATTTGCAAACCATTCCTTGCGGGTACGCCCGCCTCTTTTTACATCTTTCAAAAATTCAGCCGTAAGCTGCCGGAAAAACGTTTCATCGTGCTGACGTGAAAAGAAACAAAATCCCGGTGGTGTTTGCTCATCACCGGTATCATTCAACGCTTTGCGGAGGTTTGCGTAAAGCTCTGCTTTTAAAGGCCAGGTGCCGATCGGATACAGCAATACGCCACCCGGTTGTTTTTTCCCTTCCAGATTAATTTCCTGTTTTGTAGGTGTGCCGACTGCAGGCGTAAGCCATCCCGGCATCCCCTTCACCGCAAAAGTGAAAGCATGTTTTTTTGACCAGGCATACACCGCGTTGGCCTGATAGCCGGAATCGATCATCAAAAGATCAATGCTGCGGCGATTGCCAAATGCATCCGGATAGGTCTCCCGCATCAGTTTTGACAACGTATCCCATACCGGATCCTGCGGGTCGCTTGGATCCCCGGGATAAAAACCGCAATCCACACTCCAGCTGCGCTTGCTTGTTCCCCACCCTACGGTTTCAAAATAAACACCGTCTTTCTGTACGTCCACGCCGCACGTTAAAAGCACGACACCGGGCGGTAATGTTTTTAAGTCATAGTCACTGCGGCGTTCAAAGAGCCGCACCCATTCCGGCGCATCCCCACGTTCTTCCCAGGGCTCGCCCAGAACAAGGTTCACAAATGTGATCAGCTTGTTTCGATCTTCTTTGGCGTCTAAAAACTTCTCCGCAATTTTGTCCCAGGTGGTCACCGGCGAATACAGCGCGTTGATGTGAAAACTGGGTTGCACTGCTTCACCTTGATTCTGCGCAATCCATCTTCCACGGGCCAGCATCTGGTCTTTGTGAAAATGCTCAATCAGAACACCACAGTCTGCGCAGGCGTATCGGGCGCGGAAAGGTGGTTGCTTTTCAAATACCAGTCCGCCACGGCCTTTGCTGTTTGGGAAAAAATGCAGCACCTGTTCAAATCCACAATGCGGGCATGGCACATAAAACCGGCGCTGATCGCCTTTCATGTACGCCGCCCATATTCTGCTATCCGCAGCGTTTTTTGGGGTGCAGGCAGAAAGGGTTTTTGCAAGCCCTGATCGGGTAAATGAGGTTTGACGTTCATTCACCAGTTTTTCCGGATCGCCCTGCCCATCCACATCGTCGGGCCAGCGATCAATTTCTTCCTTGATGACGTAGCGAACGGATTTTGATGAAATATCCACCGAAGAATTGGCGCCGGTGATAACCCAGAATCCGTTGGCAAAACTTTTAAACAACGTGGTCGATGCACCGTCGCGCGATTTTTGTTCTACGATGATATGCCGTATTCTTCGGCACTGACGAATGGATGCAGAAAGTTTTTCTCTAACCCACGCCTGCGCAGCCTGAATCGTAGGATGCACAATCAGCATTGGTCCCGGATACTGGTCTGCAACATAAAACATCCAGTTAAATCCGATTTCCGTGCCTCCCACCTGTGCGGACTTAGCAAACGTTACCGTTTCACATGGATGCCAGGGGGAAAGGCATTCCATGATTTCCACCAGAAACGGAAACTTATCGTTGCGCCACGGCCCAGGGCTTGCGCTTTGCTCCGCCGGAAGCTCGCGATGTTTTTCTGTCCAGGCCGCAAGCTCCATGCGCACCGGCGGCATGACCGCCGCAGAAATCAGCGGTTTTAAAAAATCAGCACTGAGCATGAATCACTGCTCGCTAATACGGCGCGCAGCCTGTTCCAGCGCGGTGCGAAACGATTCTTCCATCGTGAGGCGGATGGTACGCTCATCCGTCATCGCAGAAAGCTGACCGGCAAGCTGTGCGGGTAAATTGAGAAGCTGCTCGCGCAACGCTTTGAATGCATTTTCCACCACGCGCACCACATGTTCTTTTTCGACCAGCTTTCCACGTTCACGCTCAAGCTCCAGCTGGGCCATTTCTGCCGCGATGTATTCCCGCTTGGTGCGGTGCGCAGCATACGTGGTTCGATTGCCAAGAGGATCAGAATTTTCATCATCACCGGCGGCGCTTGCCGTAAGCAATGGTCTGACCGCCTGCATTTCCAGCGCAGCGTTTTCCTGAAACAGCGTATGTGTGCCATGTGAACCACGGCTTGGGTCTTCACTTCGGCGCATTGCCTCAATACCGGCGGCCACCTGAATTTTTTTTCCCACCACCGGCAGTTTTCCCTGCCGTACCAGCTTGTGAATGTACTGCGGGGTCGGAGGTTTTTTATACCGTTCTGGCAAAAATGTTGGCAGCAGACGGGCAAATTCGGATTGCGATGCAAGTGTATCGGTCATCCTCTTAAACCCATTTTTTCAAAAATTATAAACCGTTAAAACCCACTTAAACCCAAGCCCATTTTTTCACCACTACCCACCTACCGCGCTCTGACCACCCGCATACAAATTGGCAGGGGGAAGGACCCGTTGGTTTAACTTTAGAGGCAGGGTTTAGAGCTGGTATTAGAGCACAAAAAAACCCGCATTTCTGCGGGTCTTAATCACTTGCGGATTTCTACTGTTCGGTCAGCATAGCAAGCCTTTTTCGTAAAGTAAATAAATTCATGTGGTTAGGCAATCCACGGCCGTTCCGGAATATCGCTCCACTCCACGCAAAAGCGTTTCATGGGGGTATTTTTGAGGCGCTCGAACAACTGGAACACGCCGAACCGCCACTCGGTGTAAAGCGACCGAATGAACGTGATGTATTCCGCTGATACGACCACCTCAAGTTCGCACGCGACCGGATTTCTTCGCTGGTCATAGCGCATCTTGACGGTTCTTCTCGCTGTCATCGCAGGTCTGATCAGCGGTTTTACTCCGGGCAAAAAGTCTGGACGATCACCGCGCCGCGCATGCTCAACCACCGTTGCCATACGCCATGCGTTCTGAATGTCAGAACGGTCGGATGCGATCTGCTTCACGATCAGATGCGCCATTAACGCATCGGAATGAATCGCGCCGTTGCCACGACTACCACCATCGACTCTCGTACCGAGCTGAACCTGATCAAGCACTTGGCACACACCATCGCCGCTGATTGCTTTTCGGGGATCGCCTGCCCATTCCGATTCGATCGGATAAAGACCTGCCCCCGATTCGACAACCACGTCCGCTTTCTGAGCGACATACACCCAGCGCAGGAAGGTTTCGATATCGACTGATAAGCGGGATAAATTATCCATATACGATACTTTCTAGGGTTTCTGCGGTGTTGGGAGGGTTTGGGAGGGTTTGGGAGGGTTTTGGGAGGGTTTGCCGCGCACTTAAGATATTATTTTTATTATCTTTTTTCTTTTTATGGGAGAGTTGGGAGGGTTTAGTATCACGCACGCACATGAGAGAGGACACTCCTCCCCTATATACTCGTGTGCGCGCACGGGCGAAAACCCTCCCAACCCTCCCAGAATCCAGAATAAGCCTTTTAATACATACGGATAAAGCAATAGAAAACCCTCCCAAAACCCTCCCAAAGCCTCCCAACCCTCCCAAAATACACGGGAGAGTTTGTGGCTTTTCACACACAGGGGGTGTGGGGGATAAGCAACATTGATACCCACAAGCAACATTGTTGCTTGAAAACATCACAACCATGAAGCGAAGATGTCTATTCATACACACCCTCAGAAACTTTCTCTTTCGGGCGATACTCATCAATAATGCGCAGGCCGATCCATAAAATGGTCGATGACTTATCTTTGCCATAGCCCTTCTCGGATACACGTTTGCTAAATGCGGTCTGGCTGATCGGCAAGGCCGCATTGTCGGTACACCACTTCTGATACGCGGCATACATATCCGCCGCGCGTTCACGGGTACCAGGGGCAGAGCGGCATGCCGATTCAATAAACTGCCCCACCGGATCATTCTCCAAGCGATATTCGCTGGTGGTTTTCAGCACGCGCTCAGGCGGCACAAGGCCTTGTTCATCCCAGTGATCATAGCCATCCAGCAGCCAGTTCAGAATGCCGTCCTGTTCCGCGTGCAGTTTTTCTGGTAGATTCCGGTCGCGCTCGCCGGGTGGAATTTTCACATCAAACGGCACCATGATCAGACGCCGCCAGATACCATCATCCTGACCGCGTACGGTCGGTTTATTGTTAAACGAAAGCGTCAGCTTGAATTGCGGCTTGAATTCAAAGAAGCCTTTGTTCAAGTGACGGGTGATCATATCTTCCCCGCCGGTCATTGCTTTCAGGCGCGATTCCGATAAGCGCGCGCCAACCTCCGGTTCCGAGGCCATCACCAGGCGCGTGCCTGGAAGCCGCGCAATATCCGGTGAGGCTTCCGAACCACGCGCGCGGTCATCATACAGCAGCGAGCTGATTGGAATCGTCGCGGCATAATTGCCAAGCACATGCTTGAGCGATTCCATCAACGTGGATTTACCATTCGAGCCGCCGCCGTAAAATAGCAGCAGGCATTGCTCCGATGTGAGTCCCGTCATCGAGTACCCAAAATATTTCTGGATATAAAGACGCACATCTTCATGCGTTTGCACCTTCGCAAGAAACGCGCGGAACACCGGCGCATCTGCGTCAGGCCGATACGAGGCAGGCGAGCATTTCGTGAGCAGGTCTTCGCGGCGGTGTTTCTGCAGCGTGCGCGGCAACACACGAAGATCGATCGTGCCATTTGCGCAGTTGAACAAATACACATTCGCATCGAAATCTTCCATTTGCCGCGTGAGATAGGGCGCGGCTACAGAAAGCATCGCGCTGATTTTATTGCTGTTACCCGACCGCACCGCCCAGGCTTTATGCGCCTTGATACGGGCGGCAAACTGCGCATCGGTTTCGCCAAGCTTAGGACCAAGCTGCTCAAGTGCCGCGGCTTCCTTGAATATCGCAGCCACCGCCGCATGCGCACAACGCTCGGCGCGAACAAACCCTTCTTCGAGCGACCAATGTGAGCCCGTCCAGGCAAACCATCCGGCGTCTTTCACAAAAATCAGATC
>Ga0315900_10001245_pt1 | contig 40895 bp, 39 predicted proteins | sample LakEriMetagenome_FD_203521 | JGI IMG/M metagenome (GOLD analysis project Ga0315900, IMG submission 203521) | Freshwater fungal communities from buoy surface, Lake Erie, Ohio, United States - Buoy 12 MA114 | ecosystem: Environmental > Aquatic > Freshwater > Lake > Lake biofilm | place: USA: Lake...
TGCGGCGTCTGTTAATAATTACGCCATTATGATAGCAAAATATGGTTAACTACGCATTAAATCTTGATAAATAGAACGCTAATTACCGCGCATTTATCTTAAATGCCAAGCGCCCTAATACTGGTAGCTCATCGATACTAAGTATCTGGGATTACTACCGTCTTTGCCGTATATTGGATTGTCGGCGTCTTTGGTTAAGGGAAAGGCTACCCCGAGATTTCCAGAAAGTCCGATATTCGTTGTAACGCGCAGGCCAAAACCAGCGGAGGCAGCGGAGGCCTGTTTCACCTGGCCAGCATCATCATTCCAGATTTTGCCGATATCGTAAAACGCGTAAGGCACGGGAGCAATGGCAGGATGCAAATCAACACCGGTGTAGCGAAACTCCAGAGACGCTGCGATGCCATGGTCGCCGGCAATTTCAGCATTGTCATAAGCGCGACCGAAATTCTGGCCGCCATAGCCAAATTCCTCACCCGAATAAAGTGGGCCTGAAGCAAATTGGCCGCTCAAAGAACTGGTGAGTGTGAAGTTGCTGCCCAGATCCTGAAGGCGCGAAACCAGTATTTCGGCTTTCCGGAAATCAGGTGCGGCTTCACCGCGAGACAGGTTGAGATCGCCTTTGCGGCTGGAACCAAGCACTTCGATGCCTTGTGAGAGTGTGAGGCTTGCAAAATTATAGCCGCGATAACGATCCATCATGTCGTAAGTGGCGCTGGTGCGAATTGCGCGGATGCGGTCATCCGAAAGTACGGTGGCGAGAATATCGCTTTTGGCATTTTTACCGTCGAGACCAACTTTGACCGAGAGATTCTCTTCACGTTGGCGGATGGCACGAAAGATAACGCCAAGGCTGAGATTGTTGGATTGGCCTTTAATTTCAAATCGCCGCAGCGTATCGCCAGGATAAGAAAGCACGCGAGTGCCGCCCATTTCAAGCGTAACGCCCGACCAAACCGGCAGCGAGTGAGAAAATGAAAAATAGCTCAGCTCGTCGACCGGCACCGTGCTCATGCCAGAAACCATGGTTTGCTGGAGCGGCAACACGCTGGTGCGATATTCTGCGCTGGTCTCGTAGGGGCCAAGAAAGCGTGAGCCAAAATTATTGGCACTGACGGTGATGGTGCTTGTATCCTTTTGCGGTACGAGCTCCAGCTTGATACCGCCAATACTGCTTGCGTCGGGGTCTTTCAGTGCGCTCATCACGGCGCGGAATGAAATGCCGGGAAAATCATTCATCTTGAGAAGAAAGCTCTCAATTTCTTTGGTTTTGATCGGCTTCTTCTTCAGGATGTCACTGGTCAGTTGCTTGATGATCCAATGATCGGCGATGGGATCTTGAAGATCGATCTTCGCGATATGCCCTTCAACGGCGCGAATGGTGATTACCCCGTTTTCAATCGCCTGTTTGGGAACAAATGCACGGGAAAGGAAATAGCCATTGGCGTGGTAGCGTTCGGTCAGTGCGCCGGCAATAATCCACGCAACCCCAAGATTCACTTCTTGATCCTGATAGGCGGCATAAAGTTCTTTGAGCGAGGCTTCGCTGAAAGCAGTCACGCCTTCAAATTTGACTGATCGCAGGATCAGTTTAACAGACTCGGCGCCCTTGGGGATATCTACCTTGCGAGCGGGTGGGGTTAAATCGATGGTCTGATCATCCGCCTGACGTGCGAATTCTGGCGGTATCTTGCCAAGCCTGCCGATTTCAGCCGAGTTCGGCACGGTCACCGCATGGCCAGCATACGAGCATAGCGCAGCACTTGCCAGCAGCGCTGTCTGAAAGACACGGCGGCTGTTCCTTACTGCAGGCGGCCAAAATATATTCATAGCATTTAGCGCGAATGTTATTTATCCCATCTTAAAAAACCACAGCTTGGTTAAACAACAGTTTATAAAAATAGTATTTTCTCCTGAATTAACAGGATTTAAATCTTTATCGCCCATGCTGGGCTTGTTTTTAGTTCCAATCAATTTAGTAAATACTCACTGAGATTATCAAGAAGGAAGCAAAACGATGGCAAAAGCAAACGGCAAGAAAAATCCTGCAGAAAGTAAAGATGACGGGCAAAATCCGGAGCAGAGTAAAGCAAATCTGCCACTTTTCTTCTCTAAACCTGTGTTGCTCACAACGGATCGCCATAGCGGATCCGGCATTCGTCTTGGCCTGCCGCCGGTTTTTGCCAGCGAGACGAACTCCATTCCCGTGACGGTGGCTGAGTTCATTGAGGCAGCGAAATATTATCCGATCGTTTTCAGCGCAGAAGATCCGATCATTCCGGTGGTGGTCACGGGTCTTGAGAAGAAAAACTATTTCATGGATGAAGAGGGTTTCTGGCAGAAAAACGTCTATATTCCGGCGTATGTCCGCAAGTATCCCTTCGTGTTTGTTGAAGATCAGGAAAATAGCAAACTGATGCTCTGCGTGGATGAGGAATCCACCTCATTTGTTGCTAATGCAGAAGAGCAGAATGTTGCAAAATTCTATGATGGCGATCAGCCCACAGAGTTTACTCGCAACGCGCTGAATTTCTGTGCCGCGGTGCAGGAGCAACATAACATCACGCGAGTGTTCTGCGATGTGCTCAAGTCTATGGATCTGCTGCAGGTAAATCAGTCAGAAGCGAAGCTTGCTTCCGGCAAATCCCTTCGTCTGAATGGGTTTCAGGTGATTGATCTCGAAAAGCTCAAAGACCTACCTGATGAGAAAGTGCTCGAGCTTCACCGTCAGGGCTGGATGCCGCTGATTTATTACTGCGTGCTTTCTGGTGGAAACTGGAAAAATCTGCTTGAGATGGCAGAGCGCAACTCAGCCTAGCTGCGTGCGGGGCGGATCGTAGTTAGCGAATCCGCCCGCGCGCTTTGCGCGCCTAGTTTTAAGGATGTTCGAATCGTTTAACCCCTTGTTGCTGGCGCACCCGAGCAGATTCGAACTGCTGACCTTTGCCTTCGGAGGGCAACGCTCTATCCAGCTGAGCTACGGGTGCTAATGACGCCTTCTATAGACGATTTGATGGTTTTGTACAGCCTCAGCTGGATAGAGCGGTCAAGTCTCATGCTTCGCATGAAGGCCAGCTGAGCTACGGGTGCTAATGACGCCTTCTATAGACGATTTGATGGTTTTGTACAGCCTCAGCTGGATAGAGTGGTCAAGTTGTGATGCCGCGTAGAATAGCCAGTCAGAGCCAGTTTTGTGTCTCCAGCTAAGCAGACTCCATGAAATTCCACATAAAAACACTGTTTTTTTTGCCTGTGCATTGCTAAAATCATCGCAAATTTATTACAGGAGTGGTGTATGCGTCTGGTAATGGTGGCTTCTTTGGTTGCGCTTAGCGGCTGCGCTTCTATCCTCGAGGGAACCACTCAATCGATTGCGATCAATACCAATCCAGCAGGCGCAAATTGTGCCGTGAGCCGCATGGGCGAGGTCATTGGCCGCGTAAGCCCGACACCGGGTGCAGTCACCATCAAAAAAACCAAGCAGGACATCACGGTTGAATGTCAGTCCGCTGGCTACGAGACAGTGGGCTTCACGTCCGAATCCGACTTCGCAACGCCGTTTTTCGGCAACCTCATCGTGGGTGGGCCGGTCGGCGTGGGGATAGATTTAGCCACTGGTGCCTACAACAAATACGATGCAGTGATTGAAGTTGATTTCAAAGCGCGCAAAGCTCGGGCGATCAATCCTTCCCCGCGCGAAGCAGCGGCCACGCAGCAAGCCGCGGATGCGGCAAACGCGGCGGCCAGCGCTTCAGCTGAATCGGCGGCCAGTGAGCGCCCGCTCAGCAGCGACCATGCCGATCGCTATCAGGCGCGCCGCCAGCAGCTCCGCAGCAAACCATAATTGCTATTTTTTGGTTGCGGCCTCAAAGCGGCGGCTTACTTCCTGCCAGTTCACCAGTTCCCACCATGCTTTGATATAGTCGGCGCGGCGGTTCTGGTAGCCGAGGTAATAGGCATGTTCCCACAAATCATTTCCGAGAATGGGCGCGCCGCGTTTTGCCGCCACATCCATCAGCGGGTTGTCCTGGTTGGGCGTAGTGGTCAGCGCCAGCGCGGCCTCATTCGTAACTATCAGCCACACCCAGCCGGAGCCAAAGAGCGTGCTTGATTCCTTGGCAAAAGCATCACGCAGGCCATCCATGCTGCCATAGGTTTTTACAATCGCCTGCGAAAGCGCTTCGCTTGGGGCGCCTCCCTTGCCCTTGGGCGCCATTACCTGCCAATAGAGGCTGTGGTTGAAATGCCCGCCTGCATTGCCTCGCACAGCGGCAGGGTAGCTTGAGATTTTCGCCAGAATCTGCTCCACACTCATGGCGGCGAGCTCAGGAAAATGAGCCACCTGCGCGTTCAGCCCATCCACCTGCGCCTGATGGTGGCGGGTGTGGTGCAGCCGCATGGTTTCAGCGCCAATCACCGGCTCCAGCGCTTCATACGCATAGGGCAGTGGCGGCAGGCCGAAGGGCTTTGCGGCTTCGTTTGCCGCGGCAGGCAGCGCAAGTGATACCAGTGTGGCAACAAGCAGGCTGAGGCGTCGCATAAAATCTCCTTGGCTAAAATTAAAAGTTAGTTCGGTGCAATTTTATTTCAAGTCACTGCGCCATTTGCAGATGACGGTGTATCGATAACAGTAATCGCATGAACCGCCAGCTCTGCAAGATATTCCTCAAGTGTGATGAATCCAACACAAGGTCTTGCCCCGGGTAAAATCGTGTCGCTTGCGATCAGATTTCTGGCAAGAATGATTGCAGGAATACAGGGAATTTGCGGGCCATCGCCCTTTTCGGCGATGATAAACCAGCGGCGGGTGTGGGGCCTGCCCTGATGGTTTTTACCATGCATCAGCATATGCATCCCGCCCTTATCGCTGCCAAACCGGTCAAACCATTGACTCATTTGAAGCAAAAACCTGGAATGGTTTTCCAGCTTTGCCACGAACCCAAAGCGCACAAGCCAGCTTACGATCCAGATGCCAAGGTGCAGCACGCTATTTTCCATTCCAGCAGAAAATCGAACCTGCTGGATACCGTAATGTGTGGGAAACAAGTCAAGATCCCCAATATCGCAATTTGCCATCCACCTTTTGCCAAGCATGGGGTAGTGCTGCCGGTAAAGATCCTGCCAGCCATAGCGCGGCTTTTGTTCCCCCGCGACGGGTTTCATCGCTTTGCCGAGATAGCTCAGGATCGATGCCGTGGTGGCAAGCCCGCGCGGGGATTTCTGTCCGGGTGAAATCCCATAAACAAGGGATTCAATCTGTGAAAATTCCTTCCTGTAATGTTCTATCACAGCGGACGACAGCGCGGGCACAGTGCTTGCGCCGCTGATCACGCAGCAGTTTTGTTTTTTTGCTTCGCTATCAAGCGCGCTGATACCGCACACAAAATCACGTGCATCGGCCAGATCGATGTAATGAATTTTTCGCGAAATACATGCTTTTGCAACTCGATAATCCGCGGTTTGGAAAGGCCCGCAGCAATGGATAACGACTGAGGGGTTAAACGCCTCAAGCACGGGTTCAAACGAATAGGAAACATCACACTGGGCGGCGTCTGCCAGCTCGCCAAGCTCGGCGGCTTTCGACTGAGCGCGATCAAGGCTTCGTCCGGCAATGATGACCGCAATGCCCGATTGGACGAGAGCATTTGAGATGCGACCACCGAAATTGCCATAGCCCCCAAGGATCAGCACTTTACGTTTCAAGCTGCACCTCGATGATTTCAAACGTACCGCGATATTGATAGATAACACCAAACCATGGGTGGTGAATTTCCATGTTCATGCGAAATGCTGTTGCGCTGATCGCCTGTTCGAAAGCATAGCCGCGGCCAAAGATCAGGTGAAATGGCATAGGAATTTTTAGGCCATAGATTCGCCAGACATAGCCTTTATGCTGCATCATCACCTTATCATCTTCGCAGCGGTAGGCGGCGCGCCAGCCGATGCCGAGATTCATGAACTCAATCACTTCATCACCGCCAGCAAGTGTCATTTGTGAGCGAAAATGATATGGGGCGCGTCCGGGGTAGTAAAAGGTGCGGTCAAAGCAGAAAATCGCACTGTCTTTGCAGCTGCGGAAATAAACCGTGACGGGAATTTGCATGCCGGCATAGGGCGGCATCAGCCCTGCCCATGTCAAAATCGGGGCAAAGATGCGCATCAGCGGTGATACGCTGATATCAAGCGCTCCATGCACTTTGACAACATCGAGCGAGTAAGGCCGGTTTGCGTAGTGAATTTTCAGCGCTGCAGGAAGCGCATCCCAGCGAGGTTCAAAAACGGCTTTAAAGATGGGGTCATGCGTCACGAAGCTGATACGCTTTCCACAAGATCAGTGCGAATGGTATAAGCCATATTGCATCGTTCGTCAGCAGCGTAATTCCGAATTTCCATGTGATCGTTTCCAGGTACAGTGCGTGGAAAAAACCGATTGGCCCTAGGATTCTGCCCAGCAGCCCGGCAGCTACAATTGGCCAGTGACGCAGCGGGTTCTTGTGTGCAAGAATATAAGCGACACCAAACACCAGAATGGTCATTCCCAATGCCTGCCAGAGCCATGGATGGTTAGGTTGTTCCAGCTCCGCAAAAATAAAAATATGGCTGGGAAACAGAACAACCCAGCTGCCCCATAAAATATTATAAATGCCTGCCATCAGTAATGTGATCTGCATCCATTGCGGGCATGGGGGGCTATGCATCATATCCTCTCTCAAGCCCTTGGGTGAGCGTTTTGGTAGGCGTTCATCAGGCGCTCTCGGTCGATATGGGTGTAGCGCTGGGTGGTCGATAAGCTCGCATGGCCGAGCAGCTCCTGAATGGAGCGCAAATCGCCGCCGGCGGAAAGCAGGTGGGTGGCAAAGCTGTGGCGGAAGGCGTGCGGCGTGGTGGTTTCCGGCAGGCCAATCTGGCGGCGCAGATTGCGAAGCGTTCGCTGAAAGACACCCGGGTTCAGAGGCTTTCCTTCCTTGCCGACAAACAGAGGTTCATCAGCGCTGGTGTGATGCGGGCACAGCGCAAGGTAGCTTTCAATCGCCTGCGTCACCACCGGCAGCACCGGCACCTGCCGCTCTTTGTTGCCTTTGCCCTTGATTCTCAAAGAAACACCCTCACCCACTCGCATGCGCTCGTCTCCCTCTCCCTTCAAGGGAGAGGGTAAGGGTGAGGGTTTCCATCTGACGACATCCATACGCTTCACCGAAAGTGCCTCGCTGATGCGTAGGCCGCAGCCATAAATCAGCAGCAGCAGCGCGAGGTTGCGCGCGTTGATCCACGCCTCATCTTCCAGTGTTTCGATGGCGCTGGCGGCGTTTTGCGCCTGCTCAACGGCAAGCGCTTTGGGCAGCGCGCGGCCGATCTTCGGGCTGCGCATATGGAAAATGGCGCTGTTTTTGCCGTGCCCCTGCTGCTCCAGCCAGCGATAAAAGCTTTTAACGGCGGAAAGCGCGCGCGCGGTGGAGGCGGCGTCAAAGCGGTGGCTTCGCGCGGCGAGCCAGGCACGAAAATCACGGATTTCCAGTTCGATCAGCGCCTTGCGGCCGGTGCTGCCGCCGAGATGTTCGCCCAGAAATTGCAGGAAGCCCGACAGGTCATGCTGATACGAGATCAGTGTGTGGCGTGATGCGCGTTTATTGCTGGCCATCCACTCCAGCCAGTCCTCCACCAGCTGCGCGGCCGAGCGGCTCATACCGTCATTTCATCGAGGTAGCGGTCGAGCTGATGCGCCACCACCTGCGCGAGGAAATTCAGCAGTTCAATCCCCTGCCCGGGATGGAAGCGATCCTTGTGGCGCACGCCGAAGGCCAGCATCACCTGACGGTCGATGCTTTCCATCTCCAGACGCAGCAGCGCGCAGCTTTCAATCATCGTGTCGCATTCGGCGAAAATCTCGTCAAACCCAACCGGTGCATGCTTGGTGCAATCGGCCACCAGCTTCACGCGTTTTCCCTTGCCCAGCGCGGCGTCGCAGGTGCCGGGCGCGATGAAAACGATGCCGGAAAAATCGCTTTCGCCGTAAGAGGTATCCATCACAATGTCGGACTCCATGGCGAGGCGCACCACATCGACATTAAAGAGGCTTACTAAGTCAAGCGCGATAATCTCCAGCAGCTGCTCAATGCTCTTGGCGCGCACCAGCTTCAGCGCGGCTTCATGCACCTGCTGCTGCGAGGAAAGGTTCTCGCGGCAATAATCCACCAGCAGGTCATATTTGCTTTGCAGGTCGCGGCTGGTGGATTGCAGGTTTTTCACCATGAATTGCTGGAAATCAATCACCCCGCCGCCCAGATCGCGCGCGGGCGCGTGCAGGTTTGCCATCAGGTCTGCATTATTGTGCAAGAAGTCCGGATTGTTTTTCAAAAAATCACGGACATCGTCAGCAGAAATGGCAGAGGAAACATGCTTCTTTGTCGTCATTGCGAGCGAACGCAGTGAGCGCGGCAATCCAGTGCTGGATTGCTTCGTCGGCTACGCCTCCTCGTAATGACGATGGTTTTCATGCAATCTTCTGCCCGGTTTTTTTCCAGTCTTCAAGGAACGTTGCCAGCCCTTTGTCGGTGAGCGGGTGGTGGATCATTTCTTTCAGCACTTTGGGCGGAATCGTTGCCACATGCGCGCCGAGTTTTGCGGCGTCGGTGATGTGCTGGAGGTTTCGCACGCTCGCAACCAGCACTTGCGTTTCCAGCGCGTCATATTGTTTGTAAATGGTGCAGATATCGTCAATCAGCTTCATGCCCACTTCGCCGATATCATCCAGCCTTCCCACAAAGGGCGACACAAAGGTCGCGCCGGCTTTGGCGGCGAGCAGCGCCTGCGGCGCGGAAAAGCACAGCGTCACGTTCGTCATGATATTCTTGCTGGAAAAATGGCGGCAGGCTTTCAGGCCGTCCCATGTCATGGGCAGTTTAATGGTGATGTTATCGGCGATGCGCGCGAGCTTTTCGCCTTCTTTGATCATGCCGTCCGTGTCGGTGGCGGTCACTTCGGCCGAGACAGGGCCGGTCACCACCGCGCAGATATCTTTGAGCACCTCGAAAAAATCGCGGCCGGATTTGGCAACGAGTGTTGGGTTGGTGGTCACGCCGTCGAGCAGGCCGGTGGCGGCAAGGTCACGGATTTCGGCAATATCGGCGGTATCAACAAAGAATTTCATAGCCTTCCTATCTCGTTAGTATCATAAATCGGCACGATAACACCGCAGAATGTTTTGGCAATATCAAACCCTGCATCGTCATCCCGGCGAAAGCCGGGATCCAGGTTAGCAAGACGCCAAAAGTCTCCTGACTTTTGGCTTTTCTGGATCCCGTGCGCCGCCGTCTGCTGACGGCGTCCACGGGATAACGGCTATGATGAAACAGATTGAAGTGCTCCTGCCCACCGCAGCGCCGCACGGCTTTGATTATGCAGTGCCTTCGGGCGCGAGCCTTTCGCGCGGCGATCTGGTGCGCGTGCCGTTTGGGCGGGGCGATTCGCTGGGTCTGGTGCTGGGTGAGGGAACGGCAAACATTCCGCAGGCGAAACTAAAAGCGGTGACCCAGAAGCTGGATGCACCATCCTTTGCTCCGCATTTCATTGAATTCATCACATGGGCGGCGTGGTATAACTGCGCACCGGCCGGGCTGATGCTGAAAATGGCGCTGCCATCAGGCATTAGGGATTTGGGATTAGGGATCAGGGGAAGAAAAAAAAATGCATCCAATCCCCAATCCCATTCTTACCAGCTCGCCGCCCTCTCGTCTGCCCAGCAGCAAGCCGCCGACGCGCTGACAAAAAAACTAGGCGGCGGTTTTTCCGTGACGCTGCTCGACGGTGTGACCGGTTCGGGCAAGACGGAGGTGTATTTTGAGGCAATAGCAAGTCTACTAGGCATTAGGCATCAGGCATTAGGGATCAGCGAGGAGACTCAATGTCATCCCCAATGCCCAATGCCTAATCCCCAATCCCTTATTCTATTGCCCGAAATTGCGCTTTCCGTTCAGTGGATGGCGCGGTTTGAAGCGCGCTTTGGCTTTCGGCCGTTGGTGTGGCATTCGCATGTCACGCCGGCGCAAAAACGCGAGGCGTGGAAAAAAATTGCAAGCGGCGCGGCGCCGGTGGTGGTGGGGGCGCGCTCGGCGCTCTTTCTGCCCTACCGAAACCTGAAGCTGATCGTGGTGGATGAGGAGCACGACCATTCCTACAAGCAGGAAGATCAGGTGATTTACCATGCGCGCGATATGGCGGTGGCGCGGGCGCGGTTTGAAAAAATTCCCCTCGTGCTGGCTTCGGCCACGCCGTCGCTGGAAACGGTGCATAATGTGCAAAGCGGTAAATACAGTGAGCTGACGCTACCTTCGCGCCATGGCGGTGCATCCATGCCTGCCACGCGGCTCATTGATATGCGGCTTGAGAAAATGCCGGCCACGCAGTTCATTTCCCCGCAGCTGCGTGAGGCGATGGCCTCTGCCATCTCGCGCGGCGAGCAGGCGCTGCTGTTTCTCAACCGCCGAGGCTATGCGCCGCTGGTGCTGTGCCGCCACTGCGGCCACCGCTTTGAGTGCTCGGAGTGTTCGAGCTGGCTGGTGATGCACCAGAAAGGCATCAGGGGTTTGGGATCAGGGAATGGGGAAGAAAAAAATCTTGCTTACCCTAACCCCCAATCCCTAAAGCCTAATGCCTCACTTCACTGCCACCATTGCCACCACCGCGAGCCACTGCCACCCGCCTGTCCGGCTTGCGGTGAGAAAGATTCGCTGGCGGCGTGTGGCCCCGGGGTGGAGCGCATCGAAGAAGAGGCGCGCGCGCTGTTTCCTTCCGCCCGCATCGCCGTGATGGCAAGCGATCAGCTATCTGGGGATAAGGAAGCGGCGCAAATTATTTCGGATATGGAACAAAAAAAGCTCGACCTGCTGATCGGCACGCAGATGATCGCCAAAGGCCATCATTTCGGCGGGCTTTCGGTGGTGGGGGTGGTGGATAGCGATTTGGGGCTTGGCGGTGGCGATTTGCGTGCGGCGGAAAAAACCTACCAGCTGCTGCACCAGCTATCGGGGCGCGCGGGGCGTGAGAACATTGCCGGCACCGTTTATCTGCAAAGCTACCAGCCGGATCATCCGGTGATGCAGGCGCTGGCCTCTGGTGATCGCGACCGCTTTATCGAAGCGGAGCTGGCGGCACGCCGCGCTGCTCAGATGCCGCCTTTTGCCCGCCTTGCGGGTATTATCATTGAAGGCAGCAAAGAAGATGTGGTGATCAAAACCGCCAAAGCCCTCGCTTCTTCTTTTCCAATCACCCCATCATCGAATCATCGAATTATCACCCTGCTTGGCCCCGCCCCTGCACCGCTTTACCGTCTGCGCGGGCTTTATCGCTGGCGCCTCCTCGTGCGCGCTGATCGCAGCGTGAACCTGCCGGAGCTGGTAAGAGGCTGGGTGGATGGGCTGAAGGCGCCCTCGTCGGTGCGCATTAAGGTGGACATTGATCCGGTGGGGTTTTTGTAGCAAGGTTTTTAAGCGCATTGTCAGGACAGAACAGATCTGGCAGCATGCTTTACAGAATATCAACTTTTTTTTAATTAAGATTGTTTGCAAGTGGAGAAACCGGGTGCGTACTGATGCCTAAAACAAATGACGAAACATTGTTTTCCAGCGACGGATTCACGCTCGTAGAGGTTTCGATAGTTATCATAGTAATTGGACTACTGATAGGTTCAATTTTAGTTGGACGAGATCTTATTGATGCCGCAGAGGTTCGCAAGCTGGCAGCGCAGCCAGAGAGATTTGACGTTGCTATATTTACATTCAGATCGAAGTATAGCTGTTTGCCTGGAGATTGTGCCAATGCCGGGACTTTGGCTTTTAAAAATCATGCACCGCCATATAATACTATTACGAATGGTGGAATTGAAGATGGGGACGGTAACGGCATTATCCGCAATAATATATTATTTGATGATCTCTCCCCGCTTTACACTGGTCCTGGCCATTTCGAGATTCAAAATGCATATTGGTGGTTGCAGCAATCGGGGCTTATCAGCAATGTAGGAAAATCGATTAACTTAAATGCTGGATCTTACACACACATACCTGCAGAAATCTCTGGCGGTCAGCAGGGCTTTTCACCTACTTGGAATGTGCTTTACATTGATAAGCAACCGCTTGTTGGAGGATATAATTTTTTTTCAAAAAGTGGACATTATTACATGTTAACCGCCAACGTGTATGAAGGTTTTTCTAGCTACACAGCGATTCTACCTGCAAAGGCGTACAGGCTTGATGCTAAGTTAGATGATGGCCTGCCACGTTCAGGAAGGGTTTTGGGCGGTGGGAATGACGAATAGAATGTTTTTTGCTGGCCTATTCCTTTTTACGATCCAGCGGTGGAGCACGGCCCTTCTGGTGCCGACTCCCGGTACTGCATAACCAATGAATCGCCAGCGCGATACAATATACTCAACAGGACAGGTTACGACCCCAGTTTAGTAATTTATCCACGGTCGTCCATTTGCCTGCTGACCGTAGAGGCATCATTTTAATCTTCTATTTTCATGTCTGAGTTAGCGCTAGCTTGTCATCGTTACCATTTTCCTGTTGCATCTGTGGATAAAGTTGCCTAATTTGCGGCTCCCAAAACCTATTTTACACGTTTTTTTCGATGAAAAACTCAGGATTTCTCAGGCTTGCCGAGCGCTATGTCACCGCGCTTTTTGATGTGGCGGACAAAGCTGGTGCGCTCGCTGCTGTTGAAAAAGACCTGCATCGCCTCAAGCTGGCGATCGAGGCGGACGGCGAGCTTTCGCGTGTTCTGGTCAGCCCGCTCATGACCCGCGAGCAGGCGGGGCGCGCCATGCAGGCGGCGCTTTCGAATGTTGGGGCGCATGACATCACCCAGAAATTTATCCATCTGCTGGCAGCCAGCAGGCGCCTCGGGGCGTTGCCGGAAGTGGCGCGGCAGTTTGCCGCCCGCGTTGCGGCGTCGCGCGGGGAAGTAGCGGCGGAGGTGATCAGCGCCCAGATTTTGCCGCCGGCGGAGCTTGCGGGCATTGGCGATTCGCTTGGTAAAATGGTGGGCAAAAAAATTAACCTATCCGCTCGTGTGGATGAGAGCCTGCTCGGCGGCATGGTGGTTCGCATCGGCAGCCAGCAGTTTGATGGCTCGGTTGCGGGCAAGCTTTCAAGGCTGGAGCAGGAATTGAAGAAGGTTGCGTAAGTTTCGAATGTCGCGAAGGTTTCGTAGGTTTTTATGACCTGCGCAACCTGCGAAACTTACGCAACCTACGAAACATGATATGAAACAAATAATGGCCAAAGGAGTGGCATCGACATGGACATCAAGGCATCGGAAATTTCAAACATCTTAAAGGCGCAGATTTTATCGTTCAGCCCACAGGCAGAGCTGTCGGAGACCGGTCAGGTCGTTTCCGTGGGCGACGGTATTGCCACCATTTACGGCCTTGAGAATGTTCAGGCCGGCGAGATGGTCGAGTTTACGGGCGGCCTCAAAGGCATGGCGCTGAACCTCGCTTCGGATAATGTCGGCGTGGTGATCTTCGGTGATGACCGTCAGGTGAAAGAAGGCGATACGGTGAAGCGCACCGGCGCGATTGTGGACTGCCCGGTGGGCAAAGGTCTGCTTGGCCGCGTGGTGGATGCGCTGGGTAACCCGATTGATGGCAAAGGCCCCCTGAAAGATGTGACGCGTTCGCGCGTGGAAGTGAAAGCGCCGGGCATCATCGCGCGTAAATCAGTGCATGAGCCGATGTCGACCGGCATCAAGGCGATTGATTCGCTGATTCCCATTGGCCGTGGCCAGCGCGAGCTGATCATTGGCGACCGCCAGACCGGCAAAACCGCGATTGCGATTGATACCATCCTCAACCAGAAAGCAGCCAACGCCGGCAGCGACGAAAGCAAAAAGCTGTACTGCATTTATGTGTGCATCGGCCAGAAGCGTTCGACGGTTGCGCAGGTGGTGAAAAAGCTCGAAGAGCAAGGCGCGATGCAATATTCCATCGTGGTCGCTGCAACCGCTTCCGAGCCAGCGCCGCTGCAATTCCTCGCGCCTTACACCGGTGCGGCGATGGGCGAGTATTTCCGCGATAACGGCATGCATGCGCTGATCATTTATGATGATCTTTCCAAGCAGGCGGTGGCGTATCGCCAGATGTCGCTCCTCCTTCGCCGTCCGCCGGGACGCGAAGCCTATCCGGGCGACGTGTTTTACATTCACTCGCGCCTGCTTGAGCGCGCGGCTAAAATGTCGGACGATATGAAAGCCGGTTCGCTTACGGCACTGCCGGTGATTGAAACCCAGGCGGGCGACGTATCGGCCTATATTCCTACCAACGTGATCTCGATCACCGACGGTCAGATCTTCCTTGAGACCGACCTGTTCTATAAAGGCGTGCGTCCGGCAGTGAACGTAGGTCTTTCGGTATCGCGCGTCGGTTCTGCGGCGCAGATTAAGGCGATGAAGCAAGTCGCCGGTTCGATCAAGCTGGAGCTTGCGCAGTATCGCGAGATGGAAGCATTTGCCCAGTTCGGCTCTGACCTTGATGCGGCCACACAAAAGCTGCTCGCACGCGGCCAGCGCCTCACCGAGCTGCTCAAACAGCCGCAATATTCGCCGCTTTCCACGCCTGAGCAGGTCTGCGTGATTTACGCGGGTGTGAAAGGCTATCTCGATTCGATCCCGACCAAAGAAGTCGGTAAGTTCGAGCAGGCACTGCTTTCTGAGCTGCGCGGTGCGAGCAAGGACATCATCAGCGATATCGAAAAAGGCCAGAAGCTGGATGATGCGATCGAAGCGCGCCTGAAAACGATCATCATGCAGATTGCGAAAAGGTATAGCCCCGCACAAGCCGCCTAAGCGGCGCGTTGCGGGGTCCGGTAATTTGGACTCGTTAGGAACAAAATGATGAAGCTGTTGATTTTACAATCTATCGTGCGGAGACCAGACCCCGCAACAAGTGCGGGGTTCTAATGCCCTCACTCAAAGACCTTAAAGTCCGCATCAAGTCGGTCAAATCGACGCAGAAGATCACCAAAGCCATGAAGATGGTGGCGGCGGCGAAGCTGCGCCGTGCGAAGGAAGCGGCAGAGAACGCCCGCCCTTATGCGGAAAGCATGGAGCGCATGATTGCGAGCCTCGCTGCGTCCCAGCGCGACACCTCCACCAACCCGTTTTTAGTTGGAACTGGTAAGCAAGACAAAATCCTTCTCGTGGTAGCAACCGGCGATCGCGGCCTATGCGGCGCGTTTAACAGCTCGATTGTACGCAGCGCTCGCCGCAAGGCGCGCGAGCTGGCTCAGCAGGGCAAGCAGGTGAAGCTGCTTTATGTTGGCCGCAAGGGACGCGATATGATGCGTCTTGAGTTCCAGCCTTATTTCGTAGGCGATTTTGACCTGCCGAAAAAGCGCGTTTCTTTCGCTGATGCGGAGCCGGTGGCGCTGCTCATTCGCGAGTGGTTTGCAGCGGGTGAGTTTGATGTGTGCCACATTGTCTATAACAAATTCAAATCGGCGATCGCGCAGGAAGTGACGTGGCAGCAGCTGGTGCCTTTAAACCCCGGCGAAGGCCGGGGTCCAGTATCGGGCGATGGACATGGATCCCGGCCTACGCCGGGATTAGAACCTTACGAATACGAACCCTCCGAAGAAGAAATCCTCGCCGAGCTATTACCCAAAAACTTAAGCGTGCAGGTGTATCGCGCGCTCCTCGAAAATGCCGCCTCGGAGCAAGGCGCACGCATGAGCGCGATGGATAACGCGACGCGCAACGCTGGCGACATGATCAAAAAACTCAACCTGAAATATAACCGCACGCGCCAAGCGGCGATCACCAAAGAACTCATCGAAATTATCAGCGGCGCGGAGGCTGTGTGATAAAATCTATCTTCGGTGCTAGTATTTTGGGAATTCTGCTAATGGTTCAGAACGCTTCGGCGTGTAGCTTCGCGCCGGGAACCAATACAGTAAAACCTGCAGGTGAGGCGATAGAAGAAGCATCTGTTATTTTCGTTGGAATGGTATCTGCAGTAGGCAAACAAGAACATCAAGAAGTGGATGTTGCCGGTAGCCAGTATAAATCTTCATATGACGCTATTCCTTACACGTTTAAAGTTGAAAGCGTATGGAAAGGCATTGTTGAGCCTAGTGCGATTGTTCATCATATAGTGAATACATGCTTTCCTGAGGGGTATAAAGTCGGAAATAAGTATCTCGTAATGGCCGATAAAACAGGAGCGTGGATTACAACGCATAGGGCAGAAAACGATCTAATCACTTCCCACACAAGGGTTAAAGAATTACTTGAAAAAACTAGGCGAACCGAAGACAGTTTTTGAACATAAGGATTGAGATTATGACAAGCAAGAATCAAGGCATTATCACCCAGGTTATCGGCGCGGTGGTGGACGTGAAGTTTGAACAGGGTAAACTGCCCTCAATCCTGAGCGCGCTGGAAACCACCAACGACGGCAAGCGCCTCGTGCTGGAAGTGGCGCAGCATCTCGGTGAATCCGAAGTGCGCACCATTGCGATGGATGCCACCGACGGCCTCGTGCGCGGCCATAAAGTGACCGATACCGGCGCGCCGATTTCGGTGCCGGTAGGCCGTGAAACGCTGGGTCGCATCATGAACGTGATCGGCGAGCCGATTGACGAGCGCGGCGCCATTGGCAACAAAAAAGTAGCACCGATCCATGCACCTGCTCCGGAATTCACCGAGCAATCAACCAAGACTGAAATTCTCGTGACCGGCATCAAGGTGGTGGATCTGCTTGCGCCTTATGCGAAGGGTGGAAAAATTGGTCTCTTCGGTGGTGCGGGTGTGGGCAAGACCGTACTCATCATGGAACTCATCAACAACATTGCGAAAGCCCATGGTGGTTTCTCGGTGTTTGCCGGTGTGGGCGAGCGTACCCGCGAAGGTAACGACCTTTACCACGAGATGATGGAATCCAAAGTGATCAACCTCGAAGACCCTTCTAAATCCAAAGTAGCGCTGGTGTATGGCCAGATGAACGAGCCTCCGGGAGCGCGTGCGCGTGTAGCGCTGACGGGTCTCACTCAGGCGGAATATTTCCGCGATCAGGAAGGCCAGGACGTACTCTTCTTCGTCGACAACATCTTCCGCTTCACGCAGGCTGGCTCTGAAATGTCGGCGCTGCTTGGCCGTATTCCTTCGGCGGTGGGTTACCAGCCAACGCTCGCGACCGATATGGGCGCGATGCAGGAGCGCATTACCTCGACCAAAAAAGGCTCGATCACCTCAGTGCAGGCGATTTATGTACCGGCGGATGACCTGACTGACCCTGCGCCCGCGACCTCATTCGCGCATTTGGATGCAACGACGGTACTTTCGCGCCAGATCGCTGAGCTTGGTATTTATCCGGCGGTAGATCCGCTTGATTCAACCTCGCGCGTGCTTGACCCGCAGGTGATTGGCGAAGAACACTACACGGTCGCGCGTGAAGTTCAGCGCGTCTTACAAACTTACAAATCGCTGCAGGACATCATCGCGATTCTCGGTATGGATGAGCTCTCGGAAGAAGATAAGCTCGTGGTGGCGCGCGCGCGCAAAATCCAGCGCTTCCTGAGCCAGCCGTTCCATGTGGCGGAAGTGTTCACCGGCTCGCCGGGTAAGCTCGTGGCGCTTGCCGATACCATCAAGGGCTTCAAGGCCATCTGCGCGGGCGAATATGACGACCTGCCGGAAGCGGCCTTCTACATGGTGGGTAGCATCGAAGAGGCCGTGGCGAAGGCCAAGAAAATGGCGGCTGACGCTGCATAAGCAGCGTAGTAATTGGAAGAAATAGGTTATTGGTAATTGGAATGACAGTTGTTGTAGCAAACAAACGTTACGTTAATTCTGTAGAAGAACTGGACGTTTTTTCGATAGCTTATGATTTGTCGATTATCATACACAAGGCGACGCTTACTTTTCCAAAGATTGAACAATATGATTTAGCTTCACAGATGCGCAGAGCAAGTAAATCAATTTGCGCCAATCTTGCGGAAGGATTCGCTAAGCAAAGTGATTCCAAAGCAGAGTTCAGGCGTTTTATTTCGCTGGCTATAGGTTCGTGTGGGGAAATGTCAATCTGGTGTAGGTATTGCGCAGATTTGGAGTATGTAGATAAAACTCAGAGCCAGCAGTGGCGACAAACTTACTCTCGGGTGATAAAAATGCTTCAGGCGTTAAAGAAATCATCTCAAGGGGCTGTATGAAAAACATCGCTTTGTTAGTTTCCTTTATGTTCGTGATCGGATGCTCTACTGCGCCCATCTATTTAAAGCATGAAAAGACCGGTGAGGTCGTTCAATGTGGCCCATACACAGTTACGGATAGTTCTGATGATATGGTTGCGGCTTACAGGGAAACACAATGCATCAAAGATTATCAAAGACAGGGTTATGAACGTGTTCCGAACAAACAGTAGCTTTTAGTTCTAATTACCAATTACCTTACTTATCCAATTACCAATTACCGGAGTTCTAATTACCATGAAATGCCAACTCATCACCCCTGAAAAAACCCTCTTTGACGGCGAGGCGGAATATATCGCCATTCCCGGAGCCGAAGGCGAGTTTGGTGTCCTTTCCGGCCATGCGCCTGTGATCGCGACGCTGAAAGAAGGTACCGTGACCGTGGAACTTTCCGGCGGTGAGAAAAAAGAATTTCAGGTTTCCGGTGGCGTCGCGGAAGTGGTGCCAGAGCGTTGCACGCTTTTGGTTGAAACCCCGGCGTAGGCCGGGGTCTATGTATTTTTGGATATGGATCCCGGCCTGCGCCGGGATTGTGATGATGGCACAACTCTTGCTCCCATCCTTCCATGACCACCCAAATCACCATTCATCCGCTTCCCGAAGCGCCAAGCCTCTCGCCCTATCAGCAGCGCATGGCAACCGCGCCGGAGATTGCAAGCAACAATTTCTTTGAAAGCTTTGCGGATCTGCTCGATGTCATCAATCCGCTTCAGCATATTCCCGTTGTATCTGCGGTTTATCGTGAAGTGACGGGCGATACGATCTCAACGGGTGCAAGAATGGCTGGCGGCGCATTATTTGGCGGGCCGCTTGGCCTGCTTGCCGCCATTGGCAATAGTATTTTCGAACAGGAAACCGGCGGCGATATTGGCAAGAATTTATTTGCGGCGGCGGCGGGGAAGTATGAGCGGGCTACTACGCTGTCATCCTGAGCGAGGCTTTAGCCGAGTCGAAGGATCTTAAAGAGCCCTCGGCTTCGCTCGGGATAACATCATCTTCTTTCCCCAAACAGCGCCGTACCCACCCGAACGCAAGTTGAACCCATCCGCGCGGCAACTTCATAATCGCCGGACATGCCCATCGACAATTCTTTGAGGTTGTGAGTGAGAGCGATGTTTCTGAGTAATGCAAAGTGCGGCGCTGGCGGCTGATCTGCGGGCGGCACGCACATCAGACCCACGACAGGCAGTTTCAAGTCATGGATGCAAAAGCGGATGAACTCATCGGCCTGAGCCGGTATAATCCCTGCTTTTTGCGGCTCTTCGCCGGTGTTGATCTGAATATAGTAGCTTTTAGTCACGATTCGCCAGTCGCCAGTTTTGGCCTCGCTGGAGACTGGAGACTGGAGACTGGAGACTGCAATCGCCAGCTTCTCGCGATCCACCGTCTGAATCACATCAAACAGGCCTAGAGCGTCTTTGGCCTTATTGGTTTGCAGGGGGCCGATCAGGTGCAGGCGAATATGGGGGTATTTTTCTTTCAGCGGCTGCCATTTACCTTCCGCCTCCTGAACGCGGTTTTCGCCAAAATCGGTGATGCCGAGTGCAATGGCTTCCTCAATCAGGGCGGCGGTCTGGCCTTTTGAAGCCCCCAGCAGAGTGGTTTTCGCCGCTGCCAGCGGTGATTTTTGTTTGGTTTGCCTCAGTGTTGCCTGAAGTTGCCCTAATCGCTCAGCCAGACTCATAATGACGGTTTTTCAATGCGTTGAATGTTAATAAAGCCTTAAAAAAAAGCCGGTTTCGGGGCGGTTTTGTTGCCCAATTGCAACAGACGGGGTGAAAAGCCGGTCATTTCATCTACAAAAAACGCTTCCGACTTGCAACCGCTTCCTCTTTGCACAATAACAGGCGGCAGGTAATTGCATGGAGTCATCCGACTTTGTGTAACCTAGAAGTGATGATTCTAGTCACATCTTTAACTCTAAAGGGAAAATGATATGAAAAAAATTCTTCTCGGTACGACCTCCCTTCTCGGTGCCGCCCTGCTCGCAGGCGCAGCACACGCTGAAGGCCCCAAGGTGACCCTTGGTGGTTTCTCCGATTTCCAGGCTGGCTTCGTTAGCGAAGATAACGATGCCAACGAGCGCGGTGGTGCGTTCCGCTCGGATAACGAAGTAACCCTCAACATCGATGGCAAAACCGATGGTGGCCTCGGCTACGGCGGTCACATTGCTCTCGAAGCTGATACGACCAACGATGCTGACAACCAAGGCACCAACGCTTCGCGTACCTATGTGTACCTCGAAGGCGCATGGGGCCGTCTGCAGGGTGGTTCTGACTTCGGCGTAACCAACACCATGAAAGTTGACGCTTCCCGCATCGCTCGCGCGACCGGTGGCATCGATGGTGACTGGACCTACTTCGGCGTGGGCACCAACACCCCGGCTTCTAACCCTGTGATTGCAACCCCTGACCTCATCCTTGATTACGGTGCGGCCGGCGGTTCTCAGCTCGGTGACGAGTCTCAGGAAAACCTGAACAAACTCAGCTACTACACCCCGCGTTTTGCAGGCTTCCAGGCTGGCGTAAGCTACCTGTTCGACAGCAGCAGCCGTGGTCAGGATGTAAACCGTGCTGACAACAACTTCGGTCAGGTTGAGAACGTGTTCCTCTGGGCCCTCAATTATGATGGCAAATTCGACCAGATCGGCGTGAACGTCGGTGCAACTGGCGAGTGGGGCGATGCTGAATCGAACCTCCAGGAAGACCTCCGCACTTGGCAGGTTGGTGGTAAAGTAACCTACATGGGCTTTGCTCTTGCTGGTTCTTATGGTTCATGGGGCGACAGCCTTTCGAACCGTACTGCTAACGTAGATGATCGCAACTTCTGGACCGCTGGTGCAGCCTATGAAATGGGCCCCTTCGGTGCAAGCGTGACCTACCTCAACAGCACCCTGGAAGAGACCACCAACTCGGATAACGAGTTCCGTAACGTATCGGTTGGCGTTGACTACAAACTGGCTCCGGGCTTCACCCCGTATGCTGAAGTCAACTTCTTCGAGATCGACGGTGCAGGCACCGGTCTTGCTGAAGACAACGATGGTACGGTTATCCTCGTTGGTTCTCAGCTCGCTTTCTAATTTAAATTAGAAACGACAACCAAAAGAAAGGGCGATCTTCGGATCGCCCTTTTTTTACGTCCCCGCGTAGGCGGGGACCCTGTAGAAAACATGTCCACATAACGCTCTTACAGGATTCCCGCTTTCGCGGGAATGACAAGAGGGATGGCGGGGATGTTTCCCCCTTGCACCCTCCTTTCCTTTTCACTACATTCCGACCCCGAACTACACGGAGTCGTTTATGCGTTATCTGCTGCTTATTCTCCCCGCCTTCCTCATCGCCTGCTCATCGGATGTTAAAACCGAGCGCGCGGGGCTGCCGCAATCGCTGGAAGACCAGCTGCGCGAGGGGCGCGGCAAGCTGACCGGCGATGATGGGATTGTGCTTGCGGGCGGTAAAAAGGGTGAGGAAAATAATTCACCGCTTGGTGTCAATAGTTTCCTGTGGCGTGCAACGCTGGATACGCTGTCCTTCATGCCGCTTTCCTCGGCGGATCCGTTTGGCGGCGTGATTATTACGGACTGGTACGAAGACCCGAAAACCCCCGGCGAGCGCTTTAAGGCCAATGCACTCATTCTGGATAAGACGCTGCGTGCGGATGGTGTGAAAATCACGCTGTTTCGTCAGAAGCTGGTGGGTAGCCAGTGGCGCGACCAGAGCGTGGATAAGGCCACCGAGCGTAAGCTCGAAGACACCATTCTCACCCGCGCCCGTGAGCTCAGGGTGAAGAGCGTGAAGTAGAGCCGTCATCCCGTGGAGCATGTCAGTAGACATGCGAGCACGGGATCCAGAAAAGCTAAATGTCAGTAGACATTTAGCGTCTATTTAACATAAACAAAAAAGATGGATCCCCGCCAATTCTTAAAAATGAGTTTGGCGGTGATGACGGAGCAACCATGACCCCACGCTACAACGCCCGCGAGACCGAAGCCAAATGGCAGCGCCACTGGGAAGCGAATAAGTCGTTCGCGTCATCCTGTGGATCGCCGCAGGCGATAGCACAGGATCCTGCGCAGCAGCAAAGCGCCTCGCAGGATGACAAAACCTACTACGTCCTTGAAATGTTCCCCTACCCCTCCGGCAACATCCATATGGGGCATGTGCGCAATTACACGCTGGGCGATGTAATTGCGCGGGCGCGGCGCATGCAGGGCTATGATGTGCTGCATCCGATGGGTTGGGATGCGTTTGGTCTACCCGCCGAGAATGCAGCGATTGAGCGCGGCGCGCATCCTGAGGACTGGACGCTGAAAAATGTTGAAACGATGCGCGAGCAGCTGAAGCTGATCGGCCTGTCTTACGATTGGTCGCGCGAGCTGGCGACGTGCCTTCCTGAGTATTACCAGCATGAGCAGCTTTTTTTCCTGAAGTTTCTTGAGGCCGGCCTTGCTTACCGCAAGGAAGCGGAAGTGAACTGGGATCCGGTCGATAACACCGTGCTTGCCAACGAGCAGGTGGTGGAAGGGCGCGGCTGGCGCTCCGGCGCGCTCGTTGAGCGCCGCAAGCTCTCGCAGTGGTTCCTTCGTATCTCTGACTTTGCGGAGGATCTGCTGGCCGGGCTGGAAACACTCAAAGAGTGGCCGGACAAAGTCCGCATCATGCAGGAAAAATGGATTGGCAAATCGAGTGGGTGTTTGCTGCGTCTTCAAGTCGCCAGTCACCAGTTGCCAGTCGCCAGTGAAGAGCTTGAAATCTACACCACCCGCCCTGACACCATCTTCGGTATGTCTTTCTGCGCGATTTCCCCCGGTCACCCTCTTGCTACCGAGCTAGCAACCAGCAACCAGCAACTAACAACGTTCATCAGCGAATGCAACCGCCTCGGCACCTCCGAAGAGGCGATCGAGAAGGCCGAGAAAAAAGGCTTCGATACCGGCCTCAAAATCATTCATCCGTTTGATGGGCGCGAGGTGCCCTTGTATGTCGCGAACTTTGTGCTGATGGATTATGGCACGGGCGCAATTTTCGGCTGCCCGGCGCATGACGCGCGCGACTTTGAGTTTGCGACGAAATATAATTTACCCATCGTTCAAGTGGTTCGTCATCCTGCGAGCGCCAAGGGCGCTGCGCAGGATCCAGTGATACAAGCACAAGATCCTGTGCAGCCGCGTAGCGGCTCACAGGATGACGCCCTGCCCTATCTTGGTGACGGCATTCTCATCAATTCCGACTTTCTAAACGGCCTTTCGGTTGATGAGGCTAAGAAAAAAGCCATCCTCGCGCTTTCAAAAATCGGCATCGGCGAGGAAAAAATCAATTACCGCCTGCGCGACTGGGGCATTTCCCGCCAGCGCTATTGGGGCTGCCCGATTCCGGTGATTCATTGCAAAGATTGCGGTGTGGTTCCAGTGCCGGAACAAGATCTGCCGGTGGTGCTGCCGAAGGATGTCACGTTTGATAAACCCGGCAATCCGCTGGCGCGCCACCCAAGCTGGAAACATGTCCCCTGCCCTGCCTGCGGTAAGCCTGCCGAGCGCGAGACCGATACGTTTGATACCTTCTTCGAATCCTCGTGGTATTTTGCGCGGTTTGCAACCCTTCCCAGCGCCCAGCCCCTGGAAGCTGGTGCCGTGAAAAAATGGCTGCCAGTGGATTGCTACATTGGCGGCATTGAGCATGCGGTGCTGCATCTGCTCTACTCGCGCTTTTTTATGCGTGCGCTGATTCATTGTGGTCTCATTGAAGAACCGGAGCCATCAGCCAGCGAAGCTGCGCCCCATGTGAGCGACCAAAGGTCGCGCAGCGGGGGCACGTCATTAAAAGAGCCATTCAAACGCCTGGAGACGCAGGGCATGATCTGCCATGAGACCTATAAGTCTGAGGATGGGCGGTGGCTTTCACCGGAGGAAGTTGGGATTAGGGATCAGGCACTGGGCATTAGGGAAGAAAACACTAATCGCCAATCCCTAATGCCTAATGCCTTAATGGAACTTGCAACCGGAAGGCCGGTCACTGTCGGGCGCATCGAGAAGATGAGCAAGTCGAAGAAAAACACCGTCGATCCGCGCCATATCATTGAAAGCTACGGGGCGGACGCGGCGCGCCTCTTTATGCTATCCGACTCGCCGCCGGATCGCGACCTCGAATGGACCGATGCCGGCATTGAAGGCGCGTGGCGCTATATTCAGCGTGTGTGGCGATTAGTCTCCAGCCTCCAGTCTCCAGTCGCCAGCACAGATATTTCTGACGACTTAAAACGCAAAACTCACCAGACCATCGCGCAGGTGACGGATGATATCGAGAAGTTTCATTTCAATAAGGCGATTGCGCGCATCCGCGAGCTGACCAACATGATCGAAGGGGCGGATGGCGACCGCCGCGAAGCGCTCGAAGCCGCGCTGCACCTGCTCTGCCCGTTCCTGCCGCATCTGGCGGAAGAATGCTGGCAGCAGCTTGGCCACAAGGATGAGCTATCAAGCCGCCCATGGCCGAAAGCAGACCTGGCGTTCCTCACTCAGGATGAGGTGACGGTGGCGATCCAGATCAACGGCAAAACCCGCACCACCATCCAGCTTGCCAAAGACCTGCCGAAAGAACAGGCCGAAGCAAAAGTGATGGAGTTGCAAACCGTGCGCGATGCGCTTAAGGATAAGCAGGTAAAGAAAATCATCGTTGTTGCGAACAGGATCGTCAATGTCGTGGCTGGTTAGGGTTCAGAGTTCAGGGTTTGGGGTTCAGAAATATCGCTGGCTGGCGGTTTGCGGTCTTTGTTTTTTAGCATCCGCCTGCGGCTTTGAGCCGATGTATGGTGCTAAAAACAGCGCGCCATCTGCGGCCAAACCGCTTGCGGGCGTTCAGGTGGAAACAGCGGCGCAGGAGCGCTTTCAGCGTCAGCAGCTGCAGATTCAGCTGGAAGATAAGTTAAACCCCAGCGGCGCGGCTGTAACGCAGCCCGCTTTCCGCCTGTTTGCGGATGTGGTCGTGACGACGGCAGGGCTGGGTGTTTCGCGTGATGGCACGGTGACGCGCTACAATGTCGTACTCACGTCAAAATATCAGCTCTATCGCAGCGGTGAAACAAAGCCGGTTGCTTCGGGCACGCTGCGCCATGTCAGTAGCTACAATAACCTGCCGAACCAGTATTATTCGGCGTATGTCTCAGAGCAGGATGCCATCAGGCGCGGCATTGCTGAGCTGGCAGAGCTGTACCATCAGCGCTTATCTTCAATACTTGCATCACAATAAATTGTGAAACTCGCCGCCAGACAGATTGAACCATTCATCGCTAAACCTGATTCAAAGGTGTTTGGTGTGCTGCTTTATGGGCCTGATTCAGGCCTTGCGCGCGAGCGTGCGGGCAGGCTCAAAGCCTGGGCGCTGGCGGGCAATGACGACCCGTTTGCCTACAGCGAATTCGAAGAGCCGAAACTACTCGAAGATCCGGCGCGCCTTAGTGATGAGCTGGGCGCGATCAGCCTGATGGGCGGGCGGCGCTGCCTGATGATTCGCTCGGCTGGCGATAAGCTCACCAAAATCATTGAAAGTGCTCTGCCCGCTTTTCACCGCGATATGTTCGTGATTGTCCTTGCGGATGATCTGGGCGCGCGCTCGAGCCTTCGCGCGTTGTTTGAAAAAGAGCCGGTTCTGGCGGCAGCTGCCTGCTACAAGGATGAGGCGCGAGATGTGGCGGAGCTGGTACGCAGCAGTTTATCGGCGGCCGGTATTCGCGTGGATCGTGAGGTGGTGGAGCATCTCGCTTCTCAGCTGGGTAACGATCGTTATGTGACGCGTCAGGAGCTTGAGAAAATCATCACTTATGCAGGCGATAGCGGCACACTTTCCCTGGAGGATGCACGGCTGCTTACGGATTATAACCGCGACACTGAGCTGGATGAGGTGGTGATGGCGGTGATGGATAAAAACCTTGCCCAGATGGATAAGGCGCTTTCAAACCTGCTTCGTGAGGGTGCAGTGCCTATCGCCTATCTTCGCGCGCTCCAGCGCTATGTAAACCGGCTTTATGCGATGCGCGCGCGGGTTGAAGCCGGCGAGTCCGCCGAGATGGTGGTGGAAGGTGCCCGCCCACCCGTGTTCTTTCGACAGAAACCTTTGATGATCCGTCATCTGAATGGCTGGAACACGCGCGCGCTGGCGCGTGCGCTGGCGCTTTTGGTGGAGGCGGAGCTTGCGGTCAAAACCTCCGACCTGCCCCCAATTCCTGCTTCCACGCGTAAACTGATGCAGGTCACCCAGCTGCGCTAACCGCTTGCCCCCCTCTTTCTGGCATGGTTGTTGCCTGTAGCACAGGCCATTATTGAAGGGAGCGACTATCATGGATATTGCCAGCCTCAGCCAGCTTCGAGCAGGCACAAGCGACTCAGACAAGAAAAATCAATTCGCTCAAAAGCCAGCAATCGATTTTGCCAAGTGGCTGGGTGAGGATGAAAGCCCGGCTGAAATACTGAGAAAAATCACCAGCCGCGGCATCAGCAGCATGTGGGAATGGCAGATGGAAGAACTCAAAAAGAAAGTTGCTGCAAAGGTGATGCAGGAGATGGGCGTGAGCCCTGAAAGCCTCGCTGCCATGAGCCCTGAAGCGCGCATGAGCATCGAAGAAAAAATCATGAAAGAGGTCGAGCGCCGCATTGAAGAGGCGATGCGAAACGGACTTGAGAAAAAGCAAGGGCAGCCGATCGATATCGGCCAGATGACGCTTAGCACTGAAGCGTTTCAGCTGATGCTCACGAAGGCCTAGAAGGCTTAGACCAGCTCCTCGGCGTTGCTGCCAAGTTTGCGAAGGATGACGTCCAGCTGGGCAAGGTTGTCGTAGGCCACAACAATTTCGCCGCTCTGGCCGCGGTCATGGATCGAAACGCGCAGGCCAAGATTTTCGGAGAGCGATTCTTCCAGCGCCAGAATATCAGCATCTTTCTCGCGTGTTGAATGGTGCGTATTGTGGCGAGGTGCTGGCGCCGTTTGCTGGCTGGCGGCGCGCGGTGTATGGCGCTTGTCTTTGCCCTGCATCATGCGGCCGATTTCTTCTGCCTGGCGCACATTCAGCCCGCGCTTGACGATTTCCTGTGCGAGCAGTGAGGCGTCGGGGCAGGAAAGCAGTGCGCGCGCATGCCCAACGCTGATTTCGCCCTTATCCAGCAGATTGCGCACATCTTCAGGAAGCGACAGCAGGCGCAGCAGGTTGCCAATGTGGCTGCGGCTTTTACCCACGATGGTGGCTAGCTCATCCTGTGTGTAGTCAAATTCTTCGATCAGGCGCTGATAGCCTTGTGCTTCTTCAAGCGGCGAGAGATCCTGACGCTGAACGTTTTCAACCAGCGCCAGCTCCAGCGCCTGTTTGTCCGTGAGTTCACGCACAATCGCGGGAATGGCGCTGAGCCCGGCGATTTTCGCAGCGCGCCAGCGGCGCTCACCGGCGATGATTTCATAGCGATTAGCCTGGCCATTCAGAGCGCGGACAATAATCGGCTGCATCACGCCATTTTTTTCGATCGATTCAGCAAGCTCAGTCAGCGTGCCTTCATCAAAATGCGTGCGCGGCTGATATTTGCCGGGCGTGAGCTGGGTAAGCGGCAACTGGCTGATGCCGTTTGTTCCGCTTCCGGAATTTTCTCTGGCCGCTGCTCCTTGCGGAGCATTGATGCTGTTTTCTGAAATCAGAGCGGAAAGCCCTTTTCCAAGTCCTTTTTGCGCCATAAAAACCTCCCGTGGTTAAGCTGCGGTCATTTCTTTTTGTTTCATTTTTTCGCGCTTCAGCATTTCGCTGGCCAGCGCAATATACGCCTTGGAACCTGCACAGTGCATGTCATAAATCAGCGCGGGTTTGCCGTGGCTGGGTGCTTCTGACATGCGGATATTGCGCGGGATCACCGATTGATAGACCTGCTCACCAAAATAGCTGCGAACATCCGCTTCGATCTGCTCTGTGAATTTATTGCGGCGGTCATACATGGTGAGCACAATGCCTTGAATGGAAAGCTCAGGATTCAGCCCGCCCTGCACCAGCTTGATGGTGCGCATCAGGTGGCTGAGGCCTTCAAGCGCGTAGAATTCAGTTTGCAGCGGCACCATCACGCTATGAGCGGCGGTGAGTGCGTTGAGCGTGAGCAGTCCCAGCGATGGCGGGCAATCAATCAGCACATAATCATAATGGCTGGAAGAGCCATCCAGAGCGGATTTCAGCCGATATTCACGGCGAATGAGGCTGACCATTTCAATCTCCGCGCCTGTCAGATCGATGGTGGCGGGAATGACATCCAGCTTGGGCACTGGCGTTTTACGGATCGCCCCTTCCAGTGCAGTATCATTCAGTATAATATCATAGGAGGTAATGGCGCGGTCATTCGGCTCGATGCCAAGACCTGTGCTGGCATTGCCTTGCGGATCAAAATCAATGACCAGCACCTGCTTGCCAACGGCAGCCAGCGCGGTGGCGAGATTGACGGTGGTGGTGGTTTTGCCAACGCCGCCCTTTTGGTTCACGACGGCGATAATATTGGTTTTATCGGTTTTTTCCTGTTGGCTGGGAGTTTTCATGGGGCAGCCTCGCAACATGGGATAGATGAATGATAACCCCGCTAGGGTCGGTGACGCTGGGATGTAAATGATGGTCAAACGACCAACATTGTCTCAGTTCATCTAACTCAGTAGAATAATTTTTCCCCTTATGGAAGAGAAAAAATGTTTCACGTGAAACATTTTTGGATGCCCATTCGATCAAATCATTCAATCTTGAAGTGGCACGTGAAGTAAAACAATCGGTATTGGGTAGTGAAATGGCTTCGATGCGTCCATGATGAAATGTGACAGGTGTTTGTGTCAGGCGGCTGACTTCCCTCAGAAATGTCATCTTCTTGGTATCGCTATCCACAAGGTGCACCTGCCCTACCCCGGCGATTGCCAGAACCATTCCCGGAAAACCGGCGCCGGTTCCGATATCGGTGAGTGAAAATGTTTCACGTGAAACATTTTTGAGCGATCGAAGGATGGGGATGAGTTGATAGGAGTCGATAATGTGTCGTGTGAACGCATCCTGGATTGTGGAGTTGCTCACCAGATTCATGGTCGCTTGCCATTTGACGAGCATGTCATGATAGGTGCAAAGACGCAAAAATGTTTCACGTGAAACATTTTCGATCTGGTTTAGCTGATGGAACCACTCATCACGCACTTTTTTTCACCTGCTCAGATTTTTCTGATTTACGGATATGCGCCATCAGGGCGACGAGCGCCGCCGGTGTCATGCCTTGGATGCGGCTGGCAGAGCCAATGGTAGCTGGGCGAATGGCTTTGAGCTTGGCTTTGATTTCATTGGAAATGGAAGGCAGCGGATCAAAATCAAAATTCTCAGGAATGACCATTGTTTCTTCTTTTTTGAAGCTTTCGATATCTTCCATCTGGCGATCCAAATAGCCAAGATACATGGCCTCAATCTCAATCTGCTCGCGAATATCGGGGCGTGTGTTATGTAGTTCTGGCCATGCTTTTGCCAGATCATCATAAGTGACATTCGGGTTGGAAAGTAGTTCAAACCCATTACGGCGGATGCCATCCTGATTTAACTTGATGCCGTAAGCCATTGCTTCATTGGGGGTCATGGTTCGGTTCAAAAATGTTTCACGTGAAACATTGTGGATAACTTCTTTTTCTCTATAGCTAGAGGTACGATTTGCTGAGACACACCCGATATTGATCGCGCGGCCGGTCAAGCGCAGATCGGCGTTATCTGCGCGTAGTGATAAGCGATACTCCGAACGCGAGGTGAACATACGGTAGGGTTCACTCGCGCCATGGGTGATCAGGTCGTCAATCATCACGCCGATATAAGCATCCGCCCGATCAAGAATGAAAGGTGCGCCGCCAGACGCGGCCAGCGCTGCGTTCAGCCCGGTGATGATGCCCTGCCCGCCTGCCTCTTCATAGCCGGTGGTGCCGTTGATCTGGCCTGCAAAATAAAGCCCGCTGACTTTTTTGGTTTCCAGCGTTGATTTTAGCTCGCGCGGATCAACATAGTCATACTCAATCGCATAGCCGGGTCTGATGATACGCGCATTTTCCAGACCAGGAATGGACTTAATGATCGCCTGTTGAACGTCTTCCGGAAGCGAGGTGGAGATGCCGTTCGGGTAAACCGTATCGTCATCCAGCCCTTCCGGCTCAAGGAAAATCTGGTGGCGCTGGCGATGCGCAAAGCGAACCACTTTGTCCTCAATCGATGGGCAGTAGCGCGGCCCCGAGGATTCGATTTGACCGGAATACATGGGCGAACGATGCAGATTCGCGCGGATGATATCATGAACCTCAGGCGTGGTGTGAGTAATGTAGCAGGAGATTTGCGGTACATTCACACGCTGTGTGAGGTAGGAAAATGGCGTGGGCGGGCTATCGCCTTTTTGCTCTTCCAGAGCGCTCCAATCAATGGTTTTTCCATCGAGGCGAGCGGGCGTTCCTGTTTTAAGGCGGCCGGTGCGAAACCCAAGCTTTTTAAGGGTCTTCGAAAGCCCCAGCGACGGCGCCTCCCCTACCCTGCCCGCCGGGATTTTTTTCTCACCGAGATGAATCAGGCCATTCAGGAATGTGCCCGTGGTGAGAACGATTTTCGGCGCACGGATTTCACGGCCAGAGGCGCAGAGGATGCCGCTAATACCAGCTACAGGATCCCCGCTTATGCGGGGATGTAAAAGCAAGTCCTCGACGGAATCTTCTAAAATGGTCAGTTGTTCGTATTCGCTCAAAATTTCCTGAACCGCTGTGCGATAAAGTTTGCGGTCAGCCTGAGCGCGCGGGCCTCTAACGGCTGGGCCTTTGCTGCTGTTGAGCATTTTGTAGTGAATGCCGGCGCGGTCAATGGCGCGCCCCATCACGCCATCCAGTGCGTCGATCTCCCGAACCAGCGTGCCCTTGCCGATGCCGCCGATGGCCGGATTACAGGACATCTCGCCGATGGTCGCGGCTTTCTGCGTGACCAGCAGTGTGCGCGCGCCGAGGCGCGCTGAGGCGCTGGCTGCTTCGGTTCCAGCGTGGCCGCCGCCGATGATGATGACGTCGTAATCAAACATATTAGTCCTGTCACCCCGCATTTATTGCGGGGTCTTGCTCTAGTTGCATGAGATCCCGCAACAAGTGCGGGATGACAATTTTCTAAGCGGCTGAGCCGCTAATAAAATTGTCACTTCCCTATACAAAAACTTGAAAAGACCACATCCAGTACATCATCGACACTGATTTTTCCAGTGATTTTGCCAAGGCAAAGTGCGCAGCGCCGGAGTTCTTCACAGGTGAGTTCAAGCGGCGCATGGGTATTAATGCGCTTCAAATGGGATAGGGTTTGTTCGAGTAATCCCCTATGACGGGCGCGGGTGATGAGCGGTAGTCGCTCAGGGTTATAAAGTTGTGAGATACGATTCGTAAGCGATAATAGAAGATGATCAAGGCCTTCGCCGGTTTGGCAGGAAATTAGTATAGTGCGGGATCTGTCAGGATCCCCGCTTTCGCGGGGATGGCTAATATCAATTTTATTAATAACAATCAGGCTATTATCATCAATCAGCCCCCTGCTCTCTTCATCCATGGGCTGCGTTGCATCGAAGATAATAAGCTTCAAATCCGCCGCTTCGGCGCGCTGGCGGGCGCGGCGAACCCCCTCTTCTTCAATGAAATCAGTGGTTTGCCTGAGTCCTGCTGTATCCAGGAATGTCACGGGGAAACCAGAGATTTCTTTATGAATTTCAATGACATCGCGTGTTGTTCCTGCCTGCGGCGAAACAATCGCGGCGTCCCTACCCGCTAATAAATTGAGAAGGCTTGATTTTCCTGCATTTGGTGCGCCGATGATGGCAACCATAAGCCCTTCGCGCAGGCGCTCGCCCCTGCCGCCATCATCCAGTGCGGTGTGAATGGCGGCAACCATATGATTAATATCACCTTTAAGGTTATCAAGCACTGATTCGGGAATCTCCTCCTCCGGAAAATCGATGTAGGCTTCGAGGTGGGCGAGCAGCGTGATCATCTGCGTGCGCAGCGCTTCGTAATGACGGCTCATTTCACCGCGCATTTGTGCTTGTGACTGGCGTTTTTGCTGAAGCGTTTCGGCTTCGATAAGATCAGCCAGCCCTTCGGCTTCGAGTAAATCCATTTTCCCGTTCATAAACGCGCGGCGGGTGAATTCACCTGCCTCGGCATGACGAAGGCCGTGCATGGCGGAAAGCACGGAAAGCATCTCGCGCAGGATCGCAAGGCTTCCATGAAGATGAAGCTCGACCACATCCTCGCCGGTGAAGCTCCTCGGGGCGGCAAAGTAGATGGCAAGGCCGGTATCGATTGTCTCGCCAGAAGACGGATGACGGATGACGGATAGCGAAGCGAGGTTTGGCTGCCAGTTGGTTTTGCCGGTTAATTGAGTTAAGGTTGAAAGCGCCTTATCGCCGCTGATGCGCAGGATGGCGACGCCGGATTTGGCGAATGGACTGGCGAGTGCGAAGATGGTATCGGTGGACATAATTTGATTGTCATACCAGCGAAAGCTGGTATCCAGAAATTGTTTTTCACAGGGCAATGTGGGCAGCGACAGGATCCCGGATCGCGCTCGCGTTGCTCGCTTGTCCGGGATTTTTAATGAAAGCCATACAGATTCACCAAACCGGCGGGGCGGAAGTCCTGAAATATGAAGAGATTGCAAAGCCTGAACCGAAGGCGGGAGAGGTGCTGGTGCGCCAAACGGCCATCGGCATTAATTTCATCGATATTTATTTCCGTTCAGGGCTCTATAAGGCAGCCAGCTACCCGATTATTCCGGGCATGGAAGCATCGGGCGTGGTGGAGGCTGTGGGGCAGGGGGCGCAAGGCTTTGCTGTGGGGGATCGCGTGGCTTATTGCAGTGATACGGTGGGTGGTTATGCCCAGTATCGCGCACTTGCGGCGCGCTGGCTGGTGAAGCTGCCCAGCTCTATAAGCGATGAGGTCGCCGCATCGGTGATGGTGAAGGGGCTGACGGCGCATTACCTGCTCAGGCGCACGTTTCCTGTCAAAAAAGGCGATACCATCCTGTTGCATGCGGCGGCGGGCGGTGTTGGGTTAATCGCAAGCCAGTGGGCAAAGCATCTGGGCGCGACCGTGATCGGCACCGTTTCCAGCGATGATAAGGCGCAGCTTGCCAAGGCGCATGGCTGCGATCATGTGATTTTATACACGAAGGAAAAAGTATCTGCCCGCGTGCGTGAGCTGACGCAGGGCAGGGGGGTGGATGTGGCGCTCGACTCGGTCGGTCAGTCGACCTTCATGGATTCGCTCGATAGCCTTAAGAAATTCGGCATGCTGGTGTCGTATGGCAATGCTTCGGGGCCGGTGCCGGCGTTTGAGCCGCTGCTTTTATCCAAAAAAGGATCGATTTACATCACCCGGCCGACATTGATGCACCATATTGAAAATGAAGCGGATTACCGCGAAAGCTGCGCGGAGCTTCTGGATCTGGTTGCGAAAGGGATTATCAAGGTGAGCATCGGCGGCACCTACAAGCTCGAAGATGCCGCGAAAGCCCAGGCCGATTTAGAAAGCCGCAAAACTACCGGCTCGCTGCTTTTGATTCCCTAGTTTTTTGGTGTTCCATGATGCGCTTTGCTTCCCGCTCGGCCGAGCGAACCGCGCCTTCCATGTAGCCGTAGAGTTCGGGGTCGGTATGCTCGCCAACAAAGCCAAGCTTTTCTTGCATTTCCGGTGCGCCGGTGATGGTGCGAAAACGCGTATATTGCCCCGGCTTGAAATAGGAATAGCTGCCCTTGCTGAATGGATGCTTTGACCAGTCATGCTCAGCGTGGCGATGGTTGAAAATAGCATCTTCCGGCAGACCCAGCATATCGCTATAGGCTTTGCGTATCTGGGCTTCGAGATTCTCGATGCGGCTGAGCGCTTCGTTTCCGGCAACCAGCACGGTCAGGATATTTTCTTCCTCGCTGCCTTTCTGGCCGATGCTGGTGATCCAGCCATTTTGCAGGTAGGGGTTGTCGCTGTGGAAGCTGCCATCGGACGAGCAGGGCAGGCGGCTTGAGCGCTCCCACGGCCTGCCTTTTAACCCCAGCATGACCTTCACAATGTTGCCATAGCCCAGCTCACGAATCGCCGCGAACTTTTCCTCTGATAGCAATTTTCGGTTTTTCAGCTCATCCAGCCCGCTCACCTCGCGCAGCTTGCTGAAGGGCAGCGCCGAGACAACATAATCAAAATGCCTCGTTTTATGGCGCTCATCATGGGTGAATTCGGTATAAACAGCATTCGGGTTGGTCGTTCGGTAGCTTAATTTATCTAGCTGCCAGCCGGTTTTAATCTCCACGCCAAGCTCAGCCAGTTTCGCCGTCAGCCTTTCGATTAATTGCTCGTTGCCACCTTTGATGCGGCGCGATTCATCCTGCTTGTAGCCATACACAGAAAAGGGCATTTTGCTGCCAACGCCAATATGGTTGATGAGCTGCAGGGCGCTCATCTGTGACGGTTCCATGCCATATTGCCCTTTGTAGGCAAGGCGTATGCTACTTGTAGCCCAATCTGGCGTGTTGGTTTCTTGTCCAGCTTTCATCAGGTAATCATCAATCGATAACTGATCGATTTTTTTTGCTTCCTGCTCATGCTCACGAGATTTTTTGCGATCTTTGCCAATGCGGTGTGCCAGCGGCATGAAAGCGCCGCCGCCCTGCTGATCCACAAAATCCTGCGGCGTAAAAAACTGGCCGCCGACATAAAATAATTCTTTGCCCTGGCGCTTGGGCGCGACATCCTGAATATCCAGCCCCAGCTCGCGCGCGAGCTTCATCAGCGATTCATGGGTGCTGTCGATCCACTCCCCGCCCATTTCGCAATATTGCTGCTGCGGGCTGAATGAATCACGATTCGTCATGACACGCCCGCCAGCACGATCCGACGCTTCAAATAGCGTGACTTTGAAGCCCTGCTGGGCGAGGCGGTAGGCGGTGGTTAGCCCGGCGATACCCGCGCCAATAACGGCGACCGAGGGCGGCTTGGTTTTGGAGGTGGCCGGCGGATTTTCTATTCGCTCTGTCCAGTTCATAGGGATAGATGTAGCGCGAAAACAGAAATAATAAAAGAAATTAACACTATAGCGAACTAACAAAATGCTGACGCATTTTGACGCTGCCTACGGCGCGGCCAGCTTGGCTTTCGGCCTAAGCTGGCATAGCCAATAAAAAGTTTATTGGCTATACTTCAAAAACGCCGCGTCGATCAGGGTTTTGGTATAGTCCTCGCGGGGATTCTCTAAGATTTGTTTGGTGTCACCGGTTTCCACGACTTTGCCTTGTTTCATCACAATGATGCGGTGGGCGATGGCGCGGATGACGCGCAGATCATGGCTGATGAATACATAGCTCATCTGGTATTTTCGCTGCAAATTCTTAAGCAGATCAATGATTTGCGACTGAATGGTGAGATCCAGCGCGCTCGTTGGTTCATCGAGCACAAGCAGCTGCGGCCTTAAAACGACCGAGCGCGCAATGGAAATTCTCTGGCGCTGGCCACCGGAAAACTCATGCGGGAAGCGGTGAAGCGCTGTTTCGTCCAGCCCAACCTCGATCAGAATATCCCGAATCTTGGTGCTCCGCTCTGTACTGGATAGATGCGGCTCATGCACATCCAGCCCCTCGCCGATAATCTGCCCCACCGTCATGCGCGGGCTGAGGCTGGAGTAGGGATCCTGGAAGACGAGCTGCATGTGGCGGCGTGGAGATTCCCTCTCCCCTCTGGGGAGAGGGTTAGGGTGAGGGGGTACAGAAAAACCCTCACCCCGACCCTCTCCCTGAAAGGGAGAGGGAGTAAACTGAATCTCGCCCTCGCTTTTGATGAGCTTCAGCAGCGCAAAGCCGAGGGTGGATTTGCCGGAGCCGGATTCGCCGACAATGCCGATGCACTCGCCGCGCGCTAGCGTCAGGTCGATGCCATCAACCGCTTTCACGTAGCCGACAGTGCGGCGAAGCAGACCCTTTTTGATAGGGAAGTGGACGCGGAGGTTGGAAGAGGAGAGTAACGGTTCGTCATCCTGCGAGGCACGCATAGCGTGACTGCGCAGGATCTCGTGCTGCTTGGGATCCTGTGCTGCGGCTACGCCGCCCACAGGATGACGAACGAGAGGAACCGCTTCGCCTTTGGGTTCGCTGGCAAGCAGCAGCTGGGTATAGGGGTGTTTCGGGGCGGTAAAGACATCCGCAACCTTTCCCTGCTCGAGCAATTCGCCCTGTTTCATCACCGCCACGCGGTCGCACAGGCGGCGCACCACGGTCAAATCATGGGTGATGAACAGGATCGCCATGCCTATTTCTTTTTGCAAATCTTTAAGCAGCTCCAGAATTTTTTTCTGGATGGTGACATCCACCGCCGTGGTCGGCTCGTCGGCAATGAGGAGATCGGGTTTGTTGGCGATTGCCATGGCGATCATCACACGCTGGCGTTCACCGCCGGAAAGCTGGTGCGGGTAGGCGTCCAGGCGGTCTTTGAAATGGGAGAGGCCAACTTGATCCAGTAACGTGAGTACGTTGCTGGCGTGGTTGGTCGAGTGTTTTTGGTGGATAGTGATGATCTCTTCGATTTGCTTGCCGATCGTATGGAGCGGGTTGAGCGCGGTCATTGGCTCCTGAAAGATCATCGAGATGCGCTTGCCACGAAGGGGTCTTAATATGTCATCCCGACCCCGCACTTGTTGCGGGGGAGGGATCTTAAGATCCTTCGACTCCGCTTGCGCTTCGCTCAGGATGACATCATCACCAAACCTGATATGGCCGTTTAGCTTTGCCCCTGCTGGCTCAAGCCCCAGGATCGAAAGGGCGGTGAGCGATTTGCCGGAGCCGGATTCGCCCACCAGCGCCAGCATTTCGCCTTTCTCAATGGAAAGGGACAGGTTTTTGATCACCTGCTTTTCGCCGAAGGAGAGGCAGAGGTTGGAGAGGGAAAGCAGGGTCATTTGAGGCTCTTCCTTGGATCAAACGCATCGCGCACGGCTTCGGAAATGAAGATGATGAGCACGAGCATGATGGCAAGGGCAAAAAAGCCGGTAAAGCCTAGCCATGGCGCCTGCGGATTGGATTTGCCCTGAAGCAGCAGCTCGCCCAGCGACGGAGAGCCGGGCGGCAGGCCAAAACCAAGGAAATCAAGGGTGGTGAGTGTGGTCACCGAGCCAGCGAGGATGAAGGGAATCATGGTCATGGCGGCGGTCATGGCGTTGGGCAGCACATGGCGAACCATGATGCGCCACTCGCCCACACCCAGCGCACGCGCCGCCTTCACATAATCAAAATTACGCGCGCGCAGAAACTCGGCGCGCACCGGTCCGGCCAACCTAATCCATGAAAAAAGTAGTAAAATCCCCAGCAACCACCAGAAACTGGGCGTGATTATGGATGCCAGAATAATCAATATGAAGATTATTGGCAGACCCGAGATAATTTCAATCAGACGTTGACCAATCAGGTCAATCCAGCCGCCAAAATAGCCTTGCACCGCTCCAATCAGAATGCCGATGATTGAGCTGATCGTCGTCAGCATCAGGCCAAAAAGAACAGATATACGAAACCCATAGATCACCCGCGCCAGCACATCACGCCCCTGATCGTCGACGCCCAGCCAGTTTTCAGACGATGGCGGGGCAGGGGCAGGGCGGCCAAGGTCGTAGTTAATCGTGTCAAAGCTATAGCGAATGGGCGGCCACAACACCCAACCGTCGCCTTTTTCTAAGATCAGCTTCTGCACCTCAGGATCGCGGTAGACGGCTTCGGTCTCAAAATCGCCGCCGAATGTTTGCTCGCTGTAGGCCTTGAAAACCGGGAAATAAAGCTGGTTCTGGTAAGAAAGAACAATCGGTTTATCGTTGGCGATCAGCTCGGCAAAGAGCGCGGCGAAAAAGAGCACAAGGAAAATCCACAGGCTCCAGAAGCCACGTTTATTGGAGCGAAAGAGGCTAAGGCGGCGGCGGGTGAGAGGGGTCATAGACCCTCATCCCGACCTTCTCCCTGGAAGGGAGAAGGAGACCTGTGGTTTTCCCTCTCCCTTTCAGGGAGAGGGATAGGGTGAGGGTTGCTTGAAGAAATTTGATGAGGGTTGCTTACGGTCATGAGAATCTTTTGTAAGACGCCCTCCAGATTTTCAATCATCTCATTATTCCAGAATCGCAGCACGCGATAGCCCTCAGCCTTTAACCATTCATCACGAATTTTATCGCTTTTGTTTTCTGCATGCTGGCCGCCGTCTAACTCAATAATAATCTTTCTTTCTACGCAGATAAAATCAACAATGTATCTTCCAATCGGATATTGCCTGCGGAATTTGAGGTGCTCAAATTGTCTACTGCGGAGTAGCCGCCAAAGCTTTCTTTCTACATCGGTCATGTTCTGCCTAAGCTGTTTTGCTTTGCTTACAAGCGCTAAATTTCGAGGATGATAACCCTCACGCCGACCCTCTCCCTGAAAGGGAGAGGGAGAATTAAGTTCCGTCATATTTCTTGAAGTTACCCCGGTATCGATGATTTCTTCTGATCTGTTCATACATGCTCCTCAAACCAGCTGAGGCAGCGCGGGATCACATCATCCCACACGCGGTAGAGCGAGTGGTTAACGCGCGGATAGATGTGAAGTGCGTGTTTTTTACCGGCGCTAGAAAGCGCCTCGGCCAGCGCGATGCTATGGCCGACGGCGGCTGCTTCATCCGCATCGCCATGCAGCAACAAGACCGGCGTATCAATTTCATGCGCCCACGCCACCGATGAGCGTTTTTCAAACTCGACGTCAAGATCGCCGGTTGGAAAAAGCCGCTCAAATACGGCGGTTTGCATGGCTGGGCGCTCGCGCGCGGATTTCCTGACATCCGACACACCGGCCAGCACTGCCGCCGCTTTGACTGGTGCCTTTTCGCGAAGCGCCATCATCGTCATCATGCCGCCGCGTGAGTGGCCAAGCATGTAGGCGCGCCTGCCGTCAAAGGCTTCGTGAGCGCGCGCAATCTCAAGGAGCGCCAGCACATCGCCGACATCGCGGCCGCCAAATTCATCCTGACCTTCGCCGCCATCATTACCGCGATAGTTGGAGGCAAACACCAGATAGCCCGCACGCGCAAAGGGCGCCATGTGACGCAGCACATTGACCACCGTGAGCTTGCCATATTCGCGGCTGCCGCCGCGGTTGAAAATGAGAATGGGGTGGTTTCTGGCGCTTAGATTCTGCGGCAGTGCCATCAGGCCGGTGATGGCGAGGCCGTCATGCCGGTAGGTGATGCGTGAGACGCTCACGCCTTCCAGCGCGTCATATTCTTTGATGAATTTATGATAGGCGATTTCCGGCACCGCGCCCCTCGGGAACACGCGCTTTTCCTCGATATGGGCGAAGCTGTGCGGCACGAAGGGTTCGGTGGAAATCAGGCTCATGCGCCGCGCCTTTCAAAATCAATGCGCGGATCCACCAGCATATACACTATATCACCTATCAGATTTAAAATTAAACCCAGCAGTGTAAAGATGAATAATGTGCCAAAAACCACTGGATAATCACGGTTAATGACCGCTTCAAATCCTAGCAAACCAAGGCCGTTTAACGAAAAGACGATTTCTATTAAAAACGCGCCGGTAAATAGAATGCCGATCAGAGCCGCAGGCAGACCGGCGATGACCACGAGCATCGCATTGCGAAATACGTGCCTGTAGAGCACCTGATGTTCAGTTAAGCCCTTGGCGCGAGCCGTCAGCACATATTGCTTGCTGATCTCTTCGATAAAATAATTTTTGGTGAGCATGGTGAGGTAAGCAAAGCCGGAGATCACCATCGCGACGACCGGCAGGGTGATATGCCAGAAATAATCACCGATTTTGCCAAGCGTGGAGAGTTCCTCCCAGTTATCCGAGACCAGCCCTTTCATCGGAAAAATCTGAAAGTATTGGCCTCCGGCAAAAAGAATAATCAGCATAATGGCAAACAGGAAGCTGGGTATGGCGTAACCGATAAGGATGAGCCACGAGGTTGCTACATCAAAGCGCGAGCCGTCCGCTACTGCCTTCCTGATGCCCAGCGGGATGGAGATAAAATAAATGATGAGCGTGGTCCATAGACCCAACGAGATGGTGACTGGCAGGGTGTTTGCAATCAGCGTTGTCACCTTCTCATTTCGATAAAAACTCTCGCCGAAATCGAGCGTTAAATAATTTCCCATCATCAGCAAAAAGCGCTCATGTGGCGGCTTATCAAAGCCATACATTTTCTCCAGGCGCTCGATGAGCTCTGGATCCAGCCCGCGCGCGCCGCGATAGATGGAGGACATATCCCCCATTTTGATATCCACTCTTGACAGCGTATCCGAGCCGCCAGCGCCGCTGATGCGGCTGGTTGCATCGCCGCTCGTCACATCGGTGAGTTGGGCTTGCAGGCGCTCCACCGGCCCGCCCGGGGCGGCCTGAACAATCATAAAATTGAGCACCATGATGCCAAACAGCGTTGGAATCATCAGCAGCAGACGGCGGAGGATGTAGGTGGTCATGGCAGAACCATACTTCATTGATTGCAATGACGTCAAAAACTAAGGATAAAAATAAAGGAATCATGTATAATTACCCGATATTAAGAACAAGCGGTGATGTGGTGGGTGTGAATCGCAAAAATGCTTT
>Ga0315900_10001248_pt1 | contig 40843 bp, 28 predicted proteins | sample LakEriMetagenome_FD_203521 | JGI IMG/M metagenome (GOLD analysis project Ga0315900, IMG submission 203521) | Freshwater fungal communities from buoy surface, Lake Erie, Ohio, United States - Buoy 12 MA114 | ecosystem: Environmental > Aquatic > Freshwater > Lake > Lake biofilm | place: USA: Lake...
GCTTCGATAGTTGAATCTAATGCACGACCTGCGTCAGCTTTAGTTAATTTTGATCCGTTTGCGATTGCTTCGATTAATTCTGCTTTGTTCATTTTGTTTTGTTTTTAAGGGTTAAACTTTTTTAAATTAATTACACTACAAATGTATGTGCTAATCCTTATTTGTCAAGTGTTTTACAAAAAAAAGTGCTTGATTTGTTAATAAAATGGCACATTGTTAATAAATATGCCCTGTATCTCTATTATAATGGGACTTTCGCCTCCAACAAATTCCTAAAATGCTTAATAATAACCCTTTTCAACCCTTAATAAGTGTGAATTGCTATTAATAAAGCGTTTACTTATATAAGTTTATGTCTTAAATTATATATACATATATGTATAGTGAAATTTATTTAGTGCTCAACTTCGCTTGAACTAATATGTCTAGGAAAGTATTGAGACAAATTAAGCTTGAAAGACAGTATTGACAAGCAATTATAAGCTAGATAAATTTAAAACCGTCATCTAGTTTAAAGCCGCGTAAAAATTCTTCAACAAGCATTCTTTTTTTACCAGCCATTTGTAATTCTTTAATGTGAATAAAACCGTTGCTGCAAGCCACTTTCAAAAAGGTTTTACCATCACTCTTCACATCACCTGCATGACAAGTATGTTGTGTTTCTTCTATTTCAGAAATAAATATTTTCATGCCTAGTGTTTGATTGTTCTTATCAACAAACTCTGTAAAGGCAGCTGGATAAGGAGAAAGGCCGCGTATTAAATTATATATTTTTTCAGCAGGAGTGTTCCAATTAATTTTACAGGTCTCTTTAAATAATTTAGGAGCATGAATACTTTGTGAATCAGCTTGTGGCTTTAATTCATAGTTACCACTCTCTATTGCTTTTACTGTTTTTAAAATAACCTCTGCTCCTACTTTCATTAATTTATCATGTAATTCTCCAGCAGTTGTTGTTTTAGTAATAGGCACTTGTTCTTGAAACAACATATTACCTGTATCAATCTCGTGCTTTAATTTAAAGCTTGTAACACCACTTTCTGTTTCTCCATTAATCACTGCCCAATTAATGGGCGCAGCACCTCTGTATTTGGGCAATAAAGAACCATGTAAATTATAGGTTCCTAATGGCGGCATATTCCAAACCACTTCTGGCAACATTCTAAACGCTACCACAATTTGTAAATCTGCCTTTAGTTCTTTTAATTCACTGATAAACGTTTCATCTTTTAATTTTTCGGGTTGCAAAATTGTTAGGCCTTTTTCTAATGCATATTTTTTTACTGCGGATTGTTGCAGTTGTTGTCCACGTCCAGCTGGTTTATCTGGCACAGTAACCACTGCAACGATCTCATAATTGTTTTGCACTAATATATCTAAACTTGCAACCGCAAATTCAGGAGTTCCCATAAATATAATTCGCATCGGCACTAATAATTTTTTGGTAAAGTTAAAATACTAAATTTGTTATAGTATATAATGAATAAAAATATATCAAAATATCTTTTAATTCTTTTAGGGCCTCTTGCAGCCTGTTTAATTTGGCTATTCACTGATTTAGATCCAGCTAATCCAAAAGTGACTCTGATGGCAGGAATGGCTGTTTGGATGAGTTTATGGTGGTTTACGGAAGCGGTTCATTTAGCAGTAACAGCTTTAATTCCTTTTTTATTAATGCCACTATTAGGTATTGCTGATACCAAATCAGTAGCACAACAATATACTGATAGTATCATCTTTTTATTTATAGGTGGTTTTATGCTAGCCTTTGCTATTGAAAAATGGCACTTACACAAACGTATTGCTATTAAAATATTATCTATTGTTGGTACCGAGCCACATCACATCTTATTAGGCGTGATGTTATCTGCTTATTTAATTAGTAACTGGATTTCAAATACGGCAACAGTTATGATGTTATTTGGAGCGGTGATGGCTTTAATAAGCGAAACAGATGAATTTATTCATGGAGAGAAAAGTAAAGGACGTTTTGCCGCTGCAATATTATTAGGCTTAGCATTTTCGGCAACTATTGGAGGTATGGCAACTCCCGTTGGAACACCACCAAATATGTATTTCTTTAAAGCCTACAAAGAAGCTTTCCCTGATTTAAATGATTTAAACTTTTTAAAATGGGCGTCTATAGGATTTCCTTTATCAGCAATATTTTTATTAGCTACTTTTTTTGTGTTAAGATTTTATTATTTACGAAAAAAAGTAACCATCACAAATTTAGGAAAACATCATTTTAAAAATAACTATACCACTTTAGGAAAATTTTCTTACGAAGAAAAATGGATAGCTGGCATTTTTGTTAGTTGCATGTTACTATGGTTTACCCGCTCAGATATTGCGTTTGAAACTTTTACCTATAAAGGATGGAATCATTTATTCACCAATCCAAAATTAGTAGATGATGCATCAGTAGCTATTTTGGCAGCTCTTCTCCTATTCTTAATTCCTAGCAAACAAAACAAAGGCGAAGCTTTATTAGAATGGGAAGACGCTAAAAAAATACGCTACGATATTATTTTAATGTTTGGAAGTGGCTTTGCTTTAGCTTATGGTTTTGATGTATCAGGCTTAAGCGATTGGCTAGCCCAATGTTTAACTGCACTTAAAGGCGTTCATATCATTTTTATAATTTTAGGTATTTGTGTGATAGTTACTATTATTAGCGAATTTGCTTCTAATATTGCCAGTATTCAATTAGCAATTCCTGTTATGATAGCTCTTCAAAAAGATTTAGACTTACCGCCTTTATTATTAATGATACCGGCAACCTTTGCAGCCTCTTTAGGTTTTATGTTACCTGTGGCTACGGCTGCTAATACCATTGTGTTTGGAACCAAACGTATAGACATTAAAGATATGTTTAAAGTGGGATTAATTTTAGATGCTGTAGGCATCTTATTAATTACGATTTTCTGTTATCTATTCTTAGGGTAAATACATGTTATTAACCACAAAGAAGCAAAGTTTTTCCGCAAAGAACGCCGAGATTTGAAATTTTCACTACTCTTTGTTACCAAATTGTGTTATAGTATATAAGCAGGTTATTAATGAGTTTCGGAAAAGAAACATACAGTTTATTATCAAGTACCAACAATGAAGTGGTAAAATTACTTTATGAGTTATATGCTAAAAAGCTATTAGCCTATACTTGTAAAAATTACACCATCGATAAAGATGATGCATGGGCTATTGTATATAAAACTATATACAAAATTGCTGATGTACAATCTGATTACACATTTGAAAACGAACAGAAAAAATCGGCATTTATTTTTAAAACACATATTAATTTTTTGAGGAATTATTTCAGAGATAATAAATCATTTGAAAAGAACAATCAGGAAGTTGAATTACATGAAAATTTTGCAGATAAAGAACCGGAAACAAACCAAATCCAAAATTTGCCTTTACAGATTTTACAGCAAGAGTTGGAAAAGCTGGAAGACTGGCAACGTATATTATTGTTAATGCGCGGACAAGATATGCCTTACAGTAAAATTTCGGAATTCGTAAAAAAACCTGAAAATCAATTAAAAGTATACTATGCCCGATTAAAAAAACAATTAACGGATAATGTCAATGCCGAGTTAGAAAAAGTTAAAACAACACAACATGTCAACCAATAATAAACATAAGATTTCTGAGAAAGAGCTCGATAACCTGCTAGGTCAAGCCTTTTTAAATTTAGATTTTAATAATCCTAAAAACGAAGAACTTATGGAAACTTTATCAAACCAAGTGTTACCGGCATCACCTGTAAATACAGGAATAATTAATAAAGCACTGTTTACTAAATTGATGGGGCTTATTACCATTATTATCGGCAGTATATTTACTTATATTTTATTCTTCTCAAACCAAAACAAACCATCGATAAAAAACACAAGCTCAACTATCATTTCATCTCCAAACTCCAATCAAACACCTGAACAACCAAAACAGGCAACTATAATAAAAAGTGAGGATATAAAACTAGATGAAACTAAAGAAGTAATATCTCGTCCAATTGCAGATCCTATAGAAGCTGAAATCAAAAAAACCACTTATAACACATATAGTCAAACATCTCAAAACACATCTTTTGATTTTGGAGATAAAGCTTTAAAAAATGAGGATTCTAACTATGTGTTTCCTAAGCTTACAGAAAAAGAAATTAAGGAAAATCATAAACGCAAAAAAGAAATGATTGATGATTTAGCTAAAATCTCAAAAGACATCTACTTACCAATACCTTCTGGAACTCTTGATTATAAAGGTCAAAAAATACCTATATCAAAGTTTTACATGGAAACCACAGAAGTATCAAACCTAGAATATTTGACTTTTATTTTAGATTTAATCATACAGAACAAGAAAGAAGATTTTTTAAAAGCAAAACCAAATCAATCTTTGTGGGTAACGTATTTTTCAAACACTTCATATGATTTTACTAAATTAAAAGAATCATATTTTTCTGATAAAGCATATTGGAATTATCCGGTTGTGAATATAACTAGAGAGGGTGCGGAAATGTTTTGTAATTGGCTATCAAGCGAAACAAATAAATATTTAGCAAGTAAAAATAAAATTCAAATTAGCGATTTCCGATTACCAACTAATCATGAATGGCTATACGCTGCAAGATCAGGAACTGTTACTTCGGATTTTCCATGGAAAACAGATTCAATACAAAATAGATTTGGTTGTTTTTTAGCAAACTTTAATATAAAAAACTTCGGAGAGGTTAAACGTGACCCTAAAGCTAAATGCAAGTATAATTATCCTAATGCTATAACATCAGCAGGAACAATACTGGACCCAATGCAAACTACCGTAATGATTGATTCATACAATCCTAATGATTTTGGATTATATTGCATAAGTGGAAACGCTTCCGAAATGGTTTATGAAGAAAATTTAAAAGATAAATCAAGAACACATGGTACTAGAGGAGGGAGCTGGTATAGTGAGACAGAACAATTAAAATTGACAAGTGAAAATGAATTTAAAAATATCACCGATGCATCTCCATTAATTGGATTTAGACCGATTTTTAGAATAATTCAAAAACAATCATTTGGCTCAATCCAACGAGATATTGCTGAAACAGGACTTCAAACCTTAACATCTGAAGAGATTCTCGCCACACAAAAAGAAAAGAAAAAAATGATTGAAGCATTAGTGAAATTTAATAAAGACAAATATGCATTTATTCCTATGGGATCTTACGTCTATAAAAATGATACGGTGTCTGTTCAATCCTTTTATATGGAAACCACAGAAGTTACCAATTTAGAGTACAGAACTTTTTTAGCTGATTTATTAATTCAAAACAAAACAGCTGACTATTTAATTGCTAAACCAAATCAGGAAATGTGGGTTACAAAATTCCCATGGAGTTTTAATGAACCAATGAGAGATATGTATTTCTGGCATCCGGCATATGATGAATATCCGGTAGTCAACATTTCAAGAAAAGGAGCCGAACTGTATTGCAAATGGTTAACGGTTGAAACAAACAACTATTTAAAAGCAAACAATAAACCATTAATCAATGACCTTAGAATTCCGGTTGATATCGAATGGGCTTATGCGACAAATAATGGTTACAAAGCAAAATATGCCTCAGGACATAATCAATTAAGAGATAGCAAAGGTAAATTTGAAGTAAATTACATGTGTTATTCAAAAGAACAGTGCAAGTATGACAGTGTTTTAAAATTGTATGTTCCAAAAAACAAAAAAGAACTTGAAGAAACTAACACTAACGCTCCAAAAATTATTGACGATGGCGGATTCCATACTGTTTATGGGAAATCGTATGCTCCAAACAATTATGGCTTATTCTGCATGGCTGGCAACGTATCCGAAATGGTTTACAATTTTGATTTAAAAAATAAAAAAATAAATGGAAAAGGAACAAAAGGTGGAAGCTGGTTTAGCTGTGATTATTATTTAGAAATTGATGCGGACGAAGAATATCCTAGCGAAGAAGGTCCATCTCCTTTAATTGGTTTCAGGCCTGTTATGACGGCTTTGAAAAAATAAGAAATACTTCGACTTACTAAACAAGGTATTATTATAAAAACTCTTTCAAGCCATCAACTACTTTGTTGGTGGCTCCTGAGTTTTTAAGCACGTAATTTTTAGCTAAGGCGGATGCTTCAGATAATGTATTTTTATCTTCAATCAACACATTCAATTGTTTGGTTAATTCTTCAGTACTATTGATCACAAACCCAGCCTTTAAGTCTATAATTTGATATGCCTCATTAAATTTATGATAATTAGGCCCAAATAAAACTGGTAACCCGTAAACTGTTGGTTCTAAAATATTATGAATACCACTAGCAAATCCTCCGCCAATAAAGGCAACAGTACCATACTGATAAATAGATGATAAAAAACCAATGGCATTCACTACTAAAATAGAATCAGTGTAAGTTGGCGGATTATCTGAAAATAAATGAAATGCTAATTTATTCTTGGTTAATAAATTACTTAAACGGTCAATGTTTTTTTTATCAATTTCGTGAGGAGCAATAATTAATTTAAGTTGTGGATGTTTTTGTTTTAAAGCAATATAAGATTCAATTATATAATCTTCATCTTTTTGCCAAGAACTTCCAACCACTATCACAAATGAATCTTTTGCGAACTCTTCTATTTCTCTAATTTTTTTCGGTGCTGAACAAATTTGCAAAACCCTATCAAATCTTGTATCTCCAGCTAAAACACCAGTACTTACTTTTAAAACGCGCAATAGCTTAATTGAATGCACATCTTGTGTGTAAATAGTATTGTACGTTTTTAACGCTCTTCTAAAATTACCGCCATACCATTTAAAAAACGATTGATGTTTTTTAAGCACCGTTGAAATTAAAAAAGTAGGAATATGTTTTTTCTCCAGCGTAAATAAATAGTTCAACCAAAATTCATACTTCACAAAAATGGCTAACTTAGGCTTTAATATTGAAAGAAAGGCATTTGCGTTTTTAACTGTATCGGCTGGCAAATAGGCAACCAAATCAACATAAGGATAATCTTTTTGGATTTCGTAACCTGAAGGAGAGAAAAAAGTTAAAACTACTTTTTGTTGCGGATATTCTTTTTTTAATTTTTCAATGACTGGCCTTCCTTGTTCAAATTCACCTAAAGATGCGCAATGAAACCAAACAGCATGTTTTAATTGTAAACTCGATACTTTTGATTCAAAATTTACTTCCCAATTTTTCCTACCCTCAACCCACAACTTTGCTTTAGGATTAAAAGGCGAAGCCAATTTTAATCCAATCTGAAAAGCTTGTATGCCGAGGTTGTATAAAAACATGGTTTTAGGAATTATCTTTGTCTAATATATTTGAACGTATTTAAATATAATGTATCTCCGTTAATTCTAATTTTTGACACTACGCTTTCAGGCCTATATCCAGGGTTTAAGAAAATCTTACTTTTAGAACGAAACTTATAAGTATAATTTAATTTCGAATATCCCGGATTATAATTTCCCGTTCCTTCAAATATAGCTTTCCCTTTTTTTTCAAAAGTCCATATTCTTTCAAATTTAGAATCAATATATTTCCATTTTCCAATTATTTCTTGCTTAATGTCTATCTTCTTATTCTGCGAAAAAGAAGGGTTTAAAAAACTGATAAAAAAAATAAACGATATTAACTTTCCATTTTCATTTAATAAACAAGAAACCCTGTCAGAGTTTAGAACTCTGACAGGGTTGTTAAATAGAATATTTTCTAATTTAAAACTCAAAATTAATTTGTCCGTCTTTTCCTTTAAAATTGTTTGGATCTAATTTTTCCATAGCTCTGCGATGAAGTTCCATAGGCGACATTCCGTTTTCCCCTATCTGCTCATCTTCTTCTTCAAAATCATCTCTTACAATTTGTTCAGATACACGTAAATTAATTTCCTTTACTTTATACGAGGTTAATTTTTTTCCTTTGGCTTTCATATTCACCATTGGCGCAAAATCAACCAAATTAACAGCTTCGTCAGGAATTACCTTGTCTTTCTCTTTATTGAATTTAATATCGACAATTGGTAGAATTTGAGAAGTCACTAATTCAATCCTTGAATTTTCGTTTTCCGTAATAATCAACGTTTTTGAAGTTGTGTTTTCAGGAATAAAACGCTTTGTGATATACGATTTACTTTCTCCATCGTAATAAATACAAGACAATACTAACTCTGGATAATATTTTTCAATTAATACAATATCTTCATCAAAATGATTTAAGACATCGTACGTATATAATTTATAGTAACCTTTACTAGTTACAGTCAATATTTTATCATCACCAGCAAACTTACCTAAATAAGTTCCTTTACTGTCTCTATTTAAACGATGCACAGCGTCATTAAACCAATAATCTTCAGCTGCTAATGTTGAAGTTCCTTTTGTTTTTAATAATACTTTTTTAATCGCATATTTCGTCACAATGTTTCCAGTAGATGCTCTTCCTTTTACTGGAATTTCCGCAAAATCAACATCTAATTCAAACTTACGTAAACCAGCAACTGGCTTCAAAATCACTTGAACTTTTTCTGCTTCGCCATTTGGATTAATGGTAAACCAATGAACTGAAGAATTAGCTGTACCTTTTGTTAAGTCGTATTCTTTTTCACGAGTCACACCAGTCACATTAAAGCGTTTAATAAATGTTACTCCTTTTGGCCCATCTGTATAAATCATATTATACGTGGTACGCTCATCATTTTTCTTGAAGATAGCAATGTAGATGATGTCTTTACCAATAAATACTTTATCAGATACTTTAAACACTTTCATCTTACCATCTTTTGTAAAAGCAATGATGTCATCTAAGTCTGAACAATCGCAAACAAACTCATCTTTTTTCAAGCTCTTACCAGCAAAACCTTCGGCACGATTTACATATAACTTTTCGTTAGCCATAATTACTTCAGTAGCAACAATGGTTTCTAACTCTTTCGTTTCTGTTTTACGTTCTCTTCCTGCTCCGTATTTTTTCTTTAAATTCTTAAAGTACTCAACTGCATAATCTACTAAGTTTGCTAAATGACCTTTTACAGTTTCAATTTTAGCATCTAATTCTTTCATATGTTCCTCAGCTTTAATACTGTCGAAACGCGTGATACGAATCATCGGGATTTGAGTTAAACGTTGTAAATCTTCATCCGTAATTTCTCTGATTAATTTTTTACGATGTGGCTTAAATCGCTCATATAAATATTCATATAAGGTTTCTCTAGTAGAATATTTCTTAAAGTCGATATACATTTCTTCTTTAATAAATAATTTTTCTAACGAAGAGAAATGCCATTTTTCTTGAAGTTCACTTAATTCAATTTCTAACTCGCGTTTTAATAATGCTAACGTTTGTTGAGTAGAGATTTTTAAAATTTCGCTCACACCAACAAAACGAGGTTTTTTATCTTCAATGATACAAGCATTTGGCGAGATACTTAATTCACAATTAGTGAATGCGTACAAAGCATCTATCGTTTTATCAGGTGAAATACCAGGTTGTAAGTGGATTAAAATTTCAACGTTTTCAGACGTATTATCTTCTACTTTTTTAATCTTAATTTTTCCTTTATCGTTAGCCGCAATAATAGAATCAATTAAAGTACCTGTTGTTGTTCCGAAAGGAATTTCAGAAATAATTAAAGTTTTAGAATTTAATTCTTTAACACGCGCTCTAATTTTAATTTTTCCTCCACGTAAACCATCTTTATAATCACTAAAATCGGCAATACCACCTGTTACAAAATCAGGATAGATAACCGCTTTACGTCCACGTAAAATTTGAATAGATGCATCAATTAACTCATTGAAATTATGCGGTAATATCTTCGTTGCTAAACCTACTGCAATACCTTCAACACCATGAGCTAATACCAAAGGAAATTTAACTGGCAATGTAATTGGCTCTTTGTTACGACCATCGTAACTCATTCCCCAATTAGTAGTTTTAGGATTAAAAATAATCTCTTGTCCTAATTTAGATAAACGTGCTTCAATGTAACGCGGAGCAGCAGCACTATCGCCTGTTAAAATATTACCCCAGTTTCCTTGCATATCTATTAGCAAGTCTTTTTGTCCAATAGCTACCAAGGCATCACCAATGCTCGCATCACCGTGTGGGTGATACTTCATGGTATTACCTATTAAGTTTGCCACTTTATTATAGCGTCCATCTTCAAGTTCCCACATGCTATGTAAAATACGACGCTGTACGGGCTTTAAGCCATCTTCCATGGCAGGCACTGCGCGTTCTAAAATTACATAAGAGGCATAATCAATAAACCAGGTTTTAAACATGCCTGATACATGTTTGACAGTTCCTAACTCGTTGTGTTCGTTACTTATATTTTCTTCCATTTTAACAAAAAATCCTATTTTATAATTCTCAATTCACAAATATACATTTACTACAATACAATTAGTTACTTAAGTAATCCAATTACTCTGTTTTTTAGCCACGATACATTTGCAACAGTGAACATCATAGCTACTATATTTAATAAACCACTAATTTTCGTTTCAAAAAAAACAAACTTTCATTTAGTTTCGTTTTTAATTTATCCGATTGAAATGCATTTAATCCAGCCGTTTCTTGCGAATTTCCATAACCATATATATCGGAAATTTCAGAATTATAAATTAATTCCTTTGTTGCTGTATTTCTTAAACTTAACTTTATTTTTAAAAATGCCAATTGTATGCTGTAATTGTCTTTTAATATATCAGAACTAATATCTTTAAATGTAGCTGCATCAATATCAATTATAAAATCTGCCGTTTCTTTTGTTTCAACAATTTTAATTTCTTCTCCAACAAACTTACTTAATACTAAAGGCTCAATAATTTTTTGATCATTTATTTTTGCGCCATTTTTTTCGATACAATTAACAAAAATTGAAATCGGAGACACGTTTGCAAATGCCTTTAATTGCGATGTTTCAATAAATTGCTTTAATAAAACAATAGACGAACGACTAACGCTATCTCCATTCATTAATTTATCTATATCAGGATTTAAAGTAAAATAAATTTCCTGATTTAAGGGTTTAACGTGTTTAATTTTAATCTCGATATCACCTAAAGAATTACTTGTTGCTTCCTCAAAAATCTTCACATTTTCATTGTCTGACTTTACAACAAAAGGAAAATCTACTAAAGGATTTTTGTTTCTTAAAATTAATTTATAAAGTACTGGCGTATAACTGGGCTGGTAAGGCTTAATAACCTGATTGACTTTTCCAGTTGTGACAGTGATTGATTGCAACTGCTTTTGAATGGTATTAGATAATTCAATAATATTTTTGACATTATTTGTTGTTTCAAACGACACGTCATCGCTTAAATAAGGGCTTAAAATACCAAATGCTTGTATACGCTTTTTTAAACTGCCTGTAAAATTACCATCCTTCTCATCTACAAAAGAAATGTTAATTAAGTTGACTGCCTTTGCAATAGTATGCTGTTTTTTCTTTGCTTTCTGGTTTTCATATTCTTGTTTATCCAACTCATAATACAACCAATATTGTTTTTCATTTTCGTATGCATCAACCAGCCTATACCCTTCAATATTATCAGTATTTGTTAATTTGATTAGTGAATTAAAGTTCTCATTAAATTGATTATTATTTTGAACTGTGTATAATATAGAGTTGGAAGAAATTACTACTTTAATTTCAGATGATAAATCATATAACGCATTTTTTTTTGCTTCTCCCTGATAATTGTTTCCTGAAGCTTTATCAGCTACTCCAATTCCTACGAATTTAGAACTATTTACTGGACGTTTAGTCACCCAACTAGGAGCTAAGTCTGAAGTTTCATTTTGAGAATTAACTGTAAGGTTTAATAACAATAAACAAATTATCAATATATATGTAAATATACTTTTCATTATTTTGTTGTAAAAGACAATAAAGTGTTAGTGAACAAAACTATCACCTTTTTATCAGTTTCATTTTTTAAATCAGTAAATGATTTTAATTCTTTTCTGTTAGTGAAGCCATTTCTCCAGGCTGATGGATTATATTGACTAACAGGATTGGTTAATAATGGATTATAAGGAAAATAATTATTTACCTGATAACTAGGAGTAAAACCACCGGCTACATTTCTGGTTGGTTTTACAAATTCATAATAATCAATATTATCTGCTGTTACAGCGCTTTCATTACGAGAACTCACTACTTGGTTGGTTAAGGCATCAATTACCTTAAATTTAAAATCATATGAATAAGATCGTTTAGCCTTGACTTGATTATATGTTACAGGCTTATAGTCCGTTAAAAATAAAGTATCTTTTTTTACTATAACTTTTTCGTAACACACCGAGGATGCTCTACTTTGAGGAACTTCCACTTCTTTTAAGTTAGTAACATCATAAACATAAAAATAGTCTGCTCCAGTTGCTTTTCTGATTGCTTGAATTAAATCAATATTACCAGCATTAGAAATATCACTAGCGCCAGGCATAAATAAAAAAGGTGAATTATTAATCAACTTTATTTTATTTGATTGTTGATAGGATTGCTCGATAAAGCTATTAAAAAGATGCTCTTCGATTTCTTTTTCTGATGAATTTTGCGGTTGAAAAATAATAAAACTCTTTTTTAAAAGATCAGAAGTCAAGTCTAATAATTCTTTAGAGTCTTTATATGTTGTAGAAATAAGGTTTATCGAATTTAAGTGAACTTGGGCATTTGCGTATTTTTTTGATTCTAAATCTCTCACTGCCATCAGATATAATGGTTCGCACGTAGCTGTTAACTCAAACTCCTTTGTTTTTTTATAATTAGAATCGTATTTTTTAATTTTCGTTATATATTTTAGAGCTAAATCATAATTATTTTGATTTATAAGATTAGATGCTTCTTGATAGTTTTTGTCTAAATAATAGGCAAGTGACTTATTATAATCATCTTGATAAGCTTGGGGGTAATTTAAATCAACATTAAGTAATGATGTTTTATTAGTAAAAGCTTTTAATTGTTCGAATGTTTCGATTGATTTCTCATACTGTTGCGTACTGTATTCTCTAAAAAAACTCGAAGCTAAAGAATTAACATGCTTTTGCCCGACTTCTTTTAATTTTATTCTTGCATCTGTATTATTTCTTTTTCGATCAAGCGAAACATAATAATATTCGGCAGCATCACTTACTAAACCTTGTTTTTCTAATTTTTCTGCCGCTTTAAAATATTTTTTAGAGCCAGAGCATGATACAAAGGCAATCGCAAATATTAAAAAAACTATTTTAACTAGATATTTAGTCATTTATTGAAAATTAAAGAGCACCCTTTCAGATGCTCTTTATTATTAGGTAATTTTATCTTCCTTCGTCAGCCATCTTTTTCATTTCGGCATCAAAAATCTCTTGGAATTTTTTCTTATCGTAATCTTGTCTTAATTTAGAATCACTAGAAATTTTAGCGTCGATTTTATCAAAAACACTTTTTTTGTTTGCTTCTAAAGCAATCCAAACTATATATCCTCTATCAGAAGGGTCTTGAAATGTTTTTTGGCCTAATTCTTTTACGTTAGACATTTCTAGATTAACGACTTCTCTTGATAATTCTTCGAATTTATTTTCAAACTCTTGTTTGTTACCAATCGTTCTTTGGTTAGTGTATTGGTCTGTAACTCTTTTTACAGTAGCATTAATGTTTGCTGCCATCTCTGCTCTTGAGTTTTGGTAGGCAATTTTTTTTGCAGTTGCTAAATCAGGAGATTTACCAGATTGTTTTGAACGGAAATTCTCATCGTCACTTCTGTATTCTTTTGAATCAAAAGGAGTAGAAATTTCTATTAATCCTTCTTGTTTGGCAACAGACACTGGTTTTTTTGATTTACATCCAGTCATTACCAATAATGCAAATGCAGGTACCGCTAATAGTTTAATTGTTTTCATTTGATTTTTGTTTTTGGTTTATATAATTTAATTGTTTTTTCTAATCACATTTCAAATACCGTTCCTAAAACTTAAATATAATCATTTTAACTTATTTTAATAATTCTTCCTCGGCATCAATCTCAACTCGCAGATTATCAATAATAAATTCTTGTCTATCTTGCGTGTTTTTACCCATATAGTAACTTAATAATTGCTGAATAGAAGCTTGTTGATCCAATAAAACTGGTTCTAAACGAATATCTTTTCCGATAAAATGCTTGAATTCGTCTGGAGAAATCTCACCTAATCCCTTAAATCGAGTAATTTCTGGTTTAGGGCCTAATTTTGCAATTGCCGCTTTACGTTCTTCATCGCTATAACAGTAAGCCGTTTCTTTTTTATTACGTACACGAAATAATGGTGTTTGTAAAATATACACGTGTCCGTTTTTTACTAAATCAGGAAAAAACTGTAAAAAGAAGGTTAATAATAGCAACCGAATATGCATTCCATCCACATCGGCATCAGTAGCAATGACGACGTTCTTATATCTCAGATCTTCTAAACTGTCTTCAATATTTAAAGCAGCTTGTAATAAATTAAACTCTTCGTTTTCATAAACAATTTTTTTACCTAATCCAAAAGAGTTTAAAGGCTTACCTTTTAAACTAAAGACAGCTTGTGTGTTTACATCACGCGTTTTGGTAATAGAACCACTAGCCGAGTCTCCCTCACAAATAAACAATGTGGTTTCATGAGCGCGAGGATTTTTAGCTTCATCTAAATGCACTCTGCAATCACGTAATTTTTTATTATGTAAGTTTGATTTTTTAGCACGCTCACGCGCTAGTTTTTGTATACCAGATAGTTCCTTGCGCTCGCGCTCATTGGCAACAATCTTCGCTTCAATGGCTTTGGCTGTTTCCGGATTTTTATGTAAATAATTATCTAATTGTTGTTTAATAAAATCTCCAACAAACGAACGCATAGTTTGTCCGCCTGGCGCAACTTCTTGGGAACCTAATTTTGTTTTTGTTTGAGATTCAAACACAGGCTCTTGTACACGAACAGAAATTGCCGCAATAATTGATTTACGAACGTCTGCTGGATCAAAATCTTTTTTATAAAACTCACGAATAGTCTTTACAACAGCTTCTCTAAATGCCGCTTGATGTGTCCCACCTTGTGTTGTGTACTGACCATTTACATAAGAATAATATTCTTCCGAATAATGCTCGTTACTGTGCGTCATCGCTAATTCAATATCATCTCCTTTTAAATGAATAATAGGATATATAATTTCTCCAGTAATATTTTTCTCTAATAAATCTTTTAAACCATTATCAGATTTGTAAACTTGTCCGTTGAAAAATAATGTTAAGCCAGTATTTAAAAACGCATAGTTCCATAACATCTTATCAATATACTCATGAACGTAATGGTATTTTTTAAAGATCGTGTCATCTGGCCTGAACTCTACATAAGTACCATTTGCTTCCGTTGTTTTTTCAAGTTTTGATTCTTTTACTAAATTACCGCAAGAAAAATCAGCTGTTTTACATTGGCCATCACGAAAAGCTGTTACTCTGAAGTTAATTGACAATGCGTTTACAGCTTTTGTACCAACACCATTTAAACCAATTGATTTTTTGAAGGCGTCGCTATCGTATTTACCACCTGTGTTTATTTTAGAAACTACCTCTACTACTTTTCCTAAAGGAATACCACGACCATAATCTCGAATAGAAACAGCGCCATCTTTCACAGCTACTTCAATTTTCTTTCCAGCACCCATCATAAACTCATCAATCGAGTTATCCATCACCTCCTTGATCAGTACATAAATACCATCATCAAAAGCTGAACCATCTCCAAGCTTACCAATGTACATCCCGGGACGCATACGAATATGCTCTTTCCAATCGAGGGATTTAATACTGTCTTCGTTATAACTTGCTATTTCTTTTGCCATTTTTTAATTTAAAATTTAAAATTTAAAATTTAAGAAATGTAATTCTTAAATCTGACTTCTAACTTCGTATTTATTAATCCCCATCTAATAAATTACCCAATCCACCTAAAATACTTCCTTCTTCTTTTCTGTTACCTGAACCATAAGATAAAATCCTACTAGCTAATCTGCTTATAGGTAATGTTTGGATCCATACTTTTCCTGGTCCACGAAGCACTGCATAAAAAACACCTTCTCCGCCAAACAATGTATTTTTAATTCCTCCTACAAATTGAATATCATAATTCACATCGCTTGTAAAAGCTACAATACATCCGGTATCAATTTTTAAAATTTCTCCTGCTTGTAATGTTTTTTCTATCACATGCCCACCACTGTGCACAAAGGCCATTCCATCACCTTCTAACTTTTGCATAATAAAGCCTTCACCTCCAAATAATCCAGTACCTAATTTCTTTTGAAATTCAATTCCAACTTGTACCCCTTTAGCTGCACATAAAAAACTATCCTTTTGGCAAATAATTTTATTTCCTAAATGAGATAAATCCAAAGGGATAATTTTACCAGTATAAGGTGCTGCAAAGGTTACCTGACGCTTTTGTTGGGAATTGTTGGTATAAACTGTCATGAATAAATTTTCACCAGTTAACAAACGTTTACCAGCAGAAAATAATTTACTCATAAATCCGGTTTCATTACCATCGCCAAATAATGTTTGCATTTGAATCCCGTCAGTCATCATCATAAAACTTCCCGGTTCAGCAATTACAGCTTCTTGTGGATCTAATTCAATTTCCACACATTGCATTTCTTCTCCAAATAATTTGTAATCAATTTCGTGATTGTTCATGTTAAATGTTTAATTGTTTTTTGTGTTTGTTTGTTTTATGTTCTATACTACTGACTTTTTAAATTTCGTTCCTGTAAATTCTGATTCCTTGATTTTTCTTGCAAATGCTTTAATCATATTTTCAATCTTCAAAACATCTTTCAAATAATTCTCCAACTGCTCTTCAGATATTAAGTTAAAATCAAAAGAAATGTATAATTGAGATTTTAATTCACTTAAAGAACCATTCGCAATATATAAAAACTGAACAAACTCCTTGTTTCCAGCTCTACCATAACCTTCCGCTATATTTGACATAACTGAAATTGCAGAGCGTTTAATTTGATCTTTAAGAAAAAATTCTTTTGAGTATTTATCTGTTGAAGTAATTACAAATATACTCTTAACAAGAACTCTGGATTCCTGCCATATTAATAAATCTTCTATTTTAGTTATTGTTGCCAATTATACTTCAAAAAACATTAAACAATTAAACATTCAAACTTCTATACATTAAAACGAAAATGCATCACATCTCCATCAGCTACTACATATTCTTTACCTTCTACTCTTAACTTACCAACTTCCTTACAAGCATTTTCAGAACCATACGTTACATAATCGTTATAACCAATAACCTCAGCTCTAATAAATCCTTTTTCAAAATCCGTATGAATAACACCTGCTGCTTGAGGCGCTGTCATTCCTTTTTCAATCGTCCAAGCTCTTACTTCTTTTACACCTGCAGTAAAGTAGGTTTGTAGTTTTAATAAACTATATGCTTGTTTAATTAATTTGTTCACTCCTGGTTCATCTAATCCCATTTCACCAAGGAACATTTGTTTTTCTTCGTAGGTTTCTAATGAAGAAATTTCACTTTCCATAGCAGCCGTAATCACTAATAATTCAGCGCCTTCGCCTTTTATAGCTTCTCTAACTGCATCCACATATTTATTGCCAGTTTTAGCAGATGCTTCATCCACATTACAAACATACATGACTGGTTTAATGGTCAATAAATGTAAATCTTGAATAAAAGGCAATTCGCTTTCTTCTAAATTACAAGCACGGGCAGATTTTCCACTCTCTAACGTTTCTTTTAATTTCGAACAAGCTGCGTATGTTTTTACGGCGTCCTTATCGTTACCAGTTTTAGCTTGCTTTTCAAACTTCTTTAGCTTAGCATCTACTGCTTCTAAATCTTTTAACTGCAATTCAGTATCAATAATTTCTTTATCACGAACAGGATTAACATTACCGTCTACGTGAATGATATTATCATCATCAAAACAACGTAACACGTGTAAAATCGCATTACACTCACGAATGTTTGCTAAGAATTTATTTCCTAAACCTTCGCCTTTACTAGCTCCCTTTACTAAACCTGCAATATCTACAATTTCCACGGTGGTAGGCAGTATCGCTTGCGGTTTTACTAATTCTGCTAATTTTGTTAAACGTTCATCAGGAACTGTAATAACACCTACATTTGGTTCAATCGTACAAAACGGAAAGTTTGCCGCTTGTGCTTTTGCATTACTTAAACAATTAAACAAGGTCGATTTTCCAACATTTGGCAACCCAACAATTCCGCATTTTAAAGCCATATTTCTTTCTTTGATTTTCAGGTTTCTATTTTCCTACTATTGATAAGGAACGTCAAAACATGAATAGTTAATAAATTAATCTGCAAATATATTAAAATGCATTACTAAGCTTTGCTATAAATAGTAGCATTGTTGGGCAGTTTTTAACAATTAAGCTCTTTTTATTGTGTATAAAACCTAAACGGTTTTATTTTTTAACATACTGTTATTATTATTAACATTAGCGTTATAAGCCTTAAGCAAATGCTATTTTTGCAGCAAAATCAATACTTATGGCAGATATTCATCAACTTCAAAAATTGTCCACTCAAGTTCGCCGCGACATCGTTCGCATGGTTCACGCTGTTAGCTCAGGCCATCCAGGCGGTTCTTTAGGTTGCACGGATTTTTTAGTGGCTTTATATAACGGCGTTATGACTCATAACCCGAAAAACTTTACCATGGACGGTAAAAATGAAGATTTATTCTTTTTAAGTAACGGTCATATTTCCCCCGTATATTACAGTGTATTAGCACGTTGTGGATATTTTCCAGTTGAAGAATTAAAAACATTCCGTCGTTTAAACACTCGTTTACAAGGTCACCCAACAACTCACGATCATTTACCAGGTGTTCGTATTGCTAGTGGGTCGTTAGGACAAGGTATGAGCGTGGCCATTGGAGCAGCTTTAACAAAAAAATTAAATAAAGATAATTCCATCATATATAGCTTACATGGCGATGGAGAATTGCAAGAAGGACAAATTTGGGAAGCAGCTTTATACGCTTCTGCCAATAAAGTAGATAACTACATTGCTACAATTGACTATAACGGACGCCAAATTGATGGTGATGTTGAGAATGTATTATCATTAGGCAACTTAAAAGCGAAATTTGAAGCTTTTGGGTGGCAAGTAGTAGAAACTGAAAAAGGAAATGACATGGCTTCAGTTATTGAAGGTTTAGCGAAAGCAAAAACTTTCATTGGTAAAGGAAAACCTATTGTTAACATTATGAAAACAGAAATGGGAGCTGGCGTTGATTTTATGATGGGAACACATAAATGGCATGGCTCGGCACCTAATGATGAGCAATTAGCAAAAGCTTTAGGTCAGTTAGAAGAAACTTTAGGAGACTACTAATATTTAAGATTTGAGAACTGAGATTTCAGATTTGAGAAAACTAAAAAAGACTTTTAGAAATATTTTATTTCTAATCCTTTTAAACTCTGCCTTCTTAAATCTTAAATCTCAGCCTACTAACCGCATCCTTTTTATTTTTGATGATTCCTATAGCATGTATGCGCCTTGGAATAGTAACATCAAAATTGAAGTGGCTAAAAAAATCATGGGCGAGTTTTTAGATAGTTTAAAAACCATTCCCAATTTAGAATTAGCTCTTCGTTGTTACGGACATCAAACTTTTATCAAGCCTGAACGTAATTGTAAAGACACTAAATTAGAAGTGCCTTTTGCTACCGCTTCAAAATCGGCGCCATTAATCAAACAACGTATTCAAAAATTAGAACCATTAGGTACAACGCCTATTGCTTATTCATTGGGCGAAAGCGCAGCTGATTTTACACCATGTAGTAATTGCCGAAACATTATTATTTTAATTACAGATGGTATTGAAGAATGCGGTGGTATACCTTGCGAAGTCTCTGCGGCTTTACAAAAAAAAGGAATCTTCTTGCGTCCGTTTGTTATTGGAGTTGGCTTAGATGTAAAGTTTGCTGACGTGTTTGGTTGCATGGGAAAATTTTATGACGTGAGTAATGAAGCTAATTTTAAAGATGTACTTCAACTAGTTTTAACTGAGGCAATCTCTCAAACAACCGTTCAGGTAGATTTATTAGACATTACTAAAAAGCCAACCGAAACTGACGTCAACATGACTTTTTATGATACAAACACCAAACAAATAAAATACAATTATTTACATACATTGAATCACAGAGGTAATCCAGATACTTTAGTATTAAGTCCAAATATTACTTACGATTTAATGGTACATACTATTCCTCCAATTGAAAAGAAAAACATTACCATTGAGAAAGGAAAGCACAACGTTATTCCAGTGGATGCACCGCAAGGATATTTAAAATTGGAATTAGATGGCGCTTTAAGTAAATATTTCCCTACTTGCGTGGTTCGTAAAAAGGGAGAAATGAATACTTTAAACATTCAGGATTTTGGGAAGACCGATAAATACATCGTTGGTAAATATGACTTAGAAATTTTAACGCTTCCTCGCATTAAATTAAATGATGTAGAAATACAACAAAGCACAACAAACACGATTAAGGTGCCAACATCAGGTAATGTATACATTGTTAAAGGAGGAAATGGATACGGAAGTATTTTTGCGGATGATGGAAAAAAAGTAACATGGGTTTGCAATTTAAATATGAGTTTACAAAACGAAATTATTTATCTTCAACCCGGTAATTATAAACTAGAATTTAGATACGAGAACGCGAAACAAACAACCAATACGATTGAAAGAAAATTCACTGTTACATCAGCGGTGACTACTAATGTAAAATTGAATTAAATAAACAGACTATGAAAAAATATACTTACACCGAAAAAAAAGATACCCGTTCAGGTTTTGGAGCAGGTTTACAACAATTAGGACAAACTAATCCAAACGTTGTAGCATTATGTGCCGATTTAATTGGCTCATTAAAAATGGATGCTTTTAAAGCAGAAAATCCTGAGCGATTTTTTCAAGTGGGAATTGCTGAAGCTAACATGATTGGTATTGCTGCTGGTTTAACCATTGGTGGTAAAATTCCTTTTACTGGAACTTTTGCTAACTTTAGTACTGGTCGTGTATATGATCAAATTCGTCAAAGCGTAGCTTATTCTGGAAAGAATGTAAAAATCTGCGCTTCACATGCTGGTTTAACATTAGGAGAAGATGGAGCTACTCACCAAATTTTAGAAGACATTGGATTAATGAAAATGTTACCACATATGTGCGTTATTAATCCTTGTGATTATAACCAAACAAAAGCTGCTACGATTGCTATTGCTGATTATGAAGGTCCTGTATATTTACGTTTTGGTCGTCCAACGGTTCCAAATTTTACACCTGCCGATCAAAAATTTGAAATTGGTAAAGCCGTGATGTTAAACGAAGGAACAGATGTAACGATTATTGCTACTGGTCATTTAGTATGGAAAGCCATTGAAGCTGGAGAAAAATTAGCAGAGCAAGGAATTTCTGCAGAGATTATTAATATTCATACGATTAAGCCTTTAGATAACGAAGCAATTTTAAAATCTATTGCTAAAACTAAATGTGTTGTTACTGCCGAAGAACATCAAATGAATGGTGGCTTAGGAGATAGCGTTGCTCAATTGTTATCTCGTCACACTCCTACTCCACAAGAGTTTGTAGCCGTAGATGATAGCTTTGGAGAAAGTGGAACGCCTGACGAATTAATGACTAAATACAAATTAGATACCATTGATATTATTAATGCAGTTCATAAAGTAATCAAGAGAAAGTAAATTGCTATTCCTGAAAATAAAAAAAACCTTCAAGTAATCTTGAAGGTTTTTTTATGAAAAACTTTATTTAGAATTATTTTTGAACTGTGAATTTATTCACGACTTCTTTTTCTCCAATAATTACTTTTAAGAAATAAATTCCTTCTGCTAAATCAGAACAATCTAAAGTTACTTTAGAGTCAGTAAAAGAAGAAGAAACAGACACTAACTTACCTGTAACATCTGTTACTGAAATAACATTTGATTTAGGTTTTTCCGAAAACTCGTAATCAATAGTTAAGTTAGTTCTTACTGGATTCGGATAAAAAGACACATTTCCATCTCCATTATTAGTTACAGAACATATTTCAGAATAAGAAAACTTTCCATTAAAATCAACTTGCTTTAATCTATAGTAAGATAGTCCACTTATTGGGTTAACATCATTGTAGTTATAATTCAATGTGGTTAAACTATTCCCTGCACCATTTACTTTAGCGATTTGACTAAATTCTACGCCATTTGAAGATCTTTCGATAGCAAAATAATCGTTGTTTGATTCAGATGCTGTTGTCCATGATAAACCATTTGTGTTTCTATTAACATTGCTGCAACTAAAACTAGTCAACTCAATAGGTAAAGGATTAGCCGTTGTTAAGGATGCTAATGTAAAAGGACTAAAAGCAGTTACAGCAGAGCTTGAAATAATTGTACCCGCAGTTGTATTACCCGAAGTACCACCATTTCCTTCATTTCTCCACAATGCGCCATTCCATCTGGCAACTAATAAATCTGCTAAATTAGTCACGCCGCAACTAGTAGCATCCCAAGATAAAGTTACACTAACATTAGAAGTACCTCCTGTTCTATCTAAAACCCAATACTCGCATCTTCCAATATGATCAATAGAAGCATCCTTTAATGTATGCGTAAATGAAGGACTGGCATCTGCTAAAATATATCTTGCTGTAAAATTATCTGTAGCCACACTTGGTGCCGTTATCCCGATTGGTCTGTAAAAAGAAGCGGCTCCAACAGGGAATGTAAAGGATTGTGTTCCAACTTTAATGACTTGACCATTCACGTAACTCGCATTATTTGCACCAGATGTAGAAGATCCATTTAAAAACCTTAATGTTCCATTTTGATTAACAATACCGTTAGTAAAAACTCCTGAACCAGCAATTTGAACTACTTTACTAGCAGGAATTGTTACCGTTCCTGTTTTATTGACTACTAAAGAACCTAAAGTTTCAGAAGCACTTCCTGATAAAGAAGTAGAAGTTGCACCTAATAAATTAATAGTGCTAGTTGAACTCGCTGAAACAATACCATTATTAATCCAGTTACCATAAACATCTAAACTGTTTCCTGCATTAATAGTTAAGGTCGCTGCTGGTAAAGCTGCGGTAACAGCAGTAGAAGCGGAAGCTGCCGCTATAGTTAAACTACGGCAAGCAGCTCCTGATGCATCAATTACTGGCATAAACTGAGGTTTTGAATTCGGAATTAAAACATCGATAGTACTTGTAGGTATACCAGAACCGCACCAGTTAGAAGAATTAAACCAATCACTATTTAACGCGCCAATCCAAGTAGATAAAGAAGCTGTAGCCGAAGCTGGTGTAAATGTAACTCTAAGACCTGAGCCACCAGAACCTTGATTTAATCTGAACTCAACCTGTGAATTAACATTAAGGGCTCCAATCCAAAAATTAACAGCTGTTCCCGAATTCGAAGCTCGGTTTGCAACTTGCACACCATCAATTAACATTGATACACCGTCATCATTGCTATTTAAGACAACAGTATAAATACCACAAGCAAAATTTGTACGTTTAAAACTCAATGAAATATTTGAAGCGGACATTGTGCAGCCTTGATAAGCCGTTCCAGATGCATTTGCTGTAGCGGTTGATGGTGCGGCGCCACTCGCCCATTGCGTAGCCGTATTAAAATCATATCCAGAGGCACCCGTACCAGTATGAGTGTAATATCCATAATAATTACTAAATGTTGTGTTATTATGACAATATACATTCCAAGAAGATGTGGGGAATACGGTAGTTGTTACTAAAGGGATAACTGTGATAGTAGTTGTTGCAGTGACGTTAGCACAATTATTATTTCCTGTAACAGTGTAAATGGTTGTAACAGTAGGCGTGGCAATTACAGATGTTCCTGTGGTTGCATTTAAACCAGCAGCTGGTGACCATGAATAAGTATTCGCACCACCTGCGCTTAATGTTCTGGACTGTGCAGCACAAGCAATCGATGCTGAAGTTGGCGACACAGTTGTAGAAGGTAATGGATCAACTGTGATTGAAACACTGGCCGCTGCACTACAAGTTGTAACAGGATCAGTAACAGTACAAGTATACGATGAGCCAACTGTAGGACTAGCAAGTACAAGTGTTCCAGTTGTAGGACTTACACTAGCTGAAGGAGTCCATGAATAAGTTGCTCCAGAGATAAACGGAGAGGCTGTTAATGAAGTAGTAGAACCAGCGCAAATAGTTACTGGCGGAGATAAAACTGGATAAGCAATTGGATTAAAAGTTGCCCCTAAATATCCTGGTCCACCAGTATTAACTAAAGTAAATTCAACTAAGGTGTTTGGTCCAATAAAGCCAGTCCAAAAATTAGTTAAATTTCCGCAACATCCTGTACTTGCTACTTGAACTCCGTTAATAAATAATCTTAAATTATCATCTCTATTGACATCAATTGAATAATAACCACAAGGTATATTGGTTCTTCTAAATCTCATCGACCATGGGGAAGAAGGAATGTTACATCCAGAGTACGCTAAACCTGTTGCAGTGGTTGTACACGTAGATGGCCCATTAGACTGATTCCATCGAGTTGTCGTTGAAAAATTCAAATTATTTTCAGTATAATACCCGTAATAATTTGTAAATAAGTTATTATCGTTATAACAATACACATTCCAAGTTCCATTACCATAAACTGTTGGCGTTGGTGAAGCAGGAATTGTTTGAACATTTACTGTTGATGAGGAAACTGTAACAGAACAATTATTACTACCACTTACTGTATAAACAGTTGTTACTGTTGGGTTGGCGATCACGACATTACCATTAGTTGTATTTAAACCAGCAGCTGGTGCCCAAGTATAAGTATTGGCTCCACTTGCCGTTAAGGTTGATGAGGTAATAGGAGAACAAATTAATGTAGAAGTAATTGAAGAAATAGTAGTTGTTGGCACGGGGTTAGTTGTTATTAAAACGGTATTAGTAAATAACGAACAAGCTGTTCCTCCAGCATCTGAAGAAGTCACGGTATAAATAGTACTAGCAGCTGGCGTTGCCACAACTACAGAGCCAGTTGTTGGGCTTACAGAAACAGAAGGAGTCCAAGCATAATTCAAGGCCAGTGTACTAGAGTTAGTAACTGATAACGTAGCAGTAGTTCCTGCACAAATAGTAACTGGTGCCGACATCGTTAATGGATTAATGGGTATAAAATTAACAGCTAAATAACCTGGTCCACCACCGTTTGTAAATCTGAATTCTAAATTATCGGTTGGTTGAATAATTCCAGTCCAAATATTAGTATGCGCATCACAACATCCAACATGCACAAATGCTGAAACACCGTTAATTAAAAAATAAACGTTATCATCATGGGCTGGGATATTAATCTGATAATATCCACAAGGAATATTTGTTCGTTTATAGCTTACGGAATAATTTGTATTTCCAAAAGTACAACCTGCATAGGCAATACCTGATGATGCATCCGCGGAACTAGGACTATTACTTTGCCCCCACCTTGTTCTGCTATCAAAACTCAAATTATTTTCCGTATAAATTCCGTTATAATTACTAGTATAATTATTGAAATTATTAAAACAAGAGGCGTTCCAAAAACCGTTGCCGAATACAACTGGATTACCTGAAGCTACATTAATTGTAATATTAGATCCATTATCAGGACTAGTAATCACTGGATTTGAACTAACAATTCGAACACGATAGCCCGTCCCAAAAGGAACAGCTGGAATAGTACATGAAATAGCTGCAGCTGTTGTAGCAGTTCTTGTGCCGATGGTTGTTGGTGCAGCAAAAGAACCTGTTGCATCCGATAATTGAACTGTGTAAATGTTTCCTGCTAAAAAAGGACAACTTTGAGAATACGTTAAATTAAAAACTTCACCTTGACAATACACTAAACTTGTTGTTGTTGGGGTATTAATTGCTAGTGCATTCACCGTTAAATTAATTCCATTATCGGGGCTGGTTAATACAGGATTTGAACTTACAATTCTAATTCGATATCCTGAACCTGCACTAACAAATGGCATGGTGCATGGTATTGGACCTACGGTTGTTGAAGTTCTGGTACCTATGGCATTAGGACTTGTAAACGATCCGCTTGCATCAGACAATTGTACAGTGTAAATGTTACCAGCTAAAAGCGGACAAGGTTGAGCATATGTTACATTAAATGCTTCACCTTGACAGAAACTCGTAGCAGCAGTAGACGGTGAATTAATTGCTAATGCAGTAACAGTTAAATTAATCCCATTGTCTGGGCTTGTTAATGCGGGATTTGAACTAACCATTCTAATTCGATAACCTGTGCCCGCAGGCACAATAGGCATTGTACAAGCTATAGTACCAGCTGTTGTACTTGTTCTTGTTCCGATAGCAGTAGGAGAAACAAAAGAACCACTTGAATTCGACAATTGAACCGTATATATATTTCCTGCAGCTAATGCGCCATTTTGAGTGAAATTAACATTAAAAATTGCACCTTGACAAAAAACTGTGCCTGTTGCTGTTGGTGAATTGATAGCTAAAGCTGTAATTGTTAAATTAGCTCCATTATTAGCACTGGTTGTGGGCGCATTAGAAGACAAAACTCTTATTCGATAACCACTACCTGTTGGAGTGTTAAATGGTATCACAATTTGATGCTGAGTTCCTGTTGCACCAGTATTTGCCGTCCTTGTAGCTAAACTCACTGGCGATGTAAAACTACCTGAAGCATCAGACAACTGCGGAGTAAATACATTTCCAGCTGTAAAAGTTGCTGGGCTTAATGAGTAAGTTAAATTTACAGTAGCCCCCGCTGTGTATGATGTTGCAACGATAGGCGCCGTAATAGTTACTGTTTGCGAAAATAAACCAAAGGATAAAAAAGAAAAAAGTATCGTAAAAATCGAAACGTATTTTTTAGAAATTATACCTTTTTGAAAATAATTATGAAACTTTGACATCTGTTTAACTATTAATTTATTGTATAAGAATTGTTTTTTGTTCATTGTGCCAAAATAATCCTTTTTTCGTAAAATAAACAATAAATTATAAGAAAATCTTATCAGTACTTGATCCCAAAAATTAGACTACTCATGATGGTATTTCTCATTCTTTAAAATTGAAAAACCGCGGTATAACTGCTCACAAAAAAATAAGCGAATCATTTGATGAGAAAATGTCATATTTGATAAAGAAAGTACGTAGGAACTCTTATCTATAATAGATTTATCTATACCAAATGGCCCTCCAATCAAAAAAACTACCCTTTTGCAACCCGAAACCATGCGTTTATTCAAAAAATCGGCAAACTGAAGTGAAGTAAATTGCTTACCATGTTCATCCATACACACCAAAAAATCAGATGGATCTAATAATTTTTGAATCTCCAATGCTTCAGCTCTCTTTTGCTCCTCAAAAGGCTTTTGTCGAACAATTTTCGGCATTGATATGGTTTCCGTAGAAAATGACACGTAGTTTTTCAATCGTTCGGTGTAAATTTTAACACCTTCCACAAGGTATGAATCAGTTGTCTTTTCGATTTGAATGAGTAGTATTTTCATGTCAAGGCTTATTTTACTTAGTTTTAGGCACAATAATTGCTCTATTTGGTGAAATTTACAAAATTAATGAAACTATTTGTTATTACTTTAATTAGCCTATTTAGTTTGTCTTTTAACTTAAAAGATATTACAGATGATGTGGCTAACGCTCTCAAACAAGGTAACAGTTCTGAGTTAGTTAAAAATTTTGCAGAAAAAATCTCCATTAAAATCTTAAATCAAGAAGATTTATTAAGTAAATCGCAAGCTCAAGCTGTTATTGAAGATTTTTTCTCAAAACATAAAGTAAAAAGCTATCAAACATCTCACACAAGTATTGTAAATGGTAATCAGCAATTTATTACTGGTTCGTTAGATACCAATAATGGTAAATTTAGAATTTCCATATTAGTGAGAGGAAATGTAATTTCGCAGTTCAGAATAGAGAACGATAATGGCTAATTACATCCTTCAACACAAAAAACATTTCAATTTTAAAACTTTTGTTCAAAACGCCTTACAGGAAGATGTAGGCGACGGAGATCATTCTGCTTTAGCAACTATCCCATCTGGCAAAAAAGGCAAATGTCACTTATTAGTAAAAGAAACTGGCATTTTAGCAGGTGTTGAAGCTGCTAAAGAAATTTTCAAAATCATTGATCCTAAATTTAAGATAACCGTTTTTATTAAAGACGGAACTCCAGTAAAATTTGGAGATATTGCCTTTATAGTAGAAGGTAGCTCTCAAAAATTATTAACTGCAGAGCGTTTGGTTTTAAATGTGATGCAGCGTATGAGTGGTATTGCTACCAAAACAAATTATTTACAAGAACTTTGTAAAGGCACAAAAACAAAAGTAATTGACACACGTAAAACCACGCCAGGCTTTCGTTTTTTTGAAAAGTGGGCTGTTGTTATTGGCGGCGGTTCTAATCATCGTTTTGGCTTGTATGATATGATTATGCTGAAAGATAATCATATTGATTTTGCAGGAGGAATTCTTGAAGCTTTAGATGCCACGCATGCATATCTTAAAAAAACTAAAAAGAAATTACCAATTGAAGTTGAGACTAGAACTTTAAATGACGTGAAATTAATTTTAAATAAAGGTGGTTTTCAAAGAATCATGTTAGATAACTATACCATAACCGACACAAAAAAAGCTGTTGCATTAATTGGCGATAAATTTGAAATTGAAAGTTCGGGAGGTATTACCGAAAAAACAATTGCTAGTTATGCAAAGTGTGGCGTCGATTTTATTTCCGTTGGAGCTTTAACGCACCATGTAAAAAGTATGGATTTAAGTTTAAAAGCAATAAAGTAAATTAAACCATTTGATAATTATTTGCAGCCACAATTATCATCCTTGCATGTTTTTTTAGTAAACGTTTTATATAGTCTATATCCTAAATAAGATATCGCTATTAATAAAATAATAACAACTAAAATGGTTTGCATTAGTCTTTAATTTCGCCGAATTTTTCGGCATTTAACACTGGAATATTGTGAGTTAATGTCTGCCCTAATACCATTATTTTAATAATATAAGGTCCAGTCTCCAGAGCAGATAAATCTAGAAGATAATATTCTAAATTTTCAATTTCTGTTCCTGCAACTTTTTTATCAAATCTATCAAAAACTTCTACTTGAATTTTACCAAAGTTTTTACCTAAAAAAGACAAACTATACTTATTGTAGAATACAGGTAATAAAGTGATTGTTCCTACTTCTGAGTTTAATTCATTTTTATTATATATATAATTGACTTTACGTTTTAATTCCGTTGAAAATAAATCATTATTTGAGACAGTTTGCGGAGTTGCCTCAAACATTTGATATTTATCTTTCATATTATAAACAGTATCTTCTTTACTCCAAATTCTCACGTAATCCACATCAAAACTATTTGGCCATTTTGTTTTTTCATCTGGTCCAGGATTAAAGGCTTCGTTATCCTTTGCAACCGAAGTATTGATAAATAAATATTGATAGGTTTTGAAATCGCCTTCGAAATAAGCTATAGGTTGTCCGTTCAAATAAAATTTCACGTAATTGGGTTGCCACTCTCCAGAAATAACATTCCATCCAGAAGCTAAACTTTCATTTGTTTTTAACCAAGCTCCCCAATTTTTTTTCAAATTCAAAAATCCACCTCTAAAGTCTTTACAACCTTTTGGACAATGAACATCTACATGTACTTGATTTTCTCTTTCTCCTTTTAATTCAAAAAAATCAATTTCTTCATTTGGTTCTCCACCAAATAACCAAAATGCTGGCCAAATACCTTTCTCTTCATTCGCTTTAAATCTTAATTCAAAATATCCATATTTAAATTTTCTTTTAGAAGACAACATTCCTGCTGTATAATTCACATCATACATGCCGTCTACTACTTTCTTCCCGCTTTTCTCTAAATACTTAGGTTTTATTTCCCATTCGTTTACATGAGCAGAAATATTTTCTTTCTTCGCTATAAATGACGCTATTCCGTTTTCAACACTAAGGTTATTACGAGAAAAAGCTAAATCTTGAACCATTGCGATATTACCCCAAGGCATACCAAAAGCCCATTTGTTTTCATCAATAACTGGATTATTAAATTCATCTCCATCTTGATAGAACCATTTTTGCGAAGAATTAGTTTTTACTTGCCAAGTAACTTGAGCATTCATATTAAATGCTAATATTAAAAGTATAATTATTTTTTTCATTTTTTTATCGTGTACAATTTTACGTCATTTCTTTGAAATAATAGACTATTCACATGATTTTTTAATACTTGATTAGTATCAACATTACAATCAGTAATCAGAAAAGTAGTTCCTCTGTCTAATCCTTCCCTAATATCTTTCTCTTTCATCTCATTAGTTCCTAAGCTATAGCCTTTCCTTTGTAAATGATACAATACAATACTTCTTGAGCCATCGCCGCAAACCAAAACTTTAGCATGTTCGGGAATCAGTTGTTGTAATTGTTTTTTGTGTGTTAAATATTCTTTAGTAAAACCAGGTGATTCAGTATTCCATCTGGTATTACATCTTAAGTAAGCAGTTATAGGAGAGACTAAGAAACTTAACAACATCATGTATTTTAAATTAGAGAATGGACGAGATAAAATGGATTGTATAGCGTATGCGACTATTAAAAAGAGCATTGGCAAAAAGGGGAATAAGTAATAATCATGCACTTTATCAATCAAATGCATTTCATATAAAAAATAGATGATTAATAAAATACCAATAAAAACAAAAGAACGATGAATCACATTTTTAAATTCCAGTTTTTTAAATAAAAAATAAAAGCCAATAATCAATAAAGGTACCGTTGCATAGTTTACCAATAATTCGGGCATCGTTGAAAATAAATTGAATTGCATAATATCTAACAACTGTAAAATTGTTTTGTCATTATCTATAATTCCTTTCACAACACCATTTCCTCCCCAAGTTGGGATAACCCAAGCATACCAAACTAAAGATGGTATCATGACAAAAAAAGGAATTAAAACATACCTTAAGTTTATAGTTTTATCTGCTTGCTTATCATAAAACTTTGATAAATACATGGCTCCAAAAACTATAAATGGCAATTTAACCGCTACACTCAATGTCAAAAAAATGCAACTCAAAATAAATAGGTAATTTTTATGTTGCTTCAAATAACAAATCCAAAAATAAATTGACCAAACCCCAAAACACAAAGCTAAATTATCAGGTAAAGGATTTACTGAATAATAATACAGCACAGGTGAAAACAAGAAAAACCAGGCTGTTAAGAGGCTTGTTAATTTATTTTGTGTTAATGCAAAAGTTAACTTAAACATTCCAAAAACAGAAATAAAAGTAGTGATGTAAAAAAACAATCTTGTGATATATAAATGACTCCCAAATAATTTATACAAACTTGCCACCAACCATTGCCCTAATGGAAATTCCATCCGATAAATGCCATCTGGATAGTGCAAATCATCTAACCTTGGATTTAAAATATTGAAATCGACTTTATAAAAATTATCAATAACCGTTTGCGTTTGGGTTTGTCGCCAACTATGATACCCAATAACATCTAAGGAAAATACTCTGTAATGCTGAAAAACACTAATAGAAATAGCCAACACAAAAAAAATGGCAGGAAACCATTTATTGTTAACTATGTGTTGTAATTTATTCATGAATAATCTCCAAAAGTAACCTAAAATTGGTATTTTCGCTACAAATTTATTAGCAATGATTACAGCAGAATCTCCAATTAAGTTTGACAGACGTAAACAAAAAGACGATACGTTATTACAACTCTATAAAAATATTTTAACACCTAGATTGATTGAAGAGAAGATGTTAATTCTTCTTCGTCAAGGGCGAATTGCCAAATGGTTTAGTGGTATTGGACAAGAAGCTATTTCGGTTGGTGTAGCAACAGCATTACAAAGAGATGAGTTTATTTTGCCAATGCACCGTAACTTAGGAGTATTTACTACCCGTGGCATTCCTATGAATCGTTTGTTTTGTCAGTTTCAAGGTAAACCAAGTGGTTTTACTCAAGGACGCGATAGAAGTTTTCACTTTGGATCTCAAGAATACAATATTGTGGGAATGATTTCTCACTTAGGTCCTCAATTAGGAGTAGCAGATGGTATTGCCTTAGCAAACAAATTAAAAGGTGATAAAAAAGTAACCGTAGTATTTAGTGGTGATGGTGGAGCAAGTGAAGGAGATTTTCATGAAAGTATTAATACGGCTGCTGTTTGGGACTTGCCAGTTATTTTTGTGATTGAAAATAATGGATATGGTTTATCTACGCCTAGTAATGAGCAATTCCGTTGTAAGTCATTTGCCGATAAAGCCATTGGTTATGGTATTGAAGGCGTAACGGTTGATGGCAATAATGTATTGAAAGTATATGAAACCGTTAAGAATTTAGCAGAATCGATGAGAGAAAACCCTCGGCCAATTTTGTTGGAATGTGTTACTTTCCGTATGCGAGGACACGAAGAAGCTTCAGGAACTAAATATGTTCCAAAAGAATTATTTGATGTGTGGGGAAGAAAAGACCCTGTAAACACATTCGAAAAATTTTTAATTGATGAAGGTGTTTTAACTGATGATATTATTGAAAAATTACGTTCAGAAATAAAAAAAGATATTGATGATGGCTTAGAATTAGCGTATGCTGAAACTTTGCCTCCACCAAATACTGAAAAAGAAATTACTGAATTATTTATGCCTTGTACGATTGAAGATACATCTAGTCAATCAGGCACAAAAACTAATAAGCGTTTAATTGATGCTATTAGTGATGGTATGCGCTTAGCTATGCGCAAACATGATAACTTAGTGTTAATGGGGCAAGATATTGCTGATTACGGCGGAGTCTTTAAAATCACAGATGGTTTTGTAGAAGAGTTTGGTAAAGGAAGAGTTCGTAACACGCCATTATGCGAATCAGCTATTTTAGGAACTGGTTTTGGTTTATCTATTAATAAACACAAAGCCATGGTGGAAATGCAATTTGCTGATTTCGTTTCAGAAGGAATGACGCAAATCGTTAACAACTTAGCTAAATCACATTACCGTTGGGGACAAAATGCCGATGTAGTTGTGCGTATGCCTACAGGTGCAGGTGTTGCTGCTGGGCCATTCCATAGCCAAAGTAACGAAGCTTGGTTCTTTAAAACACCAGGTTTAAAAATTGCTTATCCTGCATTTCCGAGTGATGCAAAAGGTTTACTAATCGCTTCATTCGAAGATCCAAACCCTGTGATGTTTTTTGAACACAAGGGATTATACAGAAGTATAGATGAAGATATTTTAGATGGATATTATACCATTCCTTTTGGTAAAGCACGATTGGTAAAAGAAGGGACTCAAGTAACCATCGTAACTTATGGTTTAGGTGTTCACTGGGCTTTAGAGTTATTAAATGCTCATCCAGAAATTTCGGCTGATCTAATTGATTTAAGAACTTTAGCTCCACTGGATACACAAGCTATTTATGATTCTGTAAAGAAAACAGGAAAAGCATTTGTGCTGCATGAAGATACACTCACAGGTGGTATTGGCGGTGAATTAAGCGCTTTAATTACCGAACACTGTTTTGAATATTTAGATGCGCCAGTAATGCGTGAAGGCAGTTTAGATACTCCTGTACCAATGAATGCTGATTTAGAAATTAACTTTTTACCTAAAGAAAGATTCAAAGAAAAATTAATGAAATTGATTAATTACTAATAAGGGCGTGACCCCGCAAAAGTACAGCGGGGTCGGGCTTTTCGTTCCAATCTTTTGCAAGAGGCAGGCAAAAGGATTTCCACTGCAATCCCTCACGCAAAAAAATACTTAAAGAATATGAATGTTTCAGAAGATTTTTTAAGAAGCGCTAACCGCCAGTTTTTATATTATAAAACCTTAGGCGAAAAAGCCATTGACCAATTAGAACCTGAACAATTATTTGTTTCATTAAATGACGACACGAATAGTATTGCCACTATTGTAAAACACTTACATGGCAATATGTTATCTCGCTGGACTGATTTTTTAACCACTGATGGAGAAAAAGAATGGCGCAACCGGGATGGGGAGTTTGACGAGTCAACTAATATTATTCATACTCGTCACCCTGAACTCGTTTCAGGGTCTGCTGAGATGCTGAAACAAGTTCAGCATGACAAACAGTCTTTAGAAAATAAAAAAATAGAAGTTTTAAAACAATGGAACCAAGGTTGGGAATGCTTTTTTAATACATTGAATAGTTTAAAACCCGAAGACTTATCTCAAATAATCTATATCCGTAACGAAGGGCATACCGTTTTAGAAGCTATTAATCGTCAATTAGCGCATTACCCGTATCATGTGGGGCAAATAGTGTTTTATGCGAAAATTCTTAAAAAATCGAAGTGGACAAGTTTATCTATTCCAAAAAATAAGTCAAACGATTACAATACTGATAAATTTTCGAAAGAGAAAACAAAAAAGCACTTTACAGATGATGAATTGGGTAAACTAAAGTAATTTTCTGACTAGCTAAGACTCAATATTATCGCTCTTTTAAAGCGATTTATCAGTTTTTAAGAAACAAAAAAAATTTGTTTTAAAAATAGTGAAAAAAAGCTCAAATCTATTCCGAAAAAAAAGCATACCTTTACGTACAGTTTACAAAAAACTGTATGTCAATCAACACTAAATATATCTTTGTTACTGGTGGCGTAACATCTTCTCTCGGAAAAGGAATTATAGCAGCATCTCTAGCCAAATTATTACAGGCTCGTGGTTATACTGTCACTATTCAAAAATTAGATCCATATATCAATATCGATCCTGGAACATTAAACCCTTACGAACATGGCGAATGCTACGTAACGGATGATGGCGCTGAAACTGACTTAGATTTAGGTCATTATGAGCGTTTTTTAAACGTTGCAACTTCTCAAGCTAATAATGTGACTACAGGTCGTATTTATCAGTCGGTAATTGATAAAGAACGTAAAGGGGAATTTTTAGGAAAAACAGTTCAAGTTATTCCTCACATTACTGATGAAATTAAAAACAGAATTAAAATTTTAGGTAAAACTGGTCAGTATCAATTTGTGATTACCGAAATTGGTGGAACTGTTGGTGATATTGAATCTCTTCCATACATTGAAGCTGTTCGTCAGTTGAAATGGGAATTAGGTGATGATTGTACAGTTATTCATTTAACCCTTTTACCTTATTTAGCAACATCTGGAGAATTAAAAACAAAACCAACTCAACACTCCGTGAAGTTATTATTAGAGTATGGAGTTCAACCAGATATTTTAGTTTGCCGCTCAGAACATGCTATTAGTAATGATATTAGAAGAAAGATTGCGTTGTTCTGTAACGTTTCTCCAGACGCAGTAATTGAAGCGTTAGATGCCTCTACGATTTACGAAGTTCCGTTATTAATGGAAAAAGAAAAGCTAGATGAGATTGTTTTAAAAAAATTAAACGTTAATGCACCTAGTGAAGTTAAACTAGATAAATGGAAAATCTTCTTAAATAAATTTCACAACCCTACTAAAGAAGTAACTATTGGTTTAGTTGGTAAATATGTTGAGTTGAAAGATTCTTACAAATCCATTGCCGAAGCTTTTATTCATGCAGGCGCCGTAAATGATTGTAAAGTAAATGTTGAGTGGATTCATAGCGAAAGTTTAACAGATGAAAACGTTGCTGAAAAATTAAAAGGCTTAAAAGGAATTTTAGTAGCTCCAGGTTTTGGTAACCGTGGTATTGAAGGAAAAATTTCCGCTATTAAATATGCGCGCGAAAATAATGTGCCGTTTTTTGGCATTTGTTTAGGAATGCAATGTGCCGTGATTGAATTTGCTCGTCACGTATTAGGATTAAAAGATGCGCATAGTAGAGAAATGAATCCTGCGACAAGTGCACCCGTAATCGATTTATTAGAAGCGCAAAAAAATATTTCTCACATGGGTGGTACCATGCGTTTAGGTTCTTATCCTTGTCGAATTGTTGAAGGCACTTTAGCTCATAAAATATATGGCAAAACAGATATCAATGAGCGTCACCGTCACCGTTATGAATTTAATAACGAATACACGAAATTGTATAAAGACGCAGGAATGGTATTATCAGGATTAAACCCAACTGCTGAATTAGCTGAGATAGTTGAGATTCCTACACATCCATTTTTTATAGGTGTGCAATTTCATCCAGAATACAAAAGTACAGTAGAAAACCCTCATCCTTTATTTGTTAGCTTTATTAAAGCTGCTTTGGGGTAATTTAAAAAAAACACAACTATTAAAATGCTCGCAATTTTGTGAGCATTTTTTTTACCCCAACAAATCATGCTTTACCGTTTTTAACGAATTTAAATAGTTCTAACTCCTTGCTAAATCGTATATTTAAAGCTTAATGTTTTCAAAATACCTATATATTGTATTGTGCTTTTGCTCGTTTTCATTTTTACGAGCACAAACATTTTCTGTAAGTGGAAAATTAATAGACGAAAATAAACAAGCGGCCATTGGATCTTCGGTGTTACTTTTAAAATCAGATTCTTCTTTTATAAAAGGAACTACTACTGATATAGAAGGGCAATTTAAACTAGAAAATATTAATTCTAATAATTACATTCTTAAAATTCTGTCCTTAGGATATAAACCAATTTTTAAATCCATTCAAGTTACCAATCAAGATTTAATTATTCCTACAATTTCACTAAAACAAAACTCTACTAATTTAAAAGAAGTAACCGTTGAGGCGCAACAAGCCTTAGCTACACAAAATGGAGACACCACTAGTTTTAGCTCCAAGGCCTACAAAGTAAATAAAGATGCTAATGCCGAAGATTTAGTAACGAAGATGCCGGGCATTACAGTGGTTGATGGAAAAGTGCAAGCGCAAGGGGAAGAAGTAAAAAAAGTATTAGTAGATGGCAAACCTTTTTTTGGGGATGATGCCAATGCTGTTTTAAAAAATATTCCTGCCGAAGTAATTGATAAAGTGCAAGTGTTTGACAAAAAAAGTGATCAATCACAATTCACCGGATTTGATGATGGCAACTCTAGTAAAACTATTAACATCACCACTAAACCACAATTTAAAAACGGTGTATTTGGAAAAGTGTATGGAGGTTATGGTTACGAAGACAAATACAAGGGCGGTGCAACCGTTAATATTTTTAAAGGGGCGCGACGCATTACCATCTTAGCTCAATCCAATAACATTAACGAACAAAACTTTTCATCAGAAGATTTAGTAGGTGTGATAAGTTCTGGCGGTGGCGGCGGCGGACGAGGTATGAGAGGTGGCGGACAAGGCGGACCTCCACAAAACAACGCCGATAATTTTTTAGTAGGTGCACAAAATGGTATTAATACAACTTCTTTATTTGGATTAAACTATGCCGATAAATGGGGTGAAAAAACAGAAGTTACGAGTAGTTACTTTTTTAACTGGACACAAAACGATTCTAAGTCTTCTCTACTTCAACAATATATTATTGGTTCAAATAATGGTTTAGTGTACAACGAAAATAATACAACCAATAGCAACAACTACAATAACCGTGTTAATTTTAAAATTGAAACGAAGTTAGATTCTATGAATTCGATTGTATTTCAGCCTAAGTTATCATTTCAAAATAATGAAGGTGCAAAAAAATTAATAGGAGATAATATAAAGGGCGCACTTACTATAAGCAATTCTAAAAACAATACCAACTCCAATTTATTTGGATATTCCATCTCTGCTCCTATCTTATATCGTCACTCTTTTGTAAAAAAAGGAAGAACCTTTTCTATTAACGTCACTCCAACCATTACTAAAAACAATGGCGAAAACAGATTATATACATTAAATGAATATTACAAAGACACTTTAACTTTTGGAGATTCATTAAATCAAAAATCAGCGATTTTAAAAGATGGAAAAACCATTAATGGAAATATATCTTATACCGAACCATTAAATAAAAACAATTTTTTATTAATAAATTACACCACAGTTTATACAGACAATTATTCTTCCAAAAGAACCTATAATGCCAATTATATAGAATATAATTATTCTGATTTAGATAGTACTTTAACCAACGTCTTTAGAAATCAATACCAATCACAATCAGCAAGTTTAGGCTATCGTTTTCAAAAAGAAAAATTTAATTTCGCTATCAATGCGGCTTATCAATGGGCTCAGTTATCAAAGCAACAAGAAATCCCAACAAGCTACCAACTAAGTAAAAACTTCGAATCTGTTTTACCATCGGCGCAATTACAATATAAATTTTCTCCTAAAAAAAATCTACGACTATTTTATAGAACTAGCAATAATGCGCCTAGTATTGATCAATTACAAGACGTAATAAATAATACCAACTCTTTGCAATTAAGTACTGGTAATCCTGATTTAAAACAAGATTTTCAAAATAATTTAAACATACGATATTCAGGAGTAAATACCGAAAAAGCCACTTCTTTGTTTGCTTTATTAGGTGGGAATTACTCAGCTAATTATATTGGTAATAGTACCTTAATAGCTAATCAAGATACTGTAGTTTATAATTCCATCGCGTTAAAAAGAGGTTCTCAAATAACACGTCCGGTTAATTTAGATGGATATTACAGTATACGCTCATTTATCAATTATACATTCCCAATTAAAAAAATCAAAACCAATTTAAGTGTGAATCTTTCTGGAAACTACACCAATATTCCTGGGTTAATCAATACACAGACTAACTTAGCCAAAACAGCAACAGGTGGTTTAGGCTTAGTATTTAGCAGTAATATTAGCGAGAAATTTGATTTTACAATATCCTCTAACTCTTCTTACAGTCAAATAAATAATACTATACAAACTTCTTCTAATACAACTTATTTATCTCAACAATCTAAAATAAAAATTACAGTTAATCCTTGGAAAGGTCTAGTATTACAAAGTGAATATGGCAACACCTATTACTCAGGTTTAACCAGTGCTTTCAATCAATCTATTTCATTATGGAATACAAGTATTGGTTATAAATTTTTAAAAGACAAACAGGCTGAGTTTCGTTTAATGGTTTATGATTTATTAAATCAAAACAATTCGGTTTCAAGAACCAATACCGACAGCTATATACAAGATTCTCAAACTAACGTTTTGAACCGTTACTATATGCTAACGTTTACCTATAATTTCAAAAAGTATTTTGTGAAGAAAGAGATAGAAAATAAAAAATAATCAACGTCATTCCACCATAACTTGATTCAGTATGGCTAATTAACTGATAAAATTACATACTCAGTTCCATTAAAATTTAAAACATCCTTTTGTTTCTTACCAATAAATGCAATTGCCAAAGGAGATTTGCTAGAAATTACAAAAACTATTTTATCATCCACTGTTATTTTACCAATAGAACTCCCTATTAAAAAACAACCTTTATTAGTTTCTACTAAACTGCCCTGCTCTATGGTTTGAAACATTTTATTGAAATTTATTTTTTCAAACTCTGCTAATTGCAATTCGGCTTCTTTTAATTGAGTTCCTAATTTTTCAATCTCAAGTTGCATCATGGCTTTAGATGTTTCATGCTTATCTCCTGCCGAACTTTTACTTTCCGAATTAGATGATTCTGATACTTCTTTTGTAATGGTATTTAAAGAATGTATTTTATTCTCTAAATGGCTTTTACAAGCATTGATGATATGTTTCTTAAACTCCTGCATGAATGACAAAGATGGGATTTTTTATTAAATGCATAAGGGATTGCAGTGAAAATCCTTTTGTTGTGGCGGAGGTCGTTGAGGCTCTCGAAACGCCGAAGACACAAACGAAAGATTGGAACGAAAAGCCCGACCCGACGAAGGAGGGATATGCCCAAATTATATTAACAACTTCCTCATTTCTGTTAAAAATTAAATACATCAGCACCACCCTGATATTGTATCTTTAAACCTCTATGGCTAAGACAACAGAAGTAAAAGAAACACCATTAATGAAGCAATATAATGAAGTGAAAGGAAAATATCCTGACGCTATCTTATTGTTTCGTGTGGGCGATTTTTATGAAACCTTTGGCGAAGATGCCATTAGAGCTTCTCAAATATTAGGTATTACTTTAACTAAACGAGCTAATGGTTCTGCTTCTCATATTGAGTTAGCGGGCTTTCCGCACCATAGCGTTGATACGTATTTGCCAAAACTAGTGCGCGCTGGCTACCGTGTAGCCATTTGTGACCAGCTAGAAGATCCTAAAATGGTAAAAGGGATTGTGAAACGTGGTGTTACGGAATTAGTAACTCCGGGCGTTAGTTTTAATGATAAAGTTTTAGAGCACAAAACCAATAACTTTTTAGCCAGTATTCATTTAGACAAAGAACGAGCTGGTGTTTCTTTTTTAGATGTATCAACAGGAGAATTTTTAGTTGCGGAGGGAACCCATACTTACATTGAAAAACTCATTCAAAGTTTTAAACCGAACGAAATTTTATTTGAGAAAAATAAGCGCCAAACATTATTGAATTTAATTGGTGATCGTTTTTATATTTTTGGATTAGATGATTGGGCATTTACACAAGACTTTGGCTACGAAGCTTTAACCAAACAATTTGGAACAAGCTCTTTAAAAGGCTTTGGCATTGAACATTTGAGTTTAGCCATTATGAGTTGTGGTGCCATTTTGCATTACCTTGGCGAAACCAAGCATGATAAACTACAACATATCACAGCAGTATCTCGTGTGGAGGAAGACCAATATG
>Ga0315900_10001251_pt1 | contig 40775 bp, 66 predicted proteins | sample LakEriMetagenome_FD_203521 | JGI IMG/M metagenome (GOLD analysis project Ga0315900, IMG submission 203521) | Freshwater fungal communities from buoy surface, Lake Erie, Ohio, United States - Buoy 12 MA114 | ecosystem: Environmental > Aquatic > Freshwater > Lake > Lake biofilm | place: USA: Lake...
TGATTGCAGTATCACAAGCGAGTGGTGAAGCTGAAGGTAAGTTATGGCTTACTATGGACATGGTAGATGGCAGTAAGACAGCTAAGCAAGGTGAAGCTGATTGGATTCTAGGTATTGGTAAAGAACAGGACAACACAAGTCGTATTCGATATTTGAATATTACTAAAAACAAATTACTTGGTGATGAGGACACACTACCTGATCTTAGACATGGTTCATCTCAAGTCTTAATTAAACCTGAAGTGGCACGCTACGAGGATCTATAATGTTTAAACAAGCTATCATTGACGGTATTGTTATTTGGTGTATAGTTTGGTTTGTAGGTTCATTGGCTAAATTTATAGAGAGGATTATATGAGAAAACCTTATATCAAAGTTGTGAGTATTAAAGATACAAAAGCAGGTGAGTGTAAATTAACATTAGACATGAATCAAGCAGGTAGAGAAATTATATTGCAAGCAGGAATACAAAAAGCGTTATCAGATTACATGGTAGAGAATTCAAAGAAATTATCTTTTTGGAACAAACTACAAATCTGCTGGGGCATACTAAAATGAAATACAAAGTGATTGATGTAGAAACTACAACATCTAACAAGGGTAATCCTTTTGATGTTAAGAATAAACTTTGTTATGTGGGTATTGGAACTGACATGTATCCAATCGAGTATGGTGATGCTCCTTATGGAGAATGTTTAAACAACATACAGAAACAGATTGATGAAGTTGATGTGTTAGTTGGATTTAATATTAAGTTTGATTTACATTGGCTGAAGAAGTATGGTATTAATTTTGGTGACAAACGTATTTGGGATTGTCAGTTGGTTCACTTCATCGTAGGAGGACAACAGAATCCTTACCCTAGTTTAAACGGTGTCTGTGAACACTACGGATTAGAAAAGAAATTAGATGAAGTCTCAGAGGTTTATTGGAAGAATGGTGTAGATACTCCTGACATACCTGAGGACATCTTAAGAGAATACTTACTTAAAGATTTAGAATTAACAGAGCAAGTGTATTTGAAGCAAGTAGAAGAAGTAAAACAAAACCCATTACTTGCAAGGCTAATAAGTCTACATAATCAGGACTTACTTGTCTTACAAGAGATGGAATTTAACGGACTATTATTTAACCAAGAATGGAGTGAGGTGCTAGGAAATGAACTCGAAGAACAAATTGATAAACTTGATAGGTCATTGTTTCAATACCATGAATTTGATGACTTTAACCCTAACAGTGTCGATCATGTTAGTTGTCTCTTGTATGGCGGCAATATTGTTTACAAGCGTCAGGTTCCTGTGGGACACTATAAGACTGGTGACAGGGCAGGCGAAGTAAAATATAAGTGGGAAGAATTTAAGTTAGAACTACCACGATTAGTTAAACCTTTAAAGGGAACTGAGTTAGTCAAGGAAGGATACTTCTCGACTGATGAGAAAACTTTAAAGACTTTGACTGGTTCAAAGAAAGCTAAAGAAGTTATTGAATTATTGTTGACAAGATCTTTATTAGAGAAGAGAATGTCTACATACTACAAAGGATTAGTGAACTTGATCGAAGAACAGAACTGGAAACGTAACATGATCTATGGTCAGCTAAACCAATGTGTAGCAAGGACAGGTCGACTATCTTCTAGTAAACCTAACTTGCAGAACTTTGATGGTGAAATTAAAACTTTATTTTATTCTAGATATTAGGAGGCAGTATGGAACAGTATGATGATAATGTAGCAAATGATATGATTGCAGAAAGACATGCAAGAGAACAAGCTTGGGTTGCACACACAATCCACGATGTGAATGACATCATAGAAGAGTTTGGTGTAGAAGTTGTATTCGAACATCTTAATGACTATGCTAAACAAGAGATTGTTAGGCACTTAGCAGAGACGTTTTAATGCTTCTTCAAGCTGATGCAAAACAGTTGGAGTGGGTAGGAGCAACCTTCTTCAGCCAGGACTCAGTTGCTCTAAAGGAGATATGGAACGAAGTTGATCAACACTCTGACAACCAAAAGAGATTTGGTCTTCCATCTAGACTTATTGCTAAGACGTTTGTATTCCGTCTTATCTATGGAGGATCTGCGTATTCTTATGCAAACGATCCTGATTTTAAGGACATCGGAAACGAATCCTTCTGGCAAGGAATTATTGATGAGTTCTATAAAAAATATTCTGGACTCAAACAGTGGCACGATAAAATCTTCTTCGAAGCAAAGCGAGATAGAAAACTTGTTATGCCTACTGGACGAATCTACTACTACGAACCTGAAGTAAGAAATGGTAAAGTGAATTATCCTAGAACAAAGATACTAAACTATCCTGTTCAAGGGTTGGGAGCAGATCTCATGTCGATTGCTCGAGTCAGTTTAAGAAACAGATTGAAAGGTATGGAAGCTATCCAAATGGTAAATACTGTACACGATTCAATAATACTTGACTTTGATCAAAAAGTATGGGATAATATTAGTATAGTCAACATTGTTGACAAATGTTTTAATGATGTGCCAGCTAACTTTAACAAGTTATTTGGAAAAGAGTTCAACCTTCCTATGAGGGTTGAGTGTCAAATTGGACCCAATTGGGGAGATATGGAGATAGTAAATGCAAATCACAGTAATTGACGTAGGTGCACCAAATACACACGCTGCTAAGAATGGTAGATCATACCAGTCTATGGAAGTAACTTATAAAAACGAGCAAGGTCAAACTCAATCTAAAAAGTTGATGTCTTTCTCAAATCCTGAAGTGTTTAAACAAGCTAAGGATTGGAAGAAAGGTGATAGTGTTAATGTAAATATGACTAAAGATGATGCAGGTTATTGGCAGTGGGTAAGTATTGGTGAGGCAGGTTCCGCACCTGCAAGTCCACCACAAGCTTATTCAGGTAAGCCACAAGCTGCAGGTACACGAGTCACTGGTTCTAACTATGAAACACCTGAAGAAAGAGCTAAGAAACAAGTATATATTGTTCGTCAAAGTTCAATCTCAAGTGCCATTGAATTACTTAAGTCAAATGGTAATGATGTTAAAGTAGACAATGTGTTATCAGTGGCTAAGCAACTTGAAGATTATGTCTTTGGTAATACTACAGGAGTAGATGCTATTAACAGTATGCAGGACGATGTTCCTGTATAATGCAAGCTTTACTCGACCAAGATTTATTGTGCTTTAGATGTGCTGCTTCGGCAGAACACGATGATCTTGGTATTGCAATTTACCGATTAGATGAGCTCGTAGATACTATTCTCACTAAGACTGGGGCTAGTAGTTATAGAGCTTTTCTAACTGGTAATACTAATTTTAGAAAACAAATTTATCCTGAATATAAAGCTAATAGAACGCAAGCTAAGCCTGTGCATCTAGAAGCTTTACGCAACTACAGTCTTGACAAGTTAAATGCAGAGTATGCTCCTGATGGTTTAGAAGCAGATGATGCTTTAGCAATTAACCAAACTAATGAAACAATTATTTGTACATTAGATAAAGATTTACTACAAGTACCAGGTTCTCACTTCTCCTGGGAAATTAGTGGTAAAGGTTGGACAAGACCTGACAGATTTGTTGAACAAACAGAACTCGAGGGTCTTCGTCTTTTCTACGAACAATGTCTTAAAGGTGATACTTCAGATAACATAAAAGGTATTGAAAAGATTGGTGAGAAGAAGGCAAAGGTTATGCTTGCTGGTTGCCAATCAGAACAAGAGATGTTCAATATCGTAAGAAATTTATATGGTAATGATGATGAATTTATTATGAACGCAAGAGTTCTATGGATACTTAGATCTATAGATGACGATTGGAAAAAGAGATTTGATGCCAACATTCAAAAGTAAACTAGAAGAGAAAGTCTGGGCTTCGTTAAAGAAAGTATTCCCAACGGTTAAATATGAACCTACTAAATACAAATATGTACAACCAGAGCAAGAAAGAACTTACACTCCTGATTTTAAAACTGGTCGTAGGAATATATTTATTGAAGCTAAGGGTAAGCTTGATCTCGAGACTAGAAAGAAAATGGTGTGGTTTAAACAGTGCAATCCTAACATTATTATTATATTTCTATTTCAAAATCCTGATAACAAATTAACTAAAAGAAGTAAAACAACTTATGCTATGTGGGCAGAAGCTCAAGGGTTTCTGTGGTTAGACTTCAGAAAGGACTGGCTTCGTGATTATCAAAAACTGTGTGAAAAATGAACGTGGAGGTTATGACTTTCAGTTCAGTGTAAGTGAAGACGAAGCAGAATATCTTATACATTTGGCTATTGAAATGTTAATTCACAGTGGTACTATTCAACTACAAGATCAAGAATCTGCTCAAGATGAACTTGATTACTACATAAACAATGGAGGTAAAATATCATAATGGAATTCCTAAATATAGATAATATGTACACACCATTGTCAGCTACCTACTCAGCTTATGAGTATGTAATTGATAAGAACGTAAAGTATCCGTCAGCATTACCAAAAGATAAGCAAGAGAAGTTTGAGAAGATGTTAAAAGAAGATGGATTTAAAACCGATTTACATCGTGGTATGTGGAATCCTAACTGGATTTATTCTAAGGAGGAATAGAATGAGTAAGATATTACTATTAGATATTGAGATGGCTCCTAATGTAGCTCATGTGTGGGGTATCTGGGATCAGAACATTGGTATCAATCAACTTCAAGAGTCATCGTATGTTATGTGCTATGCAGCGAAGTGGCTCGGTGATAAGAAGATGGTCTTTGATTCTGTGAAGAAGTCAGGTGACAAAAAGATGCTAGAAGGTATCCATAAGCTTCTTGATGAAGCCGATGCTGTCATACACTACAACGGTAAACGATTCGATATACCATCACTCAACAAAGAGTTTCTCTTACATGGAATGTTTCCTCCTGCACCATTTAAAGAGATTGACTTATTAACTGTAGCTAAAGGTCGCTTTAGATTTGTATCTAATAAGTTAGACTATGTTGCTCAACAGCTAGGTCTTGGTAAGAAAACAGAACACAGTGGACATGAGTTATGGGTTCAATGTATGGCAGGTATACCTAAAGCTTGGAAGATCATGGAAGAATATAATCGTAATGATGTTATACTTCTTGAGAAAGTGTATGAAAGATTTAAACCTTGGATAAAGAATCATCTTAACCGTAACCTTGTTGAAGGCACTGACTTATGTTGTCCTACCTGTACTTCTAAGAATTTCCAGCGAAGAGGGTATAATATGACTTCGGCAGGCAAATATCAACGTTATCAATGCCGTAGCTGTGGTAATTGGTTCAGAGATAATAAGAATCTTAAAGTTAAAGGTGATTTAAAGTTGGTGAATGTATGAAGCCCTTAGCCTGGTTAATTAGAGAATATGATAGTAAAGGTAACTTAGTTTGGTATGGTATACTTACGAGTGAGCCGACTGAACTCTCTTGGTTTAAAGACCTCAAGAATAAACACCATAACGTAGACATCATTCCTTTGATTGCTGATGAAAAGAATATTAAGAAAGTTACTAATGTAAAGAAGTATGATAGCAAACTTTTAGTGGAGGCTAACCTTGGATTATGAGTCAAATACTAGATAAAAGATTCCTTCGTAAGTTATATGATTGCTATATAACACTTCCTCCTTTTTGTAGTAAACGTATGCCTCCAGCTAGAAAAGTTACGTTTGAAGTGACTAATGACGAGGATTATTTAGGTATGTTTATTCCTTATCCAATGAGAATACAAATCACTACTTATAACAATAACTTCCATTTACTTAATGAGACTTTACTTCATGAAATGGTTCATTTGTATTTGTTTTATAATGGACATACTGATTATAATCAACATGAAGAAAAGTTTAGACAAATTGCAGATGAAATATGTGAAGTTTTAATGTTAAATAAAGAAAAATTTGTTTGACAAAGTTGTTTAAACAGGGTATAATATTATGGTGGAAGAATTTATTGGATACGTTTTACATATAATAATTATACTACCTTTATTGGTATTAGTATTTTATATGTTTAAACGGTTTTATGATGACATGGAGGAGTAAAATGAGTGCACTAGATAAGCAAGTAAGTGGTAATCACTACAAGCAGTTTGAGATACAACCTATCGAATTTATTACAAAGAATAAAATTCCATTTATAGAAGGTAATGTGATAAAATATATCTGTAGATGGAGAGAAAAGAATGGTCTAGAAGATCTAGATAAAGTTATACACTATGTAGAGTTATTAAAGGAGTTAGAATATGGCAAGTCAGAACGAACACACGGGAGCAAGGCTCGTGTCAAAACCCTTATCCAAGGATGGACAAGACAATTGGGATCGTATTTTCGGAAAGAGAATCAAGGAACAGAAGCTAACAACAGAAGACATGTTGCCTGAATACGAACTTAATAAATCTACAGGTGAAGTTCAACAAGTTACTAGAATAGATGTCATAGGTCAAAATGGTAATACAGGTGAGCACTACTAAAATGCAATTAACATTTGAAGAAATTTGTGAGCACTTAAAGAAGTACGATGAAACTATGTTATTAGAATTACTTAACATAACTTCAGAAGAAATAGTAGAAAAGTTTCAAGATAAAATAGAAGACAACATGGATGCTCTTGCAAAAGAGATTGATAACGAAGAAGAGGAATACGATATATATGAGTAGTTTACCAAGTGTTTACCAAGAAGTAATTGCGATGAGCAGATATGCTCGATTCATTCCTGAAAAGAATAGACGTGAGACATGGGATGAAACTGTAACAAGATTAACTGATTACCTTCGTACTAAAGTAGATTTAACTGATGATGATTGGAAAGATTTACATAGTGCTGTTTTAAACTTAGAAGTCATGCCATCTATGAGATTACTCATGACTGCTGGAGAAGCCTGTGAAAGAGATAATATCGCTGCTTATAACTGTAGTTATCTTGCTGTTAATAATAAACGTGCTTTTAGTGAAGCTCTATATATACTCATGAACGGTACAGGAGTTGGATTCTCTTGTGAACGTCAAGAGATTTCTAAACTTCCTGAAGTACCTGCTGAGCTAAAATACTGTGATGATGTAATATTTGTAGAAGACAGTAAGCTAGGTTGGGCTAAAGCATTTAAGAAACTTTTATCTTCATTGTGGGAAGGTGATATTCCTACATTTGATTTCAGTAAAGTTCGTCCTGCTGGCACAAGACTTAAAGTATTTGGTGGTCGTGCTAGTGGTCCTGAACCTCTTAAGAAATTATTTGACTTTGTAGTTGAGACGTTTAAACAAGCTATAGGTCGTAAATTAACATCAATCGAAGTTCACGACATTATGTGTATGATTGGTGAGATTGTGGTAGTTGGTGGTGTAAGAAGATCAGCACTTATTTCTCTATCTAATCTTACTGATAGACGTATGCGTGAAGCTAAAATGGGAGCATGGTATAATGATCATCCACACAGAGGACTCGCAAATAACTCAGTTGCCTACACAGAAAGACCAGATAGTGAAACTTTCATGGAAGAGTGGCTATCTTTGGTTAAATCCAAGTCAGGTGAACGTGGAATCTTTAATCGTATTGCTGCTCAAAATCAAGCAAATAAGTGGGGAAGACGAGATCCAACTCTCAGTTACGGAACCAATCCATGCTCAGAAATTATCTTGCGTGATAAACAATTCTGCAACCTTACGGAAGTGGTTGTACGAGCAAATGATACCGAGCCTACACTTGTCAAGAAAGTTAGACTCGCAACAATACTCGGTACAATTCAGTCAACTTTAACTAACTTCCAATTCTTATCTTCTGAATGGAAAAAGAATACTGAAGAAGAAAGACTTCTTGGTGTTAGTTTAACTGGTATTATGGATGCTGAGATTACAAGTAATCCTGATCCTAAGATGTTAGAAAGGTTAAGAGATGTCGCTAGAAAAACAAATGAAGAGTATGCTGAGAAACTTGGTATACCATGTTCTACTTCTATCACTTGTGTTAAGCCTTCAGGGACTGTATCGCAGTTGGTTGATTCCGCTAGTGGTATCCATGCTCGTCACAATGACTTTTATATTCGACGCATACGCATGGATAAAAAAGATCCAATCTATCACTATCTCAAAGACAAAGGTGTTGCAGTAGAAGATGAAGTGTTTAGACCTGACTCTACAGCAGTGTTCTCATTCCCAATGATGGCACCTAAAAATGCTATTCTTAGAAATGATAAGAACTCAATTGAACAATTAGACAATTGGTTGGTCTATCAACGTCACTGGTGTGAACATAAACCTTCAGTAACTATCTCTGTTAAAGATGAAGACTGGGTTGAAGTAGGTGCATGGGTATGGAAACACTTTGATGAGATTAGTGGTGTATCATTCTTACCACACTCTAATCATACATATCAACAAGCTCCTTACGAAGATTGTACTAAAGAGCAATACGAAGAGCTTCTTGCAAAGACTCCTAAAGTTATTGATTGGGAAAATTTTAAAGAAGAAGAAGATAATACTACAGGTGCACAGACATTAGCTTGTACTGGTGGAACTTGTGAAATCTAGGAGATAATATGATAATCGGTGCTGAGTTAATCTGTGGTGTAAATGTAGGTTTTGAGATTGTAGAAGATAGTGATTACCACTATTTACTTTTAGATCTTTTTATTGTAAGATTACAATTCTGTAAAGAGAAACCTCAAGTATGAAGGTATGTATCATAGGAAGCCGTAGTGTTGACAAAGCAGAAGTTGTCTTTCCTATTATAGATAGATTCGTAAAAGAACAAACCAATGGCAAGCCTACGTTTATATCAGGTGGTGCTAAAGGTGTAGATCAATTGTCAAAGAAGTATGCAGAAGCAAATGGATTTGACTTTGTAGAGTTTTTACCGTATCATTTAATAGATCAAACGGTAGAGTTTAGTAGTAAATATTTCTTCATTAGAAATAAACAAATGATTGACAATGCAGATAAGGTTCTGGTAATATGGGATGGTAAGAGTAAAGGTACTGAATATGGTATCAAGTATACTCAAAAGAAGAACCTACCTGTGATGATAATCAAAGTAGTTTAATCGTCCCTTAAGGCTATAGCAGACGTAAGAATTCTATTAGGGCTGCCTCTCCCTGATTAGAGTTGTTTGTTATAGCCTTATTTTTTTATAGGGATGCGAATTTATTGATATAAGTTTTAGCTTCAGCTGTAATATGTTGCTTCCAGTTGATCGGATCAATATCAATAGCATTTCTTACAACTGCAGGTCCTGCATTATAAGCTGCTAAAGCTTTCTCCATATCTCCACCAAACTCTTTTAACATAGCTGATAAGTAATCAGTAGCAAAGCGTTTATGCTCAGCTTCTGGTGCTTTAGCTAAATCAGGAATAGGTTTGATGTCGAAACCTGGATCTTTAGCTGTGGATGGAAGGATTTGATACTTACCTAATGCTCCAGTAGGTGACTTAACAAGCTTACCTTGGTCATCGGTATGTTTATTGCCAGACTCAACTTGAGCTAACTTGGGGATAACTAAGTCTACAGATGCCCCTTTTACTGTAGACTCAGAGGTTTTTTTATCCAAAGATCCTGTAGGTACGAGTGATGGTAACTTTCCGTAGAATTGTACCCTAGCCTCGGATAAAGAAAGACCGCTAGTATTATAGAAAGCAGTAAATGTTTCATTGATACTCCTTACAGTTTGTGCGTTAAACTGATTAACTGATCGTGCATCTTGGTCAGTACCAGTAACGACAATAGTACCATCTTTATCATTAAATGTCACGTTTAAATTACCTGGATTGGTAATCCTAAACTGATTAACTGCGTTATTCAATAATGGTACATAGTCAGAGATATGTCTTTGTAATCCTGATAAAATAGCTGGGTCTTTTATTTCAGAGACAGCTTGTTTAAACTGTGGATTAGCTAAAGACCTGATTAAGTCTTGTGTAATTTGTTTGCCAGTAGCTGGATTAGTATCCAATTTGGCTATATATTTAGATAGGGTAGTTTCTAGTTCAGTACCTCCTTGTTTTTCAGTAGCAATTTTATTGATATTTGCATCGAGTAATGTCTTAGCAACAGTATCTTTTCCACCTGCTTTAGTGCTAAAGGCAGCATCTGATTTATCATAATCAGTTCCAATAGCTTGTGGCGGAATATCTAAAATTGATTTGATTTTATTATCAAACTCTACTTGGTATTTAGCTCTATTTCTATCTGACATCTTATCAAGAATACCAGCAGTCAAATCTAATTCAATAAGTGATGGCATCTTAGTATAAGCTTCATACTTCTTAGTATTAACTAGAGTATCAAGTCTATTTTTAGCTTGTTCAGCTGTATAGGTACCATTAGCTTGTTTACTATAAGTCTCTTGAATAAGTTTTAATTGACTATCAAATAAGTCTAGAGCTGGTTTAATTCTAGGATCATCAGGATTTACATTGTTAATAACAAATGCTCTTCTAGCTAAAATTGTAGCGTTGTTAGCTACTTGTGTAAATGCCATATTTTTATCTTTAATATTAGGATCTTTAAGAATCTTATCAAACTGAGAATTAATATTGTCAGTCACAGCATCTGTAACTTTATAATGAAGACCTGAATCAGATACTTGTTGAGCATTAAGATTAGAGATAGCTTGATTAGTTTTAACTGATTGGTCAACAGCATTAAATAAAGCTTTCTTCTCTATCTTTTCACCTGTATCTTGAGCAATTTTGTCATAGTTTCTAGACCCATCTGGATTCTGATACTTAGGACTATAAATATTTACTTCATTTTGAAGAGCTTGAGTTTCAAGTTGTTTAACTTGAGCATCGAAAGAAGATTGTTGTTGTTTAATAATATTAACATCTTGACTTACTCTAGCAGATAAGTTATTAACTTCAGCAATAGTAGCTACATGAGAAGCAATCTCACGAGCATAAGCTGGATTAGCCGCTAAAGCTTCACGAGTAATTTTAGAAAGTCTTTCTTTAAGTTCAAACTCAGTCATGACTCCTTGGTTTTTAGCTCTTACTAAACGATCAGCTTTATCAGTAAGTACATTCTGAATACCTGCAACATCTTTACTTAATTGCTGATTAAGCATGATTGGATAGGTCTCATCATATCCAGCCATTTTCTTAACTTGTTCCATTTGAGCTTGAGTACCCACAACATCTTTTTCAAGAGAAGCTACACCACCAAGACTTCTTTGTTGTTGTTCATTAACAATATCATTAACTTGTTGTGTTACACCTTCAAGAGTTTTAGCTTTATCATAAGCTTGAACACCTCTAATGATTGTTCCTCCTATATCAGCAATAGCTCCTAGTTCAGCACCTGCTCGTAAGCCAGGAGCTTTATTTATAATAGGTTCAGCAACGTAAGGTTTTACGTTATACTCTTGCATGATTTGTTGAAAGTCAGGTGCTTTTGCCATAATTATTCCTTAAATATATCTTGTTGTGGTTTACTATTTTCTTTAATTCTTTTTACTAAGTCTTTAACTACTGGATCTCCAGAAGCAGAGAAGCGATTGATAATGTTTCTCATATCTGCATCCATAGCATCCGTATTCATTATATAATTAATTAAGCTTGTTGTCTTATCTGAATCGAATCTACGTCTATCTCTTTCCATAATACCTTTAACAATACGATCCATCTCACCAGGAGAGAACTTACCTGTTTTTTCCATCGCACTAATTTGCATATTAATGATACCAAAGAACTTTTCAGGTGAAGGTTCATTCTTTAGAACATGGATAATTTCCTTATCAAAGCCATCAATAGCTTCAGTAATTCTTTGTTCTCTGGTCATCTTGAGTTCTTCAATCTTCCATTGATCTAGTTCTCGTCTAGTCTTAAAGCCAGCCATCTGAGCAATCGCTTCACCAGTTGTAAGTTTTAAATCCTTATTATAACCATTCTTGGTGATAAGTTCTTCACCAGCTAGAGCAGTCATAGCTTTGGTAAAGTTATTACCAGCTGAAGTAATCTGAGCTATCTCACCAATACTCTTTAAGAAAGAATCACCAGTCACTTCATTATATGCAAATATATCAGCTGCAGTTTGGAATCTTTCATAAGCTCTGATAGCTACAGAGACAGATGGAATATTAGGTTTCTGTACTCTAGGATCACCTGTTACGAATCTATAGAAGTTAATTTGTTCTTTTAGAATATCAGCAAAAAAGTTAGTTGCATTGATAGATGAACTTTCACTTAATGAGAAATCAGTCTCACCTTGTGTAATTAATTGCATTACATCATTAGTAATAATGTCAAGAGCACCTCTTCTTAAAAGTTCTGCATTTTCTACAATACTTTCATCTTCACTGCTTATAAAGTAATCATATAAGAGTTTACCACCACCAAGAGGAACTCCATATTCTACACCATGGATTAACATTCTAGCTGCAGTAAGTTTAACTCTATCTACTTTGCTTAAATTAGTAGCATTATCTTGAATAAGGTTCATAAAACCTTTAAGATTAATTGCTTGGAATTGTGTTACAAAGCCAAGTAAAGGTAATCTTTGGAATGCTAATGCACCTGAAGATGTCATCGCACCTGACTGTTTCCAAGATTCAAACGCTATTGTTTGGATATTTTGTGGTGTATCCCATCTTTCACCAGGATGAGCAGCTTTCCATCTTTCTTTAGTTTGTAAGAATAGACCTACTCTATTAGTTAATTCACCTGCTGTAAAGCCATAACGATTAAATACATTGGTAGTAGCTGTGCCTACATCTTTAAGAGCACCAAATGCTTTACCAGTTAAAGTAGATCTTTCAGCTAAGGATACTGTCTTACCTTTAAGTACTTCCATTACAGCTAAGTTTTGGTCAATAGATTCTAAAACACCAATACTTCTTAAAGCTTTAATCTCTTTATCAAACTCTACTCGTTCTTCTTTAGTTAAGAACTCTTTAAGTCTAGTACCATGTTCTCTTAATGTAGGATGACCACTGAGTAACTCCATCACAGCAATAGGAGTCTTCTTCATAGTCTGTTTAAACGTACTTGGGAAGACAATAGATTGCTCATAGAACATCATAGGTTGGATAACCATGTGACGTAATGGGAATTGATAAGTAATCAATGCCAATGAAGCTAGTTTCTTAGGGAATCCAGTAATAGGATAAGCACCAAGATCACCAGTTCTTCTAGCTAAATCTGATCCTGCTTTAAATTTAACCTTTTCAAATACATCTGCTAGACCATGTAAAGAGTTTTGCATGAATCTATCTACTGAACCTGCTGCTCTATTTTGGAAATGAGTATGACGATTCCATACCATTTGAGCATCTTTAACCATAGTTCTTAGTTCAGGTGCAGCTTCTTTACCAGCAATACTAATATCATCTAAAGATGTAGGGAATTCACCACCTCGTAGTACAGGTTTGAAGTCTCTTACATAAGCTTCTTTAAATGCTTTATCAAATTGACTGTAAGCTGCAGTTCTAGAAATACGATTTGCTGCGTTATTAAGTGCCTCTAAAGGATCAACAAGAACTGAATCACCTTGTACTGTTCTGATGTCTTGGTTACGAGATAGAGCATTTCTATAGTTATCTTCTGTAAGTTTATACTCAGCAGTAAAGTCTGTGAGTGAACCTTCTCTAGCTTGTCTTGGTTCTAGAACATCAAAGTCACCACCAAGTTCTTGTCTTAGTTGTTCAACAAGCATATCTGCTTCGTAACGAGTCGTAGCAGTACCTTTTACTTTAACAAATTCATTATATCTTGGATCACCTTTTTGTAGAACCTTACCATTTAACTCAATAACTTTAGGTCTTACTTCGACAAAGAAATGACTCTTATATTCTTTATAGTTGTGTCCAGGTAATTTGTTTAAAACTCTTTGTGGTAAAATACCTAGTTCTGCGTTCTTACTTAATAGACCATATTCTACTGCAGCTTTATCTACGACATGTTTACCATCAAGTTTAACAAGTTGTTGACCTTTAGAATTAGCAGCGTTACCTTTAGATTTATCTGCTTTAAAGTCTACGATTTGACCTGTTTCAAAGTCTAGGACTTTAGTAGGTACTTCGTCATCAAGAAGATTAAATACTTGTTTTACAGCACCTTTATATTCTTTATTGACATAGATACCTTTATCGTAACCTGCATTAATAAGTCTAGTCTTTTCACCTTGATTAGTAATATCAAAGAGTGTGTCTTGTGTAGCTCTCCAAGCTTGTTGGATCTCATCTAACTTAGCAATCTGTGTTGTTGTAAGGTTAGGATGGTTTCTAGATAACTCAGCAGTAGAGAATAAATCTTTACCTTCTACTTCCATTTGATTAACCATAGCACGAATATCTTTGTGTAATGGTTTGTTAGTATCAATGAGGTAATTTAATTGAACAGTAATATCAGCTTTAGTTCTACCTGCTTTAGGACTTAGAGCGGCTCTAGCTCTTTCATACCAACCTGCAGTAGCACCAGTACTGAATAGATACTCACCAACAACTGATCGTTTAAGAGCGTTACCAATGTTGCCACCAAAGCCAAAGAATGAGATATTAGTATCTGCTAAGCCTTGACCTAGGATTTCATTGTCTAGAAGTTTGTAGTTCTTTTTAAATTCCCACTCAACATTAAACTGACCACGAGTTTTGTTAAGTTTGTCAAATTGTTCTGGAGTATAACGAGTATTCGTTTTAATATCTCTAACAAATACTTTACCTTGATCTTTAGCTTCAAGCTCTGCAATATTCTTTGTTAGTTCATCTACTGCATTAGTAACAGCTTTCTTAGTTGTAAATGCGTAATCTGGACCTTGAGTAAATACCATCTTACCTTCAAGACGAGTATCAATCATGTTAAAATGTGAGTTAGCTTGATTGTAGTAAAGTTTAGTTCCTTGATGAATATTAGCTCTACGCTCATAATCAATGAGTCGTTCTTGTTTATTAATGATGTTATCATCAAAGAGTAAGTCAATCTTAGCTTGTACTCTAGGATCAGGATCACTAAATTCAATAGCTAAACGATCATTAACATCAGGCTCTACTTTAGGTTTAGATCTTTCTATATAATCTGGTAGAACATTCTCAGCTACTACAGCTTCTACAGTCGTACCTGCAGCATCAGCAAATGACGCACCATCAGGATCTTTGATAGTATTGATTGCCATTTCTTTAGCAACTTTAGGATTAGCAGTAGTTGTTATATCCCAAGCACTACCTACTTTATGTCTAAGGTTATCAAAACCTGCTTTTAAATAAGGTTTGGTAAATGGTGTAGTTAATAAGAAAGCATCTGTAAGAACTTTAAATTGACCTCGTTTAAACGCACCTGGAGGAAGGATAGGACCATTTGCAAGTTTCTCATCAAGAAAATCAATCGCATTACCAATAGACTCAAAAGCTTTAGATGTAGCAGCATTGTTATATTCTTTTTCTACACCAGCAAATTTAGCTACGTTCTGTAATCTCCAGTCAAAGACAGAAGCTAATGGATCATTCTCTGCAAAGTTTTGACCAGCTTTAATAGCTGCTTCCCAGTCTACTGGATTCTTACTCTTAAGAGCTTGACGCACTAAATCAGTTACAGTTCCACTTGTAGCAAGAGCAAAGTTAGGAAGAGAAGTAATTAGATTTACAATAGCTAAAGCTTCACCAGAAGCCATCTTAGGTATTTCTTTAGCTACTTGTCTAGCTGACATAGTAACTGGAGCTTTCTTAACTTCGTCTATTTTAGCAATACTTGCATTAAGATCTTCTACAATCTGATCTTGAGCAGATCTATCAATATGTGTATCTGCAATATCTAGAATAGCTGTATCTTGAACATACTTATCTCTTATATCAGTAGAGATATAATCACCAGTAGTATAGCCATTAAGAACTTTAAGTTTAGTCTGTTTATCAATGGTTGGATCGTTGATAAGATCAGCTATAACTACTTTGTCCTTGGCTTGTTGTTCATTAGCCCAACTAATTTTAGTATTAGCATAAGCTTGCGAGTACCCTTGTCTTACTAAATCATCTACTACTTCATTAAAACCAGCAATCATATCTGCAGGTTTATTGATAGCTGTAGTGTAAAATGCAGTTTCCTTAGCCTGTTTTTCAGGCATAACAGGAACAACATTTATTGGTTCAAGAGGTAACTCGTATTCTTCGAATTGCATTAGATAATCCTAAATTAAGTAGTCTCAGTAGTCTTAAAGATATTACCAAACGATGTTGGGAAATTAGAAGCCATTGTTCCAATTTGTCTCCAACCTTGTTGTTGAGATTGAGCAGTATATTGTTCTGAGGCAGCTCCACCTATCTGTTGATTAATATTTGATAAAGTTTGACCTGTAGATTCAGCTACGTTAATGTTACCAATATTAGCAGCACCTTGAGTTGAAAGTGCTCCTACTGAACCTGTAAAAGCAGAAGTTCCACCCATACCTAAACCAGTTCCACCAGTTTGAGCTACAATATTACCAATACGAATACGTTGTTCTCTAGTAGAAGCTGCTCTTTGTCTTTGAGCTAGAACTTCTTGGTATCTAGATTCTTGTTCTGCTTTTTGTTTTTGTAGTTCAAATTGTCTTTGAGAAGCTTCTGCAGCTTTACCTGCATATTTTCTTTCTTGCATACCAGAGAATAGTTGAGCTCCAAAACTAAGGGCACTCAATACATTAGCTCCTGGAATAAACTGAGACACTGCTGGTATAGCTTTAGCCACAGAACTAACTACGCTTGTGACAGCTTTAACTGCACCACCATACCCTACTTTTCTTACATTTTTATGTTTCATATTAAACCTCCAACCTTGTTATTATATTGACTATACCATCTTCAGTTGTTGCTACTTCACCTGTCGGAAGAGCACCAAACATTTTATTAAACTTTAATGACTTTTGATTATCTACAAGACCATAAACTTCGTAGATACCTCGTTCTCGTAGCATCATTCTAATCTGTTTAAACACTTCTTTATAGCGTTTAAATTCTGATACACTCCAAGCTTTAAGCTCATTGTGCATTATCCAAACTTGTAGTCGGTCATCAAATGACAAACCAACAAAACCATTACCTTCTTCAGCGTAAAGTATTTCCATCAAACGTTACTTGTAGCTGATGCTGAGATACCCCATCCTAGTAATTTCATATCTTTACCAGCTTCAGATTCTATCTTTAAACTTAAACATTTACCTGAGCCCCTTAATTTATTCTTTGTTACAATCACAGAATCACCATAGTCAAATGGATCACCTACACCACTTGGAATATAGTTTCTTAATAATCTATATGCTTGGAATTGATTACCCCACTTACCACTATTAGCAGAGTCTGCCCAATTCCATTGAGCTTGTACTAAACATGAAGAAGGATTATCTAAAATCAAACTAGCTCCTGATAAACTATAGCCATCTTCTGTTCGTTTAAAGTAGAAGAAGATATAAGGTGCTTGTTTTTTACGCATAATATCATTGAATAACTCGTAACCTGTAACAAGATAACTAGAGTAATTTGCACCAGTACCTGATCCTGCTGTTTTCCAATCCGTAAAGGAAGAACTGTTATATTTAGAAATAGTAAAACTTGAACCAACCATAGTTAAGAAACTAAATAAAGAACTACGATTAGTTAAAATAGTATCTGTAATCACTACAGTAGTACCTGAAGTTACAATAACATCATCTGTTCCTACTTCTACTGTACTTTCTGCCGTAGAAACTGCGTAACCTGGTATCTCAATATAATCTATAATCGCTGGAGAATTACTTGCTAAAGAAGATATACTGTTTGTATACCAAGCTTGTAATGTTAAATCAAGTACAAGTTCTTTAGTGTATCTATTAATATAGTTTGTTGTAGAATATGTAGTCGAATCATTATACATCCAACGAACTCTATTTTCTTTCTCATCATAGAAACCCTTACAATGATTCTTACCTAGATCTGGAATGTCTAGATATAACTTTTGAATAGATGTAAGAGAAATAGATTGAGCAGAAAAACGACCAGATCCAGCATCAGGACTTAATAAATAAATACCAGCTTTAGACCAGTATACAAAGTTTCCACCTACGTTTACGATAGATCTTGGATTAATAATACCATTAGGTGAAATCTTAGATACTTGGAATGATGTTGCAATAAATCCACCAGTGTCACCATAAACTTCCCATACACCATTCTCTGCAAATACTAGTAGAGATGATTGTGATGAGATTACTTTAATAATTTGTGTTGCTTCTGGAATCTGAATAGATCCACCATCAGAAGCTACTAAGTCATTAATAGATGGATCAGTTGGATCATTTACTTGGTAGCATTTACCAAGTTGATCCTCACTTTGAATAACTTGTGTAAAAAAGATATAACCACTATAGTTAGGTGATCTAGAGTCTCCACCAGAAACAATAGAGTTTATTCCAGAATAGAATAAGCGTTGAGCATAAGATGCTACTGTAGTTATATTGTTTGTTTCTTTATCTAAAGGTAATCCAGTTAATCCTGATACATTTTGTCTTTCTGTACCTCTAGTAAACGCATCAATAATATAACTACCACGAGCTACTTGGTAATTAGATGTAGAGTTTTTCTTTAATACATTAGGATCATATTTTTCATAATCAGCTGAAGCAGCATTACTAATTTTACCTAAAGTCCATACATCAGCATTACTTGGATATGAACCAAGAATGGTAAATGTATAGTCAATAGCATCAGCACCTGATACTGTCGATATAGTTGGATTCCAACCTTGGTTTCTTAAGTTATACTTATGAGTAGTGGATAAACTACCTGGTCTATCGTCTACTAAAAGTCCATCATTCACACCCCAAATATCTCGTACTTCAATACTAATTGTACTTTGAGATACTGTATCTGTGCTACTGTTATAACTTAAAACAACTGGTTTAGCTAAATCTTTAGAAACAATAATAAGTTTATTATTAATAACAGTGGTTTCAATATTAGAATCACTTAATCCTGTAAGAGAAATTGAACTACCTCCATTAAGAAGGTTATTACTAGGATTATTTGTAAGAAGATCTACAAACCAAAGTTTATCATTAACACGAACTACACCAATCGAAACAGTCGTATCTCCACTTGGAGTATCCCAACGATGAAATGATTGTCTACCTGTAGCTAACTGAGCAGCAGTAAATCCTGTGGTTTTAAGACCATAGTTGTCTTCATAGTCGATACCTAAACGTCTAGATCTAGAACCATCACGATTAAGAACAAAGTTTTGCTCATCAATAGAAGCATTTTCAGGGAATGTAAGAGGACTAGCCTCAGTTACAAGACCCTTGATAAATGATCTATAGACTTTCTCAGTTAAAGCTGCCATTAGTCTTCCTTAGGAGTAAAGGCTACTTTTTCTTCTTTTTTAGCTTTAGTTTCAGCAGATTTTAATAAATAAGCATTAACAGCAACATTTGCCATAGCAAGTGATGTATAAAGACCAGTAAGTTCTTGTGGTAATTCACCACCAGGAACAAATTGGACTTTGTAGTGAGCTGTCTTTGGATCAATAATTACTTGTACTTTCTTACCACCACTTGTTTCGTGTTCGCTTAATACTCTCATTTTTTTCCTTTAAGTAGTTCTCTTCTTTTAAGTTCATCTTGACGCATAGATTCTGTAGTTTTAGTAGACTCATCTTGTAGTTTATTCCAAAATGGAGACTTACCTTCTGCTATACGTTTCTCTGCACTTCTTTGTGATGTTGCATAAACATCTTCAGGTACCTTACCTGTTTCTCTAATATAATTAAGATCAGCTGGATGAATGCCTTTAGTAAGAGCAGGTCTATATGTTTCCTTAGTTCCTGGCATACCTACAGATACTTCAGTCATTACATCACGTTGATTAGGTAATCTAACTTCACCTAAGAAACCACGTTCTTTAGGAGTATTATCTAAACGAGTACCATAGTCAGGTTCTTGTGCTCTTTTTAATTTAGAATAAGGACCAGCCATTATTTCTTCTTCTTCATCATTTCTCTACGTTTAAGTTCATCCTGAAGCATCTTTTCAGTAATAGTCATAGAGTTTTTAGCAGCATCTGCTGGTGAAGTAAATGTACCTTGTTCAATTGCTTTTCTAACTAAAGTACCTTGTTGCATATCCATAACACGTTGGATCTCAGACATAGGAACTTCTTCCATATCTGGTATAATGCTACCTGGAGGTAGTTTCTTTTTCTTTTGAATTGGCATAGTAGACATATTATTTTCCTACCTTTTTAGATTGTTTTTTAACTTTTTTAGTAGTTACTTTCTTTTTAGATTTCTTACCATATTGTTGAGCATTAATAAATGCTGGTGTATTACTTGTGAGCATAACCATTAGTATTTTCCTGATGTATTTTGTTTACGTCCATAATTTGGATATGTAATACCATTCTTAATCTTCCAAGCTTCTTGACTCATTCTACGTTTTTGAGATACTGCTTGTTGTTCTACCTTAGGATTAGCCATTTGTTTTAATGTTACAAAGCAAGCTGACTTAGCATCATTAAGAAGATAACTAAACATTTGAACTGGAATATCAGGTATAAATGAATCAGATAAAGTAAAGGTTACTGATCGTTTACCATGGCATTGTGTCTTACTATTTTGTAAAGCAGACTCTACTGTATTATTAAAAGCATCAAATACAAGATAATCGTCATCAAAAGAAGTAAAGTATGTAGGAGCTTTATCTTTATAGATATTAAGTTTAATACCTGTAGCATCTGTAACTACTTGAATATTAGATGCAGTACTAAGTCGTTGATCTACAATATCAAGAAACTCTTCTGGAGTCTTATATTCAATCTTAGTATAACGATTACGAGTCTCACCTGATTTCTTACAATCATATTTAATCCATTCAAGATCAATGATTGTTTCAGGTAATCTCATGTGTGTAGGACGACTTACTGTACCACTTGTATCTAATTGGAATAATTCTTTAAAGAATGGATAGTCTTTACCATCTACAATGTTATAGTAAGTAGACTTAATAATTTGAGCTACTTGAAGAGATTCTGTACTATCATTGATAGAGTTGACTTCATCTGAATCCATATCAGATAAGATGTCTTGAACCATTTCAAGTAAAGTCATTTTTGCCATGATTTATTCCTATAGTTTAACTGCAGAAAGTCCTGCTTCAATAACTGTAATTGCGGTAGATGATGATGTTGCATCTCCACCAACATAGATAGATAATACTTGACCTGCAGTAGCAGTTACTAAACCAGTTGCTGATATATGTAACTTATCAGAACCATTACTTGTTTTAGAAACTGTTAGTGTTCTACTACTTGAAGTGCCATCTAAGTTAAATTTAAAGTTATAAAGAGTACCAGAAGCTAAAGAAGCTGTACTAAACTGGCACCAGAAATTAATTAGATAGTTACCTGCTTCACCAAGTGTGATTGTTCCATTTGTAGCAGATACTGTTAATACATTAGATACTCCAGCTGTCCATTCTGTACCTGGATTTAGTTTGGCGTAAGCTGATGAACCTGAAAGAGTTTGTGCAGTTGCTCCTGCATCAATATAGATTTCGGCATGTTGTTTGCCTGGAGGATAGACCCAAGATCCTGAACCAGCTCCATCTGATTGGTATACTTTACCTGTAACGGCAGCAGCTACACCTTTAGGTTCGTGGATGTCTGGATCTGTAATTAATTTGTGTTGGATCGTCATTTGAATTCCTTATAAGAGAAATGGAGAGGCTCCTAGCAATCTAAGAGCCCATCCAAGTTTGTTACTTAATCCTTGTTGTAGATATACTCAACAACGATGCGACCAGCACCTGTGAGTAAGTCATCAACTGAAGGAGCAACTACTAGTTCACCAGCTGCAGCACCAATTGTTTTACCAACTAGAGCACCTGCACCAGTAACTACATTACCTGCAGTACCAATTGCTGTTTGAGTTGCCTCAGCAGCAGCAATTAGACCGTCAGCATCAATTACAGTACCACCAGCTTGATAAAGACCAATATTCAAGTCAGTAGTAGTAGATGTTGAAGTAAATGCTACGTCAACATATAATTTAGCTGAAACGATAGTTGCGTTAGCTGGGATAGAAAGTTGAAGACCATTACTTCCGTAGTTAGGAAGATCATTGTAATCAAAGTCCCATACAGCTGACTTAACGATACCGTTCTTTGTTGATTGTTGAGCACCAAACTTACCGTTTGTTGTTCTAACACCATAGTGGTTTGCAACGCCACGTTTTGCATCAATTTCGAATGTCATATTATATCTCCTTAGTATGTAGAACCACTTGTTAAAATAACGCCAAGTGTGTCAACACGTTGGGCACCGAAACCGAAGCGTGATGTTACTTGATACTTATCAGCACGTTCTTCGTTGTCTCTCCAGCCTTCTGTCTTAGGAGCTCGTCTCCATGCGTGCATAACTGGTTTTGTTGAATCATCAGCTACGCTCATGAATACGTTAGCAACGTCACCAATTTCTGCAGTGTCATTAGCTAAACCGTAAGAAGAAGCATTTAATGCCTCAGTTGCAGTTTTAACTGGTAAGTAGTTAGAAGTCCATACATCGAAACCGAAGATGTTTTTAACAAACTTATGATCACGAGCAAAACCTGATGTTACGATACCTTCGAACATTGGGTTGTTTGAAACAGATACCAAGTTGGTGATGCTATTTAAAGTAGCTTCAACAATTGGATCAACAATAGCGATACGACCACCAGCAGGAACGCCAGCTTTGTCAAATGCTAATTTCATAGCAATAAAGTCGCTTAAAGTCATAACACGAGTTGAAGCACCTGAACCACCAGCTACCCAACGATGTGGACGACCATTTACTAAGTTTACGTTTGCATTAGTTTGTGCACCGTTTGCTACAGCTAAGAAACGTGATTCGTGGTTTTCACCAAGAGCACGAGTAGATTCCATAGCACGCATTGACATAAGTGCATCAACTTGAGCACCATCTTCACGAAGTTCATCAGAAACTTTCCAAGCGTCACCAACATAGTCAGTGATAGAAAGTGTGATTGTACCTGTGTCGATAGGATTAAAAGCTAAAGGTGTATCTTCAGCAGCATCTTGAAGTGTAACTGTACCAACTGTCTTAATGTTTAAAGTAGTACCAGATCCGAAGTCTGTTACATCTCTGTATAAACCTTCTGGCAATAAGAAGTCGTGTAAGTTGTCAAGAATGAACTGAGAATACTGTTGTGCTTCAATAAAAGCAGTAGTATTTGAAGTTAATTGTGACATAATATTTCCTTATTAGTTAAGTTGAGATTTAACTTTTTCACCAGCAATCTTCCAAGCATTAACTAAATCTTTCGTAGTAGCACCAGGTTTAACTCTAGCTGAAAGCTGATTAGGATCAACTTTAGTATTGAGTGCCTCTGTGTTTACAGAACTAGTGGGTTTACCTACTGGTGTAGATGTACCTTCTAATCCTGAAAGTTTTAATACAACATTTGGAGAGCTAGCTGCCAAGTTATTTAATTGCTGAACATTTAAACCACTCTCTTGAGCAACTTTATTGTAGATTTCTTCAGCTTTATCGCCATATTTTTCTACAAATTTACGAGCTACTGAATCGGCATTAGCCTTAGCCTTAGCTTGTTTTTCTCTATTCTCTAGAGTTTGATTTAAAAGGTTCGTAATTGTATCTTGATCTATTCCAGCAGGTTGAGTGGTATTCTCAGGTTGTTGGATGCCAGACTTCAATTCATCTAGAAGTTCTTCTGCAGTCTTACGTTTAGTGAGTTCTTCCTTCAAAGTAGCTAATTCAGACTCTAAAGTTTGAATATGCTTCTGTGCGTGAGGAACTGATTTTAACGCATCTTCTACAGAATTATACTTCTTGCCATCACCTACAAAGTCAGCAGCTTCTGTCGGAATCTGAAACTGTGGTTTTTGGCTATCTTGTGTTTGAACCTCGTTGGTACTTGGCTCGTTATTCGTTACTTGTGTTGCTGTTACTTCTGTCATTTATTTCTCCTTGGTCAGGAATAAGATTATATAGTTTAAGAAAGGCTTTTTGGAAGCCTAATTGGTACGCTTGATGTTCAGACCATGCTGGAAGAGAGAAATTATCCTCATCTAACGACTTACGGTTTGACAAATCAATCTGTTCTCGGATATACTTTCTAAGCTCTAAAAATACCTGGTTTTTAGTCAAGCTTTTAGCTTTGTCAGATTTTAAATCCATATAATAATTATACCATAGTTTTGTTAAAAAGTCAAGTTAAACTTACATCATACCAGCATTAGGATTAAGGGCTTCTTCTTGTTGCATAAGCATTTGTTCCTCTAATCCTGGTGTGGCTTGTTCAGTTTGAATTGACTGTTGTACTTGATTTACAAGTTTTTGAGTCTCGGCTTGTTCAAATATAGCAGCATTATCCTTAATAAACTCATATTGTTCAAAGCCCATATACTCTTCAATCATTGACGCTAAGCGTTTAGATGAGAGATGTGGAGCTATCATTTGACCCATAGGACTATTAAAGACACCTAGCATATTTTGAATGAGCTGTGCTCTAGCAGCATAATGTCTAGCTCCAATAGGACGAAGCTTACCTTTTGCTGTTATATCTTCTTTCGTAATAGAAATGAAGTCAGCTACGCCAAGATCATCATCCATTACCCTAGCAACTTCCGCAATATCCATATATCGTTTAGATACTTCTAACATAGTGTTGAGGATTGGTTCTAGGAATTCAATCTCAAATTTGTTAATCTTATGTTGGAAGATGCGACTTGCAGCATTTTGCAGTTGCTGTACTTCAAAAGCAGTTTTCTCACCTGGACTACGGAATCCCATAGCTTCTTTAGGTGCACCAGCCATTTCTTCCATAAGTTGAATAATGACACCAATCTCATTATTAACTTGGAAAGCAGCTTGGTTAGGAGGCATCGCAGTAACATCACCATCTTCAGGAATATGAATGGTTTGTTCTGGACCCCAAATAAATGGTTCTACATCACCTTTAATTTTAAGAGGTGGATGAATAGTTAAGTCAAGAGCATCAGCTTTTAAATTCTCTAGATGGTCAATACGATATTGCATACCTACTAAGTTATCTAAAGGACCCATAGCATAGAGGTTATCTGGACGAGTTCTCCAACCTACATGATGCTTAGAATCACGACCTAACCATGATGGATTCTCAATGTTACGGATAATATATCTACGATCAATGATAGTAATGAGTCGTTTTTCTAATAACTCATCTTTAGTTTCATCAAATATATCACCTTCAAACTCGATGATTTCAATTAAACCTGATTGGTAGTATTCATAAAGGGAACCAAAACCATCAATAATGTAAGCTTCTGCTTTATTAACATCTTCCATTTGGAAAGCAGAAAGGTGCTTACGGAACTCAGTAGCTTGTTTAAACGCAGCGTCATCGTAGTTTAAATCTGGACGATATTGTATATCTTTCTTAAGTTCACCAAGAGATTTAACATAACGAGTAAACTTAGGTGATTCAGCAAAACTTGTTGCTGTAGGATTAAATACAATATCAAATGGTGAGATTCTTTGTAACTTAGGACCACGATAAGTTGTAATATCTTCTTTAGTATAAGGATCAGTATGGACTTGGTTTACATAAGTAACTTCAGCAAATACGTTACCATAATCAATATAATCATAAAGAAGTTGAGATACTGTTTCTCTAAAATTAGATTCTCTAATCTTAGTTTTAAGATAGGACTCGATAGCTCTACGTTTCTTTTGAGTAGAGTCTTCTAGGTTATAGCCTTCCCATTTCATCCAGTTATCATTAGGGAATAAAGCATCCATGTAGTTAGCATGAAGGTTATCTCTAATTTGAGTAAGCTTAGGAAGTGTTGTTTTATTCTTCCAAGGTAGTTTAGAATTGGTAGTTTTAGTAGTATCTGTAGCAAATAGATAGTTACGGAGTTCTCTCCATTCTAATTCTTTTTCTCTACGTTGAATCCACCAGTTATTATAAAGACCTGAGAGTTGTCTAGCGAGATTATCACCAGCCATCAGTTCTCTAATTTGAGCTACTTTTCCTGCCATAATTTTTCCTTAATTAAAAACTTACACCGCCAAAGCGTGAGTGTGTCATAATATTTTGTCCTAAACTAAATGAACCTACTCTTTGTTTAGGTATAATTGCAATTGAGATAGCATTAGATAAAGCATCTTTAATGTCATCGTGTGGAGGATGAGCCATAACTAACTCTTCTTCGAGTGTTTGACAATTACCACCTTTATAATGCCATATCTGCATATTATCATACTTTGGTTCAAGTACTGCACCAACACGTTCTTCTTTATCACCAAGATGTCTTGTTGGTCTAAATTCATCTATGGATAAAGCAATTCCATTTGGTTTAAGGTAACTTTCTTTAAGTTCCTTAACAATTGTTTGTTGAGCTACTGTAATTTCAGCTCTTAACTTCCTGAATCCCCACTTTTCCCAAGCAGTCACTATATGGTTATAGTATTCAATAATTCGATCAGTTTTAAATCTATCTATATCTAATATGTAGAAATTACCTTGATGGTCTACTCCAATTACTACAAGAGCTGTATAGTCGGCTTTTTTTCTTAATGAGAACGCAAAGTCAATAGCAGCATAAACATTAAGTTTTCTATCTCTGATATACCAGTCACCTTCTTTATTTTGTAGTACTGATCTATCATAATACTGGAACTTATCTGCATCAATCCTAGCAGTATCACCACTATTCGGATTGTTATAATACTGAGCATAAAATTGAGTTTGATCCACATATTTAGCTTTAATCCTTGCAAGTTCTTTAGAGTCAAATCCAAATGTCTTACCATCTGCACGAGTCTGTTTAGTCCAAAGAAACTCACCATCTGTTTCAACCACTCTTTGGAATAACTCATAAACTTCTTCTTCTAACTCTACTTCACCAGATTCATTGAAGTGAACTTCCTTCATGTTAATCATAGTGTCATATATATCTTTAGGATGGTATCTTGTACCTACTACCCACTCAAGTGCTCCTGGATTCTCAATAGAAGCTAGTTGTGAGTATGCTGAGGCAACTTTATCACGACCATCTTCAGTATAAGCGTTACCAGGTACAACGATGTCATCAAGAACAACAACATCAGCATGAAAACCTGTGGTATTAGATGTAAGTCCAACGGCTTTACAGGTTGCATCTCGAATACCTTCCAATTTACGTTGTGGATGATCTACTGCAATCTCAGCTACTGCCCATTTTTCACGTTTACCTTCATCAGGATTGATCATCTCTGACCAGTATCTACGATAAATGGGACTATCTATAATCTGTTTAATAGCATATAATTGTTTCTCAGCTAAGTCTGCTGTAGCAGATACATATAGAATCGTTGTTTCTGGATGTTTAGTAATCCACCAAGCAGTTCTATATGCAATTAATTTACTCTTCATGTGACCACGAGGAAGTAGAACTAATTGGTTATTCTTAGCTTCAGAACGAGTCCACCATTGGATAAGTTCTTCGTGAACAGCTCCAAGCATTAAGTGTGGAGCTACTAACTTAATAAATACTAATAAGTCATCCTCAGCTGACTGACGAATGGCATCGACTTTAGATTGTATTACCACTTAACTTTATTAGCCCAATATGCCGCACTCATCTTACCTTTAGCAATATTCTTAGCGTGTCTTGCTTTGAAAGATTTAGCTCTAGCAGTATTAGTCTTATCTCCAGATACACCTTTTTGACCAAAACGAATAAGCTTTTCCTTATCACCTTCTTTAGCCAATACAGCATGACTCTTAGTTGGATGACTTGGAGTACGTTTAGGTTTGTTATAACCTGAGAATGTTTCACTACCTTTTTTAATCATTTTTTCTTCGCAGTCTTTGCTGATTCTTTAAACGCTTTAGCAGTTGGAGCACCTTTAGTTCCAGGTTTTCTCATTTTCTCACCAGAACCTGCAGCAATACGTTTACGTTTAGCGTGAATGTTAGCATATAATCCAGGTTTAGCCATATTATTTCTTCTTCTTTTTAGCCATCATTTTTTCTTTGGCTTCTTCTTTTTTACCTTCTTTTTTCTCATGAAGCTTTTTAGCTTTCATAGATTTATATTTCTCTTTACCACCATACTCTTTGATCATAGCCATTATTTTCTCCTTTTAGAAATACCTGCTTGACTTAATGCAATTGCTATTGCCTGTTTTTGTGATTTCACTTTCTTAGGTGATTTACCTACATTAAGTTCACCACGTTTAAACTCTTTCATGACCTTACTTATCTTTTTTTGTGCCTTAGTTTTTTGCATTATACTACTCCTTCAAATAATTTTCTTTCGTCTAATCTTCTATTCTGTAAACCTTTTAGTATCTTACCACCAGCTCTACAATATTTCATTAACGATTCCATAGCCGCTTCTTTATCGTTCCTAAGAATCGCTTGACGGATGGTTGAACGCTGAAAGCATCCAAGACCCAAATTAAAGCAAAAGCTGACAAGAGCGTCAAACTCATGTTGTCGAAGAGGCACGTTAGGTAACATCTTATGTACTCCCAACTCGAAGCGACGTAAGTCTGATTTAAGAATTCCATTTATTTCTTCCTGTGTAAAAGTTCTATTCCAAGATTCAGGCAGTGATTTGCCATCGCCGATAAGATGACCAACACCAACAGTCCAAAGCCCAGCAGGACAACGATAGGGCTTACTACGAACACCTTCATGATGTTTAATTAACTTTATACCTTTATCAGATACTTTCACGTTTCTTTTCCCAAGTTCTAGAACCAAAGTAAAAGCCAATAATACTTGCAGTAATAGCCATTTCTTCAGAGCCAAACACTTCTTGAGAAGCTACAACAAAATCTACACCAGTCCACATAGCCCATATTAATGAGATAAGGTTGATGATTACTAATTCACCTACAAAGATAAACGCTACTACAGGTCTTACCATAGCATTCCAATTCTTTACTGTAGGACTTGCATTTTCTACTAATTTCTTATCATGATCATATAATGCTTCACGTTCTTGAGCATACGTTTCAGCATAGGTACCTTCTAATTCAATCGCTGCAATCTTTTCTTGTGCTACAAAGCCTTTTTCTGCCATAAGTAAAGCTTGGGCATTTTGTAACTGTGCCATTTCACGTTCATGTTTTTGATCACCTTTTTGTTGGAAGAATCCAAGTAAAGAAGGTAATCCTGAAGTAGCAAATCCTAGTATACCAGATAATATTGATAACATGTTAGTTTCCTAGTGGGTTAATAACTGCTTTTTTAAGAGCTTTCATGTCTTCTTTGACATTTGTGACTGTATCAGCAATCTTGTCTTGTGAAGATCTAGCCATCGCATTAGCTTCAATTGCTTTACCATAAGCTTCGTTAGCCTTCTCAAGAGCACGATTGTTAGACATCATTACGTCTACAAGTTGTCTCTCAGTTGATTTAGATCTATCTTCTAATACAGTAATGCGAGTTTCTACATTACTCATTTTCTTAACTTCATCAATCGTACTCTGTAAGTCGTTGAAGAGGGTTATTCCGTAATAAACTGGACCACCTATTGCGGTTAAGAGTATCGAACCTATCACCAATAGTTGTTTCGGTGAGAAGCGTGAGAGTAAACTCTTGAGTTCGTCCATATTCTTGTTCCTGTTCTAGTTTAATTATTTCTTCTATTTGTTGTTGCTGTATATTGTAACTTTGATTAATCAAGTTTAAACTCATGACTAATCCAAATCCTGGTACTAATTCTTTTCCTTTTGGTACATCTGGTGTTTTAATTTCTACTTTAGCTGATCCTGCTGTCGTATTTGCAGGTATTCTAGCCTCTGTAGCCGATGTCGTCGTAGTATCTTTTACCTGTACTGTTGCTACCGAAGTAGCTGGAGTCTCCACAGTCGTTTGCAACGCAGTCAGTTCCTGTGCAATTACAGGTTCTGGTTGGATTAACGGAGCAGTTGTGACTTGTGCCAACGGACTCATTGGATTTAAAGGACTTATCGGACTCACTGGGCTTTCTACATTCGTTGGATTTGTGATAGACTTCGCACACTCGTTTGTAACCACAGTCCAAGTACCAAATATCGGAGTCGAATAAGGGTCCGAGCATATCGAACTTCTTGACTCTAGTATTGATCCAGTATATCCAGCTTCGCATGTTAAAGTTCTGTATTCTCTTGTTTCGAAACAGGTTGGCGGATCTTGCGTACAATTGTCACTAGTCGTTGTCCAATCTGACCAAGTTTGCGTAGAGCAAGTATAATTCCTACTTTGATTAATCCCACCGCTATAATGAGGTAACGGACAAGCAAGTGTCCTAGTTTCACTACTATCGGTGCAAGTAGTTTGTAAATATATCGAACAATACGGATCATCAGGTCTATACCACGAACAATAATGGTTTTGCATAACATCAGGAACTGTAATACCTTCACAATACATTGACCCATCTTGATACCACCCTTCTGGAGTTGACGAAAAAGAACACCACCAAGCATACGCATTACTTGCTGTCAGCGACAGGAGGAAGCTCAGGAAGATTGAAATCCTCACCATAAAGTGCTTTGAACCTTTCTGGATAGCGTTTAAACCATGCTTTTCTTGCTGCATGACCCATCATACCTGCATAAGGACATGGACTACCACTCATTTCCATAGCGTTCCATCCTCTAATGTCTTGACAAAGAACACTTACACCTGTCACTTTTAAACCACCACTATTAAACGCATTAAATATTTTAATACGTTCACAATTCTCATCTACAATAGTCATACCACCACTAACTGAAAATACACCTGTGTTAGCACCACCAGATACACCTGAACGACACATATCGTTAGAAAATCCTGATATACTTGGTGCCATAGCACTTGGTACTGGCATACCTTTGTTATTGATAGTTGTAGTATCAGCATGAGCATGATCTACACACCAAAGCACTAATAAAACTATTACTGTCCAAGATAAAATTTTAGTCATCATTTGTTTTCTCTAGGTCTAAATAATATTGGATTATATACAGCTGTTGAATCTATTTCAGGAAAGTAAATCATAACTGATGACATACCATTGATGTCTTCTCTACGCCAGCAACCTTCATGATTAGCATGTCCTTTTTCAGTTGCATAAGCTGCATACTCATATCCTTGTAATCCCATCTTTTTAAAACTACACTCTTCACTTGTAAGAACAACTTCACCTACATCTGTCTTCATACTTAATTCTTTTGGTAATGTAACTGCATGAACATTAAGAACACTAAATAGTACGAGTAATACTATTATTAATTTAGACATTATTTAAAGATATTATTTAAAAGTAATACTATAATTGTACCAAAAGCACCAAGTAAGATCTGTTCTAATCGTTTTAAACGAGCATTGATTTGTTCATAGCGTAAAGCACAGATTTCTTCGTGTGTGCTTAGGCGATGATCTACATCATTGATGTCAGGTTTCGTCATGTTACTCATCCGCTGGTAAAGGTGTGTTACCTTCGCTTATCCATTTTAGGTAGGCTTGGTAATCTGTGTTATCAGGATTAAAAGGAATTGATAATACTCTACCTTCTTCAATTTTGTTTACTACATTTGTTTGTTGTGTAATTGGATTTTTAATTAATTTATACATTGTTATAGCTCCGCATTAAAAGCAACATAAGCACCTGAAGCATTTGTATTAGACCAACCAGCTTGACCAGCTGTTCCACTTGCTTGAGCAGTATTATAAATGTTTACAACTTGTGGTTGAGAATCTACAATAGACCATGAATTAACAGTATTATTTCCATTATTTCTAAACATAATATAATAATTTGTTCCACTTGCTGCATCTAGTGATGGTGCTGTTCTCATTGTTACAGGAAGTGTAATATTTCCACCAAGATAAGTATTATTGTAATAAGACATATTTGCAAGAGCTATAATAGTTGCTGTAGTTTGCTTTACCATCATCCAATAATACCTTTGACACAACGCTAACTCTTGACCATACATTCTTCTTTCAAACGGTGTTGCTGTTGAGCCTACTTCTAGTTGGACACCTGTGATGTAGAAGGTAGCTCCGTTAGTTGCAATTAAATTTGTAGAACCAGTTGCAGAAAGATAATTCCCAGCAGTCCATGAACCAGCAGTTGTTAGATATGTTGGACCCATACCTAAACTCCATTGCACAATTAACCCAATTCCATTAGTTTTTAACCATGTTCCAGATGTATCACCAGCAATTGTTATACTTTTTTGTTCCCAAGTATTTGCAGAAGAAACTGTATAAGTAAATGCGTATGTTCTATCTACTGCATCATTTTGCAATGAACCACCAAATGTTCCTGTTACAGAACTTCTTACCCAAAAAGACAATGTTATTGTTTGAGCAGATGCAGTTCCCCAACCTAAATCTGCAACATTATATCCTTCAATATACTGTCTAATATAATATCTATCAGTTGTCACTATTGAACTATCTGCTGTAGTAACAGTAAATAATAAAGAGTTGTTAAATCCATTAGGAGCTGTTGATGATTGTTGAATAGATGCTACACCACCACCTACTTGTCTAGAATAAAACCTGTCTAAAGTATAGGTGTCTGAAGGAGATGCTACACTAGCACCAGCATTACGCTGGTCTATCCTACAGTCCCCATTAATTATACGATTTTTCAATCCAAATGGACTTGCAGCAGCAGTCTGAGAACTACCATCATTAAAGGTTATACCATTACTACCATTAAGCGTTACACTCATACTACTTCCTTCCAATTAGTTGTTGCTTCATCCCAAATATATCTTTTACCATCTGTAGGATATGTTACAGGAGCTTCCCATAACCATGTTGATTCATTTAGAGTCCATGATGGGAAAGGTTTAGGTGCATAGAATACATCGTTAGTAGCATCATATGTATAACCAATACCAGCATAGTTACCTCTTAATGGAGTACCTCCAAGTTTATGTTGATTACCATAGGTATTATATGATGTTTGAATCCAAGTACCTGGACTTGTATCTACAAATGTGTTGAAGAAGTCAGCTTCTGCTACAATGACTTGCTCTACAATTCCGTTATTAACTTTTGCGTAATGTGCCATATATATCCTTATGCTGTATAACTTCCTGAAGCGTTAAATTGTAATATAGTATTTGAACCTGATGTTGTAACTGTTGGTGAGCCTGTTGTTGTACCTGAATAGTTTGCTGTAGGAACAGAAATAATAACTACACCTGAACCTCCATTACCTCCAGTGCCATTCATACCTCCACCTCCACCACCACCTAAATTAGCTGTTCCGTTTGTTCCAACAGTATTATTACCTCCAGCACCACCACCGCCAGAACCTCCAGCACCAGCAGTGTTAAGATATGCTGAACCGCCACCGCCACCAGCCCTAGTAACTGATGACCCTGTAATAGATGATGCAGTACCAGTGCCTCCAGCTCCTCCAGGGGCTGCGTCTGAACCACTACCAGTAACTGAACCATTACCACCAACAGCTCCAGCACCGCCACCACCTGAAGCAGATGCAAAACCATTTCCTGGTGTATTTCCTCCAGCAAAACCTTGACCTGATGTACCAGCACCACCACCAGCATTATTACCATCACGACCACAACCACCACCTGAACCGCCTGCTGCACCACTAGTATTTAAAGGCCCTCCACCTCCGCCTCCTATCGCAGTTAAACTAAATGCTGTAGAGTTTGAACCGTTATTTCCTCTTGTACCATTTGCATTAGTACCTGAACCTCCAGCACCTACAGTAAATGAATAGATAGTTCCAGTATTTAATGTGGTAGTTCCAGATAATAATCCACCAGCACCACCGCCACCACCACCTCCAGTTCCACCTGCTCCGCCACCTGCTCCAGCAACAAGTAAATAAGAAACGGAATATGTTATACCCGATGTACCAGCATTTGACCAAGTATTGTATGTAGCGTTATAAACTTCTATCTGACCAGTGGTCGTATTGTATCCTGTATACCCTGTCGATATACCAGTAGTAGGTCTACCTGCAGTAGTCCATGATGGTAATCCAACTCCTTTGGTTCCGTCTAGTGTAATTGGCATACATTAATCCTTTAATTGTTCGTCAGTTGGTTTAGCTAATGTTGGATGTTCCCATTTAGCTATGTAATCGCCACGACCATCAGAGTCGTTTTGTAGAGTGATGACTGTCATAAAATCTTTATCTTCTAGTTCTGGATATAGTTGTTTAATTTTTTCGTATAGTGTCATTATGCACTCCTAATTAAAGCAGCTTGAAAAAATGTGCCAGAAGGTCCAGTTTGAATATTTCCAGTATTACTAAACATATACATTTCTATATAGTCTGTAGAGCCATTGAGATATATAACACCTGAAATAGTCGCCCCAACTCCATTTGAGCCATTAAAAATACCTAGTTTATTTGATGTTCCATTTTTATAAATGCTTACATAATTATATGAAGATGATGTATCGTTAGACCAAGCTGCTGAGCATTGATAATAACCAGCTACTGTAGGGGTAAAACGATAATTTGTTGCATTATCATAATTAGAATTGGTGTCCCATTCTTCAGTTTGGCATTGAACTTTAGTCCAAGTGTTTGCAGAAAAGGATTGGTTTGTTGATGATCTATACGCACTAAATGTTGGACCAGTAGGTGCTAATAATTTACCAGCTGCCATAGTCAAGCCAGTAGAACTAAGTGTAGCTATCGTAGTACCATCAGATTGTAACTCAAGAGATCCAGAATCAGCAGCGGTTGTGATTAAACCACCTGATCCTGTAGAAGTAGCATTGATAATATTATTTGGCATATTGTTTTCCTATAAGATAACCCAAGATTGTCCTGAAGGGACTGTGACTGTGACACCTGCATCAATCGTAATGGGTCCTACACTGAAACCATTCTTAGCAGTTGATAGTGTATAATTAGATGAGATAGTTGTTGAGTTTTCGTAGATGACTCCACCAGCAGAGGCACCTCCACCAATAGAACCCCATGCAGTTGTGTAACCTTCAAAACCACCTGAAGTGGTGTTGTAACGAATCATACCTGCAGTTGGTGTACCTGGACGGGCTCCATCATTACCTTTTGGAAGTGTTAGAGAACCAGTTCCTGGCATAGTGATTTCATTACCACTAAATACAAACGTAGCTATCTGAGTACCAGTAACCTTCTTACTCGTACCTGCTTCGTTTATTTCAAATTCATTGGCACCTGCAACGGAAGCCGCTGCGGTTAATCCTGATATTTTTACATTTGCCATCTAATAGACCCTTTTCCAATTGCCACTTTGTTTAATATAAATCTGATCTGGTAATTTCCATGTACCACTATGTTTAACATAAGGTGTGGATATTTTCCAAACACCACCAACATTGTAATACATGTTTTGATAAAACGTAGTTAATGTAGGTATTGCATTAAGATAACTTGTTACATTATTAACTATAACATTTTCAGTAATACGAGTATCACCTGCTTCTGTAATTCTAGTATCTGACGCTTCAGTGATACGAGTTACATCTGTAATTGTTCCTGATTCTACTTGTCCGTATTGAATTAAAGGCATTTAGTAAACCCTCGTCCAAGTACCACTTACTTTTTTATAAATGTATTCTGGTATCTTCCAAGTGCCAGCATGTTTAACATAGGGAGTAGATGTTTTCCATGCTCCACTGACTTTAACATACATTGTCGAAGTAAATGGTATCAATGTTCCTTCAGGACTGATTGATCCACTTGCATTTAAACTTGTAGATCCACCTAATGTGACATCAGCATCTGCTGCTATTGTACCAGCTCCACTTAGAGCTGATTCACCAAACTTAATTCTATAACCTATTGGACTAATACTACCTGTTGCAGTAAGACTTGTTGCACCACCAAGTGTCAAATCTGGTACTGCTGACATTGATCCTGTGGCTTGTAGATCAGAATTTCTATAAGCTACTAATCTAGAATCTTCAGTGATACTTGCCACACCATTAAAGTTGTGAACATGTCCAATAAACTTACCAATACTGAAGAAAGCTTCAGAACCAGTTGCTGCCATATCAACTGTCGTTCTATAGATGTTATGTCCATCAAAGGAAGCACTACCTGTAGCACTTAAATCTGCAAATATGAACTTAACTATCCTACCAGTTGAATCGAGTGTACCTGTTCCAGTAAAACTAGAACTACCACTGGCTTTTAAATTACCTGTATTATCTAATGTACCTGTGCCTGTTAAATTACTTGCACCATACTTAGTTAAGGTAGCAGAGGATGTAAAGAATCCTTCACTACCGTTGTCAAAGAATCCTACTTGTTTTAAACTTTGTAGGGCACTAAGACTACCACTTGCAGTGAGATCACTAAACGCATCTGAGAACTTTTCAGTGATCCGAAAGACATCTGCTTCCGTGATTCTATAGTCCCCATTTTCGAGAACACGAAAGCCATCAGCCATGATTAAGCTATTGTTAGATCAATATTGCCGATTGAAAATTCTAGTGTATCGCCATCAGCTACAGATTTAGATGCTGTCATTGAACCGTGCCAAAGTAAATTACCACCAGATGAGTTATCAAAAATACCAATGTGAGATACTGTACCCCAAGAACCACCTGAAGCAGTGAATGTTACTGCATTAGTGTTTGAAGTTGTACCACCTGGGCTTGATGCTGCACCGAATGTAACTGATTGACGTGAATAACCTGAACCTGATACTTCTGTACCACCGCCTGTATCATCTGGAGCTGCAGTGTAAAGTGCAACGTACCATGCTGTTGGTCGTGTTGCAGAGCCTGTAGTCATTGACCAATCGAGCAATAACTTCTCTGCGTAATCTGATAATGCTGCCATGTATTTCTCCCTTTATTAAACGCTTACTTTAAACCAAATATCTCCATCGGTACCACCTGTTGGAGAGCTTGTACTGATTGTGACTCGACTTGTGAGTGCTTCATAATCATCATAAATGTCTTGCATTGATGTAAGAATATTAACGCCACCTACTTCGACATCACCTACGTTGATTATTTTATTACCGTTCATGTCAAGATCGGCTTCCATTTGGTTAGGTTCACCGCCTGGAGGATCTCGATATAGAACTTTGTTATTTAATTCTGCTTCAAGTGCATTGAAGGCATTATTTAATTGTGTGGTACTTGCATAACCTGATGCAATATCACTGATTGTAATTTTTGCCATTAATATCCTCTCTTCTTACGAAGTGCTTCTTTTGTTAAATTTGTTTTAGCTGATACTACTCGAAGGTTACTACGACTGTTAGAACCTCCATTGACAAGTGGTTTCTTGTGATCTACTTGACGACTGTCACCTACTTTGAGTCCTGACATCTTACGAGCTTGGTTTCGTTTAGCACGATCTTTCACTCGACTAGGTTTAGAAGATTTCTCCCAAGCCAGTTCTTTTTTGTAATCACGCTTACCGTTAGTAGTGAATGGCATGATTATGGGTAGAGGTAATCAGCACCGTTAGCATCATAGTATTGTCTCATGAGATCAGGTAGAGCAAATCCTGAGACACCTAGATCTGTTTCGAGTGCTTTCTTTAAACCATCATTGTATTGTGTAGGATAACCTTTGGTACGGCAGTAAGCGATGAACTGATCGTTCTTTGGAAAATTCATCATAGTTATTCTTTACCTCCGTTGACAACCTTTAAACCAATACGTTCCATATCAGACTCAAGTTCTTTATTGACCCCTGCTTGAATCTTACGTTCACGTTCCACTTCTTCTTTGGAAGGACGACCCCTTTTAGGAAGGTAGCCTTTCTCAGCAAGGTACTTTGCAGCATTGACTCCCTTGGCATCATTATCCATGGAAGCGATGATCATGGCTTTAAGAGTCTTAGCCTTAATCTTAATATCAAGTTCTTCTCTCCAAGTCTTGATTTCATCTTTGATTGCAGGAATGGTATCATTGGCTAACTTAGTCCAGTGATCCCAAGAATTGAAAACATCTAGAGCAAACTCGTATTCGAAGTTTGGTATGTGATCGTATGCCATGTAAATCTGTTTAAGAGACGGATAAGTCCCCTCAGGTTTTACGAGGTCATAACTCTTTAACGAAAATATCGGAGGGTATCTATTGTCATTCTCGTGACGTAGCTCCCAGAAAAGACTCTGGGTTCTGTAACGACCCATGTCATCTTTCAGTTGAGAGTGTATCTTTGTGAAGTCCAATAGAAGTCCTTAGAGAGAAGAAACAGGTTAAATTTTTACGCTTATATAATAATTATAACACAGAAAAGAAGGTTTGTCAAGTCTTTTCTTAAAGAAGCAGTTAAGTTACATCTGAAAGAAGTTTACCTTCTTGAAGACAATATTTCAGCTTTATATCATATTTAATTAATATAATATATAATATAATAATAATATAAATAATATTAATATAATATATAATAATTAATATATATTTAATATATAAATAAATTATATCATATTTTTAATGATTTGTCAATAGGTTTTAAATAAATATTTATCCCCACGTCGTAACGGGGTAAATACTCCCCGTTCTAACACCTAAGCGAGGTGTCAAACAAGACTTTCATAAGACACCGAGCCCAGCTTTTAGTTTCCCTGTATTTTATTAAATCTTTGTTTTACAGGCAAAAAGCCGATATGCCGAATTTCTGTGAGAAAATTTTTAGTTGTAATTCAATCTGGTGCCATTAGTATGACACCCCTTCGGGGTACCTAATTGGTCGGTCATGCGGAATTGTAAATAATAATGATTCTCATTCGCAATACTTAATTAATTGCTTAACATCTGATTAAAAAATAGGCAACTGTTAAGGTGCATTGTTTAAACAGTATCCAATTCACATATAACCAATTGTTATAAAAGAGAATTCATTATAATCAATAGTTATATACATTATGAATCACATTGAGGGCTTTATAAGCCTGTCAAATATATAGCCTGATAAGTAAAATAAATCAAAATAATAAGTTTGATTTAAACAAATCATTAGCTTTTTTAAAATAAATTTGCTATAGTTTTTCACATGGCGAGGGGGTGAGCCAAACAGATCTAAATAAGAATCATTCTCATTTAAACATAAGGGGCAAATAAAATGACAAGTATTAATATTCATGATGTTGTAAGCGTGACAATGGGAAGAACTGAAGAGCTAGAAATTAATAAAAAAATATCTTATGTAAGACATATCGAGATCACTGACGCTGACGGCAAAAAGTTTGAGATCGCTGTTTTTTCTGATAACGCTTTGAAAGTATCACTTTAATTTTAACAGGGGTGTTTAAACACACCCCATTTTTTAAGGGGCAAAAAATGAATAGAGAGACATGGTTGGAAAAATTTACAGATCAATTTTTACTTGATCACTTTAAAAATGCAGGTTATGAAATTACATCAGAGCTTAGAGAAAAATTAAAATTCTCGTGTTCTCTCACAAGTGGCAGGGGCTCAAAAAATGCGAGGGCGATTGGCTTGCACTTTGATCCAAAGGCATCGAAAGGGGCATTTCATGAAATTATGATCTCGCCAATAATTGAGGATTCAGCTAGGGTTGCGGATATTCTGATACATGAGATCGTCCATGCGGTTGTCGGAAATCAAGCAGGGCACGGCAAAGCGTTTAAACGCTGTGCGTTAGCTGTCGGCTTAACAGGTAAAATGACAGCTACAATTGCAAGTGAAGATTTAAAATCAAAGCTTGATTCATGGATAGAAAGTTTTGGCAAGTATCCGCATCGAGAATTGATGCTATCAGGTAAAAAACAGTCAACACGATTAATTAAAGCCGAGTGCTATTGCGGCTATAATGTTCGAATGAGTCGCAAGTGGTTGCATGAGATTGGAGCACCTATTTGCCCAGCGTGTGAGATTCAAATGCACGTCGCAGGCGATTCAGAAGACGAGGGCGAGGGCGAATAGCCCTCATTCTCTTAATTAAAAAAGGGGTGTATACTATGAATTTACAGAGCGAGTTAAAGAAAGCATGGATTTTAAGAAGTATTGAAAAGGCAGAAAAGGCAGGAGCTTGCGTTGATCCTGAATTAATAACCGCAGTATTTAATATTAATTTAATTGACGCTAGAAAAATTTTTAAACATTATCAAAGGGGCTTGAAACATGTCAAAAATAATTGAGTTAGAAAAAAAGATAGAAGAGTTAAAAGAAGTTTTAACATGGTGTAATGATATGGCATACTGTCATTATTTAGATGAGCTTAATACTTTAGAGCGTGAGCTCATGGAGCTAGAGCTTTTAGAATTATTTAAAAACTATAACGGAGGTGTTTAAACATGGGAACGAGATCATTAACATATATTTATGATTCACATAATGAGGAAATTTTAACTTGCATATATCGCCAGTATGACGGCTATATAACAGGGCACGGAATAGGGTTAGCTAGCTATCTATCAGGCTTTAAAATTGTCAATGGCTTAGGAGCTAGAGACGAAGACGTAAAAGTCGCAAATGGCATGGGTTGTTTGAGTGCTCAATTGATAGGGTATCTTAAGAAGGGCGAAGCAGGAAATATTTATATCTATCCGCCAGTATTAGATCAGGATTGCGGGCAAGAGTATGAATATCACATTCACAAAGAAAGCATTGAAGCTTATGAGAGCGGTTATGGTAAAAACAAGAGGTTATTATTTACAGGGTCATGGCTTGGATTCTTAGAGTATTGCAGAGAAGTAAAAAGACTAGAGCTCAAGGAGGTTGCGTAACATGAAGCATAAGATTATTACAACATCAGATGCAATTCTTTACGGTATGCTTTTAATTGTGTTTGGTTTTAGTGTGGCGTTTATTGTAATTTATGTAGGTTTAACGAGAGGTGGTGGCTGTGTTTAAACGCAGTCATCATCTAAAAATTTTAGTTGGTCGGTCATCAAAGATCAGCTCATGAACATAACAAAGA
>Ga0315900_10001253_pt1 | contig 40735 bp, 40 predicted proteins | sample LakEriMetagenome_FD_203521 | JGI IMG/M metagenome (GOLD analysis project Ga0315900, IMG submission 203521) | Freshwater fungal communities from buoy surface, Lake Erie, Ohio, United States - Buoy 12 MA114 | ecosystem: Environmental > Aquatic > Freshwater > Lake > Lake biofilm | place: USA: Lake...
TGAGTGGTTTAAGATCAACTAACTTTGTCTTGATAATTTCTTCAGAGTGAGTTTTAAACATAACCTTTTATTTAATATGAATATAAGAAAAGGAGTCTTGTAATCAAAACTCCTTCCCATTTTTCATAATAGCATGCATAAACTCTTCTCTAACCAAATTATCTTTTTCCATAAACACTCCACTAAACTTGTTGGTAGTCATTGTAGAGGTAGGATGTTTAATTCCTCGGTTTGAGCAACACATATGTTTAGAAGCAATACTTACAGCTACTGATTCGCAATCTAACTTTTTAGCTAAGTAATCATGAATTTGTTGAGTAAGAGATTCTTGCATTTGTGGTCTACGTGAAAACCAATCTACAACACGATTCAATTTACTTAAACCCACTACTTTATCTTTAGGAATATATGCTACTGAGGCATATCCTGTAAATGGTAAGTTGTGGTGAGCGCATAAACTAACTACAGGAATACCTGTTTGAACCACTAACCCATCATAATGTTCTTCATTTGGAAATACTGTGATGTTAGGTTCAGGTGTTACTGATCCGATAACAAGATCTTTTAGCCATGCTTTAGCTACACGACGAGGTGTGTCAAGTGTTTGAGGGTCTTTTGTATAATCAAATCCCATAGCCATCAAAAACTTTCCATAGTGTTTTGATGCTTCACTAATCATTTTTTCAATCTCCTTATCTGTTTTAGGAGAATTTTCATTTGCTTTGTTTAATAAATCCATAAATTTAAATTTGATTCAATTGATTTAACATGTAATTAAGACCGTCTACTTCGTTTTTAAAGATTTCTTTATTCATTTCTAAGCGATATTTTTCAACATAAAAATACACTATGTCATATAATTCTTTAATAAAGAAATAGTCGTTTATAGGTGTTTCAATAAATAGTTTGTGGTTAGTAATTTTGATTCTATCCTCAAACAACACTATTGTATATTCTTTATCTTCAGTCTGTAGATAAACAGTTTTAGATAAAGGTGAAATGAGAATAGTACTATTTGGATTAGAAGCTATCTTAACTAAAACATTTTTAATTAGTTTTTCATCAATGTTAAGTTTTCGTTTTTTCATAGTTCGATTTTCAAAACGCACTTTACGTCTAGCAATCGCCCATTTAACCCAAATTTTTAATTTTCTCATAACCCTTATTTAAAATGTTTATAAATTCTTGATAATTTAAAATAAATATATCTAAAAAATCTTGATGAAACAAACTATCAGGACAAAGTCCTATAAAATGAAGTATTTCGTGCATTTTTAAACATTTAATGTTTTATTCCAAGCTGCAATATGCAAACGAGTCAATCCTGTAAAACGATATTTTTTAGCCATTTCTAAACAAAACTGAGTACGTTCTTCAAAATCAGATACATCATCTAGACCAGGCATACAAACTACATTTTTAAGCGGAATGTTAAATGGTTCTACAAAATCACGGAACAATTCTTTAACATCATCCTCTGTACTAATAACAAACTTGAATTGGTAGTTTGAATGTTCCATAATACGCTTAATAGCTGTGGGAACAATACGTTGCTTTTCAGTCATACCTGAATTAGATAGTTTTGGTGAGCAGTTGATTTGATCTAGTATTTTAAATAAATCATCTTCAATTACTACTGTACCATTAGTTTCTATTTCATTGTAGTTGTGTCTAATAATTAATTCATTATCAGGTAACTTCCAAGCGTATTCTTTACCAGGTAGGGTTGTCGAAGGATCTACTTGTAATAACCAGTACTTATGAAAGTTAACAATTGCTTCTTGATGTCCTTTGATTGTAGGTTCACCACCAGTCCAAATAATGTGAATAGTGCCACTCATTATATCATCATACACATCTTGTTCCTTCCATCTATCGATTAGATATTGAAAATCTTGTTCAACACCTCTCCATAACCACTGACTTGTACTATCACAAGTCCAAGTTGCTTTTCCTTCAGCATGTAAGTCACCTACAAAAATTTCTCCATCTTCAAGTGATTTTTCTTTCATTAACTTATTAGTAAATAATCTTGACATACCACAAGTTAAGTTACAAGTACCTAATCTCACAAAGTAAGATGGAACACCTGAACTTTTACCTTCACCCTGTACTGAGTAGAAGTCTGAGCTGATTAATAACTTATCTTTTTTCATATTAGAATGGTAATTCGTTTTCGTTCATAGCAACTGGAGGGGTAAAATATTCATCCAAGAATGCTTTAGGGTAAAGTGTTATTTTACCTGTGTATTTAGGATTAGATACTTCTCTAATTCCAGTTTTTACACCTTTAGTTTTAGCAACTTTAAATACTTCTTTACCTAAGTTTCCACCTGCTGCGTGGCCCAGGTAATCATACAATGACATCATGTTTTCCATAACTTTTTATTTTAATATATGTTAGTAGATTTTGTAATCCAAACTTATTCTCCATAACTTGCTGAGTTTTTCTCATGCTCGTATACTTCTACTTTTACTGCTTTAACTCTACCTTCAGTTTCTAATTTAAGAAAATCATTAATGGTGTCATACAAATATTTAGCAAAACATTCACATCCCACATTATCTAATATTCTTAATTGAATAATACCATCAATATCCATTTGTTTAAATTGCTCTAAATATGGATCATCTTGTGCTATAATTGTAGTATGATCTAAAAGGTAAGCGAAATAGTCTTTAGGTGCCATACCATGAATAGTATTTTTAGCACGTTTCATTCCTCCAAAATCAAACACCCAATTACGATGGTCTAATTCACCTTCAAACCATACTCTAAAACTTACAGCATAGCCATGTATATATTTGCAGTGGGTACCTTCAGCTTTCCATTGACGAAAACAAGTAGAATATCCATCAAATAATTTAGTTGAAATATATCTAGCCATTGATAAAAGTGTTTACTTGGTTCATATCCTTATATCCTACTGAACGACGAACTTCTTGTCCGTTTTCAAGCAAAATCATTGTAGGAATATTTTTTACATTGTATTGAGGAACGTATTGTGCGTCATAGTCCACATCAACTTCTGCGATTTGGATTCCAGATTGTTTTTTAAGTTGGTTAATTGTTGGTTTCATGTTTTGGCAACTTGGGCACCAACCTGCAGTGAAATAAAGTATTTGTTTCATTTTTCTTTTTTATTTGTTAATTTTTCTTTTTCTTTTTTAAGGTTAGCAGCTTTTTCATAATCTTCTTTCTTAACCGCTTCTTTAATCTCATTTTCAATTTCATTGAGGCGCTGTTGAGTTTCATCAATAATAGGTGAGGATTCTGAAGATGTGATTCGTGTTTTACCATCAGCAGATATAAATGTTTTTGTTATGGTTTTATATCCATCATGTTCTTCTACTGACTCTGTTACTGTTCCTTGTTTTTTAAAGGCTTCCCAATCGTAATCTTCACGATTGAAATTCCAAGATGAGTTCCAATTCCAGATCATAGTTTTAGTTTTTATGGGTTAACAATACTTGTTCAACATGTTTTTTAGCTACTTCCCAGCTTACAGGACCTGTTTCATCAGCATATTCTACTGGGTCTGGTTTTCCTAATTTAATAAATGCTTCAATACGTTCTACTGAACTTGCCGATTTATAATCTGAATACCAATTACCTGATGCTCCAGACATTTTATTAACTGGAATCCAAATTGGTTTGTAAGATGTATTAGTACAAAAATATACTTCATTAAAGTCTAAACCTAATTTTTCACAGCATTTATCTCCATCTTCTAAGATACCAAATTTATCAGTGTCAAGATATGGTGTATAAACTTTTACTTTTTCATGTCCCCAATTACCGGCTCTAAATGCTAATTCATCTACATCTCTAAATTCTTGTCTACAATCAGGATAGATTGCATGATCACCAGCATGGATACCCATAGCAATAGAACATTCAGCATCATTTTTATCTGCAATTGATAAAGCAACTGCTTGAATAATAGAACTGAATATTTTGTTACGATTCGGTACTACTGTTTCTTTCATGTTTTCAGCGGCATAATGTCCTTCAGGAACATCAGAACCACCTTCAACTAATGATGAATTTAACAGTTGACTTAAACCGTTTAACTCGATAATTTGATGAGTTACAGGTTCGTATTTCCAATTATTCCAATCTTCATTAAGATTATTATTAATGTACTTTACTAATTCAGTAGCGCGTTCTAGTTCTACTCTATGCTTTTGTCCATAGTCAAATGATAAAGCAGTTACCTCATAACCTTCACTTAATAAATGAAGTAACAAAGTACTACTATCCATTCCACCTGATAAACTTAATACAGCGTATTTTTTCATCCTAAATAACTTTTAAATATTTTAATATTATTAAATATAAGTTGAATTTGCGTACCATCCAAATTTTTGTCAAAAAATTCTTCAATCTTTTCTTTAGGTTTTTCAATTGAAGTAATATTTTCAAGATAAGAATGTCCTTTACATCCCCATACAACTGGATTACTCGTATCTAATGTTTTGATGAATTCATAACCTTTACCATAGTACTTGAATTCATCAGGTATAGCACAACCTAGTAAATGATGATGTACATGTTTTTGAATAATGTTGTTTTTCTTTAACTGATTTATGAAATAAATTCTTCCCATCATTTTAGATACTGATAAATTTTCATGTGGGAAAAAGTCCTGATATGCTGTTGAACTATGATTAAATGCAATTGCCTCAACTCCCAAATCAATATATTGACTGTAAAGTAAAGAACCAATTCCATAGTCTGTACATTGAATTACAGCCATTAGTTTAGTGTTTTCAGGAAGTAATTCTTTCATTCCCATCCAACGTTTAGCATTTCGTAAACTTAAGATAGCATCATTCCAAACATCTGGTATAACAAAGATATCAGGTTGAAGCTCATGTACAAATTCAATTAATTGCTGTTCTGTAAATGAGTCTCCTTCAAATAATCCATTATCTGCAATAATGAATCTACCTTCTTTTTTAGCATTTTTATAATACTCTTTGTACGGTTCAGATTTGAACCAATAAGTAGGCAAACAAAACTCGTAATCATTCAAGTCTTTACTTTTATCTAAAAGACTTAAAGGTAATTCATGCGAAACTTTTATCATAACATTTATGTTTATTATAAATATAATTTAAAAAATCTTGTAGTCCAAGTTTTATCCTTCACAACTAATACATTCACTCAAGCGCTGTAAATTATCTCCTCTCAATACACTTTCTGTTCTTAAGTAATAGAGAGTTTTAACACCTTGTTTCCAAGCTTCTTTATGCACTTGAGAGATCCATTTTGGAGTATCATTTGGATCAAAACATAAGTTTAAAGAAATTGCTTGGTCAACAAACTGCTGTCTGATTCCGTTTTGTTTAACAATTTCTAACTGATTGATTTCTTTGAATGTTAAAAATACTTCTTTTTCTTCATCAGTTAAAATATAGTCAGGCAAACCATAAACTGAGCCTTGGTCTTTTAAGATTTGGTCCCAAACGCTATCAATGTTGTATCCTTTTTTCTCGAGTAATTCCTCAAGAATTCGATTGCGTTTAATAAAAACGCCTTTTGCGGTTTTTAAGTTATAAACATTCGCAGGAATAGGTTCAATTGAAGGTGAAACACCACCTGAAATGTGAGCGTTAGAAACTGTAGGTGCAATTGCTAAATGATGAGTATGTCTCATTCCTGTACCTTTACACCATTCTGGTTCACCATAAAGTTCTGCTTGATCACGAGATGCTTTAAGGGCTTCTCTTTCAATGAATTCAAAAATAATTCGTGTTAAAGAACTAGCTTGAATACCTACAAATGGTAATCCTTTTGATTGTAAATAAGTATGCCATCCTAAAACACCAATTCCAATTGCTCTACCTTTAGAGGCTGAGCGAACTGTATTTTCCATAAACTTGATATTTTTGGCTCTGTCAATAAATTCTTGAAGAACACCTTCCAAAAACCAACAAGTAAGTTCAGGTAAAGACATTCCGTTTTCAAACTTATAGTCCTTCCACTCATCCCAACGAGCCAAGTTAAGTGAACTTAAACAACAAATAAATGAATGTAATTCATCTGTATAAAGAGTAATCTCAGAACAGATGTTAGTCATTGACACCTTTAAATTGTTTAACTTATATGCTTGTGGATTTGTTTTGTTTACATTATCCTCATACATGATATAAGGTTCACCTGTTTCAAGACGTGTCTTAAGAATTTCACCCCACAACTTTAATGCTTTAGGATCTTTATCTTCTAATTTATTCATGAACTCATCATCTACAACTATACATTGATGTAGATTTAAACATTGACGATTCACGTCTCCTTTTGGTCTACGAATACCTAAAAATTCTTCAATATCTGGGTGATTAATAGATAAATTAACTGAAGCTGCTCCTCGTCTAACTGAGCCCTGATTAGTAGCTAAGATAGTTGAGTCATAAATTTTACACCAAGGTACTACACCTTCACTTACACCATTATCTTTAATAGATTTACCTCTTCCACGAATACGAGACACTCCAATTCCAACACCTCCACCTTGAGAAGATAAACGCATTAATTCAGAGTTAGCATCAGCGATACCTTCAATAGAATCACCTACATCAATTCCAAAGCATGAAATAGGCATTCCGCGTTCTGTTCCTAAGTTTGATAGAACAGGCGATGCTAAGCACAGCCAATTTTTTTCAATTGCTTCATAAAAGAATTGCTGTAAATCCTTACGTTTTAATCTACGTGATGCTGCTTTACTTACTCTTTTGTAAGCGTCAAATACATCTTCATCAGACAATAAATATCCTTTTGAGATCATACTTACTGCAATATCATCCATCCATTCAGGGTAATTTTTCCCTTTAATCCATTTGCTTGTGTCTACTGTGCTCATTTTTGTTTTTTTAAAATCTCATATCTGCTCCTGGTATTGTAATAATACCTGGGTCTTTTTCTCCTTTTGAATTAACTATTTTGTCTTGTATTAGAATAGTAAATGATACTCCATTAATCTTAGTTGAACCACCTTGTTTGAGTAGTTTTTTAAAGAAATTTAATTGTTGTTCACTCCATTCTTTACTTAAGTCTATGACTTCTTGTTTTTCAGCTTCTTTACCATTTATTGTGATAACAATGCCTTTTCTAATTGACTGTGGTTTTAACATAACTTGTTTTTTAGTTTATAAATCGTCCCAATCTGCTGTTGACTTAGCATAACTTGTCACTCGACCTGCAAAGAAGTCTTGATGTGTTTTACCTGAGGTTAAATGACCAAACCATTCCATTTGTTTGAGTAAGTTAGGATCAACATCATTATAAATTACTTGATATCCTAATTCAATCATTTTTTCATTTGCTCTGGCTTTAATAAATGCTTTTAACTGTTCTTTATTTAAACCTTCAATATCACCCATTTCAAATGCTTTTTCAATAAAGTCAAATTCTAACTGTACTGATAGATGACAAGCTTCGATAATTTTGTTTCTTAATTCAGGTGTATCTAAGTGTGGTTGTTCTTTAAGTAAAGTTCTAAACAACCAGCATCCTGCTTTTGAGTGTAATGATTCATCTCTAACACTCCATTCAACAATTTGACCAGTACCTTTCATTAAGTTTCTCAATTGGAAACTCATTAACACAGCAAATGAACTAAATAAATTTACACCTTCAGTAAATGCTGAAAATATAGCTAATGAAGTTGCTTTGTCTTCTAATGTTTCTCCAGGAGTTTCAATTAAACGATCAATTTTTGCTTTAGATACTTCATCTTCCATAAATGCTTTAAAGTCATCTAATCCAAGTTCCTCATTCAAACGAGCATATGCTTCAGCATGAATGCTTTCAAAATCAGCAAACACACGAGCCATTGCTTGAACTTCAGGTTTTGGAAACCAAACTGATACTTTTGTTGACCAGTAATCGTTAACATGTACTTCTGTTTGAGCAAATGACTTTAAGATGTTTCCAATTAAGTTCTTTTCAGATTCATTTAATTTAAGTTTCCAATCGTTTAAATCAGAAGCCAAAGGTACTTCATCTGCTAGCCAGTGTGCACGATGTTGATTTTTGTAAAAATCAAATGCGTCTTGATATTCAAAGGGCTTATAATAAATTCTAGGTTCAGTAATCATAAATTAACTATTTAATGCGAAAAATTGTTGAGCTAAATATTCTCTATCTAATGAGTCAAGACCAACTCCATCTGGTTTTGATTTTGCTGTTACAGTTTCTTCTTCATCTTCACTCATTTCATTTAAAATTTCTATATGGCCAGTGGCTGTATCGACCTTAGCATTGAAGGTCATTCCATCCATCCCATATCTATTTTTCATAATATGGAAACGTCCTGTTCCATTAACTTTGTCTTTTTTCTGTCTTGACAATGACATTGCAAAATCTGCAATCATCATTTTGTCATACGACCCTGCGGCTTTATCGCCTTCAATAATACTATCTTTAGCACCAGCTCTATTTACTTGAGATACACTCCAAATTGGTAACTTGAGCTCTCGGGCTAAACCTTTTGTACTCGTATAAATATCATCTATTTCATCTTTCCTCTCACGATTAGTTCTTCTTGATGATAAAAGATCAACATAATCTATAATAATAAGATCTGGTTTAAAATCTAAATCAATACATTTCTTAATGTGAGCTTCTACTGTTGAAATTGAAGCTTTACCCATTGGATATTCTTTAATAATCAAGTTACCAGGTAAATCAGAGGTAGCGTCAGCTACTTTAGATTTATTTTGCATAATTTTATTTACTGGTATTTGAGTAAAGTAAGCATCATATCGTCTACCAACATAACTTTCACCTAATTCTAAAGTATAATGTATAACATTATATCCTTGTGAAACAGCGTAAGCACCCAAAGCAATCAAACTCCATGATTTGCCACCACCAGGACCTCCAAATATCAAACCAAAATCTCCTTGACCTAAGCCACCTTGTAATAAACCATTAAACATAGGCCAAGGTGAAGGAATCGGACTTCTTTCTTCTTCACGATATCTTGATTCAACATCTTTATTATACTCATGACCAATATTTTTATCTTGACCTGATCTTAAAGCGCTATCAACTAATAAGCGAATTGAGTCATAGTCACCTGCTTTTAATAAGTCAACTGAACTGAGTAGTGCTTTCTTTAATTGTTGGTTTTTACAAAAATTAGTAAATTCTTGTTTTACATAAGTCAAATCTGATTCATCAGAAGACTTATATGCTTCTTTTAATTGTTCTTTAATAGACAGTTGAAGTACTTCATTTTCAACTCTTTTCATTTCTACCTTAAGTACATCCATTGTTGGTGGACAATGATATTTTTGATAGTACTTTAACACTTCATTTACAACCCACTTATGAGCTGTGTTACTAAAGTACTCATCTGTCAAAACATCATTTACATTCTGTAGGAATGGTTTGTCTGTTAATAGAGCTGAGATAACTTTTGTCTGGAATCCAATTCCGTAATTCTCTAAACTGTTTAATGTCATAACTTATTTGTTCTTAGCTTTATTATACCTGTCAAGTGTTGTCCAATTTTCTCTAAGCCAAAACTCAATATTTTTTAATACGTTTCCTAATCCATCTTCATTGTATAACTTTATGAATGATGGAATATCTAATTTATAAGCTGGCTTATTTATATATTCTAATATAAGCGCTTTTTCCTCATCTACAAGCATAGGATTGCCTAAATCCATAACTTTATAATTTCTCTTAATATCTTCAAAATTCAAGATGATTCGAGAATAAATGTCATGTTCTTTATACTTAGCTTCACTAATGTCAAATAGAGTATCTAAAGTCACTTCTCCATCACCAAACAATTCAGGAAACATTTTAGGTAATTTTTTAGGTCCTAAACCTTTCACACCTGAAATTTTGTCTGAGTTATCACCCATTAATGTTTTGTAAATTAAAAAATTATGAGGATGAACTCCATATTTTTCTTTTACTTTTTTAGGAGTATAAAATTCTTTCTCAATAGCTCCATAAACAGTAATGTTTTCATCTACTAGTTGAAGTAAGTCTTTGTCAGTAGAAACAATATATGCTTTAGTCTTTTTATTTTTAGTAAGTTCTTTACTTAAAAAAGCCATAACATCATCTGCTTCCACTTTATCTAAAGCTAAAACTTTAACTGGTAGGCATTGTAGATAATGTACTAAACGGCCTATTTGATCTGCTTTGGCTTCATTTTCCTCATCTACATCATTAAATAACTCTTTAGTCATTTTAGTAGAATTTCTACCTGATTTATATTCGGGGAGTAAGTTCTTCCTATTTACAGTAGAACCTACTCCGTCAAATATAATATGGATAGATGTTGGTTGAAGTTGCTTGATTAGTGCGCCTAAAGAGCGTAAAAAACCACTTAAACCTCCGATATGTACCCCTTGAGGATTTATATAATTCAGTACAGCAAAATTTCTAAAAAACAGATTTAAACCATCTATAATTAATACTCGGCTCTCATCTTTTTGGACAGTCTGCTTTCCATCTTCTTGAATACTATCAAGAAGTTTAAGTAATTCTTTATTGTTCATCTTCTAGTAATGGAATATCTTTAACGTTTTCTTCCCAATCTGTATTATCTTCAACTAAATCAAATTCAGCTGATCCTAAAATCTGAGCCCATTCATTTGAATGTTCTTTCTTATAGTTATCAACTGCTGATTTTTCATCTGGAATAAATCCATGAACTGTCATTGTGATAGTACCTTTTGTAGTAATACCTGTGACGTGATTTTTATCACATGATACTTTAGAACGTTTAGCAAATTCTACTTCTTTACCGTTTTTAGTAGCTTTGATTTTACTTGTACCACTATTGGTAATGTTTCCAAATGTTAATACAATTGTAGAATCTAAAAACATTGTCTCACCATTTTTCATTTTCATCTTAGGTTGAGACATGATAGTTTCTGCTGGCGCAACCCAAATCTTATTAATTGCAACCATTGTATTAGTATAAGGTGAACTTTCTTTACGTGATAAAGGAAAACGCTGATTGATAAAGTTACCAAATTGTTGAGACATAGCTCCTGCATTCCACATTGGGTTGTTCTTATTTGCTTCTACACTCATTTTACAAGGTATAGAACCAATTGAATCCCATAGAAAACATAAGTCATATGGTAAATTTCCTTTGCGTTGTTCATCCAAAAGATCAGCAATAAATTCTGCTACATCTTCGATTGTATTTAATGAACCTCTATCCGCGTAAAGGAAAAATCCTTTATAGTTAGTAACTTCACCAGTATCTTCATCAACTACTTCTTGTAACTGGAAACCCATTTGTTTAGCATGAGTCCAACTCCATTTCATTTCAGTGATGATAAACACTGGTAATACTCCCATTTTCTGGGCACTGACAGCCAACTCTAGTAATGCTGTAGTTTTACCTGTATCTGAGTGTCCTCTTAAAAGTGTGATATGACCTATTGGCGCTCCAGGAATGCTTAATACATCCTGGAGAGCTTTAGAGAATGGAATCCATTTTTGTTCTTTAAACTTAACATTTTGGTTTAAGGATTTTTTCTCTTTAAATTTATCTAGGTCAAAGTTTCCTTTCAATTGAGCACTAACAGCTTCAGTTAGTGATGTGCTTGATTTTCTAGCCATTTTTTCTCAATTTTAGTCTTCTTCGAATAATTCGTCAAATTTATCTGCTTTTGACTTTTTAGCAGCTGGTGTTTTAAGTGTGTAATTTGATTTGGTAGGCTTTTCTTCATCTTCTTCCCACGGCAAATCATTTGCTTTTGACACTGGTGTTTCTTCTTCTTCTGTTTCTTCTTCTACTTCTTCAGTAGCGTCTTCTGGATTCAACCAATTTTGAAGAGTTTCTTTTAATTTGTCAAATTCCATTTTGCGTTGAAGTTCAAGAATGTTTGGTTGTTCTTCTAACCACAATTTAACTTCATTCTTGTCAGTGCTAAGTGGAGATGTTTTTGGTTTAACACGAATTGAAGATTTAAGTCCTTGACGACCACCAATATCTCCCATTACTGCTTCAACTGTAAAGTCTCTACCTTCAGCAATGTCTGTGTAGTCACCATAATCTTCATCATCAGCAATACCTAAAAGTTGTTGATAAATTTCTTTACCAAATTCCCAAAGGCGAACACCTTTGTCTTCTTCACCCCGTACAATTACAGGAGCAAATACTCGCATTTTAGGTTCTAATTTTTTAGCTAATTTCCAGTTTTCTTTATCACTGGTTTTACGAAGTTGAGATACAAATTCTACGATAGGATCTTTTTCACCCCAGTTTGTTAAAGCGTAGATTGGAAATTTTGAGAATCCATAATGTACAAACACTTCTTGGAATGGAATGTCTTTGTTGAGTTTAGACGGTACAATCCTAATTTGATACTTGCCTTCTTGTTTTGGCTTCCAAAGGTACTTTGAGTAATCGACCTTTTCTTTTTTCTGCCCTTGCGATTGAAGGGAATTCAGTTTGTTTTTAATTGATTTTAAATCCATATTATTTGGTGTTTAAGTTACTAATTAAATATATCGCATTTTTTTCTTTAGGCCAAATTAGCTATTAAAGCTCTTAAAACGCCTTTTTTACGCGATGTGACTATAGTATTATATCTTATGGTCGATGATAAATATTACAACTCTACAATCTTGAATATTTTAGTATTCAATTGTTTTACTTCCCCATGCTGAGTAAGCAGGATACAGTTGTTATAATGTTGCCAATTTATCTTGTAAGTTGGATCTACTACTCCACCATTTAATTTTTTAATTAAATCATTAAGTGCATTAATGGTATAGAGTGTGTTTGATTCTTTTTTGCGATGAACCAAAATTGTATTTTGAGGAATATTATTTACATTACCTTGTTCTACATTATATGTAACAACATATTCATTTGTACTTTTAACAAACAGTACAAACATTTTTTTATACATTATATTATAAGTAGAAGATAAAGTGTTAACTAATTCTTCAATTGCCTCCTGCTGTGTAAAAGTAGCAAATAACCGGTTATTCATAAATTCATTAAAATTCCTATCAGTTACAAAATCGTACTGATTATAAATATCAACCGGAGTTTCAAACGCGATCTGTCTCATAATTATCATAAAGGTACCATAGTACCATAGTTTTTACCTTTTGTCAATTTGATTTTAAGGTTATGTTTTTTAAAAATATTTTTAATGTCTTCTAATATTTCGTCATCTTCATCATAATCAAGTAAAATTGAATCATAAGTATACAGAACAATCTTTGTTGATTTATTTTTTAATAACTTAATTATATCCCACACAATACAAACATTAGTTGACGTCTCCAAGTTTTGAAGTGTATAGTTGAAAAGTTTTTGTGGATTTAAGTCTTTTAATTCATTTGTTAATTTATGTCCTGATATAGGACATTCAATGTATCCTTTGTCTGTAAATTCCTTCCAAATCTTATTAGTATGCTCTTGAATAAGTTGAAAGTAATCTATATGAGTATATTCTTTATAGATACCTCCATATAGCTGTCTAAACATTAAAGTTTTAGCCTCATTTAATTCAATTCCAGCTTCACGAGCAAAATACTGATATGGACTTTCGTCTCCAAAATCGTATTTTATTAATTGAGCAGCCAATGTTGGATGGTAAGCATTTATATCTATTTCAATAAAGTAATTATTGTTTGGGATAAATGCTTTTCTACACCCATTATCCTTTGCTAATGCTGCAAAATTGATACTGTTAAAACTATTGGAAGGCCTTCCGGTTGTAGTATAAGGATTATATTGGGTATAAATTCTGCTATTTTGTATAGAAAATTTGTCATTACTTGGTTCAAAAAATTTATAAAATACATCTTCATTAATTTTAATTCCGTTTCTTTCAATAGCAAAGAATACGCTTGTTAATTTATTGTAGAATTTTGAGTTATCACGCTCAATACAGTATTGTTTTACTTTTTCAAAAATAAACTCACATTTTTCATAATGTTTAACAAGTGGAATAAATGTATTAATGTTTAATTTATCACTATGTCTAGTATAGAAAAAGTCATGAGCTGGTGTAGAAGGTTCAGTATATTCTGGCGTATAAAACGATATATCAATTGTATTTTTAACTGGAAAGAAGTAAATGAATGTTTTACGGTCTCGTAAATAAATTTCTTTAAACGAATTTAGTAGTTGATTTATTGGGGTTTTATTTAAAGAAAGTGCTTCTGTATGGTCAAGAGACAATATATATCCTTTATCATTGTTTAAAGGTTTTATATAAAGTAAGGATAAATGGTTTAACGAGGGATGAACTTTATCATTATGAAGAATGAGTTCTATAAACACTCTATCATAACCTTTTTCAAATAGTTCATTTAGTTGTTCGTTTGTTTCAACGATATAAAACATAACCTTTTTAAAATGTGTAATTAAATGTACTAAAAATACTTTGGAAGGCCAAATTTACCCTCTATAGTATTTAGTAAAATCTTCTTTTAGATAAGATGAGAGCATAGGAAGTTTTAATTTAACAGAAGTTAACTCTGTAATATTTCTGTTTGTTTTATAAACATCTTCTTTTTTGCCAGTCAATTGCCATGGTAAATTAAATGGTAAGTATAGCTGGAAAGCGATTTGAGGGTCTTGACCTATTAATCTATCATATGTTTCTTTACTTATTTCTAAGTAAACTATTTCATTTGTTTTTTTACAGAAATATCTTCTATATTCTCCAATTTGGTAATCTTGTTCTGTAGGAATATTAGGAGAGTAAACAGGTAGATAAGTAATCGGGGTAGAATTTAAAGGTACATTTTTTAATGAAGTATAAGATATAATAGATCCTTCATTATATAAATTAGGGTCATCTCCAATATATGGACTTCCACCAGAAAAAGCTAAAATAGAAGGTTTTTTAAGATTTTCTTCAGCTGATGTAAATTCATCAAAATTGCTTTGTTGTTTAATTAGTTCTGAATTAGGGGTATCTTGTGGGGTCTTGCCTGTGAAAATTTTGCCAGATGAATTTATCCAATAATAGCCTGAGTAAGGACTAAGGCCATTTTTATATACTAATTCATCACCATTTGTGTATAAATTAGTTTTTATTTGAGATTTAGGATAATAAGCCATAATTCAAAAAATTAAAAACTTGTTGCTCCAGGTATAACAGTTGAAGCAGCAGGTACAGCTCCAGATGTTATTTGAGAAGGAGCTTTTAATAAATATATATTCCAACATTCACTAGGTTTACTTCTATACACAAAATTAGAATTACCAAAATTAGTCTTTTTATCTGAGGCCCATTTTCCATATCCTGGAGTACCTTCAGTATATATCTGGATATGACCATATTGTACCCAAGAATCTGCTTGGTTACCATCATTAGCCCAATATATTACAATATCACCTATATTAAATTTAGCTAATTTAAAGAAGTTTTCTATAGAATTTATAGTACCAGTTTTGGTAAAATTCTCTCCAATTTTGTAAGAAGTATAACCTAAAGATTGAAGATAAGTACGTGTTGATGCTGCTTTAGCATGTCCTTTTCGTGCCACTACAATTCCATTTTCGATAGGTTTGTTATTAAGTGAATTAATATAGTTAGTAGCTATATTATAAGTATATATAGAACAATCAGTCGTACCTTCACCCGCTGTGAAAACAGCGTCTAAAGCCTTTTTCATAGCAGTTTTCTGACTTAAACTTGGAGGAGTTACACTAGCTGGAGGAATTGGGAAAGATATTGGAGCTCCACATTGGCCAATTGGTGAGAAAGCATTATTGGCTATAAATCCAGCTGCAGAGGTAGTTCCTGTTGAAGTGATTTGTTTACTATTTTCTAAAAGGGTGTCTTCAAAATTACCAACAGAAATACAGAATGACTCTAATTTAGTTGTCCATTTATTATCTACTATTTCATGATTTATACCTTTAATTAAAAACTCAACATTGTTTGGATAATTAGAAGGTAAATAAGATGAATCAACAATAAATTTACTATAAATTTTCATTCCTGACAATCCATCCATAGTAATAGATAAATTAAAAGGAATAAATCCTGTATATTGCTGGAGGTTTTGAGTTTGGGTATTGTTTGGGTTTAGATTCTCTTTTAATGTTTTAATGTTTTGAATCTTGTTTTTTATTTGTTCTTCAACTTGAACTATGTTATTTAAAGTACCCTTATGAGCATCAACTTCATCCACATTTAATGTAGGTTCATTAGCAGTTACTAATTCAGGAGGTACATCACTTAATTCTTCTAAAAAGTCAAAGTAGTCTTTTAGTATATTTTTAAATCTGTCATAAAGTGCTTTTAATTCTTCTTGTTCTTGTACTATTTGATCTTCTACCTTTTGTTGTTGTTCTTGTTGTCTTTTTTTAATTTCATAAAGATCTAGAACTTCTTTTTTATATCGATCATATAATCCAACATTTAATTTAGATAAAGCAGTTTGATTTTCTCCAACTACACTACCATTAGCAGCTGCTCCTACTGTCACCATAGTGGCTAACTCAGGAGTTATCTCAGTTGCAAATGAAAAATCTTTAATAAAAGAAGCATGTCCTAATCCATTATATATTGGAGCTGACTCTTGAGTAGAGTCAGTTTTATATCCATACAAATCAAAAGATACTAATTCTGTATTGATATTTAATGAAGAGGAATATAAAGGAAGCGTTTGGATTCTTTTTAGTACTTCATCTCTATTAGGCAATGGGTTGGCATCTATAATTTTTATAGTACCTGTTGTTTCATCTATTATAGGTTCTAAAGAATTAAGACCTCCTAAACCTTCATTTATACCTTCACATATACCTTTTAATAAATCAAATAATGATACTTTATTTTTATCATCTTTTAAACTATCTATTTTATCTAAAACATAACGCATATTAACATAAATGTTCATTATGTTTCCATACTCTACTCCTTTAGATATATCATTGTAAGTATCATTTATAAATGGAGAGCAATCTGTTTGAAATGGTGTAAGTTTATATTCTTCAAATACATATCCAATAATTATAGGAATTGTTCTTCCGATAATACAAATTCTAGGATCTACACTTACTTGCCATCTATATGTTGACATCAAATTTGTATTTTGATCATAATCAACATTTAACATAGGATCACCATCTTTAGCTTGATTCTTAACAAATCTAGGCATTAAATAATTTTGAATAAAGGCTAAAAATGTACCTAATCTAACATAGTAAGTTGAATCATCACCTGGTTTATCATCCCAAGGATAATTTATAGCATCAATAACTTTCAAAGGTTTACCTTCAGTATCAACTACTTCAAACATTTCTGGGGAAACATCTATAGGTAAGGGTAAAACTAATCCTGTAAGATTGGTACCAAATAATGTATCAAGTGCATATAAACTTGGGTTGCTTGTTTTTTTATATAAATTTAATGCTTCAATTTGAATATTTGTTTCTTGAGGTGTTTGTTTCACATCTGAAAATGAAAAAGTATAAACTCCATTTCGGCCTGCTACACCTCTGTAAAATGTTTTTCCTTCTTCTCTTACTACACTATTCTCTAGTTGGTATTTTAAATAATAAAAAAACTGACCTATAGAACTTTTTTTAGAATAAAAATCAATTATATCATCGTCATCTTTATTTGGGTCTGTTCCTTGGGCATCAGGTTCTATTTCTACACTAAGAGGATCTTCAATAATGGAATTTATTTTTAAAGACTCAATAATATCTCCGCTACTAATCAAATCTAAAGTTATATCATAACTTCCGTCTTTTTGAAATGACCAACTAAAGTTTTTAACTTTAGCGAACATAGCATCATAGTTACCTAATGAATCTAATCTTTTTTTTTCTATTAAATTAAGAAAATCTCTATATGATTTATCTCCTTTTAAAAAATCATCAGCTAAACTATTATTAATATCCGATCCAGTTTTAAGTTCATATTTTTCATCAAAATACATTGAATGTCCCCATTCTAAAAGAACAGAAAAACCTAAACGTAAATATAAAACATCAATAATTTCAAATTGAGTTCTGTTCCAAGCTTTCATTTTAACACTAGCTTGCCTTAATGAACCTCGGTTTTCATGATTAACAGAGACAGATTGAATACCCATCATTGGACGAATACCAAGTTCTGTTCCTCCAATACCATAAGCTTTATTGTTTCCTGATAAATTACCTGTTAGATCAATTCCTGCTCTTGAACTTAAACCTTGTTCATTAGCTGTTCCATTAAATAAAATAAATTGTTTAGCTAAATTATCTCCTGATAAACCTAATTGTCTTATAGTAGGATTATTAATAACATTAAGATTTTCTATAAATGTAGAAGAAACTAATTTACACCAAGATGAATTAGCGTTTAGATATAAAATTTCTTGTGGTGTTCTTGATATAGCATTAGAATAACCAGAGCCGTATGCTCTTTGTCTATTATAAATTTGGTTAATAATTTCTTTAGGAAAACCTTCACCTACAATATTCATATTATAAATTATTTAAAACTTTAAAACTATTTAATACTTCAGAGTAATTAGCTGGAATTCGGATTTGTTTACCTTCAGGAATAACTAAAGAATCTTGTGGTAAGTCTGAAGGTAAAGAAGTACCTGCTACTGCTGTATTAGCAATTGAGATTATCCACCAAAGTGATTGATCATCATAATATTGATCAGCTAATATATCAAATCTGTCTCCTTGAGAAGCATACACATATACATCATTATCAGACAAAGGAACCTCAGGATACTTTGTAGTTTGATAACAAATTTTTTTATCGATTGTTATTTTAGGTGTATTTTGATAGCGATTCATTACGCATTTTTGCTATAATTATTATTTTCTCCATTACTTAATGCTATATAACGTTCAGGACCATATGTGTTACCATCTATTAATACATTATCTGGGTTTAGAGTTCCAAAGTTATTTTGTTGTAATCTTGGTACAAAATTATGAATTGGTATAAAGTTAAATCCTGTTACTTTAATTAAGTGAGGTAATTCTTTAACAGAGGAGTCATTGCCTCCTTCATTAGCATCATTTATTCCTATTTCCCAAGTAGCATTATCATCATTCATTTCATAACTAAAACCTGTTATGATACCAGGTTGTTCATAAAAGTATCCTCCAATTGTTAAAGTAACAATATTACCTCTTAGATATCCATTACCGCTATAATCAGGAGCGCATACTGAAGCTAGATAATTTAATTTTTTATACATCGGAATGAGTTCAGCTTTTGATTGAGCTGCTACAGTCCAAGATAATGAAACTTTTCTATCAAAGCCAGTGTAATTATAAAATTTTTCACCTCTTCCTATATATTGAGTAGAAGCCCAATCTGCTGTATATCCATCACTTATTTGATTTAAAAATGCTCTAAAATGGATATAAGCTTTTTTACCTGGGTTGTTATTGTCTATAACGCCTATTCTAAATTTAATTAAATCATTTGTTATAGCATTATCATTTATTTTTGCTTGGGAAGGACCATTACTTTTATATATAGGTAAAACATTTATTTTATCATAAGAGTTAGGAGATGCATTTCCTCCGGATTTACCTTCTGATGGGTTTGGAGGAGTATATCCATTTGTATATGAAGTTAGATCTTTAAGATTTGTGTCTCCAGGATCTCCTAAATTAACTCGTTTTTCTATATTTTTAGTAAAATAATTAGGAGCATTAGTGATATTTCCTACAATTTTATTATCTATTTTTTGGTTATCAGTAGCTTTACTTCTTAAAAGAGCTCTAAAATCTCCAATTCCTGTGGTTGTTTTAAGATTTCCTATGTAATAAGATATACCATCTGTTCCATTAGTTTCTTTAGGTATAGTATCTAGTTGGTTTTGAGAATAAGTATAGGTTCTGTTATTATAACTAACCGCGGTTAAAGTTGTAGATTGGGTTTGATCAGGATTATCTAAACTTCCTATTAATCTCCTACTCGAATCTATTTTACCCTCAGGGGTAAATCCATTTTCAGATGGAGGAAGAGGTCCAGTGAAGACTTTTTCACTAGTTCCTAATAATTTATTACCATCTAAATTTATTAATTTTTTACTAGTTAAATAAGTTCCATTAACTATTTCTTTACCCTTAGTATTATTAATCCCAGTTCTAGCACTATTAGGACTATCATCATTTCCAGTAGCAAACTTAATATTAGTTTGACCTACACCTAAGAATGAACCAGGACCTCCCTGATAAGTTAAAATATTTTGTTGATTTGGGGAATCACCAATAATTAAATCTTGATATTTTCCTATTAATCTATTCCTTATATCTCCAACAATGTTTCCTAAAGGTATATTTAATGGTGAAAAATTTTGGCTGCCAACTCCTTGAATATTAATATTAGTAAGTAAAGGGGTATCAACAAAATTAGTTTCTCTTACAGCATCAAAATAACGCTGAGGTGTATATACTTCTCCTATTCCTAAAAATGGATTTAAACCTTGTTTATTAACATGTAATCCAAAAGCAACTCCTCCCGCCTCAACTAAAGTACTTATAGGAGTATATATTCCTTCATTTAAAATACCTGTACTAGATTGAGTACGAACTGCTGTTCTAGAAAGTAAATTTTGTTTAGCTATAAAAAGTAACCCATCTGGGTTTCTAGGATCAGCAAAATATTTACCTAATCTTAAAACATCAGTAGCTGAGTCTTCAATTGTATTTAGTCCTCCTCTAAGGATAAAATCTTCAGTTCCAGATCTAGGTAATTGATCAGGAATAGGAGTTTGAATATATGGTTGCCCACTATTCCCATTTCCAAACCTATCATTCCCAAATCTAAGAGATTTAAGATTAGTTTGAAGATTTATAAGACCCATATTTTACTGGGGTAAATTGTTGATGTACTGAGTAGGAGTTTGTCCGTTTAAGTCTAACTGTGAAGGTTGAGGCAAAATGTTATTTACACCATCATTATAAGCTTGAAAAGCAGCATTCACTGTAACAAAATCTGAACCATCCAATGAATAGCCAGGTTGGTTGCCATCAGCATGAAGTTTAGATTGTTGGGTTGCTCCAGGATTTACTGTTGGTGTTTGACCATTACCGTATGAGTAAGCTGATCCTCCTTGAATTGTTAATTTGTCTAAAAGTCCCATGGTTTATATTTTTGTTATAAATATGTTAGTTATTGAATTTTATAAGTATTCATAGCAACTGAAGTTCCAAATTTAGTACCATTCATACTATTTTCTACTACAGTTGGTTTAGAGTTTGATTTAGCTTGTTCTTGACGTAATGCTTTCATTTCGTTAAGAAGTGGAGAAAGATCTTGTTGTGGGGCAGGTGTAGGACTTGGGTTACCTTTACCTCCTAAATTTGTTCCTGCAATAATGCTTTTTCCATTAAATACTGCTGTATCTTTATCACTTAACTGGACACTACCAAATCCGCCAGATACTACAGGACCTTTATCCATATCTATCACACCATCTTTTATAGATGTAGCATCACTAGTAGCACTTTTCATTGCTGCTATACCCGCTATAATACCCGCTATTATTCCTACTACACCTAAACCTAAAGTAGCAGCAGATGCAGCTGTAATTTCACCAGCGGCTGTAGCTTGTACTAAACTTAATCTTAAAGCTAAAGGAGCTAAAGATTTACCTAAAGCCGTAACAAATTGAGCTGTACCTCTTACTAACTGAATAGCGATTATAGCTCCTATAGCTGAGAAGATTATTTTTATTGTTGTGGCATGACTCATAATTTGGGCTAGCATTTCTAAAGGACCCGCTAAAGCTTCACCCATTTTTTCAATAGATTTATTTATACTATCTTGAACAGATAAACGCTTCATATCTTCTAGAGCTACTCCTGAGGCTGCAGCCGCTTGTTCTTCAGTTAATCCTTTTTGAATTTGTTGATCAAATATCATTTTAGATATTTCATCTTTACTCATACCAAGAGCAGAAGCTATTGCTTCTTGTTGTATTCTATTTCCTGAAGAGAATCCTTTGATAACAGCTTCATTATTACCTATTTCTTTGGTCAAACCCGCTATATCATTGTTTAGAGCTAATAAACGAGCTTTTTCTAAATTTAATTGTTGGCCAGTAATAAGTTCAGCTGAAAGTTCACTTGCTATTGAAGATTCAAAATTCAATAATGATTCTGCTACTTTATCAACAGTTTCTAAGGTTAACCCTAATTTTCTAGCTTCAGCAGCAGCTGCAGCTATTTTTTCAGGGTTACCACCGAAAGTCATGGCTATGGAATTTGAAACTTTAGCTACATCTTGTAGAACAGCTTTTTGACTAATAGCAGCTTTATTATTTTTATTAAAATTATTAACTATTTTAATTATATTTTCATTGGTAGTTTTTAATTCTTTACCATTTATTTTAGATAAAACAGATAAACGAGTTGCTTCATCAGCACTCATACCCATTAATTCTACTAATTCAGTAGCTTCTTGAAGAGTTTCTGATGTGAATATTAAATCTGCAGCTAGGCCTAATTCTTTGGTCATAGCTGTAGCTTGTTTGATATAATCAGATGATGATATTAAACTAGTATTAAGAGTATCAACTTGTGAGATTGTTCTTCCTGTTTCTCTTTGAAAATCAGTTTGAGCCTTATTTAAGGATAAAAATCCTTTAACCATTAAAGCTAGATAAACTAAAGGATCCATTAAAGTTTTACCAATCATTCTTCCAGCTGTTCCAATTTGGATACCTAAAGTTTTCCATAAACCAGGGAACTTATCTGTTTTCTGGTATATTTCATCAATTCTGTTATTAACTTGTTCCATATACTCAGGATCTCCAAATATTTCTCTTAATCCTGGAATATCACTAAGGGCTCGAGTTAATTTGCCTGTTAGTCCTAAACTTTTTTCTCTTTCTTTAAGATATTTAAGTTCTTTTTCTCTTTCTGTGTTTTGATTTTGAATTTCTTTTCTTTGTTCTCTAGAATATAACAACTGCTTTTCAGCTGAGGATAATCCTTTAGTCATTTTGTCAAGAACTTGTTCATGGGAAGAGATTTGTTTCTTTAAAGATTCAATTCTATTTATATCAATAGATTCTCCTTTTTCCGCTTTGGCTAATTCTTCCTCAATTAATCTAGTTTTAGCTTTAATTTGACCTATTTCACTAGCAGTCCTATTTACCGCTTCTATTCTTCCTTTTTCAATACTGTTAGTTAAACTTTTCTCTAATAACTTAGATTTATTTAATAAATCAGCATTTTTATTAATTTGTTTCTGGATGTCGGATGCTTTATCTAAACCTGTTTTTTGGTTTAGAATTTCTTTATTAATTTGTTTATTTAAGCTTAATAAATTACTATCAGCAGTAGATAATCTAGATCTAATACCTAATACTTCTTTTAAAGATTCAACATAAGAAGTAGATAAACTGTAGCCTTCCTCTTGAAGTTCTAATTGTTTTTTATATAAACGATTTTGTTCTTCAAGAAGTTTAATTCTTTCTTTATCTTTATTATTATCGTCAGCCATTTAAAGTAGTATTTATCCATTATAAATATTTAAATTTATAATCTTTTACTTATATTTTACTTTAGGATTTACTTTTGGACCAGGAGTAACAGGCTTAGGAACACTAGACCAATTTTCTCGATTGACAGTACCATCAGGATTTACTAATGTTTGTTTATTAGATCCTCCTTTAGAAGCATTTTCATGAGCCTCTGCTTCTTTCTCATAAAATTCATTTATTTTATTAAAAGTGAATTGGCGCAACCATCTAGGCATAGCATAGACAGTTGGCCAATCAAAACCACCTTTACCATGAAAACAAATCTCGTGGATTTGGGTAAATAGGTTAGCGCGGGCGATCGCCGCGGTCTCAGAAGTCAGGCCAAAAAAACTTAACCCCAATTGGGATATCGACTCTATCTGTATTTCCGTCGGGAAAAAAAGTTAGATCTACATCTGGTTGAGTTTCTTTAATATGTTTTCTTAATTCTCTGGAGTCTCGAGCTAACAAATGTTTGTCAACAAATTCTCGAATTGTTTTTGTTTCTCGATCTCCTCCAACAGATGTGATCATGTATTTTAAACGAGTGGAGAGTTCTGGAGAAGCGTTTTTATTAATTTTTTTCAAACCATCTATTTCAGTTTGAATCTTTTGTTCATCACCATGAGTTAGGATTTTATAAGTGATGTTTGTACCTGTTGATGGTAAAGTATAATTAAATTCGTTTACTCCTTTATTAGAATGATCAAATGGTTTGTTATCAATTTGAGATAAATCTACTGTATATTCTTGACCACTGTATTCAAATGTATAGTCTTTACCATATCCTAAAATACGAGCGGCTACCATTACTGCGTTTTTGTCTCCAATAATTAAATCATTGTAATTAATTTTAGAAACAATAAGAGTCTGAAGTAATTTATCTAATACTGTTCCTTTTTGAATATAAGACTGATTAGTAAGGATATCTTCTTCCTTAGCAGTCATATATTTCATTTCAATTTTACCGCTTGAAAGAGGATTGTCTTGTGGGTATAAAAGTCCTTTTGAGGGAAGTTCAATAACTTCAGTTGGGAAATCAAATGTTTGTTCCATAATCTTTATTTAGTGTAACTTATTGTCTCGTATAAATATAAAAGAAAAAAGGAATTCATCAAGTTTAGATGAATTCCCTTTAAATTTATTTTTGTTAAATTAGAAGTTAAGGATACAATAATCCATTCCTAAGTTAACAGTTAATTCTTGAGCTGCATTTTCATCATCCCAGCTATAGTCACCAAACTTAGCAGATTTGATAAATGCACCTTTAATGATCCATTCAGAAACGATATCACCTACAGGTCCTAAGATATCAATGGTTACATCTTTCTTATAGAAGTCTGAGTAACCATCACGGCCTGTAACAGATTCGTGGTGTAAACGTACCCATTCCATTACAGCTTGAGCACCAGATGGGGTGATAGGATCAAACAATGTCATTTCAATATCATCCCATTGAGCTTTACCTTTGATTTTACGGTAAACGTTAATGTGATTTAATTTAATTTCATCCATTGTCACACCTACAGCACCGATCTTTTTAATGGTATATGAAGGGATTCCATCAACATACATTATAAAGCGATTTTTTACTTTCGGCTCAAATGCTGTGAAAAATATTTCGTTCGGACTTAAAATTGCCATGTTATTTTATATTTTTGTTTGTTATAAATATCTAAATTCTAAAAAATCTTCCCTCCTTTTGGGAGGGAAGAAATTTATTTTATTATCCAGGGAATGTAGCTCCTGTAGGTGTAATATTGAAGTCGAGGTAGATAAATTCTGCAGTCTTAGTAGGCTGTAAATAGATCTGACCAATTAACTCATTACGATCAATCACATCAGGTGTGTTATTAGTATCATCCATGATTACTCTAAATGCATACAAACCTTGACGCTGTTGAACACTTGTTAAGTATGGGTTAACTTGTGCTAAGAAGTTATTTCTTGTAGCGATTGTATTTTGTTCAAATACTAAGTTATTTGCTACTTGAGAAATATATGACTTAAGAGCAATTAACAAGCGACGAACATTTACACGATCAAGAGCAGATGCTTTTACTTGTAATGTTTTCTGACCATATACTACAACACCTTGACCTGGGAAGGTAGCGATTGGGTTAACTCTTCCAGTGTATAAAGTATCACGTTGTGTTTGAGAAAGTTTTTGTTCTGCTCTTACTACTTGTGATAATCCACCACGGTTGATACCTGCAGGTGCGAACCAAGGCTCAGATACTGAGTCGTTATAAGCATAAACACCTCCAATTACTGTTGAGGCAGGAACCCAAACTAATTCACCAGAAGCTGGATCTACCACTTGTACCCAAGGCCAATATTCAGCGGCATATGAAGTGTTGCGAGTAGCAGCTGCTGCTACAGTAGATGAAACATTTGAACCATATCCTACAGGATCAAGTACATAAATGTTATCTCCACGGTTCTGAGTGTTTGTTATGATTGTAGATACTGTTCCAACATGAGAAGCAAATCCATCAACTAATCCAGGAGTTAATAATACATTAAATTTATAATCATCTGTATTAGCTAAAAGACTAACCATGTTAGTATAGTTACCAGCTGTTAATCCTTGAGTGTCTGTGTCACTAATTAAATTATAAAATTTAGCTCCACCTTTAACAGATCCAATAGCACTACCAAATGAGCCACTTTGATTTACAGGAATTGAACCAGTGTATTGAGGTTTGAAATTACCATTATTATCAAAGAAATTGTAGGTTGTATAGTTAACAGCACTTACATAAACGTAATTTGATCTGTTAGCAAATGAGCCTGTAACTTCAATTTGGTTATTAACTGAATTGTAGTTTTGAACCTGATCACCAATTACACGAGAGATATAATTTGGAGAGTTAGGATCAAGAGTTAATCCAGTCCAAGTTTCTAACACAATTGGTTGAAGTGTATTATCATCACCTCTACGAATTAATAAATCAAAAGTACCAGACTGGCTGTTAGCGTTTACAATCTGCCATCTTACATTATCAGTTGATCCGCTAGCTAAAGCACCACTAGTTTCTGGAGAAGTACTATTCATGATAGTTCCTTCAGAGATTGTAGACAATACAAATGGTGATAAACCAGTTGTAGGACCACCTGATCCTGTAGTAATTAATGAACTTGTTGCTGATGTGTAAGATCCTGTTACTACTCGAGCAACCAATAATGATTGACCTCCATTTACAAAGTAATTGTAAGCAGCAATTGAGGTAAAGTAAGTATAAGTATCGCTATCATTAGCGCCTCCACTTACAAAAGTTGTTCCGAATTTGTTAACATACTCATTGTAAGTAGTAACAACTGTAGGAATTTCTACTGGTCCTTTTACTGTTGGACCAATAATTGCTGCACCTACCGTAACGGGTCTTTGAGATACAAAAGATGAATCATTCTCTCTTGCTAAAACACCTGGTGATATTAAAGTTTCTGCCATGTTTATTGATTAGTTTAATTTTGTTATAAATATGGTAAAACTTATCAAAAGTCCTATTGTCCGATGAATTCTCCTTTTTCAAGGTTAATTGTACCATCGCCATATTTTTGTTGAAGAGTATTACCAGTTGTAGTTTCTTCTTGACGTAATTTTTTAAGTTCTTCTTTTAAATAATCTTTTTGTAATTCTAATTCTTGAATTCTTAATTCAATTATTCCAAATTGTTCTGTTAATTGGATTCTTTTTTCTTGAATGGATTTAAGTAACTGAATTTCTTCTTGGGTTAAAACTTTTGTTGTCATTTTTAAGAATTGTTATTAGGTATATTGTTTATATTATCTACTATTTGTTCTGTAACTGTAATTCTAGTTACATCAGGTATTTTCTTTAACGCAGTAGTATCTTTCTGAATAGTATCTGGGATGATGTATCCATTTAATTTAATATTAAAAGTACTACTTACAACTCGTTCAGCATTATCTGAGATTTCAGTTTGAATGGCGAACGAATCAATCATTGCTCTAAACTTATAACGTGAAGGATCACCCCAATAAGAATCAGAAGCATATTCAATTGCCTCAATGATTTTATTAAGTTGTTCCATATAGTAAGTATTAACGGCACAACTATAAGTTAAAGTAAGATAATCAGGTACTACAACGGCATAATTAACTTTTTCAGGTTTTACATTGTTTAGCACTGCAAAGTTGTCATAAGCATTTTTAGCTGAGTAAGATTTTCTATGGATTGCTATATTGTTAGGGTAATTAGCATCTAGCTTATTTGCTATTGTTCTTACTTTTTCAATATTATCTCTTTTAAACATTATGATTGGCATCATAATTCTACCTTGAGCATCTCGATAATATCCATCTTTCTGAAATGATTTCCATTTTTCAGGTGAACCATAAATAACAGGTACTTCAATTCGAGTTCCGTTTTGAATTACAAAAGGACGAATGACATTTGTAAAGTAGTAATATACTGCCTCATCAATATCTTGAATACCAACTGAGAAAGGTTTATAAGTATCTTCACTAAAAGAAACTTGTTCACCTCTATTTAGTTGAGTATCTCTATTTGGATTTCCAGTAGGTTGAAAACCAGGTCCACTCTCATTTAGAGGGACTTGTTGATCAACACTGATTTCTCTCTGTGTTTTCGGTATTGGTTTTCTTCCTTTTTTAGCCATTATAATAATCTTGTTCTAATAATGTTCACTCTATCAGTTGGAATGTAATGGCAAGTACATGCTATTCCTACATTGTAACCAAAATTTTCTAGACCTGGGTTTAATGGGTTTTGATTGTATGGGTAGTCTGGATCTTTACCTACAAAATATTGAGTTGCGGCTGCGTTATCTACTTCCCAATAACTTTCATGATATAATATAACATCTCCTACTTCAGGAACCACATTAGCTTCTACTAAATCGTCTCTCAAAAATAAAAATTTAACAGGCCAATCAAAATTGACACCTATATCACTTGCAGGATTAGAGGTAGGACTTACTTCTATAAGAGCATTTAATAAGACAGGTCCATCAAAAAATTTCCCTCCAGCTGCTTCACCATACATATTAATTGTAGTTTCATTTAATCTGTACTTATAGAAAGCACATTGTTGGGTAATAATATTACCCATCAACTCTCTATTTAGTCGACGAATAAAAGAAACATCTCTACTGGATCCAAAAATTGCCATATTATCCTATAAAAATTTGCATTGGTGATTTTCCAAGTTCATTCATTGTAGAATCACTTTCGGCTTGCTTTCTTGCTAATAAGGCTTGACGAGAAGTTTCATCTAAGTATGTTCTTAATCTTTCAATTAAAGCTGTTTTTTCTGTTGTGGCGGCAGTTACTAAGTCAGATGAGTTAAGAGAAATTTCTCTTCCTGGGATTGGAATTGTGTTTTGGTATTTTCCTCGAACATATCCTAGCATTTCTTTACATAATGCTAATGTATATTCAAATATCCATTGACGTCCAATTGAATTAATTTGAGAGTAATTTGGATTTGTAAAATTAACATTTGAAGGATTAGTTACAGCTCCAGGAGTATTTCCTATAATGCTATTTAATCTTTCATCTATTTTTAAATATTGGAAGTATATGTTAACATTACTTCTATCAGGAATAGGGAATATTCTTAATTTATTATTTATAAGTTCAAATGAGTAAGCAGATTTTCTAACTGTATCGTTAAATTCAATTGCTTGAATTACTTGCATATCATAACTAACAGGCATTAAGACAAAGTTTACAGATGGAGAATAAGCTCCAAATCCAAAACTATCCATTAAGTTTTGAGTACCTAAACCTGTACCTGCATACGGATCATAGAATCGAGTCACAGCTGGAGGTCCATAATGGAACACTCTCTTAATTTCAATTCCTCCTGTAATGTTATTATCTATAGCCCACTGTTCTAGATCATAGTCTTGGATTGAGGCTGTAGTTGCAAATGAGCCACTATACCAGTTTACATTTCCTCCTGCTCCTGCTTCTACAGCATATTGTTGAGTCAAACGAATAACACCTTGCATTGAAGGAGTTACTACTGCATGATTCATGTTTGAGGCAGTTGGGGCTCCAATTACATTTAATAAGTTATCTCTAACTTGAAATGCATATAATTCGTTTCCATATGTTGTAACTGCTTCTTCAAAAGCAGCATAGAAGTTCAAATCTTGCAATTCAACTTCCATAATTGGGTATCCTAATCGTCTAGCACAAAATGTAGTTACTTTATCAGCATCAGTTTGAAACTGGTAGTCGTTATCGTAGAATCCAAAAGGAGTATCTCCTGGAAAGAATGAGCTAGAGCCAGGATAAATAGGAATGTTCATTAGCTATTAGTTTATTATAAATATTGCATAATACATAAAATTGTAATTTTAGATTAGGCAATTCTTATTGCTAATATATTTGTGCCTTTATCTGAGTTGTCAGTAGCATGGCTAGTTGTATTATAACCAGTTCCATCATACACAGTCCATGTACTAGTATGTGTAGTTAGACCTCGAGCTGCACTCAGTTTGTATGTTGTAGTTACAGCAGGAGTCACTATAGCTGACCAAGATGTACCAATTGGAGCATTTAAACCAGCTGTTCCAGCTGCAGGTCTTGACATTGCTGTGGCTGCTACCACATTATTAGATCCATCTCTAATTGCTAAAAAGCATTGTATAATTAAGTTAGTAGCTGCTCCAATAACAGTTCCTGTTATTAACCATGTCCCTGCTGCTAATGATACACTACATCCCGTTATATCAATATATGTAGCAGCATTTATAGATGTAGTTGCAGTAGCAAATACTTGTGTTGATGTTAAAGCAACTCCATTAGGTGATCCAGAAATACCATACCCATTAGTTGTTGTAGTAATACTTGAACCACTTATTGCTCCAGCAACATGTAATAATGAGCCTGGGGATGTTGTGCCAATACCTACATTACCTGATGAATCAACTGCCATTCTCATAGCTCCGGCTGTATCATCATATATAAAGAATTCATTAGCTACACCAAAAAATGTTTCATTTCCATTTCCAACACCTATAGTATATGATTTAGCACTGCCGCTAAATCTCATATTTGAGTAACTAGTATCAGTTGTACTTTGTATTGTAATTAATGGGCTTGAAGTAGATATTACTGTTAATGGTGAAGTAGTTAAAGTTGTACCTATACTAACATTTTGAGATGTTATTAATGATCCGGTCACTGCTAAAGTTGAACCATCAAATGCTAAATTAGCTTCTCCATTTAATTCTGGACTTGTTCCTGTTGCTGTTACGATTCTATTGTTAACATTTGTACCACCGTTGAATGTAGCTCCTCCTCCACCAGATAATAAATTTGTACCTGCACCTCCAGCACATGCTGTTATATCAATATATGCTCCTCTTGCTGCTCCACCTTGTTCAAAAAATCGAATTTTGTTTTGATAAGAGTCAATTGTAATACCACTACCTGTAAGAGTAGTGTTAGTGACTGGTTTATTTAGTAATATCTCTCCACCTTCATCTCCAGATTGATAGAGTAAACTCAATTTAGCACCATCAAATGTTAAAAGAGATTCACCATTTAATGTTCCATTACCATTAGCAGTTAATATGTAGTTATCTGTATCATTTGTGATAGTTACCTTAGAGGCTGTGGAAGCAAAAGAAGCACTTACTGCCTGTAGAGCATATGAAGCTGTTGTAGCAAATGAACTAGATAAAGCTTGATCAGCATATGAAGAAGTTCCTAACAATGAACCAGTAGCATTTAATGTGCCTCCATTAGTAATATTTAGAGTATTTGAACTAATAGTTATTCTATTTGAAGAGCCTAAAACTCCACCATTGTTGAATTGGACTTCACCATTACCTATACCAGCTAAAGGAATTGAGTCAGCTCTTGAGGCGCTCTCTGCTCTTGAAGCACTTTCAGCCCAACTCGCTGTTCCATAAAGTGAGCCGGTTATTAGACCTTGTGATCCAGACCAATCTAAAATAATATCTGTACCAGTTGAATTAACTAATTGTCTGTCTTGCCAGTTAATAGAAACTAAATCATTAGAATCATAAGCAGTTCTATTTATCCAGGCAAGTGATTGACTTCCACCTACATCATATAAGATTCCACTATTCCAATTTAAAGTTTTTAATTCACTTTCATCCTTTAGTTCTCTAATATTCCAGTCAACTGATTGAGCTCCTACTTGATCATATAATTTTTGAATAGAAGTATCTAATTTTAAGTAAGTTCCATCATTTATAGACAATGAACCTGTTACTTCTAAACTACCTGATATAATAGCACTGCCAGTGTAAGGAAAACTTGAAGCATTAGCTACATATGAAGCTGTCAAAGCATATGAACTACTTACAGCATTTAAAACATAACTAGCAGTTTGAGCATTCTCTACATAACTAGCTGTTTCAGAGTATGAAGCACTAGTTGGATTTGCATTTACCCAAAGACCAGCATTGTAAACTAAAGCTTCACCATTTAATGGTGATGTAATATTAACATCAGCTAAGTCATTTAAGTTTGTTGTAGCAACACCTCCTCCACCTGATGAACCAGCTGTATTTCTGAATAGACCAGAATTAATTATTTTATTATTAGTAGTATCACTTAAGTTAGTTGTGTTACCTTTAGCAATGACATAGCCAATAAATGGTAATGCTATAATACTAGTTTGAGATTCTTCAAATGCCTCAGTTGTTATACTTTGTACAGCGGCATTTAAGCTATCATAAGTGTTTTGACCATAATAAACGTATGTGATATTATTTATAACACCTTGAAATAATCTTTGTATTGTCCATTCATTGTCAGCTACACTTTGTAAAGTTCCACTTCCGTCATCCCATAATGTAGGATCTATATCTGTATATGGAACTCCAGCATTTGTTTCTGCTTTAAATCCTCCTACAGCCGCTGGATCTCTATAAATTCTAACTAAACTTCCTGTTGGAACATTTGTAGAGTCATATATAGAAGGTTCATCTGGATCTTGAGTATAAAATCCACCTAAACGATATGTCCTTCCTGAGGAAATAGATATTTTTAAACTTCCTGATTGAGGAGTTATATCATATCCATTTATTTTTAATGGACCAAAAGCTCTAATAAATTGAGATTGCTGTTCATTTTGACCATATGAAGTTATACGAGCATCAGCATAACTACTAATGCTTGAGGTTGTTAAACAGAAAATATAACCTAGTGGAAGTTTTTCATTAAATTGTTGAGGTGTAAATGGAGTTGTTTGTTGTATTAAACTACCATTAGTATCAATTAAAAGATATGTTACCTGTGATGAAGTAATATATGTAGCACTTGCTGTAATAGGTCCAAACTGTATATAAGTTGGAATTGTATCTCCATGTGAACTGGTTGAAGCATTATGATCTATAATTAGTCCTGCTCCTGGAGTTATGTAAAGGGTAGATCCTGAAAATGTGGTAACTCCACCCCAAACCAAACCAGTGTCTGTTAATTCTTCTAACCAATGTGTTTCCCAAAGTGCTCCATTATTTCTATAATGTAAATTAAATTCTGTATTGTCAGCAGAAGTACTTACAAATAAAAATGAAGAAGAAATATTAGATGTACCTGGGTCTTGAGTTGGATTAAGTTGTAAAGATCCACTTATATCTTGAGTGCCAACAAATGTATTAGATCCTGTGTTAGCAAAATATGTACTATTATATCCGTCTAATTTATCAGAATTTAAGGCATAACTTGCTGTAGTAGAGAAACTAGAACTTACAGCATTTAATACATATGAGGCTGTAGAAGCATAAGAAGCGCTTTCAACACTTCCTAATAGAAATGAAGCTGTCAAAGTATAACTTGCTGTTCCATTTAAACTTCCAGTGAATGAACCAGTAAATGAACCAGTTGTACTTCCTCCACCTCCTCCACCATTCATAGCGTATGAAGCTGTTAAAGCGTAAGAGGCACTAACAGCACTAGCAGCAGTAGAAGCACTAATGTTAGTTAATCCACTACCGTCTCCAACGAATGTTCCGATAGTGGTGACATATGTTTTTTTAAAAAAAGTCATTTGTTATAAATATTTACTCTAATGTTTCCTCAGGTGGTAATGGATCTTGTCCTTGAGTTTCAATTAAATAAGCTTGATACTCAGGAGTATTTTGATCTCCTTCTTGAAAATATATATAATTATCTTCATATACCCAACCAATAAGAACAGTTCTGTTTTCCTCTTGTGTTAAGGGTCTTGATGGTTCTAAATAACCATCTCCATAATGTATAGGTATTTTTATCATAGTGGTGTTGGTTCTCCAGCTAAAGTGTTATTGACACTCCCATATATAATAGCATAATGATCTCTTACAACATCAGCAGCAGTTGCTTTCTGCACTGTGACAATAAGCCATAATGAGGATGATATTATATCATAGGAAAAAAGTGATTTATTAGAAGAATCCCATGTTCCTGAATTATCTATATAGAATGCGACCGACTCAGACACATAGAAAGAGGCCATTAGTAGAGAAGACTGGGCATTAGTAGTTCTAATTGCTGTGTTAAATAATGTAGCTCCTGCCAATGATCCTGTAGAATTAAGGTAAGCTCTCCAAATTTTATTGTTAACGTTTGATGTTTGTTGTGTTAGCCAAAATAAATTTACTTCACCTACTTTATTAGTGTTATTTGGAATCTTATTATTCAATATTTCCATTGTTCGTGTAACATTTTCTGAGGTGTTACTTGGGGCTAAAACATTTGTATTAAATGTGTCTATACCATATTGACTAAGATTTAAAAATTGAGTAGTTCCTTGATAATCAGAAGCACTAATAAAACTAGCTGTTATAGATCCATTGACAGTTGCTATTGATGAACTAGGATTTAGTCTATCAAATTCTAAATAATTTATACTAGCTGTGTTGTTATAAAACATATTAACTTCTTCCTAATATTTGTAGAGTAGTTGAATAAAAAGATTGAGTTGAAGCAGCATTAGCTGTTAAAGCAATGTTCCAATAAGTAGATCCTGTTAGGTTAGGTATTGTGACTGTGGTACATAAATTTGTAACATCTGCTACTTGATTGTTCTGTAAGTCAGCTGTAGTTGTTCCATGTACTAATACAGTATTGTTAGTTCTGATGGCAAAAATTCTACTAAATGTAAGAGCTTTGGCATTGTCCACATTAGTAGCTAATGTTGTTCCAAATGAACTTGATTCAGAGTTAACATAAAATCTAACAGTTATGTTAGCAGACCCAGAATGTCTATATGTTCCAACCATTTGAATTATATCACCTGGTTTGAATGTGTTAGCAGGAACATACCATTGTTTATATATTGTGTTTGCTGTAGCTGATTCAGTAGGAAATGTACTGTCTATAGCAATATTATGGGTATTATTTAGAATGGATGTTAAAGTTGGAGTATAAGTATCTATTAAATTAGCTGAAGGGGCATATAAAGCAGAAGCACTTATAACACTTCCACTAATTGTTCCTCCGTTTGATAGATCAAATCTAATAGAATTAGTAGTATTTAAACTAGAGGTATATTCTAAATATTTAACACTTGATGAATCTATACTAAACATATAATTAAAATCTAAATATCTGTAAATAAGACCATTCTATTCGAGCTGTTTCATTTGTAGCTCTATTTCCTGATAGTAATATATTCCAAGAAGATGATATGTGAGGAACTGTTATGTCTGTTGGAGCAATAGTAATTTGGTCTATAATAAGTCCAAATGATGTACCTGCTCCTAATAATTTCATAGTAGTATTACTAGTGATATATCCATATTTACCATACTGGCGTGATACATTGTTTGTACCTATGGAAGCTCCACCCCATTGGGTAGCTCCAACTACACTAGAGGTAGATGTTGTACTAATCCAAGGTATATACTGTTTGGCATTTGCTGAAGTTTCACCAGTTGATGCTTCCCAAGTTAAAAATATGAGGTCTCCAACTTTAAGATAATCTTCAGGTAAAGTGTAAAAATGTGCTACTTCGTTTACTGAGCTTGTTGACACTACTGAATAAGCAGTTGTATTTGCTCCGTATATCAATACTGATGGTCTAGCATTTTTAGCACTCCCTATAATATTAGAAGCGCTAACAATAGAGGCAGTCAATACTGTGTTTGTAAAATTAACTGAAGCAGATAGTGTTCCTACTACCGAACCTGATAGTTGTAAATTATCAAAACTTGCTGAATTTATATGAAACATATTTATTAACTATTATATGATATTGCCATCCAATAAACACTTCCTGTAAATAAAACACTTGAATTTGTGTTAATTGTGAATCCAGTTGTTTGCTTGTTATTCACAGTATATACTCTTTCATCTTCTCCTGTTAATGTTACAGCATAAGAAGTGTTTGGGAATTGTTTATTAAATATTACTGAGGCAGTATACGGAGAACCTCCAAATGAGGCACTACTTACTTCACCTGCTTTACCAGCTGCATCAGCGTATGATGCTGATCCAAATATTGAGCCAGTAGCACTTAATGTACCTCCATTTCCAATAAAAACAGACGCACCATCAAATGTGAATCGAGAATTTCCACCTAAAACTCCACCATTGTTATATTGTACTGAGTTAACTCCAACTGTCCCACCTGCTCGTAAAGTAGTAACATATGAGGCAGTGTCTGCTTGTGAAGCACTTTCAGCCCAACTAGCAGTTCCATAAAGTGAACCTGTTAATAGACCTAATGAACCAGACCAATCTAATATAACATTAACACCAGTTGAGTCTATTAGTTGTCTATTATTCCAAGCTAATGAAAGTGAACTATTTATATCATATAAACCTCTGTTTTCCCAATCTACTGAATTTATAAATAAGGTATCAATTAAAAATCTTTCTGACCAATTTAATGACTGTAGGCCATTTTCGTCAAATAAATCTCTATTTGTCCAAGCTAATGATTGTACATCATTTATATCATATAAAAATCTATTTGCCCAATCTAATGATTGACTACCAATAGCATCATATAGTGCTCTACTGTCCCAATATAAAGAATTTATTCCATTTGAATCTTTTAATGATCTAATGTTCCAATCAACAGATTGGGCACCTATTTGATCATATAAAGCATGAGTAGATGTATTTAATTTTAAGTAAGTTCCATCACTTACTGATAGTGAACCAGTTACTTCTAAACTTCCACTTATAATAGCACTACCAGTGAATGGGAATGGTGGTATATAGTTATCTAAATATGATGCTGTTAAAGCGTATGAGCTAGATAAGGCTTGATTAGCATATGAAGCTGTTGTTGAAAATGAACTGCTTATAGCCTGTAAAACATAACTAGCTGTTTGAGCTGTTTCTACATAAGAAGCTGTTGAAGCAAATGAAGCACTTACTGCTTGTAAAACATATGAAGCGGTTTGTGCTGTTGTTACATATGAGGCAGTTTGAGCATTCTCCACATAAGATGATGTAAAAGAATAAGATGAACTCAGTGCTTGTGAAGCATAACTAGCAGTACCTTGTAAAGATCCTGTAATACCACTGGTTACATTTAATGAACCAGTTACTGTAGAATTATTTTGAGCGATAAGCCCATTGCGGGCTACAAATTCGTTTGCCATGTTTTTTAGTTTTCCCTATCCAACTAAATTCTATTATAAATATGATTTAAATATAAGTTGTCAGCATTTTAATTGTCCAACCTGATGAAGCAGCCACTGCGTTTATTTGAATATTTCCTGATATAACAGCTGAGCTGAATGTAATGTCAGAGGTATTTCCAATATCTGTTGTGGATGTATCTGTATATGTTGTGGTTGTACCATTCCATACAGTCATAAATTCTCCTGCTCTTGCATTTGTTCCCTTATATAAAGTGTATTTACCAAATGCTGATGTTCTTGAGCCTGTTGCTTGAGTGAATAAATTATTGGATCCAACAATTGTAGATAATACTATTGCTGAGTCTGTTAATGTTCCATTTAAAGCTAAAGTACCTTCTACTACAAAATTAGTAGCATGTGATGAGGTTGCAGCGTAACTAGCACTTGTAACACTTCCCAATAATGTTTGTGCTGTTAAAGCATAAGATGATGTTATAGCATGTGAACTACTTAAAGCGTAAGAAGAACTTATAGTATTATTAGCCCAACTTGCTGTTCCAAATAAACTTCCTGTAAATCCTTGAGTTGAAGTAGTTGAACCTGTCACTACTAAACTTCCTGTTATGACTGCGTTACCAGTGTAAGGAAATGCAGGTCCACCACCTCCACCATTCATAGCATATGAAGCGGTTATAGCATAAGAGGCAGTACCATGTAAACTTCCAGTAAAGTCAATTGCAGTGACTGAACCTGAGACATTTAATGAACCTGTTATTATGGGTTGAAATATTCTCATTTTATGCTATCTGTGTTACTGTTACTAATATAGATGGAACTGCTGGGAATCCTCCTCCTACAGCACTATATGGAAAAGAAGTATTTGCTCCATCTGAATGGTACCATAATTCTGCATATTCACTAGCGCTATATGGATATAAAAATTGATGATTTATAGATGTTTGTGAGTTATTTTGTAGTTGTACTAATGTAGCAGAATTATCAATATTTGATCCTGTTTTCTTAAACCATATATGTAAGTTACGTACGCCTGTTCCTTGGTTAGCTAATACTGAGTATTGTATATTATATATACCTGTATTTACAAATGTGATTTGACTACCGCTAACTATATTTACACCATCAGTAAAGTATGTTAAAGGAAGAGAAAAAGATGCAGATACACTAGCAGTAGCAAATATTGAGGATGTATTAGCGAATTGGTTGTAGTTAAATAACTTATTACCCCATCTTGTAAATGATGAACCACTTATAACATTAATATTTCCAATAACATCCAATGAACCTGTAACTGCTGAATTTCCAGTTAAAGATTGATTACCATTTATAAAAGAGGAGCCAGTAAAGTACTGAGATCCTGTAACAGTAAATGTTGTATTTGAAAATACAGATGTACCTCTTACATTGAAATCACCTAAGATAGAAGTAGATCCTGTTACAATGAACTCGCTATTATGAAAATTTGATGAACCACTTACTTCAATACTACCACTTAATGTTGTATTTCCTACTAAAGTATTTGATCCACTTGTAAGTAAACTACCTGTTACTATCTGTGTTCCTATACTAGTTGATGTACCATTAAATGTTTGAGAACCACTTATATTAATACTACCACTTAATAGGGTATTACCAATTAAAGTATTTGAACCACTAGCAGATAAACTTCCAGTGACTGTATGGTTACCAACAAATACTGCTGGGCCTATGTTTGTAAATGTATTAGAACCAGATACTGTTAATGAACCTGTTATTATTACATTTTGACGTAATGGATTAACATAAGATGCTGTTGAGGCAAATGATGCAGATGCTACACTTAAAGATGATGTTAATATAGCTACAGGAATACTTCCACTATTTCCAACCCAAACAGATCCTGATGGAAGGTTTGGTAAACTAGCAGGTCCAGGATTTAATACTACTCCTTGTCCACCACTTCCTTCTTTAGTTACATATCCTAATATTTGTACTATAGCTGAGCCTGTTGGTCTAATAGATGTCCATCCACCTCCTACTCCAACATATATTTCTGTACCAGCAGGGTATCCAGTTGTATCTACTCCTTTTATTAAACCTAAAGCTATACCTCGACCTGTTCCTCCTGAGGCTATGGTATCTGCTGATACATATACTACAGGCATTTTAGAGGGATTTCCAGCGTCTGCTCTATATACAATAGCTGCTGCTCCTACAGATCCTGAAACATATACTGGGGTTCCTTTTATAATTTGAGTAGCTTCACCATTATATATTTCTTCATATATTGTTTTAACATACTGTAATGATAGTATACCATTACCATCTGTCTGTATGAAGGATTCTTCACCATTGTCAGCTACAGGATATGCTAGATTATTGATTATTGTTGATCCTGTTATACTTACAGATCCAGTTTGTATTAGAGAACCACTGTGATATATTGAACCAGTTATAGTTTGATTACCTCTAAATATGTTTGAACCTGTAGTTGCTAAAGAGGCACTTTTTGCAACAAATACTGGGTCAGTTTCAGCATAGTAAGAAGCTGTATCCGCATAAGTTGAGAATAAAGCATATGAAGAAGATAAAGCGGTTCCTGTAGTTCCACCTGTTGATCCAATTGCAAATCCACTCTCTAAAGTTGGGAATGTTATAATAGCACTTGATGTATCTACTAACTGTATATTTTCAGGTATAATTTGATTGTAATTAGAATCAAATACAGTTATAATAGGAGTTCTAGTATTTAAATTATGATTAAAAGTATAAGAATTAGTATTAGTAAATGAACCAGTTACTAATGAACCAGATATAATAGTAACACCACCTCCTCCAGTTGATATTATAGTAACTGCTCCTTGGCCTCCTGGAGGTAATAATGTAATACCTGATCCTGCTATAAGTTGTGTCACACCACCATTTCCTGCAGTCGCAGCATAATTTGCTGTTAAAGCGTTATCAGCATTTAAAGCATGTGATGCACTTGTAGCTGTTAAGGCATTATCAGCATTATTAGCATGTGAAGAACTTATAGCATATGAAGCAGTAACCGGTACATTTAAAGCATGTGATGCTGTTATAGCATAAGAAGAACTTACAGCAAATGAAGCAGTAGCTGGTACATTTGAAGCATATGAAGCTGTTAAAGCATATGAAGCAGAAGTAGCATTATCTGCATTTATAGCATTTAAAGCCCAACTTGCAGTACCAAATAAAGAACCTGTTACTTCAGCATTATCTTCATTTAATGTAATGATTGGTTGTAAACTAGAACTATTGAAGAAATATACTTTATATCCATCACTATAATTTCCTATCCATAAATTATGACCTGTGGAATATAGATAAGCATCATTTGCTCCTCCTAAAAATCCAGAATAGTTTTCACTATTAATACCCATATCAATGTAATGAATAGTTTCATTACCATTGTTGGCTGTAGCAACTACATCTGAAGAAGCATCAGTTCCTTGATTAGTATTCTGTATATTAAGTTGTAAATAATTATTTAAATTTCCTTTACCACTAATCACATTATATGAAGTGGTACTTGGTTGATAAACATATAAGGCTTCAGGAGCAGCTGTTGTAGCATTATCTTGATTGATAATAACAGTGCTAGATCCTGATTGGTATATTGAGCTTGTAGCAAAAGTTGTATTTGTCTTAAAATAAGGTACATGGTTTATACTACCTCCTAGAACACCAGAAGCAGTAT
>Ga0315900_10001254_pt1 | contig 40714 bp, 37 predicted proteins | sample LakEriMetagenome_FD_203521 | JGI IMG/M metagenome (GOLD analysis project Ga0315900, IMG submission 203521) | Freshwater fungal communities from buoy surface, Lake Erie, Ohio, United States - Buoy 12 MA114 | ecosystem: Environmental > Aquatic > Freshwater > Lake > Lake biofilm | place: USA: Lake...
CGCCACGGTTTTCTTTTGTTATGGCCCTAAATAAGTAGTCACGACCATCTCTAACCAAGATCACACTCCAACCAGGCCCTAAATCCCCAACCGGCACTGCGATTGTGGCTGGATTTGCTGCATTAAGGATTCTGATTCCAACTAATCCGAAAGGCCGAACATCAAATGCCACGGAATCGCTTCGCTCCCCTGTATTTAACAGAACAAAATAAGACCCAATAGCCCCTTGCGTTATAAAAGATAGGGTGCCATCAGGAGCAATATCTTTTGTTTCTAAAACTGTTGTTTTCTTGCCTTCAAGAAAGAATAAAGTGCCTTTAGTTGATTTGGGGCTGTTCACAATCACATCGATTATGATTGTTGATCCTTCGGTGTAAACAGCACCTTTGTTTTCAATTGCAACCGGGCCATTAAATATCTGGGTTGGTTTCACAACTTCGATAGGAATCTTCGTTGGGGCTTTTTCCACAACCACTACCGGTGGTGCAACCGGGGAAGGTTTTGTGAAAACAGCGCGACCTGCTGCTAAAGATTTCGCTACGTCATAACCAAAAGTAAACCCCTGGTACTTGTCTCCTGGTGCATTCACACCTTCAATGATTCCGCCAAATTGAGATATCAAAAGCAGGTCGGTGCGAAAAGACCCGGCAATTGCTCTACCAGCTTGAATTGATCTTTCAACGTTAAAACCTTTACTAAATCCTTCGTAAGCATCTCTTGGTGCATTCACACCTTCGATGATGCCACCAAATTGGCTAATTAGATTTAGGTCACTTCGTAACAATCGCAGTTGTTCTTGTTCTTCTAAAGTTAAAATGTTTGTTTCTGCAAAACTCATAGTGCTACCACTAAAGCTAAGCAGCATGGCTAAAGCCAGGCTGCTTAAGGTTTGGTAGAACTTAGAGTTGCTTCTCATAAGCACTAGTTTGACCTACCTTTGACCAAGCGCACCTTAAATTGTCCGTTTTGTCGGTTACTTCTCAGGCTGAGTTAAGCCCAGATGGGGAATTTGAGCGGATGACGGGAATCGAACCCGCGCTGTCAGCTTGGGAAGCTGACGTGATGCCATTTCACTACATCCGCGACATTGTTACCCACCAAGGTTACTCATAGCCCCCGAAGCCATCTAGGCTTCGCAGGTGCTCCTTAGTGATCGAGACATCAAAGCCGAAATAGCCCAGGGTCGGGTGCAGTTAGCGCCATTTGATCTAGCCATGGTTCAGCCAAGCAGCATTGATGTTCGCTTAGATCGCTTTTATCGCACCTTTGAAAATCATCGTTACCCATTTATTGATCCTGCAACTGAACAGTCAGATTTAACGCGTCCAGTTGAGACTGCAGCTGACGAAGCATTCATCTTGCACCCAGGAGAGTTTGTGTTGGCTTCAACATATGAAGTTATAACACTGCCAGATGATATTGCTGGCAGACTAGAAGGTAAGTCATCTTTAGGTCGTTTAGGTTTATTAACACATTCAACAGCTGGGTTTATTGACCCAGGCTTTAGTGGGCATGTGACTTTGGAATTGTCTAATGTGGCCACACTTCCCATAAAACTCTGGCCTGGAATGAAGATTGGTCAGCTTTGTTTGTTTAGATTATCTAGTGCTGCAGAGCATCCGTACGGATCTGCAATCTATGGCTCAAGGTATCAAGGTCAGCGCGGCCCAACCCCAAGCAAATCAAATTTAAACTTTCACATTACTGATATCTCTGAGTAATTAGCTTTTTGTCGGTGTCTTCATTCTGATAAATCCTGGAACGAACAGAATTAATAGGTTTGCACTTAAGAAAACAGCCACACCAAACATCAAGTAATTAGTTTCACCAAAAATTCCCATCATGGGGCCCGCAATAGCCATACCAATAGGCATCAGCGCTGTTGAGGCCATTGCATCAACAGACATCACCCTTGCTCGAAGTTCATCTGGAACTTCTCGCTGCAGCGCTGATGTCCAAAATACTCCAAGAGGCTCTGTGGACATACCTGCTACAAAATAAGCCAAGATAATCACCCAGGCTGAATCAGCGAAAGCCAGTGCAAATGGAACACTTGCAAAGAATGACCAAAAGATCACTGACATAAGCCCTGGGTAGAGAGATTTCCATCTAGCGGCAACCAGTGCAGTTAAAACTGCTCCTGCACTAAATACTGCCATGGCTGTCGTATAGACAAAGTCAGTGCCAAACTCACGTCGACTGATAATTGGAATTAGCACAATCTCAGCGCCTATGACAAAAGTAATTGATACTGAAAAAGCAGCAATAGACCAGGCAACCCACCGAATCTGCCACACCAAACTTAAGCCTTCTTTGAGTTCTCTAACAAATGAAGGCTTAATAGTTCTATCCATTTCAACCTTTGGTTCATTAATTCGAACTAAAAGTAGTGTGCCAACTGCAAACATGATGCCAGTGAATAAAAACCCATATCTAGCACCAACTGTTGCAATCAAGATTCCAGCAATGCCTGGCCCCACAATGTTTCCAAGCCTTGACGTAATAACACGGGCAGCATTTGCTGGCTGTAAAAACTCTTTGGGCAATATTGTGGGCAATATTGCCCCCGAGGCAGGCATTCCAAATGCGGTTGCAGTGCCAGCGAGGAATACAAATACAACTAACACGGCTGTTGGGGCAGCTGGAGCTGCAATAAACAGACCAATTCCGATAAATAGTCGGGTAATGTCGGTATAGATCATCACAGTCTTGCGTTGCAGGCGATCAGCCCAAACACCACCAATCAACGACATCACTACAAATGCTGAAACTCGAGCTGCGAGCACTAAGCCCAATTCGCTAGCACCTGCTTCTCGATCAAGCATGGTGATGGCAATTGCGATTGGAAATACTTGGTCACCAATTACTGCTAATGCGCCAGCACTCCACAACAAACGAAAGTCTTTGATCTTGAAGGCATCTTTAAAGGTTGCCTTCTGCTCAATATCGGAAATTGTGAATCCTTAAATTATTTAGTGAAATCTCTAAGAGTGATTGTGGCATCTCGCGCCTGGCCAACCCCAATAGCCGAGATCGGAGCATCAGAAATTGACTCCAAGAACTTCACATACTTTTGAGCCTTGGCTGGTAGATCTTCAAATTTTCTAACAGAGCTGATATCACTTTGCCAGCCATCAAGATATTCATAAATGGGCTTTGCATGATGAAATTCAGTTTGGGTCATTGGCAACTCTGTGTGCTCTTTGCCGTCAATTTCATAGGCCACACAAACTGGGATTCTTTCAAAACCAGAAAGCACATCTAATTTGGTTAAGAAGAAATCAGTTACTCCATTAACTCTGGTTGCATACTTAGCAATAACTGCGTCATACCAGCCACATCTGCGCTCTCTGCCAGTTGTGGTGCCAAACTCGCCGCCCACATCTCTCAGTGCTTGTCCATCAGCATCAAATAACTCAGTTGGGAACGGCCCTGATCCAACTCTTGTCGTGTAGGCCTTGATGATGCCAATAACAGTTGTGATCTTGTTTGGTCCAATTCCAGACCCCACTGCAGCGCCACCTGCTACTGGGTTTGAAGATGTAACAAATGGGTAGGTGCCGTGATCAACATCTAGCAGTGTGCCCTGGCCACCCTCTAATAGAACAATCTCATTTGCTTTAAGCGCGTTGTTTAACAGCAGTGATGTGTCAGCAACATATGGCTTCAATCGATCTGCAAAAGAAAGAAGTTGATCGGTTACAGTCTTCGCATCTATGGTGCGCCGGTTATAGATCTTTACAAACAATTCATTTCTAGTTTGAAGCGCACCCTCTACTTTTTGTAACAAAATAGATGGGTCATAAAGATCTTGAACTCTAATACCCAACCTACTCATTTTGTCTGAGTAGGTTGGCCCTATTCCTCTACCAGTGGTTCCAATTTGGCGCTTACCTAAAAATCGTTCTACTACTTTGTCTTGAACGACGTGGTAGGGGGCAATGATGTGAGCATTTGCACTCACCTTTAACTTACTAACATCAATTCCTCGAGCAATCAAGCCATCTAGTTCTCTAAACAAAACCTCTAAATCAATAACCACGCCATTGCCAATTACTGGAACTACGTTTGGGCTCAATATGCCAGAAGGCAGTAAATGAAGTGCGTACTTTTCAGGGCCAGTTGGAGTGTTAATAACTACCGTGTGGCCAGCATTGTTGCCACCTTGATAGCGCACTACATAGTCAACAGAAGAGCCCAATAAGTCTGTGGCTTTACCCTTACCTTCGTCGCCCCATTGGGCACCAACAAGCACAATTGCAGAAATGGTCTTGGCCTTCCTATGAGGGTAAAGGTTATCTCAAAGGGGCAGCACTAAACCAAGACAGGTCTAGTTCATGGCTAGGCGAGCTGTCTTGAATAAACTGATAAATACGCTCAACCTCATCTGTTTCACCAATAGATTTTGCAGCCCTACCTAAAGCATTTAGACACATCAAAAATCCACAGTTTGGCTCATGTGACCACGGAACTAGGCCATGACCCTTCCAGCCACTTTTACGAAGCAGATCTAAAGACCTGTGGTAGCCAACGCGTGCAAAGGCATAAGACTTTAGAACTTCTTTTTCCTGCCAAGCTAAATTGGCAGCTAAAGCCCAAGCCAGCGGTGCTGCTGGAAATTTGGTAGCAATTTGATAAGCATTAGTTCCAGCAGCAATCTCTTGGTTAACAGCAACATCTGCAGGCAATAGTGTTGGCTCAGGGCCCCCTAATAAATTTATGCTCATTATTTGATTTTGGTTCCAGTGGACCTTAAGTCTGAACACGCAGTCACAACACGTTTTGCCATATTGGCTTCTGCAAGTTTGCCCCAAGCTCTTGGGTCATACATTTTTTTATTACCAACTTCACCATCAATTTTTAGAACACCGTCATAATTCTTAAACATATGCTCAGCCACTGGTCTGGTATAGGCGTATTGGGTATCAGTATCAATATTCATCTTGATAACCCCATAATCTAAAGATTCTCTAATCTCAGTTAGCAATGAACCACTGCCACCATGAAAGACCAGATCAAAAGGTTGAGTCTTCTTATGTGCTTGACCAACTGCAACTTGAATCTCATCCAGAATCTTTGGCTCTAGTTTCACATTTCCTGGCTTATAAACCCCATGCACATTCCCAAATGTTGCAGCCAGTAAATAGCGGCCATGCTCTCCAAGGCCTAACTTCTCTGCTGTCATTAATGCATCTTCAGTTGTGGTGTAGAGCTTGGCATCTTTTGATGCTTCAATCCCATCTTCTTCACCACCAACAACTCCTATTTCTAGTTCCAACACAATCTTGGCCTTAACGCAGTCATCTAATAATCTTCTGGCCACATCTAGATTTTCTTTCATAGGAAGAATTGATCCATCCCACATCTGGGATTGAAACAAAGGATTCATTCCTTTTCTAACTCGTTCAATAGAAATCTTAACTAATGGATCCATGAAGCCAGCTAGTTTCTCTGGTGGGCAATGATCAGTGTGCAAGGCAATATTTACGTCGTACTTCTCAGCCACAATATGAGCAAACTCTGCTAGAGCGACAGCGCCTGTGACCATGTCTTTAACTGCTTGCCCTGAAGCAAACTCGGCTCCACCCCACGAAACTTGAACTATGCCATCACTTTCTGCTTCTGCAAAACCTCTGATAGCTGCAACGATCGTGTTTGATGAAGTGCAATTAATTGCAGGGTAAGCGAACCGGCCAGCCTTGGCCCGATCAAGCATTTGGTTGTAAACCTCAGGACTAGCGATTGGCATCTAATACCCCCAAATAGTTCTAGGGGGCCATTCTCTCAGAACAAACCTCAATCAACTGATAGGTGCTGCAAACCCCAGGCAAACATCACAATGGCACCAGCAGCTGAGGCATTCATCGATCTTGTTGACCCATGCTGCTGAATACTCAGCAGAGTTGATGCACAATCTTTAGCCTCATCAGACAAACCAGGCCCTTCTTGGCCAAACAAGAAAATACAGTCCTTTGGCAATTTGGCTGTTTCTAAACTAATTGAACCTTCAATGTTATCTATGGCCAAGATGGGCAGATTATGGTCATGAGCCCAGCTCATAAAGGTGTTCACATCTGGGTGGTGATAAACATGTAAGTATTTATCAGTAACCATGGCTCCCCTTCGGTTCCAATCTTTTTTACCAATGATGTGAACACCTGCAGCATTAAATGCATTAGCAGTTCTCACTATTGAGCCAATGTTTAGATCATGTTGCCAATTTTCAATGGCAACATGAAAAGCACTTCTCGTTTTATCTAATTCAGCAACAATTGCTGCAACTGACCAATACCGATATTTGTTCAGAACATTTCGGCGGTCACCGTGTTCTAATAGGTCTGGGTCAAAGTGTGGGTTTGTGGGCCAAGGCTTTGGGTGTGGTCCAACCCCCACTACTGGGTAGAACTCGCCTGGGCCAATCTCTTCAGTCATAGACCTCAAAACTACTGGGTTAGACGCACCTGACACTCGCTAGGGAGCGGTTTGGTTTCGAGTCCTAGTTTTGACAGGCCAAATCACTAGGGTTTGAGCCGTGAGCAAAACCAAAGATGACCTTAAGAAGCAAATTCTTAAAAAAGCAGTTGTGCACGGCAAAGTGATCTTAAGTAGTGGCAAAGAAGCTGATTACTACATTGATCTGCGCCGAGTTACCTTAGATGGAATTGCAGCACCACTGGTAGGTCAGGTCATGCGTGACTTAACTAAAGATTGGCAATATGAAGCTGTTGGTGGTTTAACACTCGGCGCAGATCCAGTAGCAACAGCTATGTTGCATTCAGCAGCACTTGATGGGCCAACCTTGGATGCGTTTGTGGTTCGTAAAGCTGAAAAAGCACATGGTTTGCAGCGGCGAATTGAAGGCGCTGATGTTAAGGGTAAGAAAGTATTAGCAGTTGAAGATACTTCCACTACTGGGGATTCAGTATTACAAGCGATTGAACAACTAGAACTTGCTGGGGCTCAAGTTGTTGGAGTGGCCGTTATCGTTGATAGAGGAGCCGCTGAGAAAGTCAGGGCTGCAGGTTACGAGTATCGAGCAGTCTATTCACTAGCAGACTTAGGGCTTTAAGCCTTTGGTTTTATTCTTTCTGTTTCCTGGCAAATTCGTGACTAAAGAATCTAACTAGGGGTCTTGGTAGAGATCGAGTAACCGTGCTCATCGCCTTGTATTGAGCCCCTGGAATAGAAATTAACTGACCACTTCGTGCATCCTTTAAGGATTCTTTAGCAACCTGCTCTGGGGTTAGCCAAAGCCAATTTGGCACATCTGCATCTTTCATCTGGGATCGATCAAAGAATTTAGTTTTTGTGAAACCTGGAGCAACTGCAGTCACTTGAACCTTGGTGCCTTTAAGTTCAGCAGAGATTGATTCAGTAAATGAGGTTACCCAAGACTTAGCGGCTGCATAAGTTCCAGTTGGCACCCAAGCTGCAACCGAAGAGATATTTAAAATAATGCCACTATTTTGTTTGATCATTTTTGGCAAAACAGCATGGGTTAAAACCATAACTGCTTTCATCAATATCTCCATTTGTTCAATTTCTTCAGCAAGTGAGTTTTGACTAAATGGCAGGGAAGACCCAAAGCCTGCATTATTAACTAGCAGATCTATTTGGTTAAGTCCTTGCAGATGAGATCCAACTCTTAGAATCTCATCTTGAACAGACAGATCTGCTACAAATATCTCCGATTTCGCGTTTAGTTCTAATTGAAGCTGCTTTAGTTTGGATTCATTTCTGCCAACCAAAAGAAGTTCATAACCTTCTTTGGCAAGCTCTTGGGCATAAGCCAAACCAATTCCAGAGGTTGGGCCAGTGATCACTGCTAATTTCATAACCTAATTCTGGCCCAACCTCTGAAATCTGGCACTACCACCCTGGAAGTTCTCGCCTACTCTTTAATTGATCCACTTTGCATCATGAATTTAGGGTTTAGTAACAACCTTCCATTGATCTCAATTGCATCTAGCCGCACACTTGATCCCTTGGGTCCCGCAAGAGTCTTAATCGTTAGCACCTGCTTTGACTTAAACACTGGACGGTTCCAACTAAAGACAGTTCGGCTGCGATTACCAAACAAAGAGTGCTCACCTATTAGTTCATCTCCTAAATAGATTTGCACTTTTGCTCCCTGAGTTGATCTTTCAAAGATTAATGAGCCAGACCCTTGATCAACCCAGCGTTGTAATTGGCTGCCAGCCCCTTTTATAGCTGTCACTTGGCCTCCTAGAGCAACTTTTGAGTCTCTTGATTTGGCTGGCAGCCAAGGCTGCACGTTGATGATTGCTTCTGGGGTTTTCTCTAAAGTGACAATTTCAACTACTAATTCTGTTGTGTCATCTTTAGCTTCAATTGGCTTCAACTCAGGTTCTATAACAACAACTGGTGCCACTATCTGAGTTTCAATAACTATTATCACAGGTTGAGTTACTTCAGCTGGGGGTTCAGTTTGCTGTTGAGCAACTGGGGGTGATTCAGGTGTTGGCGTTGACTCTGCTGGGGCTGGTGTTGATTGCACTTGTGTTGGCTGTTCAACAACTCTGAGCGCATCAGTTATCACCGTTTCATCAATTACCAGTGTGTCGTCTATTTGCACGGAATCATCAATAACCAGAGTTTCATCAAAGACAGTGTCATCAAGGGTAATAGTCGTATCTTCAATTACTAGGATATTTGTGTCATCGATTAAGTTTGTATCATCTAACTGTATTGAATCATCTACTGTTGTGGTGTCGTCTAAGACTGGGGTATCGTCAACAAGCACAGTTTCGTCGCTGATTAAAGAGTCGTCAATGGTGACAGTGTCGTCAATTACCACTGTGTCATTTTGTGTTGGTGGGATGACAGCTGGTTCTGGGATCGAAGCGAGGATTGAAAAGGTCACTCCAGAGAGAGAAACCATGGGGACATTCGTAAGTGATGAACCAGAAACCATCGGATCGTCAGAGGAAAGAAGGTATTGCAGATCTCCTGGGAAGTCCTCACCAAATGCTGCAGAAATGACAATCCGCTTTAAGTACCAGACACCCAAAGTAAGCGAGCTCCTTGATGGAGTGATGGAGGTTGATCCAGACAGCTCATCTACGGTGCTCTTAATTGACTTCTCAACACATGGAGTAACCCCAACTTCACACACCCAGGCAGAGATAACTCCTGAATAAGACTGACCAGATGCAACCTGCAGGCTCATATTGATGGTCACAGCAGCACCTACTAGATACGTATCTGAGCTCGTAGTTACTGAAACTAGCTGGATGACTGGAACTGGCTCAACCGCAGGTGCTGGAGTTGGGAAGAGTATTGACCCAAACACTAAAACTGATACAGAAACAAGTGAGATCTTATGTCTATTTTTCCACATAGCAGCAGCTCCGATCCAAGTGCTGCCATGGGGATTAATTTAGTTAAATGCTGGTTTTCCTACGCTAAAGGTGTCAATTCTTAATTGTTAGTGCCAAGATCAGCCCCCATGAATTCTTTGCGCCTTCGAATTACTACAGCAACGGCAGTATTACTGCCGTTGCTGTTTGGAAGCTCTGTTCTTGCAGATGACTCTGTTAAAACACCAGAAGGTGCAGAGCAGATAGTTACCTCGCTTCTTCCACCAGAGCCCAGCACTATTGAAATTAACTTCACGCCAACAACTTTGCCCCAAGGATTCTTCTGCCCTGGCTTTAACTCACTACACATAGCCAACCCAACATCCGAGATATTGGCCGGAAGAGTGTCGATAAAGGATCTAGGCCTTTACCAAGCAGGTTTGGTTGAGAAGCCATATGACATCAATTGGCAGGCAGACCCCTACCAAAACAGCACTTGGCGAACATGGTTTCTAACTCTTAAGTGGTTAGGTACCCCTTTATCAGAAATTGCTGCCCCAAATTCTGGTTTAACAGATCAACAAAAGAGAGAACGATTAGTTTTCGTGCTCCAAGTCACTGCTGATCTTTTGATTGATAACCCAAAAATTATTGAAGCTCTGCCGAGAACCCCAGAATTTGGCAGCATGGCGCATCGCGCTCAATTTTTGAGTTGTCTTGCAGAACTTGCACCAGGACTTGCTTGGCTCAATAAAGCACTGCTAGATCATGCACAGCACATAACAGATAACGACAAAGGAGATTGGAACCAAGGACTAGATCAACACCTAGGTTTGTTATCTATAGGTCAGATACTTAAAGATGACACCATTATTCAAGAGGCCAGAAGAAGGCTGGAGCGAGATGCGGAAACAGCCTTTGATAGCCAAGGGGTTTCTAATGAGCAGTCAATCTCTTATGGGGTTTATGCCTATAAGAGGTGGCAGGTGGCCTCTAATCGCCTAGCCAGAATTGGGCTCACCCTTCCACAAACGATTCAGCAAGCCATGAAAGAGACTCCAACTTGGTTGGCACACGCAACTCAGCCAGATGCGACTTACACGCCTCTGGGTGAATCGTTTGTGAGACCCGTCGAAGATCTTGGTGCCCAAGACTTAGAGTTTGCTACCACACAAGGTGTGAGGGGTGTGGCACCAGCAGAGCGCTTCAAGGTTTACACATCAGGTTACGTGTTTGGACGATCTAGTTGGAGTGACTTTAAATCTCAGTCCTATTACACAATTAGATTTGGACCAAGAATTGATTTTCATGGGCAAAGAGATCACACCTCAATTACTTGGTGGAGCCAAGGAAATCAAATACTGATTGATTCAGGGCATCCGGGATATGTGGACACAGTTCGAAGAAGGCAGATGTCAGCTATAGATGCTCACAATGTGCTGCGCCCAATCTCTAAAGAATTAAGCCCTGAGCGCACAACTTTGATAAACCAACTTACTGGTGCAAATTTTGAGTCCTACACACTATTAAGCAACTCTCCTAAGACTAAAAATGCCCCAAAGATCACCAGAACTAGATCAGTGCTTTTCCATCATGATCTAGGTTTTGTATTGGTTGCTGATAAAGGCAGCTCTTCTATTCCAACCACCTGGCAGCAACGATGGCTGTTTGCTCCAGGACTAAATGATTCCTTAAACACCACAAATGCTGTTACAGAGTCAGCTCAGCCTAGAGTGTTGCCAATTAGAGATGTGTCTCTAACCCCAACCAGGATTGTTAGATCCTCAAAAGAAGTAATCTTTAAGGCGCTGCTAAATCTTGCTCCAGTGGTTGATTTAGTGAGCCAGAAGCGAAGTTCAGTTACCTTGGTAACTCTTATCAGTTATGGCAAGGCAGTTGAAGTTAAAAACTTAGGAATCAATTTGTGGCAGATCAGTATTGATGGCAAGCAGGTAACTGTCAGGTGGAATCTAAGTGGTGCCATCTTGGAGATTGTTTAAGGAATAAAAAGACCGAGGCCCAGACCAATTGGTCTGGGCCTCGGTTTGACTCTAGGTTGAGGATAACCTCAACTTAAAGATCAATTACTTAAGAACAACAACCTGGTTGCTGAACTTACCGGTGCCTTCTTGCTTCACACGGATTAGAACATTGCTCTTTGGAGCAATACGCATTCCGTTGTAGTCACCAGGTGCAGCTACCTCAATAGTTGCTGCTTGTTCTACCCACTTAGTTGTTCCAACTCGCTTGATGTAGACGATGATGTCGCCTTCGCCTTCAACAGCTGTACCGTCAAGAATGATCTTACTTCCACTCTTGGTTACGGTAAGTGTTGGAGCTGCGTAGACAACCTCAGGTGCAGGAGCTGCAGACCATGTAAGGGTTACAGTCTTCTTGTCATCTGAAGCAGGTGTGTTCAAAGTAGTGCTTGCCAAGGAACCAAACAAACCACTGGCTCCATCAAGCAATATTTGGGTTGAACCTGCAACTGGGCTTGATACGTAGAATGAAGCAACGCCGTCATTACCAGTCTTTAGTGACCCCTGTGAACCAATTCCAACCATGGTTCCAACTCCTGAGATCATTACATCAACAGCTTCGGTCTCACCCAAGGTCTTCACTACGTTTCCAAGAACATCCTTGACCACGAATGAAACCTTTACCTGCTTATCAGCGCTTGAAGACCCAGTTAGTCCTGCTACATCGTTGACTTTTACATCAGTTACGTTGTAGGCACGGGTGTGATCTGTCTCGTAAGCAACGGCACCTGAAATAGTGGCGCCGTTCTGGCTTGCAGTCACTGTGCAATCACTTGCTGTTAAGCAGTAGAAGTAAGCCTCAGCTATACCGGTTGTAGCTGCTGAAGTTGCGATTACTGAAGTGACACCATCAGAATGAACTGTGGCTGGGCCAGAAGTAGATGCACCAGAAAGATCTGTAGCCGAATCAAGCGCCACGAATCTAACTCCTGATGAACCAGTGAAAACTACTCCATTTGCTGTTGCATTTAGAGAGGTGGTAACTGATACCTTCATAATTGCATCTGAGTCATCTTGTGTTGATGAACCAGCATAAGCATCTGCTGTTCCATCAGCAGGTACCCACACCTTGTAGCCGGCAGCTGCACGAGAAGCAGGAGTTACACCATTAATCAGCAACGCTGACAATGTTGGGGTTGCTACGAAACGAACGTTCACACCAGAAGTGATCTTCGTGTCATCAGTAGCAGATAGGACGTACAAGGTAATTGCATCAGAAAGTAATGTGGTGCTCGTCGATGCATCAGTGTATGTAACTGAAGTTGCATTCAGTGCAGTCTTTTCTCTCTTAGAAGCATTACGCTGAGTTGAAGCTGTTTCAGCCAACAACTTGTAGCCTGTTAGTGCGTTACCCCATTGATCGGCGTATGCAACAGAAATGTTAACGGCTGAACCAACGGCTTGGACATGAGTAGCTCCAACTGCTGTTCCACTGTTACCTGTTGCTTCCCACTTCTTTGAACCTAGAGTGAATGTTGCCGTAGGAGCAGCATCGGCTGCAACCAATTTAATTTGCTTGCCAGTACTGCCATCTGCCGATTCATCAGCAGCGGCACGGTCACCAATAAAGATCCAGATATCTTCTGTATCTGCATCTACAAGAGTGTTATCAATTGCAATTGACCAGGTTCCCTTGCCAACTGCATCGGTTGTAACTGCTTGAGATCCCAATGAAGTTGATCCTGCTACTGGTTCGCTAGCATAAACATTGACATTAACAACTTTTCCATAATCTGTTGCGTTGGTTAGTTCAACTGTTCCAGCAACGGTCGTAAATGCACTTGCGGCCTTGACTGTGTAAATGTAATCACCAGCAGCTGAATCATCAGCCACTGAGGCAGTTGATGTTCCGTCAGTACGAACAACGTTAGTTGATGGAGAGGTGAGTGAAACATACTTAACTGCAGTTACTGCAGTAGTTGCTGTAAGTGTCACAACAGAAGTACGCGTTGCAGGTAAAACCTCTCCAATACTACGAGCGGCATAAATCACACCTGTAATGTCGGATGCAGTCGTTCCTACTCTTACCTGAATGACTGTGGTAGAGGCTGTTGCTGAAGTCGTCCAATCAAATCCCTTGGTTAAGGTGACTGTGTCTTCGTTTGAAGTCATGGTCAAGCCAGTCCGAGAGTCGTATAGGTTGGTTCGACCAGTTGCATATGCCCACATCAGAACTGTTCCAGCTAGACCTGCACCAAGTGTTGAATCATCGCTTATGGTGTAAGCCTCAGTACCATGCAGTGCTCCACCGGTAAGAGTTACAGTCAAGGTGTCGTCTTGACCCAAATTCGTCGTGACAGTAGCAGGTGAAACGGTTAGCGTAGGTGCTCCGTAAGCAGTAATTGTTGAACTTATAAATGGTTCCCCTGCATTTGCAGTACCATTTCCATTCAAGTCAAACCACAGATCAAATCCATAAGTTCCAGTTTCATTCACGCGGAAATTAATTCCTAGGACTGAGTCATCTCCCTCAATCGAGGCAGCGCCAGGTCCTTCATAAACATCGAAGAAAGCAAAACGGTTATAGGAATTGTTCGTAGGGAGGCCTGAATTAACGGCGGCATTTGAATCATCATTTCCAAACTGCCAAGTATTCAATGGCATTGAGATCCCGTTGGTGGTGTCATCCATAGCCATAGTGAATACAGCTGTTGTTGAGGGGCGAGAAGTCAAGCGAAACGCCAAAGTAGAAGTATCATCTAAGTGACGAGCCTTGACGCCGCCTGAACGGGTGAACATGTCACCGATTGTGTCATCCAAGGTTATTATTAGAGCATCTGAATCATCATAACCAGTGCCAGAAGTAGTATTAGCAATAACTCCTGCAGAATGAGTATCTGTAGCACGTACCGGCTTACTCACTGTTACAGAAGAGATGGCACCGGATGCAGATGCTGGAGCAACCGCAACAAACACGGATAAAGCTCCTGCAATTACTGCAGAAACGAGGCCACTAGCAAGAAGTTTTCTTGCTTTTTGGGGCATGTATGTCATGCCTATTTCCTTTCATTAAAGGCTTTTGAAATATCACTAGAAATCCGGCGGATCCGTCCGTCCAAATAATTTCTTATTTGGAAAATTCCCTAGATCTAAAGCAAAAGCACAGTCAGAACTACTTTTGTAGTCCTATGTCTAATCCAACCAGTCTCAAGCCAACTTCTTCCAAGCCTGTGAGGGGATTTCAGGTGTTATTGAGGGAATTCTCAGGTAGTGGCACAAAACTTAACCAGAGGTACTTTTCCCTTACGGTAGCGAATGGCGTTGAGTGTTCCTGCTATGTTAGGGTTGCTAAAAGGAATAACTCGGACAATTAGGACAATTTTGAAGTATTTGGTGACGGGTGGAGCTGGTTTCATAGGCTCCCATCTGACGGATTCCTTGATTCAAAGGGGGGACTCAGTCATTGTCTTGGATGATCTGTCAACGGGTCGATTTCAGAACGTGTCGCATTTGTCCGCAATCCCGAGTTTTGAGTTTGTCCAAGGGTCAATTCTCAACGTAGACCTGGTGGATGACGTTGTGGGCAGAGTAGATGAGATATTTCATTTAGCGGCAGCAGTGGGTGTGAACCTGATAGTTGAAAAGCCTTTGGAAAGCTTGTCAACAAATATTCGTGGCTCGGAAGTTGTACTTGAAAAAGCAAATAAATATGGAAAGCCGATTCTGGTAACTAGTACGAGTGAGATCTATGGCAAGAACACGTCTGACTCATTACGGGAAGACGATGATCGTATTTTGGGAAGTCCGCTGAAAACTAGGTGGTCTTACAGTGAAGCCAAAGCCATAGAGGAAGTTCTTGCTTTCACTTACTGGAAAACTAAGGGGCTTCCGACTCGAATTGTCAGATTGTTCAATACCGTTGGTCCACGCCAGGTTGGTCACTATGGGATGGTGGTGCCACGCTTCATTGAAGCAGCTATCTCTGGCAAAGACATAACCATCTACGGAGATGGAAAGCAGACAAGATGCTTTGGTCACATTGCAGATATTGTTTCAGGAATTTTGTTGGTGGCTGATACGCCTAACACTATTGGCAAGGCTCTAAATTTAGGAAATACATCAGAGATTTCAATAATTGATTTGGCAGAGCTAATTGTTTCTAAGTTAAATTCAAAGAGTCGCATTGTTTTTGTACCTTATGATCAAGCATATGAAGAAGGATTTGAAGATATGCAGCGGCGCGTTCCAAATATTCAGGCAATTTCTGAATTAACGGGATGGGTGCCGCAAATTCAAATTGATCAGATTATTTCCGACGTGGCAGCTGACATAAGCCAGAGTTAATGCGTACTGAAAATTACCTTTATATTTTTTTAGGTACTGCTCTATTTTCCACTTTACTAGTTTACTTATTCAAGATTGTTGCATTCAAGTTTAGTTTGGTGGATGCTCCAGACGGAATGCGTAAACTACAACAGTATGCCGTGCCAAAAATTGGCGGCGCAGCATTAATTTCAGCTTTGTCAATTGTTTTGATAATACTCACGTGGATGAATAAAGAAATTACACTATCTCCATTACTTTGGATACTCTTGCCAGCACTTGGTGCGGCGGGTATTGGGCTTTTTGATGATTTTCATCCAATGTCGCCCTGGCCACGACTTCTCATTCTAATCTTTCTTGTGGTGCCTCTATGGCTAGGTGGAACTAAGGTTGAGATTTTCTCGTCAGACACTATAAGTTTTTTGCTCACTGTATTTTGGGTTTTAGCAATTACAAATGCAGTTAACATGATTGACAATTCTGATGGCTTGGCTGGCGGAATAGTCTTCGTGAGTTCTCTCGGTATTGGATTGATATCAATTCTTTTTGGCCAATTTCTGGTAGCGAGTTTGGCTCTGGCATTGAGTGGCTCAGCACTTGGATTCTTAAGGCACAATTGGTTTCCTGCAAGAATTTATCTTGGCGATGCTGGGGCTTATTTCTTTGGCTTTATGTTGGCAGTCTTAGCTATCCGCCTTAAGCCAGTCGCAATTGATGATGTTTGGGGGTGGCTAATAGCAATCCTGCTTCTTTTGATGCCCCTCACTGACCTATTCTTTGTGATTATTCGCAGAATTTCTGAGGGGAAACATATATTTACGGCTGGGCGAGATCACCTTGCTCATCTCCTTGTAGATTTTGGCCTAAACTCTAAAACTTCTGTATTGGTTCTTATCTTTTTTGAGTTAGTAGGGGTTTTATTTGCGACGGTGCTCGTGTTAACCCTCAGATAAGTGCGAATTAACTAAGCCTAAGTAGGACGTTTTGCATCTTTCATTTTGATTTTGGTAAACATTCTAATTCATCTATAGTATGTCTCACATAAAGGGTTATGGGGATAAAAAGTGGCAAAAATTGATGTTCTAATAACAGCTCGGCCCACTTACACTCGAGTCAAACCATTGTTGCAATTGCTTAGCAGTAATTCAAGTTTTGAAACGACGATAACTTTGGCTGCCTCTGCACTTGAAGATAAGTTTGGAAACATCGCAGAAATTGCAAACTCTGATGGATGGATCGTCCGCTCAAAGATTTCTTCTCAGATGGAGTCTGATTCGCAATTAAGCATGTCGCAGATAACAGCCGAGACGTTGAGAGGTTTGGGAAGTTCGTGGTCAACGAACAAACCAGATCTGGTAATTGTTAACGGAGATCGGTTTGAAACGGTAGCTGGGACTCTTGCTGCTTCACACCTGGGAATCCCTGTGGGGCACATCATGGGAGGTGAGCGCAGTGGCAACATTGATGATGCCATTCGCGATGCGAATTCCAGTTTAGCAACTTTACATTTTACAGCTACTGCAAAAGCGACTGCAAACTTAAGGTCTTGGGTTCGCTTCCCAGACAATGTGTTTCATACAGGTTGTCCATCTATTGACATCTGCGCTCAGCTGGAAAAGCAGATTGACATTGTCGCTCTCCAAGAATCGATTTCTCGCGTTGGAGTTGGAACAGAAATAGATCTATCAGAGCCATTTATGATTATTATGCAACATCCTGTAACCGACCATTTCAAAGAAATTGACTCTGAGATTATGGAAACTTTCTATGCTGTCTCAGAAATTAAAATGCAGAAGATTTGGTTCTGGCCAAACGCTGACATTGGAACAAACATTGCATCAAAGACTTTACGAAGAATTCGAGAAAATAACGAACTTGACGGGTTTAGATTCATTAAAACTCTTCCTCCGCATACATTTTTACGTCTTTTGTCGCTGTCTGCTGTAATTGTGGGAAACTCTTCAGCTGGTATAAGGGAAGGGTCGTATCTTGGAGTACCCTGCGTAAATATAGGGGATAGACAAATTGGCCGAGAGACTGCCGAAAATGTGAATCATTGTTCGAGCAATTCTCTGCAAATCCAAAAAGCAATTGAGTTGCATCTCGACTCAGGTAAATTTAAGTCTTCGGTTCTTTATGGCGATGGTTCGGCCGCAATAAAAATTGTCCACGCGATTGAGAGTTTTTTTGAATACAATTAATAAGGATGATACTTTGATCTTAGTTCCTGCAAAAGGAAATTCCACGAGGCTCCCGGGGAAGAATCTCCTAAATCTGCGTGGCATGCCGCTAGTTTATTGGACAATTCTCTTTGCAGTGAAGAATTTTTCTGCCAAAAACGTTCGTCTTTCCACCGACTCGAAAGAAATTTTGGAAATTGGTTCTCAGCTTGGACTAACTGACCTCGAGCCACGTGACCCAATCTTATGCAAGGATATAACAACCACGAGAGAGGTAATTGATTGGGAAATGCGTCGTAACCCTACTTTCAAAAAAGTGGTCATCCTTGCACCTACATCACCTCTTCGTATATCGAGTGACCTGATTGATTTCACAAATTTGATTGATACAGAATATGATTCTGCTTCTTTGTGCGAGAATCACCAGTCTTTTCTAAATTCATATGTTTTGAAGGATGGTGGGGGTGACAAAAAGTACCTTGAGAAATTCTCTGTAAATGCTCATAAAGGGACTAACTCTCAATCTTGGCCTAAAACATACAAGAGGAATGGGTCAATGTTTGGAATTTGGGCCCCTGCTTTTCAAGCAGATCAAGGTCTCTTGAGAGAAAAAGTCAAAGGTTTTGTTATGCCTTCACTGCTTTCTCTGGACATCAACGATGCTGAGGACTTCTTTATTATGTCGCTAATCTGTGATAAATTAGAATTAACAGAGAGCAACTGGGAAGACAACTTGAAGAATGCGGTGAAATCGCTTAGTAGCTTCAAATCTGAAATTTTGGAGATAACCTAGATGGCCAGAAGTAAGCCAATAATTGTGGCAGAAGTAGCTATGGCGCATGAAGGGTCTTTGGGGCTTGCTATGGCATTTGCCACTCAGGCACACAACTCAGGAGCTGATGCCGTTAAATTTCAGATGCACTTGGCTGATGAGGAAAGTAATTTAAGTGAGCCTTTCCGAGTCAACGTTTTTCCACAAGATAGTACTCGATACAATTATTGGAAACGTACGGAATTCTCATTGGGTGAATGGGAAATTTTAAAGAATCATTGCGATAGATTAGGTATAGAGTTTATGTGTACTCCATTTAGCCCAAAAGCGGTTGAATTGTTAAGCAGGATAGGGGTCAAGCGCTGGAAAGTTGGTTCTGGTGACACATCCAATTTTCAACTCTTAGATGCCTTAGTCCAAACAAAGCTCCCTGTAATTCTAAGCACTGGAATGAGTACTTGGCCAGAAATTTTGGCATCCATAAGTTTTTTAAGAAATTCAGGTTTGGAAGATTTAACTGTGCTTCAATGCACAACCGCATACCCGACAGCAATATCAGAAGTAGCGCTTCTTACCATGGATGAGATTAGGATTAACTGTGGTGTTGCTTCCGGTTTGTCTGATCATTCGGCTGATATCACAATACCAATCATGGCTATAGCGCTAGGTGCAAGCATGATTGAATGCCATGTTGCCTTTGCGCGCGAACAATTCGGTCCAGATTCAAGTTCTTCTTTGACCTTTGAAGAGTTGAAGCTTTTAACACGTGCAGCTCGTAATTATCCCGAAGTCATGCAAATAGCTGATAAAAATTCAAATACTGTTTTAAAGTCAAAGGAGAGAGAGATATTTGGACGGAGCATTTGTGCTCGTCATTTTCTCAAAGTCGGCACCACAATTAGTAAAGAAGATTTAGCATATTTGAAGCCAGGTGGTGGAATTTCTTGGGAGCAAAAAAGTAAGGTAGTTGGAAAACAAGTGACCAAAGACTTATTACCTGGAGAAGCAATCAACCTAATAGATCTAAAATAATTTTACTATGAGAGTACTTATCACTGGTGGAGCGGGTTTTATTGGCCTAAATATTGTTGAGAAATATCAAAGCCTTGGTCATGATGTCACAGTACTTGACAATTTAAGTAACTCACATTTTTCTCATAAACTCAATTCTGCGGTTGTTCTTCATGTTGGTGATGTTCTCGATGAAAAACTTCTTTCCCAATTGGTAAAGTCCACTGATCTTGTGATTCATCTGGCTGCTCTAGGTTCAGTGCCTAGATCACTAGAAAATCCCAACAAAACTTTTGAAGTTAATGTGAATGGATTTAATAATATCCTGAATTCAATTAGGGAATTCAGGAAACCATTAATTTGGAGTTCTTCGTCGTCTGTTCTTGGCTCGTTAGGCTCACAAGGAATAGAAGAGAATGATCAATTACTTCCAATTTCACCTTATGCAGCTAGCAAAGCATGTTGTGAATTGCTAGCAAGGGCCTATGCAAAAAGTTTTGAATTGAACATCACAACTATTCGTCTCTTTAACGTTTTTGGACCGTACCAAAGCTATAAAGCAGAATATGCTGCAGTCGTGCCTATTTTCATTCAAAAAGCTTTAAAAGGGGCAAGTCTGTCTATTTTTGGTGACGGTAAAAGTGTTAGAGATTATACGTATGTAAAAGATGTGGCCGAAATTGTATACAAATTAGCCGAGAGCAAGAGAAATCTAATCCATCCTTTAAATATTGGTTTTAATAGACCAATCAAGACATTGGAGTTAGCTGAAAAAATCATCAAGATTACATCCAGTAAATCTAAAATAGATTTTTTGCCAGTCCGTCGTGGTGACGTTGAGGTTAGTGTCAATAAGTCTCCACATCTGCGCAGTTTCCTGCCAGACAGTTATTCTACCCCGATCGATACAGCTCTAAAATCAACAATCGCGTTTAATCAAGCACTATTAGGATCTAAGTGAAAAGAAGTAATCGCCAATCATCAGCTTCAATTTATTGAATAATTTATTTGCTCTGTTAATAAACAGAAGAACTCCAGTTACTTGAAGTTCATTCTCCAACTGGTTCCAAGACTTGCCTAGGGTCTCTGTAATAGTGGTATTAGGATAAAAGAACATTTCTTCCCTGGTTCGCATCCATCCAAGAGCTCTAGCTGGATCGATTCTCTTCATTTGATCAGAGAGAAAGAGATTCAGTTGAAGTTCTAGCTCTTTAAATGTACGAACCTGATAAGTGGGATTAAAACCATCATAAATTGCAGGCATTGTTGTTATTGAGGGAATTCCTCTTGCACTTGCCTCTAAGCCAATTGTCGATCCTGGGGCTATTACTAACGAAGACCTATCAAGTATTTCATAGGAGTCATCTCTATCCTGCGCCTGTACTAGTTCGATACCTTCTATGTTACTTAATTTCTGCCAAGAGTTTCTCTCAACTTTTGCTTTGGTCAGTGTATTTGGATGTACTCTAACTACCAATATTCTGCCCCATTTTGAAATCTCTTGAGCGATAAACTGTGCAGTCAGGATTTGATTGGATAATTCACTGCCCCATTCGTCAGATAGTCCAAACCTCTCATCCTTTGCATTACTCGTAAAATAAGTTATTAAATTTTTTGTTCTTAGCGAAGAGCGTACAAATTTTACTTCTTGATTATGCAAGAAGTGTCTACGACTAAAATCTTGAAGGTTTGTAAGGTGTGTCTGTTCATTTCTTCCAGTTTTTACTTCTTGAATTTGCAAGTCTAATTTGCTTTCAAAGTTAGATACCCAGCTGGAGTAATCATGAAACGAAAATGGTGTTTTTTGAAAGTAACTTGAGTTTACTTCTGAATAAATGTGAAATGGAGTTCTTGTCTGCTCTGCGACATGAAGTAAGCAAGCATCATAGAGAAAATTTCCTTGGTAGATGTTTACCTGGGACACGTCACCTTTACCAATTAGTTCTAACAAAAAATCTGCCAGAGAAACATACACTCTGTAAAGTTGGCCAATTGTGTAGCGAAGGCTGGTTACTTCAAATTCTGATGTCCTCTTGGTCCGCGCCAGATAGTTGGCTATGGCACGACCGGCAGGTAATCCGGAGTAAGTGACTTTCATCAGATCTTCTAAGGTCTGTAAGTTTGTTAATTCTTTTGTAGTAAAAGCCTTTAATCCAGATTTGAGCGGAATTTTGTGGTGAACTATATTCATTGTTGCTTCTTTTTTTGACTCCAACAATCCGAGGATTTTACCCAGAGCGGAGTGTTTTCGAAAATTTGCCGGTATCCAATGTGGTGTGGTTACGAATTTACTTTCAATACTTGAAGCTACCTCCATTAAATACAGCACCGAATCTCTCTCTTGGTCAAGTGAGACTGCATTTGTGCTAAGGGCTGCTAAAAGAGGTATTGGGTACTGATTAAAAGCAAACGTGGCAATTTTCATAATATGGAATTATAATAGAGGGCAGGTCCTCTCTTGTAGTTTAGACCGGCTTGTTTTCACTTGCGAGCAAGATCTGCAGTTATCGACTACTTATTTGATATATCCTCATTCCTGCCCGACCAGAGGATTGGAACCAAACCTATGAAGGAGCTCATCGTCAGATTTCTTAAGAAAATTCTTGCTACAGCAGACAGAGAAGTTATGAGTTTTGCTGTGCATAAATGGGGAAGGAGTTTCTACCTGTCGGCGATGAATACTCGGTCTGCTGTCAAGAGAATTAAGCAACAATTTAATTTTGATAAAACCTCAGGCCTATTTTTTATAAAATCCGCAAGTGGAATAAGATTTTTTGGTGATCGATCTATTGGACTGGCTTTTTATGGTAATGGGATTAAAGAAAGAGTTCTATACTTGACAGGAACTTACTTTCTAAACTCCATCAATTTTGAAGAGAACGACCTGATAGTTGATGTAGGAGCTAATATCGGCGACTTTCACCTCGCACTACAATCAAAAGGTGTTAGCCTTCAATATGTTGGCTTTGAACCGGCACCAATAGAGTTTGAATGTCTGAGGAGAAACTGTGCATACGAGCTTTTGCACAATATAGCTTTATCAGATTTTAATGGCACAACGCAATTCTACATTTCTTCTCAGAATGGTGCTCTTCCTTAATTACTCCCAGCAAATTTTCTGAGTTGATAAGATGTGAGACTCGCACTATAGATTCCTTTAACTTCAACCAGGTAAAACTTCTCAAGTTAGAAGCGGAAGGTGCCGAACTTGAGGTCCTTAAAGGCTCAATTAAAACACTTAGAGAAATTGAATATATCGCAGCTGATCTAGGACCTGAACGTCTGGGTAAATGCACGCTGCCCGAGGTTACTAACTTCCTACTCAAGAATTCTTTTGATATGATTGAATTCAATGAACACCGCACAACGGCGTTATTCCACAACAATTCATTCAAAAGCTAAGAAACTCTTGAATCAGCATTCCCCAAGAAAAGAGGGTTTTTGAGAATTCTGATTACAGGGGCGGCCGGATTTATCGGCTCCGCACTTACCTCAAAGTTGACCTCACTTAACAATCAAATTTTGGGTATTGATAATTTTGATGAGACTCTGAATGCGAGTAAAGAACGCAGAAATGTTTTTAGATCTTTCGAAGGAAATGACAATCTAATTCTAATTGAAGGTGATTTGAATAGTTTAGATTTAGTTGACTTGGTTTCTGGGGTAGATGTGATCATCCATTGCGCGGCAACTCCTGGGTTACTACCCAGCTGGACCCATCTAAATAAATACCTCAAAAACAATGTTGAATCCACACACGCAATAGCATCGGCAGCGGCACAATCTAATGTTTCTCGATTTATTCTACTATCTACGTCTTCCGTTTATGGAAGAGTGGCCACTTGCGATGAGAATGGACCTGTTGATCCATCTTCTCCTTATGGAATCACAAAATTTAGTTCCGAGCTAATTGCCAGAAATCTTCTAGAGGAGTCGGGTGTGGATTTAATAGCGTTGCGTCTCTTTTCTGTCTTTGGGCCTGGCCAGCGTGCAGATATGGGAATTAGAAAGTTTATTGATTCATATCTATTTTTGGATTCAGTTAATGTTACGGGTGATGGCTCTCATAAAAGAACTTTTACATATATCGATGATCTAGTGAACTTGATATCCGGTCTGTTAGAAACTAAAGATGTATCGGGAACTTATAACATTGCCGGTAAAGAGCAAATTCAGATTCTAAATCTACTCGATCACCTAGAAGATCTGACATCAAGAAAAATCCAACGCAATTTTGTATCACCAAGACGCGGAGATCAACTAGAAACTTTAGGGGACACCAGTAAGGCTGAGCAAGTACTTGGGTGGAATCCAAAAACTGAATTTCTCGCTGGACTTCAGGAGCAACTCAAATGGCAGAGGTCTTTAAGAGGGTGATTGCTTACGCAAAACATCTTCATACAGCGCCTGATACGAACTCACGATTTGACTTTCTGAAAACCCCTTTAACCCAAAGCTTCTTGCACTTTTTCGCAAACTTTCGCCTTCAAAATAGATCTTTTCAATCATCCTTACAATCTCAGATGCATCCCCGTTCTTCGCAATAAATCCAGATTTACCATCAACAATAAGGTCTGGGTTGCCCCCAACATTAAATCCAACCACAGGTGTCCCGCTGAAAAGACTTTCAAGCGCAGTATTAGCTAGATTCTCTTGTCTTGAGGACAAAAAGAATGCGTTAGATGAACTGTAGATGTCACAAAGTTCCCGTTCATCGTTAATTTGTCCCAAATTAATTAGCTTAAATCCTGGTTTCTCTTCTTCTAGCTTTTCTCCAAAGCCAAAAGTCACAAGATACAATGGTAGATTTGAAATTGAAGAATTAATTGATAGCAATTCCATTACTTCTTCTGCAATTGAATGCCCTTTGCGCAAATCATTTCTAGACGAAAGAGAACCAGTGAGTAGAATAAATGCACCTTGAGGGATCAAATATTGTTTTCTCAGATAACTTGTCGACTGTGGCTGCCAGGAGGTCTGATCCAATAGATTGGGAATGTGGTGCACTTCCCTTTCTCTAAAGAGTGAGCTTTGCTTTGCCAATTCAGTTATCCATCTACTTTTGCCAACAACTGTTAAAGACCTGAGATTCCTAAAACCAGATTTTTTCCATTTTAATACAATTGTACTTAGATCAAATTTCCAATTTCTAAGCTGCGGACAAGACCCACAAGAATTTTGAAAATTTGTGCAACCCCAAGAATAGTGACAGCCTCCTGTAAAGGGCCACATATCACACAGGGTCCAAACAACTGGTTTCTTTATCTTTGAAATTGCCGAAACTGACAAGAAACCATAATTAATCCAGTGGATATTAATAATATCAGGATTGACCTGTTTAATGACTTTTCCCAATTTTGAATATCCCCATATCGAGGGGGAAAAGACTGTGCCTTTCTTCAAAGAGAAGGAAAAGACAAGGATTCTCTCAAGTTTTAGTTTGATCCTTGTTAAGCGTGCATATCTATTAAATCCAGGCCTTAAAAAAGTTATTAAATTTTTTGAAGTACTATTTGATTCTTGAAAATATATGTGCGAATCTATCCCAGCCTTAAGCATTGCGTTGTGAAGTCTGAGTGTTGCTTTTCCACTTCCACCGCCTGTATCCCGGCTTGTGATATGTAAAATTCTCATTTTTGTAAACTACTATTGTGTGGCAGGTCCATTTTCTGGATTTCTTGAAGCCATAATTTCAACATGAAAATTACCCATATCTTTTGACTTGGTACTTGCCCTTGCTCATACTTGAAAACTAGCGATTGAATGAATTCAGTATGCAAATGTCCAAGTTGATCTAGGTCTCGATCCAAGAGGATTCCACGACAGAAAGGCCACAAGTCGGTTGCTAACCACAGGTCTAGGGGCAATTCAAATCCCTTTTTCTTGCCGTGAATTAAAGGGCTTGGAAGATATCTCTTGCCAATTTCGCGGAGAAGATGCTTCGGATCCTCTCCATTGCCCCTCAAGCTCACGGGCAACCCCAACACCAAATCTACTAATCTAGTATCTAGGTACGGAGTTCTGGCCTCAATCGAAAACGCCATTGAAAATCGATCAGTCATTGATAAAAACTCATTTGGTAATTGATTTTGAAAATCTAAATTGCAAACTAGATCGAGAGGTTCGTTAAGTTCGAGGTTTGTTTTCAAGCGAAAATACTTTTCCTGGGGTTGTTCAACCTTTCTCCCTTTTACACTTAGACCTGCTTCAGTATGTGTCATCATCGATGGAACTGGGTACGCAGTTTCCCATGACAAAACTGGTTGAAACTGCTTAAATAATGATGATGCTAATGCGGTGTTTTCAATACCAAGGGTGTTGTGAATTTTAAACATAAGTGACTTTAAGTGATACCGTAATCCAAAATGTATAGAAGTGTTGTTTAAAACTGAGCTTCGTTTTCCAATTCGTTCAGCAACCCTAATCCACTTCCCATAATTTCCAAATAACTCATCTGCGCCAGTACCAGTAATTGCAACTTTTTCTATACCAGCCATAGACTTATAAACGTACCAAGATGGTAATCCACCACCATATGGCATTTCTAGGTGATGCATCATTTGCGGCAGATCCATTAACAAATTCTCTGGAGTAATAGTTATCTCAGTGTGCTGAGTTTTACACTTTTCGCTGACAAGTCGCGCAAAGTGAGATTCGTCTAAGTTCCTCAATTCTCTGCCTGGATAGATAACTGAATAGGTCCGAAGTGGTCGCTCCGATGCTCTTGATGCTATAGCTACTATTAGCGAGGAATCAAGTCCGCCTGACAATGAGTAGCCGACGTTAACATCACTGGTTGTCCATCGAGAGATAGATTGCTGTAACTCATCTTCAATCCTTCTAGAGACGTCAGAACTGAGAATCTGTGACTCTTTTGTAAGTCCTGTAGAAGGCTTCCAATATTTGATTTTTTGTTCAGTGAGATCTTTTAAATCAATTAGACAGATGGTTCCAGGCTCAAATTGGGAAATACCAACAAGGCCAGATTGCTCCCCAAGAAGATATCCATATTGCAGATAATCACCTATTGCTTCTTGGTCTATTTCTGGCAGGCTGCGTAATGCGCTGATTATGCTCTTTTGCTCCGAGGCAAAAATCAGTCTAGTTTTATCCCGCCAGAGAAAGAGTGGCTTTATTCCAAATCTGTCACGGGAAATTACTAGAGTTTCTGTTTGCTCGTTTAAGTACACTAATGAAAACATTCCATTTAATTCAGGAATTGCAGCAATACCATTAAAGTCTAGAAAATGTAATAATGCTTCTGAGTCCGAATGGTCAGATGAAAACTCAATACCATTTTTTGTCAGTTCCAGTCGGATTTCTGGTGCATTAAAGATTTCGCCATTCCAAACTAAGTAGCTCTTCCTTTTGGGATTCTCTAAGGGTTGTGCTCCGCCTGGAATGTCAATTATTGAGAGTCGGACTGCCCCTATTTCAGTCTTAAGCTTCTCAGATTTGTAGCAACCCTCCCCGTCCGGACCCCTGTGTCTTATGCAGCCCAATGCAGTCTGCATAGTCTCTGCAGGCCACTCGCCCACTAGGGCTACAAATCCACACATTTCTTTTTGCACTCATCTCTTGCTAAACTTGGAGAATCCTATCGAGAGATCTGAATTTGATGAGCAAGCCATTAATAATGCTTACAGGGACGATCAAATCAGACCTCGAATCAAATCTATTGCGGAATAACCCTGAGCAGCGACTAGACGACTACTTTAAATCTCTTAGCTATTACAGTCGAATGTCTGAGAAGCTAGGCTTCGATGTAATATTTCTCGAAAATTCTGGCGCAGATATGTCTAAATTAGCGCTTCCAAACATAATTTTGCAACGTGCACCTGGACGAACAGATCCTTCAAAGGGGAAGGGGTCTGGTGAGGCAGATCTTATTGATTTTGGAGTAACAAGTGATCCCACGATTTCAAGTAGGCCTTGGATAGCCAAGATTACCGGTCGATTAATTCTAGCTAATATGGAAAAAATCTTTTTAAAAATTCCTACCGATCAAAATTTCTTTATGGCAAGAGTTAAATCTGACCTAACTAGCCTAGATTCAAGATTATTAATATTTGATCCTAAAGTATGGGGCTCGTACTTTCTAAGGATGGGATCAGACGTTTCTGATGATTCAGGTCTCTTCTTGGAGTCGATTGCTATGCAGCGCCTTCTAGGTGCAATGAATGGTGGCGTCACTTTCTCCCCATTCATTAGAAGCCCACGCTATAAGGGTTATAGTGGAACGAGTAACCAGAAATATCACAGTTGGAAATTTCGACTTAATAACTTATTAGAAGATGCACCTATTATCATTAAGGAGAAGTTCCTTAATCAATGAGAATAAATGTCTATTTTGATGGCTTTTATCCCAAGTTTGACTTTAAGAATCATCCCTTATCGAAATTCATTGAGATTGCAACAGAGTCAGAGATTCGACAGGTTAAAAGCTTAAATGATGATTTCCAAATCCGTGTTAGTTCCAATTTTGGCTTTGGACTAAAATCCGTAGCCCAGCGAAAGTTGCACGCTCTCGCCAGGAAATTACACCTTGAGCAAGGTTCAAAGCCATGGTTAATATATCCTCAAAATTCAATTCAAAAAAATTATCTGTGGATTTATTGGAGTGGCGAGAATTTAGACTATCCAATTGGTCCGGACATTTACTTGGGGTTTAAAGAAAATAACCCCGTCAAAAATCATTATTACACACCCCTATGGACTTGGTCATTAGATTGGTTCAATATTCCCAACAATTTTAATAACTTTCTAGGCGAACCCGTTTTACGAGACACCGTTACTGGCCCTAGAGACACTATTTTTCCCGATAAATTTGCGTGTGCTTTTTTTGGCCACATGAATAAGGATCGCAAACGTCTATTGCATCTTATGGAGCAATTCGGTCAAGTTGATGTCTATGGACCTGCAGGTAGTAAAAGGGTTGAGACTAAAAATAGCCTTAAAGGCCAGTACAAATATATTTTATGCCCTGAGAACTCAATCTCTCCAGGATATGTTACAGAGAAAATACTTGAAGCATGGTCACTTGACGCAGTGCCAGTTTGGTGGGGAGATGATAAATTCAAAACCTTGAACGATAATGCATACTTTAATTTAAGAGAAAACGCTGAACTTCAGATGCAAAAACTAGCTAGTCTTGATGCCAACACATGGTGCCACATCGCTAATCAAGAAATTGTGAGAAAAATCCCTGATTTGAATTTTCTGGTTCCGCTTATCAGGGATCAACTATCGAAAAAATAACCGAATTTTTGATTTTGAATCCACTTTTGACCTTTGAGTCAAGACTCTAACGACGCGAAGAATTCTTGGGACTAAGTAACGAGAAAAAAACTTTCTCCGAGTTACTAAATGTGCAGATATGCGATCGATTGCCCCAAAGTTGACAGTTGATATAGCGACCAAAATCAATCGTAGGATTCTTTGTGATGTGGATTCTCTATTCACCTGAGTAAGTAAGTCTCTTTGTTCAGCAATTGTTGAATTAGTCTCTTCTAAAACTCCAACTGGCCAGGGCACAGGTAAATAGAAATCAACCAAGAATCCCCAGATAGGCCAATCCGCAACACCGGTAATGGACTTACTGCCAGCGTGGGCTATTTCAGCTGCCTCAAGATTAATTAAATACCCAACTGCATAAGTGGGTGGTATAAAGAATCTGTATAGATTAAAGATATTGTTTGAAACAACTGGTTTTTTCTTTAAAACAATTCTCCCAGCCGCGTATAAACTCACAATTCTTGGCGTCCCGCTTGTGAGAATACCCATGAGACTATCCAGATAATTAGTAGTTAACTCAGAAATTGTTGCATCATCCTCAAAAACCATCGCCACTTTAATTCGCTGACTAACCATCTGCTGATAGATTTCTGCGTGGCTCGCTGTTGCAGCAATCTCCGTGGATGTTAAATCTCTTAAAATTGTATCCCTAATGACAGCCCTATCAACCCGCGATAAGAGTTGGGCGTCATTTCCCTTACGACCATCTACAGCACTGATCACTAATGGACTTAGACCTAAAGCGTTTAGGTCTCCCAACAGATTGGGAGACCGTATTTTACCGTCGAGCGCAATGACAAAAACTGAAACGGGCATTTATGCAATCTCATCAATTAGCGTCTTTAAGGCTTGTCCATAAGAAGACTCTCTTTGTAAAGAGTAGTTCTCACATAATTCACTTTTTGAGATAAATCCTTTTCGATATGAAGCTTCATCTGGGCTGCCAATAAGAATGCTTTGCCTATTTTGTACAACACGAACAAATGAAGATGCGTCAAGTAAACTGTCAGGCGTTCCTAAGTCAAACCAAGAAGTCCCACGAGACAATATTTTCACAGTTAGTTTTTGTTCATCTAAGAAATTCTTGTGAATGTCTGTTATCTCGAGTTCATTTCTAGCAGAAAATTTGAGTGACTTGGCTTTACTGCATACTGAATTATCAAAAAAATACAGTCCTGGAATAGCAAAATTCGATGCAGGAATTAACGGTTTTTCAACGATACTAACAATTTGTCCTTGGTCATTTATATCAACAACACCGAATCTCTCTGGATCCTTGACTCTAATCGCGAAAATTCTGCCACCATTTAGATTATCAAGATTTTGTAAATCAGTTTCCAGATCAGTACCATGAAACAGGTTATCGCCAAGAACTAAACACACAGAATCAGATCCTATAAACTCTTCACCAATTATAAAAGCTTCAGCAATTCCTCGTGGTTTTTCCTGAATCTGATAAGTTAAATCAATTCCCCATTGCCTACCCGATCCCAGCAACTTCTTGAAGGAACTGATGTCTCCTGGATTAGCAATAATCATCACATCCTTGATTCCAGCTAAAATCAAGGTGGACAAAGGATAGTAAATAGCTGGTTTGTCATATACCGGCAGTAGTTGCTTGCTCGTTGCAACAGAAAGAGGGTGCAGCCTTGTTCCGCTGCCGCCTGCGAGTAATATTCCTTTCACGTTCCTAAGTCTAGTTGCTCTAAGCACGCGGTCCAAGCCTAGTTTTCTGGTAAAGGAGATATGCATGAAAGCGCTGGTGACTGGTGGGGCTGGCTTTATTGGCTCTAATTTTCTAAATGCCTGTCAATCTGGGGCGATAGATTTATTCTCAGAAATAGTAGTTTTAGACAAGCTAACTTATGCAGGAGATGAAGAAAACATCCCCCCAAGCAGCTCTAGGCTCACCATTAAATTTGAGCGTGGAGATATATGCAACGAAAAACAAGTTGAGGCTGTCGTTCAGGGTGTTGATGTAGTGATTAACTTTGCTGCTGAATCACATGTAGACCGCTCCATACAATCTACTAGACCTTTTGTTGACTCAAACATTTTGGGCACGTCAGTATTGCTTGATATATCTTTAAAGCAGAAGATTCCACAATTTGTACAAATTTCTACCGATGAAGTTTATGGCGCAAAGATTAGAGGGGAATCTGTAGAATCAGATTTTCTGGCTCCAAACTCCTCATATGCTGCAAGTAAAGCAAGTGCTGATCTATTGTGTAGAGCTGCCTTTGAGACTCATAAGCTTGATGTTCGAATAACTCGTTGCTGCAATAACTATGGGCCTTACCAGCATCCTGAAAAATTAATACCGAAGATAATTACAAATCTACTTTTAGACAAAAAGATTCCCTTATACGGCGATGGCTTACAAACACGAGAATGGATCCATGCGCATGAGCATAGCCTCGCAATTGCACAAGTAATTTCGAAGGGTAAAGCGGGAGAAATTTACAATATTGCTGGTAGCTCGAGAATTACTAATCTAGAACTTGTAAGGCTCTTTCTACGCGAACTAAACAAGGATGAAAACATGATTGAGTTCGTTGAAGACAGGAAAGGCCATGATCGGCGCTATGCCCTAAATGGAGAGAAGGCTCGAACTGAAATAGGGTTTGAAAGTACCAGAAAAATTCAAGAAGAATTACCAGATCTATTGCAATGGTACTCACAAAATGCAAACTGGTGGAAGAGCAAGATAAGTTGATTGGACCAAAAAAGAAATTTCTGATTACAGGTGCCAAATCTCAATTAGGGCAAGAGTTTGAACGGAAATTAAGTAACGCTGACTTAGAGTGCGTGTTCTTGAGTAGAGAACAGTTAGACATCACAAATCTACAGGCAATTGATCAGGTGGTTCGCGAGTTTCAACCCACGCATATAATCAATACTGCTGCTTGGACTAGTGTCGATGGCGCAGAAATAAACCAAGAACTTTGTTTTAAGACAAATGCGTTGGGCCCTGAACTGTTGGCCCTGAGTGCCAAGAAATATGGGGCTTTCTTAATTCACTATTCAACAGATTATGTCTTTTCCGGTTTAAAAAACTCCCCTTATGTCGAAGAGGATGTACCAGACCCAAAATCAACATATGGAAAATCCAAGTATGCGGGCGAATTAGCAGTTTTAAGTGTTCATAGAGAAATGTCATTCCTAATTAGGACAAGCTGGCTCTTTGGAAACTATGGAGAAAATTTCTACAAAACTGTAGCAAAGATGGCAAATTCTGGAGACAATGCGAAAATTGTTTCAGATCAATTAGGTAAGCCCACGTGGACACAACATTTATGTGAACTTACGATAGCGTTGGTTAATAGTTCGCTAGCGCCTGGGACTTATCACATAGCTAACTCAACAATTACTAATTGGTATGATTTTGCAGTAAGAATTTATCAAGAACTTGGTAAGCAACCTAATTTAGTCATTCCAATTACTTCAGCTGAATATCATTCTGAGACTTTCCGCCCTGCCTATTCTGAACTCTCAACTGAAAAGATTGAAAAAGGTTTAAGTTGTCTGATTCCCACATGGTATGACGCATTACATGAAGCCGTTCTCAAGTCCAATAAATGGTAGAGTAGAACAGTGAGTAGGTTTATTGAGTTGCCACTTGAAGGCTGTTTTCTTATTGATTTTGACCCAAACAAGGATGATAGGGGGATATTCTTTGAATGGTATAAAAGTTCTTGGGAGTTTAAAGCTCAACCGTTTGTTCCTGGGCAAGCGAATGTCTCAGTCTCCTATCAAAACACCATTCGCGGATTGCACTATGGAACATACCCTGACCCTCAAAAAAAGTTGATAACAGTTCTAGATGGTGAGATTTATGACGTGCTTCTTGATGTTCGTAAAGAATCTAAAACTTTTGGAAAATCTATTAACGTGAAGATGTCGTCATCTGTACCCCAAGGAATTTTCATTCCAGATGGAATTGCCCATGGATTCTCGGTTCCCATTGGATCAGCTACTTTATGCTATTTGGTATCAAATGAATATGATCCGTTTCATGAGCAGAGTATCAATCCACTAGACACATCTTTAGGTATCAATTGGCAGATAGGCGGATCACCCCTGTTAACTAATCGCGACAGAGATGCTCCAAGCTTCAAAAGTGTTTTTGAGTAATTCTCATGGTTTGAATCTATTCTGAGGATTGATTCTTGTTCTCAAAACCAATTCCACCTTCGACTGGAATCTCCTTAGCCATATCAGCAAAGCGTGAGTAATGACCCTGAAATACCGCCTGGATATTGGCTGTAGGACCGTTGCGGTGCTTAGCCACAATCAAGTCTACTTCACCTTGTTTTGTAGGACTCTTGTCATAGATATCTTCTCGGTGAATCAACATAACCATGTCAGCATCTTGTTCCAAAGAGCCTGATTCACGAAGGTCAGATAGCAAAGGCCTCTTATCTACTCGCTGTTCTGGTCCTCGGTTTAATTGAGAGATCGCAATTACTGGAATATCTAGTTCTTTAGCAAGAAGTTTTAGAGACCTAGAGAACTCTGAAACTTCTTGCTGTCTTGATTCGACACGTTTACCTGAGGTCATCAACTGTAAGTAGTCAACAATTAGAAGCCTTAAATTATGTCTTTGCTTTAAGCGCCTAGCTTTTGCTCTGATCTCCATCATGGTGAGATTTGGTGAGTCATCAATGAATAGTGGTGAATCGGATATTGCTGACATCTTTCTAGCTAACCGCTGCCACTCTTGATCAGTCATTTTGTTAGTTCGCATATTAGTGAGAAACACATTTGATTCAGCCGACAGCAAACGCATCACAATCTCAGAGCGGCTCATTTCTAAAGAAAAGATCACACTTGCTAGACCATGTTTAATAGATGCAGATCGTGCCATATCAAGACCTAGGGTTGATTTACCAACACCTGGACGAGCAGCCAGAATGATCAATTGTCCTGGGTGCAATCCGTTAGTCAACTTATCTAAATCTGCTATTCCAGTTGGAACACCAGTCATGATTCCATCTCTAGAACCCAGGGCTTCGATATCTGTAAGGGCACCGCTAAGCAAAGCAGAAAGTGGTTGGTAGTCATCTCTAGACCGCGTATCTGATACGTCATAAACCTCTGCCTGTGCTTGATCAACTATTTGATCAACATCACCTTCACCGGCATATCCCAGTTGAGTAATTTTTGTGCCAACTTCAACGAGCCTTCTAAGCATCGCTTTATCTCGAACAATTCGAGCATAAAATTCAGCATTAGCAGCAGTTGGAACGCCAGAAACTAAAGTGTGAAGATATGGGGCACCACCAGTTCTGACTAACTCACCATTCTTACCTAATGCTGCAGCAACTGTTACCGCATCTGCTGGTTCACCTCTGGCATACAAATCAAGTATTGCTGCATAAATCGTTGCATGAGCTGGCCTGTAAAAATCTTGTTCTCTTAAATTCTCTAAAACATCAGCAATTGCATCTTTACTTAAAAGCATTGCTCCCAGAACAGAAGCTTCTGCCGCCACATCTTGTGGCGGCAGTCGGTCATACCCTGACTCATTTGCTGATGAAGGAAATTCGGCCACACTCATGAGGTCATTGTCTAGGTTGTCACTGACAGAAGCGAACTACTGTGTGGGTAAAGGGTATGAAGGCCTGTGGGTAAATGTGTTATTACTGTGGCTAACTGGCGATTAGTTGTGGGTAGAAATGTGGATGAAGGCCCTATTTAATTCCTAACTCAAGCCTGACCAGGTCTTTGCTTATTCACAGGATGTGTAAACAAAATAAATGCACAAAGGCGCCTAATTTCTTAGGCGCCTTTGTGGTTGAAAACTACTTAAGATGAAACGATCTCCACAACAACTTGAGCTTTCACATCTGGGTGAACTTTTAGTTCAACTTTGTGCTTGCCTGCAAGTTTGATTGGATGAGCTAAGACCACAATGCGCTTATCTAGTTTGTCTCCACCAGACTTTGCAATTGCTTCTACGATGTCACTTGCACCAACAGATCCAAACAACTTGCCAGAATCACCAACTTTGGTCTTGATTGTGACAATATTGTTTGCAAGCCAGTTAGCAACCTCTTGAGCATGGTCTTTGCTCTTAATGGCACGCTCTTTGCGAGCACGTCTAATTGCAGTAATTTGGTTAGCGGCACCCTTGCTCCACAAGGTTGCAAAACCTCGAGGTAGGAGGTAGTTGCGAGCAAAGCCAGGCTTCACATCAACAACGTCTCCTGGCTCGCCTAAACCATCAACTTGGTTAGTAAGAATTATCTTCATGAGTTCTTGGTTTCCTTAATCTTTAGCGAGAGCCGGATGCGTATGGAAGTAGTGCCATTTCACGAGCGTTTCTAACAGCAGTTGCAACTGCACGCTGCTGTTGGACAGTGAGCCCAGTTACCCGGCGAGCACGAATCTTGCCGCGATCAGATACAAACTTGCGAAGCAAGTTCACATCTTTGTAATCAACGGTTGTTACATCCGCCTTCAAAATCGGAACTGCCTTCTTGAACGGTTTCTTCTTATCGTCGTCCTTTCGAGGACGACGATTGCTGTTGGACTTTGAGTCTTTAGCCATTATTTTCTCCTAATCTAAATTTTTTGGTTAAAACGGTGGTTCGTCTGAGAAGCCGCCACCCCATGAATCAGTAGCGTTACCGCCACCAGCCCATGGGTCATTTGCAGCAGGTGCTGCAGCAGCACTTGAAGTTGCGTCTGAGTTTCTAGAAAGTCTGGTGACTTTGGCTGTTGCATTTCTTAATGCTGGTCCAACGTCATCAACTTCAAGTTCAACAACTTGACGTTGCTGTCCTTCTTTAGTTTCGTAGGAACGCTGCTTTAGTCGACCAGTAACCATCACGCGTGTGCCTTTAGTTAAAGACTCAGCCACGTTTTCAGCATATTGGCGCCAAACATTGCAACGCATAAAAACAGTGTCGCCATCGCGCCACTCATTAGTGGTGCGATCTAAGATTCGAGAGCTGGATGCAACTGTGAAAGATGCAACTGCATCTCCTTTAGGAGTGAAGCGCAGCTCTGGGTCATTTGTTAAGTTACCAACGACGGTAACTGTGATATCACCGGCGGCCATTACTCTTTATCCTCGTGACGCAAAACTTTGGTACGAAGAACTGCTTCGTTTAGGTTTAGTTGGCGATCAAGTTCTGCAACTGCTGCTGCTGAACACTTTAGATCTAGCACGGCATAAATGCCTTCGCTCTTTTTAGCAATATCAAAGGCCAATCTGCGACGGCCCCAGATATCAACTTTCTCAACAGAGCCACCATCTTTTTTGATTACGTTTAGAAACGTATCAAGGCTTGGGGCAACTGTTTTTTCTTCTAAATCTGGGTCAAGAATGACCATAACTTCATATACGCGCATACCGAATAAATCCCCCTCTGGACTTAAGGCGGCCACTGACGTTCAGTAGCAGGGAGCCATCAATCAAGCTGGGCTTGAAAGACTTGGCAAGGGTATCTCAGAGGAATCAGTTCAGTTATTGAGGGGTTCCTAGATAACTTGATAAGACCCGACTCAATCTACTTGAGTCGGGTCTGTTAGTTTATTACCCAAATCAGGATTAAAGGCATACCTTTCAACCCTGATTAAGGAGTAATCATGGGTAGAGCAGTAGGAATTGATCTAGGAACCACCAATAGCGTGGTTTCAGTACTTGAGGGTGGCGAACCAGCCGTTATTGCTAACGCTGAGGGAAATCGCACCACCCCATCAATCGTGGCCTTTGCCAAGAATGGTGAGGTGTTAGTTGGAGAGGTTGCCAAGCGTCAAGCTGTGACCAACCCAGAACACACAATTCGGTCGGTGAAGCGCCATATGGGAACAACCTGGACCCAAAAATTTGAAGGCAAGGCATACACCTCACAAGAGATATCTGCTCGCGTTTTAATGAAATTAAAACGCGATGCTGAAGCTTATTTAGGTGAGTCTGTAACAGATGCCGTAATTACTGTTCCAGCTTACTTCAATGATGCTCAGCGCCAAGCAACTAAAGAAGCTGGTGAGATTGCTGGGCTCAATGTATTGCGAATCATTAACGAGCCAACAGCAGCAGCTTTGGCTTATGGCCTAGATAAAGCAGACACGGAACAAACTATTTTGGTCTTTGACTTAGGTGGTGGAACGTTTGACGTTTCACTTCTTGAGATTGGCGATGGTGTTGTTGAAGTTAAAGCCACCAGTGGTGACAACAAACTTGGTGGTGACGACTGGGATGAGAAAGTAATTTCTTGGCTAGTTGAGAAATTTAAGAACAACAACGGCATTGATCTAAGTCAAGACAAGATGGCTCTGCAGCGCTTAAAGGAAGCTGCTGAAAAGGCGAAGATTGAGTTGTCTTCTTCAACAACTGCAACCATCAACTTGCCATATATCACTGCAGGTGCTGCTGGACCACTACATCTTGATGAGTCATTAACGCGTGCTCAGTTTGAACAGTTAACTGCTGATTTAATGGAACGCGCTCGTAAACCATTCGAAGCAGTATTAAAGGACTCGGGCATTCCGATTAGCAAGATTGATCAAGTCGTTTTAGTTGGTGGTTCAACTCGTATGCCTGCTGTCACAGAATTAGTTAAGAAGCTAACTGGTGGCAAAGAGCCAAACAAATCCGTTAACCCAGATGAGGTTGTGGCTGTTGGTGCAGCATTGCAAGCAGGAGTTCTAAAGGGTGAAGTCAAAGATGTGTTGTTACTTGATGTGACACCGCTATCTCTTGGTATTGAAACCAAGGGTGGCATCATGACCAAATTAATTGAGCGCAACACCACAATTCCAACCAAGCGAAGTGAGGTTTTCACAACTGCTGAAGACTCACAGCCGTCGGTGATGATTCAGGTTTACCAAGGTGAGCGTGAGATGGCTGCCTACAACAAAAAGCTTGGCACCTTTGAACTAACTGGCTTACCACCAGCGCCAAGGGGAATTCCTCAAATTGAAGTCACCTTCGATATCGATGCTAACGGCATTGTGCATGTAACCGCTAAAGATAAAGGCACTGGCAAAGAGCAATCTATGACAATCTCTGGAGGATCTTCGCTTAGCAAGGAAGACATCGAGCGCATGACCAAAGATGCTGAAGCACATGCCGAAGAGGACAAAAAGCGCAAGGAAGCAATTGAGTTGCGCAACTCTGCTGAATCATTGGTTTATCAAACCGAGAAGTTCCTTAAAGATAACGAGTCCACAATTCCTGCTGAAGGCAAATCAAATGTTGAAGAGCCGCTAGCAGAATTGAAGAAAACACTCGAAGAAACAGCAAGTGCTGATGTGACTGATGAGTTTGCTCAAAACCGAGTAAAGGATGCAGTTGAAAAACTAGCAACTGCAAGTCAGGCTCTTGGTGCTGCTATGTATGAATCAGCACAGCAAGCTCAAGCAGATGCACCACAAGATGATGTGATTGATGCTGAAGTGGTTGATGAGAGCACTAAAGCGTGAATGAAACCACAGACTCAACAACAACCGACGAATCTAAGTTAGATTCGTCGGTTGTTGATTCTTTAGAGTCAGAATCAGTAGAGGTGGATCCAATTACTGAGTTGACCGCTGATCTTCAACGAATCACTGCTGAATATGCGAACTACCGAAAGAGAGTTGACCGTGATCGCCTCTTAGCACGTGACTTAGTAATTGGAACAGTTCTTTCGGAGTTGATCCCAACTCTTGATGACATAAACAATGCTAAGAGTCATGGAGAACTCAATGGTGGTTTTGCTGCTATTGCAGACAAATTAAGCAAGTTAGTTACTAAATTTGGATTGACTGAAGTAGGGGCTGTTGGTGATAGTTTTGATCCAATGCAGCATGAAGCACTACAAATGATTGATAGTGCAGAGCATGAGCAGATGACTGTGATCGAGGTGCTGCGTTGTGGCTACTCGATTTCTGATCGTTTACTTCGCCCAGCTCAAGTAATTGTGGCTCAACCTGCTCCAAGTTCGAGTTTGGACGAATAATGCGCTACGGGGTTCCAATGGATGAGCACACTGCCGTGTATGCAATATCTGTTGCAGCCCAGATGGCTGAGATGCATCCACAAACACTTCGTCATTACGACAAGATGGGTTTAGTAGTTCCGTCTAGAAACGGTAAACATCGACTTTATTCCCTTAGAGACATAGCGCTTGCGCGCTATGTCGCAGCACTGGTTAAAGAGGGTGTTAATCATGAAGGTATTAAACGAATCATTGAGTTAAATCATGATTTAGCCCAGGTTAAACAGGAGCTGGCTCGTGTTAGCGAGAAATTAGCAATATTTCAACATCGAGAACGAAATACGACTGTTGCTGTTAGAGCGCCTCGTTAACTAGATCTCAATTTTCTTAAACCACTCTAAGGCTTCCGGGTTTGCCAGAGCCTCCACATTCTCAACTTCTCTGCCATTAATTGCTTCAGTTACAGCCATCTCTACTAACTTATTACTTTTAGTTCTTGGAAGTTCTGGTGCTTGAATCACTTTAGATGGCACATGTCTTGGACTAGCTTTAACTTTCAAAGCTTGCTTAATATCTTTGATAAGTTCTTCGCCTAACAACTCTTGGTCTTTTAGTTTTACAAACAACAACACTCTGGTGTCATCTTGCCACTCTTGGGCTACCGCCATACATTCCAACACATCATCGAACTCTTCAACAATTCGATAGATCTCTGCTGTTCCAATTCGAACCCCACCAGAGTTCAAGGTGGCATCTGATCTTCCATAAATTACATATCCGCCATGTTCAGTAATTGCTGCAAAGTCACCGTGTGCCCAAACATCTTCAAATCTTTCAAAATAAGCCGCTTTGAATTTCTGGTTGTCTTTATCCCCCCAGAAATAAAGCGGCCTTGAAGGAAAAGAATTGAGGCAGACCAGCTCGCCTTTTTCAGTAGCTTGAGCTGGATTGCCAGCTACTGTGAATACTGTCGTGTGCATACCTAGAGCTGGAACTTGAATCTCGCCTGCAAATACTGGTTTATTCGGAGTGCCAATTACAAAACAGCCACAAATATCAGTGCCGCCTGACATCGAGGCTAGGTGGATATCAGGCTTGATATCTGAATACACATAACTAAAACCTTCAGGGCTTAACGGAGAGCCTGTTGAGGTGATGGTTCTCAACTTCACTAGGTCATGCGTTTTCTTAGGGCTCACATCTAGTTTTCTAAGAGAATCAATGTATTTTGCTGATACCCCAAAGAAGGTTAACTCTTCTTCTTGAGCTAGATCAAACAATCTATTTGGGTTTGGGTGAACTGGGTTTCCGTCATAGAGCACAATGCCAGCTCCTGTGGCTAATGCCATAAACAACCAATTCCACATCATCCAACCACAGGTGGTGTAGTAGAAGACTTGATCTTTGGGTTTTATATCCAAGCTGTATCTTTGTTCAGATAAAACTTTGAGCATAACTCCAGCCGCTGAGTGCACAATACATTTTGGTTTACCAGTAGTTCCAGAAGAAAACAAAACAAAACCAGGGTGATTGAACCCAAGCTCGATTGGGTTCAATTCTGTGTTGTTTTGTTTACTTATCCAGTTCTCAAAATTTTCATACTCATCAATATTTGCCCCGATGAGCAATACCTTTTTAAGCGTTGGTAAACCTGCGACAATTTCTGGTAGTCGACTCAAGCAATCATGATCTTTACCGTTGTATTGATAACTGGCTGCTGCCAGCAATACTTTTGGTTCAATTTGAGCAAACCGATCCAATACCCCAACTGGGCCAAAATCAGGAGAGGCGGTGCTAACAACGGCGCCAATACTTAGCGCCCCAAGTGCATAGATAACTACTTCTGCCAGGTTTGGCACCCAGGCAGCAACTGTGTCTCCAGGCTGAACACCTAGGGCTAGTA
>Ga0315900_10001255_pt1 | contig 40688 bp, 41 predicted proteins | sample LakEriMetagenome_FD_203521 | JGI IMG/M metagenome (GOLD analysis project Ga0315900, IMG submission 203521) | Freshwater fungal communities from buoy surface, Lake Erie, Ohio, United States - Buoy 12 MA114 | ecosystem: Environmental > Aquatic > Freshwater > Lake > Lake biofilm | place: USA: Lake...
GTTGACACACACTTTGGCAGATTAAGTAGAAGATTTGGGTGGAGCAAATCACTAGATCCAGTGAAAGTTGAGTTTGAGGTGGGAGGTTTAATACCTAAAAAAGAGTGGACAAATTTGTCGCAGCGCTTAATCTGGCATGGCAGAAGGGTTTGTCACTCAAGAAAGCCAGCATGTGGTGCTTGTCCACTTGCCAAATACTGTCCATCATTTGGAGTAGGTGAGATGGATCCGGCAAAGGCTGCGCGAATGGTGAAGGTTGAGGCAGATTTCAAATGAATAAAATTTCAATTCTAGTTATCACAACCTTACTGATTTCAGCTTGCTCTTCAAACACTCAGATAAGTTCACCTGTATTTGTACCAGGTTGTGACCAGATTAAACTCTTAGATACTGCAGATAAATCAACGCTGATGCCATGTCTAGATGGTTCAGGTTCATTCAATTTTCATCAACTAAAAGGACCCATGGTGATAAATGTTTGGGGATCATGGTGTGAAGGTTGCAAGGAAGAGATGCGATACTTTGTTGATTTGTATAAAACGAAAGAATTTGAATCTGGCCAAATACAGCTACTTGGCGTGAATGTGGAGGAGAGTTCAAAAGAAGATGCAGTTGAATACATTAAACAAAGCGGTATGAGTTGGCCCCACCTTGAGGATCTGGATGGAATCTCTAAATCAATATTTGGTCCAGGAGTACCAGTTACCTGGTTTATCAATGAAGAGGGTAGGAATGTTGCAACAAAAATTGGTGCCTACACAAATAAGGATCAATTATTTGAACAGGTTGAAAAAGCATTTGGGATCAAGCTGTGAACTACTTTGATCTTATTGTTATCTTGATTTTGTTTATAGCCTTCTATGGTGGCTATAAGAACGGCTTGATTAAATCTATTTTTAGCACCATTGGATATATCGCTGGTGGCATTTTGGGATTGGCAGTCGCGGTCAATTACTTTTCAACCTGGCAGAGTGAGCTCCAGAAAGTTGGCTTGGCATTACTTGCTGTTTTGCTGGGTGCAACATTGGGTGAGTTTTTGCTTGGCAAAATCGGCTCACTATTTCGCAAAGTACTTTTTATGCCACCATTTAAGTTGATAGATTCATTATTGGGTGCTGGTTTATCTGTGGCAAGAGCTGCCTTTGTTTTATATCTAGTCTCTACTTTGTTAGTTGTTTCATCTTGGAGTTTGGCAGATGAGTACATAAAGCCATCAAGGATATATACCTATACAGAGTCACATTTACCTTCAGTAATGAAAGAGGTAAGAGCAGAGATAGATAACCTGTTACAAAAAGTGAATTAATCTTCACTCTTTCCAGCATTTAATCCTTCAGAGATTAATTTCATAACATTTGGATCGGCAAGTGTTGTTGAGTCTCCTACCGCTCTATTTTCTGCAACATCACGCAATAGACGCCGCATAATCTTGCCACTCCTTGTTTTTGGCAGCTCCGCGACCACCATGATCTGCCTTGGTTTTGCAATCGGACCAATCTGTTTTGCCACATGATCTCGTAGCTCTTTAACTAAGGCATTCCCTGTGGCTGACTCAATGCCGCCCCTTAAAATCACAAATGCAACAATGCCTTGACCAGTCATCTCATCATTTGCACCAACTACTGCAGCCTCTGCGATCGCATCATGAGAGACAAGTGCTGATTCAACCTCAGTTGTTGAGATTCGATGTCCTGAAACATTCATAACATCATCTACTCGACCAAGTAACCAGATTGCGCCATCTTTATCTAGCTTTGCACCATCTCCTGCAAAGTAAATACCATCAAAGCGTGACCAGTATGTTTCTTTATAACGAATGGGTTCATTCCAAACACCACGCATCATCGATGGCCATGGTTTTGTTAAGACTAGATAACCACCCCTGCCATTACCGACTGCTTTGCCTTCATCATCAACAACCTCAGCTGATATCCCGGGAAGTGGCTTCATCGCACTGCCTGGCTTTGTCGCAGTTACTCCTGGTAATGGTGAGATCATGATTGCGCCAGTCTCTGTCTGCCACCAGGTGTCAACAATTGGGCAATTGTTTTTTCCGATTACCTCTCGATACCACATCCATGCCTCTGGGTTAATTGGTTCACCAACTGATCCAAGTAGGCGAAGGGAGGAAAGATTAGATTTATTTGGATACACATCCCCCCACTTCATCCAAGTTCTAATTAAAGTAGGTGCGGTATACAAAATGCTAACTTTGTATTTTTCAATTAACTCAAATAATCGACCCTTACTTGGGGTATCAGGGGTTCCTTCATACATCACCTGTGTTGCACCATTTATCAACGGTCCATAAACCACATATGAATGACCAGTAATCCAGCCAATATCTGCGGTGCACCAGTAGATATCTTTCTCAGGTTTCAAATCAAAAACTGCATGATGGGTAAATGTTGCTTGGGTTAAGTAACCACCAGTAGTGTGATAAATACCCTTTGGTTTTGCAGTAGTTCCTGAAGTGTAGAGAATAAATAAGCCATTTTCTGAGTCAAAGAACTCACACGCATGCTTATCAGATTGCTTATCAACAAGTTCATGCCACCAGACATCTTTTGAAGCGTCAAACTTTGTCTCTTGTCCAGTACGTTTAACCACCAACACATTTTTAACATTTGTTTTACCCTTAAGCGCCTCATCCACTGCAGGCTTTAACGCAAATGGCGCACCTTTTCGAAAACCACCATCGGCGGTAATTACCAAAGAGGCATCAGCATCTTGGATCCGAGATAACAATGAGTCGGCAGAAAATCCACCAAAAACTACAGAGTGCATCGCGCCCAATCTTGCGCATGCAAGCATGGCAATCGCTGCCTCTGGAATCATCGGCATATAGATCGCAACCCGATCTCCCTGTTTGATCCCAAGCTCCTTTAAAGCATTGGCAGCCTTGCAAACCTTTGCCAAGAGCTCTGCGTAGGTAATTGTTTGGGTATCTCCTGGCTCACCTTCAAAGTAGAAAGCAACTCGATCCCCCCTGCCTTCAATTACATGTCGATCAAGGCAGTTATAGGAAGCATTTAACTTCCCACCAATAAACCATTTAGCAAAAGGTAGTTGCCAATCAACAACTTGATTCCATTTTTGATCCCAGTGCAATCTACTTGCCTGTTTTTCCCAAAATGCTAATCGATCAGTATCTGCCTCTTCATACATATCACCTTTTGCATTTGCATTATCAACAAATGTTTGTGAAGGAGTGAATGTGCGATCCTCATAGGAGAGATTTTCAAAAGATTCACGACTCATAGTAAGGATGAGGTTATCAGCGATAAGTTTTCCCCACTAGAAGGGGATTAAAATTTTTAGTGCCAGCCTTTAGATAGGCTAGCTAGATCTGATAAAGCCCATGCAATAAAAATAGAAATGGAGCTTTATGTTAACCGCAACCTTAATCACCTTAATTACCCTGCTTGAGCGGCTACTTGCCTCCGGCACATTAACCACTGCCCTTTCAGCCCTGTTTAAAAAGGCGTTGCTTCTGCTTGGTGCCTATTAAGGCTTAATTTAAAGCACCCATTGGGGCGGTGATTTCCAAAACCGCCCCAAATGTGGTGGAATTAACAGCAATCCTGAGTAACTGAAAAGTATCCGCACGATGAACGTTTTCTGATCGAATTCATAGGGAGAAAAAATAATGGTACAACTAAAAAAATTAGATCAAATCTGAAATGCTAAGAAAAATTGCTATAGGTGGCAGAGCCTTAATTTATAAATTGGTGTCAAATCGAGACACCAAAGTAATTAAGGACTTACTGGGTCAAGAAAGTATTTTGTTTTTAGATTTAGGAGCAGCCGGGGGCATTGAACTTAGGTGGGAAAAAATTTCATCAGTCCTTAGATATGTTGGCTTTGAACCTGACTCAAGAGCGAGAGAAAACCTTCCCAATACGAAGTTTGCGAGTTATCAGTTGTTATCTGGTGTAGTTAGTGAAAATAAAGCCACACGAAAATTGTATATAACAAACGACGAAGGTAAAAGTTCCAACTATCACCCAAACGAAGAATTTTTGAACAGGTTTCCAAATCCCGGTAGGTTCACTGTAATCAAAGAGCTTGATTCAGAAGCCAATAGTATTGATTCAATGATTGCCGAGCCTGTAGATTTTATTAAACTGGACATTCAAGGAAGTGAATTAAACGCGCTCAAGGGTGCGGCGAATAGCCTAAGTTCAGTTCTTGGAATAGAAGCTGAAGTGGAGTTCTCTGAACTTTATGACAAGCAACCTTTATTTGGTTCTGTAAGTGAGTTTTTGAAAAAACACGATTTTGAATTTATTGATTTTGTCAATCTGCGCAGGTGGGAGAGAAATTCATTTAATGGGCTTGGTCAATTAGTGTTCGGAGATGGACTGTTTTTAAAGTCTCCAGAATGGGTCATAGAGCAAGAATTCTCTGGGCCAGAAATTAGAAAGTATCTTTGCATCTTGTATTTGTATAATCGATTTGATTTAATTGAAAGAATTTTTGACGAACAACCAAATCTATATAAGACGTTACAAAGATTCTATAAAAGTTATAAAAAGAAGAGAAATACCCTCTATTCAATCAATAAATTCAACTCTTTAGTCTCTGGATTTTACAAGTTTTTAGGAGCGGAGTATAGATCTCATGTTCTATACTAAGAGTCCTGTGGAATTTATATTTAAGTCATAATGCCAGCACTAGTTTTGCTAGGAGCTCAGTGGGGCGATGAAGGCAAGGGCAAAGCAACCGATCTTTTAGGGGACCGAGTTGATTATGTAGTTCGCTATCAAGGCGGCAATAACGCAGGGCACACAGTTGTTATTGGAGATCAAAAGTACGCACTCCACCTACTACCTTCAGGAATTTTATCCCCAAATGTAATTCCGGTAATCGGTAATGGTGTTGTGATTGATCCAGCAGTGTTGCTTGAGGAGATTAAAGGATTAAATGAGCGAGGTATTAATACCTCAAAGCTTAAGATCTCAACTAACGCACATTTGATAACCCCGTATCACCGAACAATAGATAAGGTCTCTGAGAGATTTTTAGGAAAATCAAAGATTGGCACGACGGGCCGTGGAATTGGGCCGGCGTATGCTGACAAGATAAATCGAATTGGAATTAGAGTTCAAGATCTATTTGATCAATCTATTTTAAAACAGAAGATTGAAGCAGCCCTTCATGATAAAAATCAGATATTAGTTAAGGTATTTAATCGCAAAGGAATTACAGTAGAAGAGGTAATCAATGAGTATTTAGGGTACGCCGAAATTTTAAAGCCTTATGTCACTGATACCTCATTTCTTTTAGATCAGGCATTACAGCAGGGAAAAGTGGTACTCCTTGAAGGCTCACAAGGAACATTATTAGATGTTGATCATGGAACCTATCCCTTTGTTACATCCTCTAACCCAACTGCAGGTGGAGCATCAACTGGTTCTGGAATTGGTCCAACAAAGATCACTCGTGTAATTGGAATTCTTAAGGCGTACACAACACGAGTTGGAAGCGGACCATTTCCAACTGAGTTATTTGATGAAGATGGTGAGGCGCTTAGAAAAATTGGTGGAGAGGTTGGTGTTACAACCGGACGCAACAGAAGATGTGGCTGGTTTGATGCGCCAATTGCAAGATATGCAGTACGCATTAATGGACTAACTGACTTTTTCTTAACAAAGCTAGATGTGTTAACTGGCTGGGAGAAGATTCCAGTTTGTGTTGCCTATGAGATTGATGGCAAACGAGTCGAGGAGCTTCCAGCTTCACAATCAGATTTTCACCATGCCAATCCAATATATGAGTACCTACCTGGCTGGAAAGAAAATATCTCAAAAGCTAAATCTGTTACAGATCTTCCAAAGAATGCTCAGGAGTACGTGAAATTCTTAGAGAAGATTTCTGGAGCTCCAATGAGTGCCATAGGTGTTGGCCCAGGAAGAGATGAAACAATTGTGGTTAGGGATTTAATCAAATGAGTATTACGCCAAATGTATTAGCGACAAGGTATGCCACAAAAGAGATGGTGGCAATCTTTGATCCTGTGAATAAAATTGTTAATGAACGAAAGTTTTGGATCACAATTCTAAAATTGCAGAAAAAAGCTGGGTTACCAATCACAGATAATGACATCAAGTCGTATGAGAAAGTAATCGAAAAAGTTGATTTAGATTCGATTGATAAGCGTGAGATTAAAACTCGTCATGATGTGAAAGCTCGAATTGAGGAATTTAATGCCCTGGCAGGAGTTGAAAAAATACATATTGGCATGACAAGTAGGGACTTAACAGAGAATATAGAGCTGATTCAAATTAAGGCAGCCCTTGAATTGATTGAATACAGAACGCTTCAAACTTTATTTTTGCTAAATGAGAAAATTACTAAGTATGAAAAAACCTATATGGTGGGTAGGTCCCATAATGTTGCAGCCCAGGTAACTACATTAGGTAAACGATTCGCATCATGTGCTGAAGAATTGCTGTTTGCCCATACCGCGCTTAAAGAATTAATTGCTCGCTTGCCCCTTCGTGGCATAAAAGGCCCAGTTGGCACATCTCAAGATGCGCTGGACGCGATGGGTAATAATTTTGCTAATTTAGAAAAAAGTATTGCTGAAGAGTTTGGTTTTGAAAATACTTGGACCTCAGTTGGTCAGATCTATCCAAGATCAGTCGATTTTGAGGTTGTATCAAAGTTATTACAAGTAGCAGCAGCTCCATCTTCAATGGCGACCACAATTAGATTAATGGCAGGTGCTGGATTAGTAAGTGAAGGATTTAAAGTAGGCCAGGTTGGTTCATCTGCAATGCCACATAAGATGAACTCAAGATCATCTGAGCGAATAAATGGGATGACTGTGCTACTTCGCGGTTACAACACAATGGCTGCTGATTTAGCCGGTGATCAATGGAATGAAGGCGATGTTTCATGCTCTGTCGTTAGAAGAGTTGTGATTCCAGATTCATTTTATGTTTTAGATAGCCTTCTTCACACCTTTATGACAATTCTAAATGAGTTTGGGGTATTTGAAGAGAGTATAAAAAATGAGCTAACTGAACAGCTTCCACTACTTGCAACCACAAATATTTTGATGGGATGCGTAAAGTCAGGAATGGGTAGAGAGGCTGCCCATGAAATTATTCAAAAACACGCCACAACCAGCACTCCAAGCAAATTCTTTGCAGCAATTTCTAGCGAAAAAGATTTTCCACTCTCACTCGATCAGCTAAACAATTTAATTTCAAGCCCGGCAGAATTTGCCGGCCTTGCTTTAGTGCAAACTCTTTCTGTTAAGGAAATGATCACTGGGCGAATAAAAAACAAGATCTCAAAGGTTGAATTAACAGAGCTTCGATGAAACATGATTTGAATTTGAAAACTCAAGTTAAACAGATACTTAAAGTAGTCCAAGAGCTAGCACCTGGTAGATCTGTTGAACTAAGAATTCCACCATATGCTGCTATCGAATGTGTTGGTGGAAACACTCATCGACGTGGTACGCCCCCAAATGTGGTGGAAATGAGTGCAGAAACTTTATTGAATTTATTGGACAATCCAGTTAAGTGGCAGCAATATTGTGATTTAGGATGCATTTCAGCCTCAGGCACAAACTCGAATTTGGGTGATTTATTTGCTGAAGTAAGTAAACTTATGAACTCTGAAGGTGGGAGTGAGTATGGCAAGTAAGTCAAAGCGGGCATTAATGAAACCTAAACGTGAATTTAAGAAAACTATTTTTTATTGGGTAGTTGCAATTTTTATTGTTAAATTGATAACAATTTTTAGTATTCAAGGAAATGCTTGGTTGGGTGCAGATGGGGAAAATTACATTTCTGCATATGAGGCACTTGCGAAAGATGGATTATTTTCATCTGAGAGCTTATTGCATTATTGGCCGGCTGGCTACCCAATATTTTTATTGGTACTTTCATTTTTAGGTAAGGCCTGGCTTTTTGCTACCCTAACGATTTTGCAATCACTTATCTACTCAGCTGCAGTATTTTATTTTGTCTACCAATTATCAAAAACTAAAGTACGTAATTATTCGTTTTTAGTAATGTTATTTTTACTACTAAATCCAACCTTATCACTAGCATCTATCTGTGTGGGCTATGAAAGTTTAGCTGCTTCGGGCTTACTGATTACTCTGGGATTATTAATTCAAGATTTAACTTCTAACTCAAGTAGAGTGTTTAAAAGAAATGTCATCCTATCTGCAATTACTATTGGTTTTATTTCTTTTCTTCAACCAAGATTATTGCTTTCTGGATTAGTTGGTATTGCAATTTGGGTTTTGGTTCGAAAACCAATTAAATCTGCCATATTAGTAATGATAGTAGCAATTTCGATTGTCGCCGTGTCACCGGCTTTATTAATGTTAAGAAACCAGAACGCAAATGGGTTTTCAGCAATTTCAACAAACTTGGGTATAACCATGAATTTAGGCGCAGGGGATGAAGCAGATGGTTCCTATCGGCCCAAAGAAAAGTTTGGTGTCCCTTGTACCACCATAGAAGGAAATGCTGCCCAGCAAGACAGCCATTTAGTTCGATGCGTAATTGATTGGTATCTAGATAATCCAATTAAGTCAGTAGAGCTATTGACAAACAAAGCGATTTTTTTCTGGTCACCGTGGTTTGGGCCAGAAGCTGTTGGCTCAATGGCTAGAAACCCTTGGCTGAAGGTAAATCCATTAGTTGATATTGCTTCAAATAGTGAAGAAGGTAATAAATTAATTTATGGAACAGTCGGAAAAATTATTAGTTGGGGTTGGATTTTACTTTCACTAACATTGCTAGTCATAGGTTTTTGGCGACTTTGGCGAATTGGTGGAGTTGAAAAAGTTATAGGAATATTTGCATTGAGTCAGATAGTTTTGAATTGGCTGATTGCGATGGGCACTTTAGGAGATCATCGCCAACGGTTACCAATTCTTGGCCTTAGTATTTTTCTTCAGGCAATCGGTGTTAAAGCCATGTTTAAGGGTAAGGGCAGCGAATTAGTCGACGGCCCGGCCCTTCCCTCCAAAGCTAAGGCTGATGCCAATTTAAATTGAATTTAGAGTAAGAGGGAAGTAACCTAACGACCTGACAGAGACTAGATTATTAAAGGAGGCCAGATATGGGACGTGGCCGTTCAAAAGCAAAACAAACCAAAGTAGCAAGAGATCTTAAGTACTCAAATCAGGATATGGATTTAGAGCGATTAGCAAAAGAGTTACACGGTGAAGTTAAAGCGGATAAAGGATTTGATGATGATTCCTCAAATGATAACTACACTCCCCGAAATTAAATAAATTACTAAATGCGTCCAACACCTTACGTTGCATCTTTAAGGGTTTATGAACCAGTAAACTCCTTTCTGCCAGAGGATCAAGCAAAGTGGAATCAAATCGCTATTACCTCACCAACGGGCTGGGATGAACAAAAGAAAGCTTTACGTAGAACAATAATCAACCAACCGACGGCACTAAAGCCAGATGGTGCTCATGTATTAGAGCATGAAGGCAGTAGATATGTAGCACCATGGTCAACCGCTGCCAGATGCTGGGCTGCCCTAGATGACTTTAAATCCACATTGCCTGCAACATTAGTAAAGTTTTTTCTGCCACAAAAGATTGAGGATGCAATTAATGTAAGCTCAGAGGTAGTGGAGGACAAGATTTCACATATCATTACCGCAACTTGGAATATTCCTCCTCGCTGGTTTTCATTATTTGAACCCTCAGATCGACTTCGCGGCGCCAATGATGATGGTGCCTACACAATCCTTAGGACCTCAATTTCTAATGCAAAACAAAGATGTCTATTTGCTCATCAAGCAGTTGTAAATGCATTTGGTCATGGGCCAATCGAAGAAGAGATAGCAGATCTACTCAACTGGCTTGGAATCTTTAATAGCCAATCAATTGTTGAATGTGATTACGGTGGGTTAGCTGTTTATTTAGAAAAATCCTTAGTAGAAAATGGTGAACCTGGACTGAATGCGGATACTTCAATCGAAGATGTTGCTAAATCTCTTGCAGGCTTAGCTGCAGGTGATGGAGCCTTAGCAGGAAAAGGTTATGAACGTTTAGTCACCAGATGGCGCCGGGTTGCATCTTTTGAGCAGGCAATGTGAGTTTCAATAAATTAAGTAAACTCAACTAATGAAGCGATTTAGTGGATTTGAAAATTCTGTAAGAAAGAATTTCTTTGTCTATATATTTTTGCGAAGGCTGGCACCTTTTATCTGCAGATTTATTGATCTTGAGGAAGGATTTAGTTTTTCAAAGCAAATCCTACCCCAATCAGCCAAGTATTGCATTCTAGATGTGGGCTCAAATGATGGCACATCTATGAGGATGTTTAGAAGATACTTTCCTTTTGTGAAAATAATTGCAATTGACCCAATTGCAACACCTAGGTTTAAGTTAAAAAATGTCACACTTATAAAGAGTGCAGTTAGCGAAAAAGAGGGCAGTAGAACATTGGTAACGCCAATTGTTAATGGAAAGCAACTCACACAATACAGCTCCTTTTACAAGGAGAAGATGATTACACAAATCTGCTCTGATATGGATCTAGTTGAAACTGAGGTTTCTACAATCGTAAATGAAGTAAATTTTAATACAGTTGATAATCTTGGTATAGATCCATTCTTTATAAAAATTGATGTTGAGGGAGCAGAGCTAGAAGTTCTAAAAGGATCACTTAATGTAATCAATAAATGTAATCCAGTAATACTGGTGGAGATTCAAAATGAGAATGCGTATGGTGCGATCAAAGAATTACTTTCTAACTATGGATATATAAATATTTCATCAGAAGAGAAATCTACAAAGCTAATATCAAAAGATTCCATCACTCCTATTTCAAGTTTTGAAGACGGAACCAATAATTATGTTTGGATTAATCCCTCTAAGCCTGTTAGTTGGCACTTTATTTAAGGCTGGGTTTGTTTACATTAAATCACCCACAAGGTGCATCAGTTGCCAAGAGGTATGCATTAAGGGATACTTGGCATATAAGGTATGAAAAGTACATTTTACTTAGTTCTTAGCCTAGATTGGATAGTGTAGTTGAGCCAGGAACAAGAGATTTTACTTACTCCTTCAGAGGTTGCAACCTTGTTTCGCGTTGATCCAAAAACAGTTACCAGGTGGGCAAAGGCAGGCAAATTAACATCGATTAGAACTCTAGGTGGGCACCGTAGATATAAAGAGTCAGAGGTTAAGGCCCTGCTTATTACAACAACAAGTCAATCGACTAAGAATGGTGGAAACTAATTGTGAGTGAAGATAAACAACCAGCTGAGGATTCTAAAGCGAAGATGCTTGCAGCATTAGCCAAAAAGCAAAAAGGAAATACCAGTGGCAAAAGTGCTGGTCCAACCTCTGGCTCAAAGGTTGGCTCCGGTCAAACTGGAGGAAGTGCACCAAAGATGCATAGACGCAAATCCGGTTCTGCCTAAAGAGTATCTTTTTATCAAATGGGGATTACAAATCAGGAGTACTTCTTACTTTTTGTAACCTCCTATTTACTAGTTGGCGTACTAACTCCTTTAATGCGCAAAATTGCATTGGCAACTAATGTTGTTGATAACCCAAATGCAGCTCATAAATCGCATAAAAAAGCAGTGCCTTATCTTGGAGGAGTTGCCATCATCATCGGCATCATCTCTATTTCATACTCCACATCCTTAGTTTCAGATTTCACATCAACTACTTTTTGGTTAGCAACATCAGTTCTTGGGCCAGCACTAGTTCTAGGACTAATTGGTTTATGGGATGACATAAAGAATTTATCGCCTCTTCCACGGTTTATTGCTCAAAGTATTGCTGGAATCTTTACTGCAAGTGTTTTGATAATCACAAATAACGTTGGTAACCCAACAGGCTCAAACATCTTTGACGCAGTAATTACTATTTTTTGGGTAGTTGGCATATGTAATTCAATTAATTTCTTTGATAATTTAGATGGTGGCGCTGCAGGCACTGTGGCAATTTCTTCAGCAACGCTGGCTTTTTTAGCCCTCACAGGAGATCAATACTTAATTGCTGCCCTAGCGACCGTAACAACAGGGGCAACACTGGGTTTTCTTGTTTGGAATAAAAGCCCTGCAAAGATCTATATGGGAGATGCTGGTGCTTTATTTTTAGGTGTATTGCTGGCCACTTTAACAATTCGATTAGAGCCAAATACAAATACACAAATTAGCTCATATCTGATGCCAGTATTTTTACTTGCAGTCCCAATTCTTGACACTACAGTTGCGGTGATCTCTCGCTTACGTCGACACGTATCACCATTTCAAGGTGGCCAAGATCATCTTTCCCATAGATTAATTAGAGCCGGTTTATCAAGAAAACAGGCTGCCATTTCCTTGTGGTTACTCTCAGGAGTTTACGGAGCACTTGCTATTTTGATTTCAAAGGCAAATTCTATTCATGAAAATTATTTAGTACTAGCTGGCACAGCCCTTTGGGTGGTTTTGTTTATTCTCTTCTTTAAGCAAAAGGATTCTTAGTTTTTTTCTTAAAAACAATTTTGTTTAGCACAAAGTAATTTATTGGTGCAATAAGTAAAATAGGAACCAGTTTTGCTATCTTTGGATCAATACTTAACACGATAAGCGCCTTAATAATTGAAGTTGAGACTAGCCACCAGAAAGCCAAGTTAACTAAATACTTAACCCCAGATCTGGAATGGTTCTGATCACTCTTAAAGGTCCACCGGTGATGGGTGAAGTAGTTCAAAGAGGTTGCTACAGCAGATGAAATCAAATTAACTGCAAAGACAGAGTTTATTGGGCCATAAAGTGTGATGAAAATTAAATAATCAATTAATGTAGTTGTCACACCAACTAGAACCCAACGCAACATTGAGTAGTCGAAGTACTTATCCTTTAACTCTTTAATTCTTGAGTTCATCAACACCTAACTTGTTATCAATTATCGGTTGTGGCTGAGGCCGGGATCGAACCGGCGACCTAACGATTTTCAGTCGTTCGCTCATACCAACTGAGCTACTCAGCCAATCAAAGTGCGGTTAAGCACTTGCGACCCAGACGGGACTTGAACCCGCGACCTCCGCCGTGACAGGGCGGCGCGCTAACCAACTGCGCTACTGGGCCTTACCTTTCGAAGCTGAAATCACTTCCAACCTCTTTGCGTCCCCAACGGGATTTGAACCCGTGTTAACGCCGTGAAAGGGCGACGTCCTAGGCCACTAGACGATGGGGACCTGAAGGAGAAGGGTATCGGTCAATTAAGGCAGATCAAAACTAGTTAAATGGGATGATTTACGCATGGAAATAATCAATAATCCCACGCAAGTTGATATTGTAAAAGCTGCCAAGGCTTTAATAGATGGCCAGCTTGTGGTATTCCCAACCGAAACTGTTTATGGATTAGGTGCTGATGCAACTAATAAAAAAGCGGTCAGCAGAATTTATTCTGTAAAAAGCAGGCCAGAAAACCATCCGCTTATTGTTCACATTTCATCAATTAATCAATTAGATAAATGGGTGGCAAACATTCCAGATTACGCAATAAAACTTGCTACAGAGTTTTGGCCAGGTCCAATTACATTAATACTTAAAAGAAGTGAATTAGCTAAAGATTTTATTACTGGCGGACAGGATAACGTCGGACTTAGAGTCCCAGATCATTCGATAGCTTTAGCACTTATTACTGAGTTTGAAAAATTAGGTGGGTTTGGTATCGGAGCGCCAAGCGCAAATAGATTTGGAGCAGTTTCTCCTACGACCATTGAAGCGGTTGAGCTGGAGTTAGGCGGTTATTTACAAGCCGAAGATTTAATTTTAGATGGCGGTCTAAGTGAAATTGGCGTTGAGTCGACCATTATTAATTGCACAAAAGAATATCCAGTCGTATTACGGCCAGGCGCAATAACCACCAAGATGATTGAATATACTACAGGCTTAAAGGTTCAATTTAATCAAGAGAAAATTGGGATAAGAGCTTCTGGTTTAATGGAATCACATTATTCACCAAAGGCAAAGGTTGTTATAGATGCGATTGCAGAACCTGGTGATGGTTTTATAGCCTTAGCAAACATACCTACTCCAGCCGGGGCAATTAGATTGGCATCTCCTGAGAATATTGAAGAGTATGCAAGAGTTTTATATGAGGCACTTAGAGCGGGTGACCAAAAAGGGCTGAAAAAAATCAAAATAATTCAGCCAGAGGGAGATGGGTTAGCTTTAGCGATTCGGGATCGATCTGGCAAAGCTGCATCCGGTAAAGGATCTGTCAGATAGGCGTTAGACTTTCCAACTTAATCTATTAAATAGGTATAAATTTGGGGCCTTTAGCTCAGTCGGTAGAGCAACGGACTTTTAATCCGTGGGTCGTCGGTTCGATCCCGACAGGGCCCACTCTAGTCTAAGGTGTTTTAAATCATTACAAACGTTCTTAATTTAAAAATTAAATAATTATCAAAGGTATTAATTTTCTATATGCTATGTACTATGTATCTACTCTCTATAATCTATGTTCGGAGCATTTAGATGAAAATTATTGTTCTTGGCAAAGGCTTAGTTGGTGCCGCATTAATTAATCGATTATCTCGCGATTCAAATTATCAAGTAATTGGTATTGCTCGCGCTGACTGTGATTTGCGTGACCACAAGGCAGTAGAGAATCTTTTCTCGACGGAAAAACCAGAGGTAGTTATTTTTGCGGCTGGAGTAGTTGGCGGTATTGAAAAAAATCTAAGTAATTCTTTAGACCTTATTCTGCAAAATTCTAGAATGATAATTAACGTAATCGAAGCCGCAGCGATCAATGTTCCTAGATTTATAAATCTTGCTCCTGCATGCGTATACCCTGCAGATATAGACCGAAGGATGCGGCCAGAAGACCTTTTTACAGGACAAATGGAAAAGTCAAGTCTAGGATACTCAACCGCAAAACTAGCTGGCATTGTTATGAGCAGTACCGTGAAAGAACAGCTTGGATTAAATTGGGTCTCAGTTATTGCTACAAATCTTTATGGGGATGAAGTCTTGACGGAATCCCACAATGCACACGTGATCCCTGCATTAATCAAAAGATTTCAAGACGCAAAGAATAATCGAATTCCAACAGTAGAACTACTCGGGGATGGTACACCTTTGCGTGAGTTTCTTCATGTAGACGATTTAGCAAACGCCATCGCATTGATTGTTAAACTAGAAAGTATTACAGAAGGAATTATTAACATACCAGGTACTGAAGCTATCTCAATAATATCACTTGCAGAATTAATCAAGACAATTGTAGGATATGAAGGTAGTTACACATTCCGTAAAGATGGCAAAAATGGAGCCAATAAGAAGCTTTTGGACGGTAGCAAGATTAAAGAATTAGGTTGGAGTCAAAGTATTTCATTAAGTTCTGGGCTATCTCGGATTCTAGTTTGAGAAATTTATTTAAATTTTATTTACTTGCAAGTACATTTGATTCTACTTCCGGACTTGATATTTTGATTGAGTCTCATAATAGATTTCGCACAAAAACTCTTTACTTTTTTCTGTTAGTGGCCCCCTTCTTGCAGCATTCAGTGCAGCATCAACTTGAATAACTTCCATGAATCCAGGTATTACAACATCTACAAAGTTTGAACTAAGAACAAAAGCTAGAGCTAGTTCTTCTAAAGGCATGTTATTGGAGTGTGCAATTTTTATCCATATCTTTCTAAACCCGTGCCAAGAATCAAATTGCTGCTGAGACCAATTTCTAAGATGATTAAATCGCGACCTAGGAGGTGATTTTTTTGGGGGCGACTCTGTTAGAAATCCAAAATTGTAAGGAGTACGGGCAATTTTATAAATAGAGCCACTTTTCATGGAATCAACATCTAGGAATGAAGCTCTTTGATCCATCAAACTGTAATTGAATTCTATGCTCTTTACCAATTTATCATTACTAATATGAGAAAAATCATTTGGAGATTTTAGTGATACACCAAAGTTAAGAATTGCTTTAGAATTTATTGCTGTTTTTAATCCGTAGTGATTTCGCTGCTCATGGAGAATTTCTTTAGGTGTTGGAGAATGCAAAAGAAAATAGTCCAAATAATTAGTTTGTAATCGAGATAGGGAGTCATTAAGAGAGTAATTCAATGCACGACTTGTGAAATTTCTTTGTTCACTTTTTCCGTCATGAGTAAGCCCAGCCTTAGAGATTAGAATGAATGTGCTTCTTGATTTGCTAGCGAGCACTTCTCCTAATAATTTTTCACTCCGGCCAGCACCATAAAGAGGCGATGTATCAAAGATTCGAATACCATTCTTAAATGCATAAGAGATAATATTTTTTGCTTTCACATCAGACAATCTTCCATATGCATATCCACCCAAACCCCAAGTTCCAAAGCCTAACTTAGCCAAGCTCAGCTCATGTTGATCGAAGTCGAATTTCAGTCGCATGCTGCAATTTTCTGATAATTTTCGACCAACCAACCAGTCGTCAGGTCAATTACTGATGCGATATTGCTGTACTGGAAATTTGATAACTTTTTGAAATAAGAATTATCGGTCATTTGATTGTATCTTGCCACAGTTAGTCCAGGCAATTCTGAAAATACTATTCGATTACGATCAATTCTAAGAGAGTCACAAATAATCTCAGCATATTCGCGAACACTAAACCCTTCACTATTTCCAATATTTATTAACTCAGGCATACTTTGTTGCTCAATTAGCCAGAAAAGCGCTGAGGCTATATCTACCGAAAACGTATACTCTCTAATTGGTGTCCCATCTCCATAGACCAAGTACTGTTGATTCCTTTCACCTAATTGTTGTTGTTCATAAAAACGCCTTATGAGACCTGCGAGCATCACAGATTCACCTTTCTTGAAATTCATAGCTGGACCAACTATTCCGTTAACTATTACAACAGATATCTGAAGGCCATACTGAGTTCTGTATGCTTTGGCGAGAGGATCCATCATTCTTTTTGCAAATGCGTAAGGAAAATCTTGCTCACTCGGTGGTCCGGCGTGTAAGTCCTTTTCAATTGCTGGATGTTCTCTATGCGCTGGGTATGCAGCCGTAGAAGAAATTAAAACAACCTTACTCACATTAGATTTAGCCGATGCCGACAAAATATTCATAGTCATGTTTATGTTCTTTTCAAACATATCAACTGGAATTAGTTTATTAAGGTTTGCACCACCAGACTTTGCAGCAAGATGCATCACGGTATCTGGTTTATGGAATTCAATGTATTCCCTCACAGCCCTTGAGTCAGTTAGTTCCAATTCTTTAGAACCTGTAAATAGAAATTCAAATTTCTCGGATTTATTTGCAGATACTTTTCTTACAGCCCAACCCAACGGACCATTTGCTCCAGTTATAAGAACTTTCAAGTGCACCCCTTTAATTTATATAAATACAATGGATAAAGTTATCTGAGATTATTCTAAAGCGAATACAATTCCCTGTAAACTATGGTATTTGCTTTAGGATTGTGAAACAAGGCTTAGGCTTACAAGAGATATGAAATACTTTTTCACCTTACTAGATGAAATTGTCAAAAAAGGTGCTTAGTAGAGGTAAATATGAGTATTTCGTTAATTTCAAGAAATGTTTGCATAAAGGTCAAACAATTTACATTTTGGTGTAAACTGAAACACATGGAAGATTTGGAAATTATCGCTTTCCGTTCAAGAATTCTAACGATTCTAACGGCTTGGAAGTGTGGATCTGGACATCTTTCCTCGAGCTTAAGTTTAATTGAGATACTTGTGGCACTTTTTGCCAAAAAATATAGCAATAATAATGAAAAAAAAGTTAGAATCATTCTTAGTAAGGGACATGCTGCTTTAGGGTTTTATTCGGTACTTTCCCAGTTTGGGCTTATTGATGCAAAAGAACTTAAAACATATAATATGAATGATTCGCGACTTGGATCTCACACAAGCAGAAAATCTCTACATGACGTTGAATTTTCCGCAGGTAGTCTTGGCATGGGTTTAGGATTTGGGTGTGGACTTGCGCAAGCTGAACAAATCAATAGCACTAGTAATAAAATTTTCGTACTACTTGGAGATGGTGAATGCAATGAAGGAAGCATTTGGGAGAGCGCAAATTATGCAGCTGCAAACAATCTTTCAAATTTAGTAGCAATTATTGATAGCAATAAGGTGCAAGCTGTGGCACGCGCAACTGATTTACTTGGTGATTCTACGCTAGGAAACACGTTTTCGGCATTTGGGTGGGATGTTGTAGAAATTAACGGACACAATTTTAAGCAAATTGAGCAAGCTCTTGCTATTAAAACAACTAAGCCCCTAGCAATTGTGGCTCACACAGTAGCAGGGAAAAGTTTCCCTTTATTCGAAAACCAAGTTTCCTGGCATTATAGTAATCCAACTGACGTTGATATTCAAACATATATTCAAATAACAGGCGCAAACAAGGTTGCTCAAGACTTGATTGATCTGTTTCAATGAGACGTGCGCTAGCAGATTATTTGTACGAAAAAGGAAAAATAGATGATAAAATAATATTTCTCACGGGCGATCTTGGGTTTGAAGTTTTTGATAAATTCAAGAAAGATTTTCCAAACAGATATATTAATGCTGGCATCGCCGAATCTAATATGGTTGCGACAGCGGCCGGGCTATCGTCTGCTGGTTTCAAACCTATAGTCTATTCAATCGCTTCATTTATGACTTCAAGGCCTTTTGAATTTATTAAGATTCTCGGCTCGTACAATAATTTTCCACTAACAATTATTGGAGCTGGTGGAGGATTGACTTACTCTGCGGGCGGAGCAACCCACCACGCATTAGATGACCTAGCTTTGATGCTAATGATTCCTAATGTTAATGTTTTTTCCCCAGCAGGACCAATAGAATTGAAAATGTGTCTTGAGTTTGCTCAAAACTCTAGCAAAACATCGTATTTACGGATTGGAAAATTTGGAGAAGTAGATCTCCCCCGAATAAATAAAGAAGTTATTACGCCAAATCTAATTCTAGAAGGAAAAAAAATTGCAATACTTAGTCATGGGAGTTCTTCAGCGGACTGTTTAGTTTCTGCTAGAAAAATAAATCAAGTCTTACCTGATTCCGTTGCTCTTTATCACTTCTCTTCTTTGCGTCCAATAAGTCATGGATCTCTCCAGGATATTCTTAACTCTTATTCAAAGATTTTAGTCGTTGAGGATCACTGGCCAGTCGGAGGACTTTATCAAATTGTATTGAGTGCACTGCAAGTGGCAAGTCGACTTTGTACTGTTGACCGACTCGGCCCCCCACATGAATTCCTAGAAGATCCTCTTGATAATTTATCTACTAAAGCAAGGTTTGATTTTGGAGAGAGTGCAATAATTTCAAAAGTGAATGAGCTATTGGAAAGATTCTAGAGTTTTTGATTTTACCTTACTAAGTATCCAAATCTTTATAGTTCAACAATTGAATAGTAGTTAAAATCTTTCATCTTATCTCACATAAGATTTAGACAAGTAAATATAATTCATATTCCGCAACTTAGAAAATATAATATTTAAACTATTTGATTAAGAATTGAGCAAAGAGTAACAATCTTGGACTTTTCTAGCTGTGGAAAATTTCCTACATACCAAGAAAAAAAGTGTATGTGGTCAACAATAGGAAAATTAGTAGCATTAAGTAAAGGGTATAGCTTTTTAATATAAGGCTGCCTTAATTGATTTCCACCACCAGAAAGACCTCTTCGGAACTCTATTTTTGCATCTCTTAAAGATATTTCTACTGCGTCTCGCTTCTCAATAGATGGCTCACGGAGAATAATTGGAAAAGCGTAGCTGGATGAGCCTTCAAATTGGAATTCTGTGTAGAATTTTTTTGAGTCTAAAGCGTTTAGGAAAAAACGGAAATTTTCAGTGCGCTTTATTATATTTGCGTCTAGTCGCTTAATCTGAGATATCCCCAGTATGCCGTTTAATTCAGTCGGTCTCATATTGTGCGATCCAAAAGCAAATATGAAATCTGGGTTTAAGTCTGGAAAGTTTATTTTATAGTACTGCCTTGTATTCTCAGAATCGCTCTCGCGGACCATGCCATGGGCACGCAGCATACGAATAGTTTGGTAGAAATCAAAATCGTTGGTGCTTATCATGCCGCCTTCAATTGTTGTCATATGATGTGCGTAGTAAAATGAAAAATTAGAAGCAAAACCTATAGAGCCTACTTTTTGGCTCTTGAAGCTAGCCCCGTGTGATTCGCAAACATCCTCAATTAGTAAAATTTTTTTAATCTTACAAAGTTCAAGAAGTTCTTCGGAAATAGCATTCAACCCTAGTACATGAGTTAGAAATATTGCTCTAGTGTTATTTGTAATTGCATTAGCCAGTGCATCAAAGTTAAAAGAAAGATTTTCAAAATTAATATCAATAAATACAGGAGTAAGCTTTGCGTGAATAATAGATGCTATATCTGACACCCATGTTAACGGAGGAACAATAACTTCTCCTGGTCCATAAAGTTCAAATATTGCTTGCATGGTGAGATCATTTGCAGAAGCCCCGGAATTAACCATTACAGAATATTTGACTCCAAGCCATTTACTCCAAATTTCCTCGAATTCCTTAACTTTTGGACCATTGGTTAATTTTGGGTCATCTTGTTTCAAATGCTCTATAAGTAAGTCAAGGTCTTCTCGCTCAATATTGTTCACCATAAGTGGCCAATCAAACATTTTAACCCCCTCTAATTAATTCTATAGGTTTAGGAAAGCATCATTTTAAAGTTAGCATTATTATATTAAATGATTCTAGTTGAACCTTCGTGAGAAATACGAATTGGTACGGCTACAGCAGGTGCCATCTTTTTGATAAAAACTTCTCTTATCTTCGGTTCTACCCAGAATAAGCAAAATCCACCCCCTCCTGCTCCTAATATTTTTCCACCTTCGGCACCAGCTAACTTAGCCCGAATAAATAAATCTTCTAATAACGGAGTAACTGCTGACGGATTCATTGCTTTCTTAAGTTCCCAACTCTCATTTAACATCGGGCCAACGAGAGAAAGATCGCCTTCGGATATAAAGATTTCCTTACATTTTACCGCTAATTCTTGCGTTCTATTCATCATTTGGGACTTTGAATCTAAATTATTTAGTAGTGATTTCGATATATCTGAACTTAACCGATCTATTCCTGAATAAAGTAAAACTATTCTATTTTCGACTTCTTCTAAATATTTTGGTAGTAAATTCAGTTTCTCCACCTCCCAAGTATCGCCAGGACCGAAATTTATAAAATTTAATCCACCCAGGGAACAAGCAATTTGATCCTGTGATCCTACTGCTTCATTCAAAGTTTTCTGCTCAAAATCGATTGCCAATTGTGCAAGTTTGTTTAGAGAGATTTTTTGGTCGTTGAGCCCATAAAGTGAATGTATTAGTCCTACAGCGAATGCGGAACTCGAACCTACTCCGCTTCGTGCTGGTAAATCACCATGATGATGTAGTTCTAAATTTATCCCCGGTGCAAATTTTCTAATTCCCTCACGCACTGCAGGATGTTGAATATCTGAACTATCATTACTTAATTCGACTTTAGAGTAAGCAATTCGAAAGTTATGTTTAAAAAATGGAGGTAATTCTCTTACATTGATGTAAGAATATTTATTTATAGCAAATGATATAACAGAACCGCAATGCTTTTGGTACCAATCTGGGTGATCAGTTCCACCTCCAAATAGAGATACGCGATATGGAGTCCTTGTAATAATCATTAATTTTATAAGTTTGAAAAAGGATTGTTTCCAAACATCCGTAAACCTTTTATGAGTTCCGCGATACCAGTAGATAGATTTAAAGATGCCTTCATTCCTGTCCTTTCAATTTTCTCATTTGAAACAACATAATTCCGTTGATCTGGATCCTTAGCAAATGGCGCATCCAAGAAGATAAATTCCGGTAATTGTATTTTGATTGCTTCACAAAGTTCTTGCTTGGAAATATTTGCTTCACTTAATCCAAAATTGAAAATCTCCCCTTGCATCTTTTCTGGATGTTCAATTGCGAAGCAAAATGCACGGCTTACATCTCGTACATGTACGTAATTTCTCTTGAATTGCCCCTCAAACAGAACAATAAATTTATCAGTCAAAGCACGATGTACAAAATTATTTACCAAAAGATCTAGGCGCATTCGCGGTGAAATACCAAACACAGTAGCTAGTCTTAGGCTAGTTGCTCGAGCATTATGCATCAGTTCTTGCTCTACTAATACTTTGTCTTTTGCATAGAGTGAGAGCGGCCTTAGCGGCGAATTTTCATCACAGTAATTATTATTTTCACCACTCCCATAAGCACTATTAGTTGTAGGCATAATAACTTGCTGTGCATTACTTAGTTGATTAAAAAGCCAGATTGTCGCATCTTTGTTAATTGAGCTGGCTGCCAAAGGATCTTTTGCACATGCAGGAGCTCCTACGATTGCTGCTAGTGGAATTACTACATCCGCTTTAGAAATATATTTTTTTACAGTCCCATAGTCCCGAACGTCAGCATAGACAAGGTTCAAATTTGGGTTAGAAATTACACTAGCCAAACTGGGCTGCCGATACATGAAGTTATCAATGACGGTCACCGCATACCCTTTTTCAAGAAGTTCGGGAACCAAAATCGAGCCAATATAGCCAGCACCACCAGTAACAAGAATTTTTTTCACTCTAAGGCCCCTCCAAATAGCGACTCTTCGACTAGTTCGGTTATAACATGATAAGCAACCATGTGACATTCTTGGATATGTTGTGTGTTGGTTGATGGTACCTCAATACTGATATCTGCTTCAGAAGTTATTGCACCAGAGGTCCGGGTGAAGGCAATCGTGCTCAGTCCTTTTTCTTTGGCCTTGTACACAGCCTGTAAGCAATTATCTGAAGACCCACTTGTTGTTAGCGCAATTAGAATGTCACCAGGGCGTCCAAGCGCTTCTACCTGCCTTGAAAAGATCCCAGCAAACTTAAAGTCATTAGAATAGGCAGTAATAAATGAGGTATCGACAGTGAGGGCGATCGCTGGTAACCCTTGCCTAATAATGTCTTTAGAAAATGTACTAACAAATTCTGCTGCAAAATGCTGAGAATCTGCTGCACTACCACCATTTCCACAAATAAGAACTTTACCACCGGCTAAGAAAGTTTTAGAAATAAGAGCAGCTGCAGATTCAATCGAATCTGCGCAATCTTTAGAAAATATTGAAAGAATTTCAATTAACTCCAAAATTCTAGTTGATGATATTTGCATAGAGCCCACGTCAACCTTTTCTTATTTGAGAATGGATGTATTTAGCTGATAACAACAAGTCAAGCGTAGCGTGTTCAGCGCTAGAAGAGTGGTAAGGCGTTTCGACAATTTGAATAGTATGGCATCCAATAGTTTGCCCAAAAATGATATCTGAATTTGCGTCACCAATCATGTAACTACTACTTATGTCGATATCATATTTAAGAATGGCTAACGTTCCAAGTCCAGGAGAGGGTTTTCTGCAGGTACAGAAGTCTAATGGAGCATGGGGACAATAAAAAATAAACGAGATATCTAATTCTTCACTTTCTAATAATTCTAGGACTCGTAGGTTAACCTTGTCGACCTGTTTCTTGGTAGCTAAACCTCGGCCAATAGCAGATTGGTTAGAAATAATTCCAAATTTAAAATTCAAAGATTTTAAGTATGTTAATCCCAGGATTACATTTGGCAAGAGTTCAACTAGATTTGGATCAGTAAGATATGGAATATGCTTAATTAAAGTACCATCTCTATCTAGCAATATATATGATTTTGCCAAAACCTTTCCCTTCACAATTTTAGATAAATGATACTCATCAATTCAAATTCAAATTAGTAAAGTCACTAAAAATTTCTCAAAACTAACTCACTGACGTGCATTCCAAAAGGAATGGACGCTGTCCAACCTGGGCTAACAGCATTTAGTACGTGAGTAGATCTAGAATCACCCTCAATCAAGAAGTCATTAACAAGCGTGCCGGTCTTTAAGTTAACCAGTTGAGCACGGATACCAGGTTGCATTTTCTCCCAATGCGCTACATCTTTCACCGATGGAACAAGGCGTGAAGCCCCGTCAACAAGCCGCGAGCTAAACAACTTAGGGAATTCTGTTTGAAGAATTTTGGGAAAGTCATGCGAATTTCCCTTCAACAGTGAATAAGCACCGAATAAACTTTCCTGAATATCACGCATATTCCATTTTTCAAAAAATGAGTACTGTTCACGATTTAATAATGGTATCGCAGTTGGCCCAATCTTCACATCATTTTGAGCAGAAATTGTTAGATGCACTCCAAGAAAAGGATTCAAAGGATTTGGAACAGGATAAACAAGTCTCTGTAAAGGCAATGAAATCTGATCAGTTCTTCTGTAAACTCCCATGAATGGAACCATTGAAAGTCCATCTCCAAATTCAAATAACTTGGCAATCCGATCGGCTTGAGTGCCAGCTGAATTAACAATGTGTTTAGGAAAATATTTGCCAGAGTTTGATTCAACACAACCTATTTTAGGTTTAAAATGAACAACCTGATTGAATTTCAATTTTCCGCCTAGTCTAATAACTTCATTTTGTAAGCAGGTTAAAACAAGTCTAGGATCCGAAACTGCGGTCGTTGGAGACCATATAAAACGCTCTGCCGTACGCGCTAGCGGCTCATAACTGGTTAAATACTTACCATCCAGTAGTTCTAGTTCTACACCATTTTGTAGCCCACGCACAAACAAATTCTCCAGCCTTAGTTCATCATCTTGCGTAGTTGTTACAACTACTTTTCCAACCTCTTTAAGTGGGAGACTGTACTTTTTACATATTTTTTTTATTGCTTGGTTTCCTTCGAGGCAAAATCTAGCTTTTAAAGAGTCAGGACTATAATAAAACCCAGCATGAATGACACCTGAATTTCTACCAGAAGCATGGAAACCCGATTCACTTTCTTTTTCTAAAATTGTTACTGAAATTTTTTCTCTCGACAAAAGGAGTGCGCGCGCTATCGAAAGGCCAATTATTCCTGCCCCAATTACCACCACATCAACTTCTTTAGACATCAAATTCTTGCCATCCAAGTCTGTTCTTGCGTGAAGAAGATTGCAAGTTTAGTGCCGAATTAGATTGTGCCAAAAATTTTCAGCATCTGTTAACTCTTGATATCGTAAATGTCCCGAACTAGCAATAGTTTTAGCGTAAGTCGGATGCTCAGATAGGAAGTTAAGCCGAGATAACAAATCTTTTTTTGATGAAAAAGCCAGATAGTGCACTCCTTCATCAAACAGTCCATCAAGAATCTTAGAACTGTTTTGCAAAAGTATAGAGCCTGATGAAAAGATTTCCCAAGTCCTGCCTGTAATGATGTCTACATCACCCTTCCAGGTGAAATTTAATCCGATTCTTGAATTTGCTAATGCATTTCTATAATCTTCATAGATTGGTCTGCTAATTGGCTGATGGCGATCATATGAAACTCCACTAACTACAAAACCGTTATCATTCAGATACTCCAAATATTCTCTTCTAGACTTATAAAGTCCCTCATCGCTTATGCCGCCAGAATAAAAAATAAAGTTTTCTCTCTTCTCAAAGTTAATGTATGGAAAATCTCTTACAGGAAGTGGATGCCATGAATAGTTATTAGCTTTATCCAATTTAATAAATTGATTATTAGGAATATCCGTCATAATATTTAATTGACCTATATGACTAATCGGCAAAATTCGCTTCTCCCAGAAATCTATGTTCCATGTATCCGGCCATATTTTAATTATTTTGACACCCCGATCATGTAATTCAGTAAGCAAACCAATAGAAGGAAATTTAAAAAATACTGGCACATACTGGATTAGAAATATTTTCAAATTTCGTTTCGTATGGAGATGAAAGATAACCTTCAAAGAATCTAGAATCCAAAATTTTGAGTTGTAATGCATATGCTTAAATTTTTTTTTATAACTATTTGGAATTGTCCCGAAATACTCACCATCCAAGCTTGGCTCCTTCAGCCCTCGGCCAGCGCGAGGAGTGATTGTAATTAAACGTTGCTCAACTAAATTAAATCTTGGCAAAAAATTTAAAGACTTCAATGCTTTAATTTCTATCCAATTGAAACTCGAGTCCCGTAAAGTCCTTAATATTTTCTTAATACTTTTTGCAAATATTGACAAGAAAGGCACCTTCCTATCCAAAATTTTAGATTTAGGCTTAGAGATATTTTCGAAACCAAAATCGTTCTTATGATAGACCAATATTCTAATCTACAACGTTAGCGTTGAGATCGACTAGTAGAGTAATTTCTTAAAGTCCTAGATACTGTGTAGATGAACGATCCAATAACCTGGGAAGAGCCAAGCAGAAACAAATCAATCGATGTTGATCAGCGTGTAGCCTACCAAAATGCATTTTCTGAATCTCAGCTTTCATTTTATGAGAGAATTCAAAGTTTCCCAATTTATCTTCAAACGACTTGTATACGAAAATTTATTAGCCGCTATGAAATTTATAAAAAAATATTAGACGTTCACGGATCAATAATTGAATGCGGAGTGTTAGGTGGGGGAGGGGTCTTTTCCTGGGCACATTTTAGTGAAATATTTGAACCATACAACCACCTTCGAAACATAATTGGCTTTGATACGTTTGAAGGTTTCCCCAGTATTAACGAAATTGATCTAAAAGATCGCGCTGATAAAGTTAAATCTGACATGCTTTTCCCTGGGGGTTTAAAATCAGAAAAACTACAAAATTTAGAAAATCTCATCAAAATTTTTGATTTAAATCGCCCACTTCAGCACATTAATAAAATTAAATTAGTCCCGGGAGACGCTATTAATACTATCCCGGAATATATCGAAAACAATCCTCAACTTGTCTGTTCTTTACTTTGGTTAGATTTTGATATTTATGAAGGAACAAAAGTGGCTCTTGAAAATATTTTACCAAGAATGCCAAAAGGTGCTGTAATTGCTTTTGATGAGCTTAACCACCCATTATGGCCAGGTGAAACTGTTGCACTTATTAACACGGTTGGGATCAACAATTTAAGAATAAAAAGAATGTCGTACGGATCAACAGTTTCATATGCGGAGATAGAATAATAATGTATTAATTTCTACTTAAATGTTATTATTAAGTCATTTAGGGCCTTTAGCTCAGTCGGTAGAACAACGGACTTTTAATCCGTGGGTCGTCGGTTCGATCTCGACAGGGCCCACAAGCGGATTTCTACAGCATTCGAAAGATTCTCAGGCTCAATTAAGGCTAGGAAGCTAGATTGACCCTATAGCAAGGCAACATTTATCCCCTTTTGGTGTCTTACTAGGTAGAGGGGTCAAGACGTTGGCTCACCTGAAAGCGGGAAATCAAAGTGTCACTTCGTAAGAAGGCTCAGGCCCCAGCGACTGTTGCTGCGTGGTCTGTTTCTGATTTATCCGCTCTTTATACCCAAAATCGCTCATCACTTATCGCTCAAGCCCGCCGAATTCTTCGAAGCGATGCTGATGCAGCAGAGGTTGTTCAAGATGCCTTCCTTAAATTTATCCTGGCAACTCCAGAGCTAGATACTGCAGACCGTGCGATGGCATATCTGCGCACCACAGTTAATAATCTATGTTTGAACGTAATCCGTGCAACAGGATCTCGTCCTAATTTAGTTGCACTTGATTCAGATACATCCCAAGAGCGCCTATCTGAGATCGCGGCCGAGAATCACATCCCAATGGATGCAACACTTGCTGCAGCAGAGGATGCTTCAATAATCCGCGAAGCACTTTCTCGGCTTTCAGAGACGCAACGAACAGCACTTGTTATGTGGGAAGTTGAAGGACGAACAACAAAAGAGATTGCCCAAGCAATTGGTACATCTGAGACAAATGTTCGCCATGTTGTGCAGCGCGCTCGCGCTTCATTCATTCGCGTTCTCACAGAATGGGTAGTGGATGAGAAAACTGGTTCTACCGCTCTTGATGCTCTTTCTGGAACTTATAAAAAAGCAGCCGAGCTTGCAAAGAAATCTTCAAAGGTTGCACTTTCATTACTGATCGTGATGGTTGCATTCCTTGGGTTTAACTCTGTAACAGGTTCAGAGTTCAATACACCAACTATAATTGCCAGCGCTAAGCAAGAGGTGTCGTCGACAGTTAACTCTGAGGCTAATAGTAATTCATCACAATCTGTAATAGAAGAAAATCTCTCAGCACAAAAGATAATTCAAGATAACTCAGCTATTAACTTCCGTACATCAAAATCATTTTTTGCCGGACTTTCAATAGATGGACTTCCAACCGGATTCACAGTCTCAGACTCTGCTGGTGAAGTTGGCTCGGTTGGTTTATCTGCACAATCAACAATTACAAACCCTGATGGTTATGTTTTAGTTTCATACCTTCAGACATACGGTGATAATGTCGTTAATTTACTAATGTCACAATCTGTCACAGTTGATGGCTCTGGTACTTCATACTTTGCAAGCCCATCAATTACGGTTGCCGGCTCATGGTTCCCATTGACCCAGACGGGATCTGCTTCAACTATTTCACGCCTGGCGAACGGCAATTACCTCCTAACAGCTACCCTATATATTGATTCTACGGTGGATTCAGTCCTATTTGTGGCTGCTACTGGTGGGTTAGATGTCGATGCGATTCCAAATGAGATAACTACCCGTATAATTTTGAACTCTAGCAAGAGCTCAATCCTTGCCCAGGCGATCAATATCAGCGCCAAAGGGGTCAAATAAATGACACCTGAAAAACAGGTTTCTCCTGTGATCCGGATATCACAGGGGGAAAGAGATGCGTCAGCACGTGCGACTCATCTCGAAGCCGCTACTAGGAAATTCCTAGTAACGACTAACGAAAGGAAACAAATGTCTACAAAGACAAACTTCAAGCGCATAGCGCTTGTTGCTGTTGCTTCTTTGGGTCTGGGCTTACTTAGCTCAGTGCCCGCGCAAGCACAGGCTTCAGGAGTAACAGTTACTGCAGTAAATGGAACCGCGGGTTTGCAAGGTGTCAGAACTGACTCCACAAATGCGGCGCTAGTTACTGTTAGTGCAAATATGGCTAATGCTGCAGATTCAATTATTGTTCGTGTTACTACACGAGCAATAGGTAGCGGTATTACACCGGCAACATTTATTCGATATGCGGATTCACTTACTCCGTCTATCGCTAGCTCAACACAAGTTGACTCTGTTGCGACTACCTCACGAGCAGATGCCACGGTTGCATATGCTGCAGCTGGTCCAATGAGCGCTACTGCCTTTACACGATCTGACACTGCTGCTGTGCAACTGCCAGTAACAGGCTCAGCTTCTACTGTTGGCGGTGCCGGATTCTTCCGTATTTCAGCAGGTGGAGCGAACACGTTCGTATCTGCGAAGTTCTGGGTACAAATGGACTCACAGGCCTCAACACGTGTTGCTGGTACTGTGGATTACACAGTTACTGTAATGAACTTTGATAACACCAGCGGAAATGTTTCAGAAACTTCTGCTAACTTCTCAATCACTATTGCAGCTGCTGCCTCAGATTCCAGAGTAGCAAGCCCTACTTACTCCACTGCTGTACTCCAAGAAGGTAGCTCTTTCACTGCGGGCTCAAGATTAGACTCTGCAGTTTCTGCACTTGCTACAGCTTCCACAACTGCAGTGGCTAGAATCGGAGTTGTTCTAAAGAACGCCTCTGATGTAGCTAACGCACGGGAGTCAATTACTGCAACGATCACTGCTGGTCTTATTGGAACGACAGCGCAAGGCTTTGGTCGTTCGATAGTTCTAACCTCAGCTATCGGGGGAGAAACCTTAGAAATTCGTCCTGATGGAACTGCTGGCGCAGCAACAATCACACTCTCTACGCCTTCAGTTACCTTTGCATCTAAAACGATGACTTTCTATGCGTCTACTCCTGCAACTATTGTCGCAACCAAGAGACTCAATACCGCCAAGGTAGGATCAAATGCCGGAGCGATAACAGTCGTGGCAAAGGATGCTAACGGAAACACAGTCGGTGGAAACACAACTATTTATGCATTTTCTGATGCATTAACAGTTGTCACTGAAACAGCAAGCGCATGTACTTTTGACTCTGCAAACGGCCGCCACTCATGTACCGTAACTGGTGCTGCAGCTGGTACAGCAAATGTCACAATTGGTACTGCTAGCAAGTCTGTTGTTTCTGCAGTTATACCAATGCTTGTTTCTAACTCTCCAGCAGCTACTCTGAAAATGGCATGGAATAAAGCAACATATGCTCCAGGTGAGAAGGCTTACCTGAGCGTATGGGCAGTTGACGCAGCAGGTAAGCCTGTAGCGCCACAAACCATTCCAAACCTAACAGCAGATGGCATCTCAACCTCTCTTGGGTTCACCGGTGCTGGAACTCCAGAACTACCAATCACAACTACTTCAGCTGTTTTGGCACAGCAATCTGCTGCGACAGGCTTAGAGTCACTAGAGCCTGTTCAGCGATACACTGTTTTCATGCCAGCTTCAGGTGGAACTGTGACTGTTACAGCAACTGGTGGTTCATCATTACCAGCAGCTGGACAGGTAGAAGTTAAAGCAACCGCAACAGTTACTGATAGTGGTGCTGCTGCACTAGCTGCAGTTAATGCATTGGCAACAACCGTTGCCTCACTTAGGACCTTGATTACAACATTAACAAACTTGGTCTTAAAGATTCAGAAGAAGGTAAAGGCTTAATCGCTTAACCATAATCTGAAGTAATTTCTTAGGCCCAGACTATTAAAATAGTCTGGGCCTAAGTTTTGTTATATGCTTCCGAAGTGCCGATAGTACAAAAAGTTAATTCAAGTACAAGGAAGATATCTTATGCGTATCTATTTGGTATACCACTGGTCACCGTATTCTTCTCAACGAATCTCAATGACCCATTTAATGTTCCAAAACAAATAATTTTAATCGTTATAAGCAGTATTTTACTTGTGGAAATCTCACTAAAGTATTATCTGTCACCAATCAAGCGAAAATCACCTGAATTTCTTATCTTTTTAGTTATTTCACTTTTTTGTGGATCACAGGTAATTACTTTATTGGTTGCAGATAATGCCTCCCAATCATTTTTTGGAGAAACTAGTAGACGTAATGGTCTGGTTACGTATTTGGGGCTTTCTATCTTGATGATTTACGGATTTAGGTTTTTTAGTAATCTAAACGCGACACTGTTTTACAAAATGCTATTATTTACAACCATCCCTGTTGTGGTTTATGGTCTGGTTCAGATTACAGGTAACGACTTTGTCGAATGGAATAATCCATACAATAACGCAATCGCAACTTTTGGAAATCCAAATTTTACTTCAGCTTTTTTAGCAATAAGTTTTGTGGCGTGTTTTGTTTTACTATTTATAAAGAGCATTAGCTTTATAATCAAATTAGTAGCTATATCTTTAAGCGTGTGCTCACTGGTCATCATTCTAGCCTCTCAATCTAGACAAGGTTTGTATGCAATATTTGTAGCCTTAGTTTTTTACTTAAATGTAAAGCTTTATCTGCAAAAAAGTAAATTAAGAGTTTTTGTTTATTTCTCCTCGCTGCTAATGGCACTGCTTTCAATTTTTGGGATGCTTCAAAAAGGACCTTTTTCATCAATCTTATATAAGGACTCGGTTAGTGTTAGGGGATACTATTGGCGCGCCGGTGTTGAAATGTTCTTGAATAACCCATTAACTGGAGTTGGCCTAGATCAATATGGGAATTTTTATAGACAGTTTAAAGAGTTAGAGTATGTGAACAAATTTGGATATGAACTTACCAGTACTGACGCACACAACACATTTATACAATTATTTGCTACAAGCGGGGCTATGGCTGGAATTTCGTATTTACTCTTAATCTTTATTGTTTATCTGAGCGGTTATAGATTTCTTAAAAAAAGTGCCAACACAAATGAACAAAATATAATGCTGGGTTTGCTAAGTATTTTTACAGCTTTTCAGGCTCAGTCTTTCATTTCAATCTCTAATCTGGGAATCAGTGTGTGGGGTTGGAGTATCGGAGGCGTTATATTTGGAATTTTTTATTACTCTGATGTTATTAATGATGATCTACATTCAAAAAATAATTTGCAATTCGCCAGAAAATCACAAGTAAATCTATTTAAACCAATTATTCAAGTATTTTTGTTGGTACCAGTGATGCTGCTTTCCATATATGTTTACAGATCAGAGTCTGATATGTTTTTGTTGAGAGGGATAGCAAATCCCAGTTTTCCGAATAACAAAATTGCTGTACAGGAGTACTCGAATAAGGTCTTTTTAAATCCATTTTCTGATCTATACCTCAAGATAAGGAGTGCGCTTTATTTAGGAGATATGGGGCTAATGGAGGAAGGTTATTCAAAAATGCAAGCACTAGAAAAGAGCTATCCAGATAATTATGAAGTTTTATGGAGCCTTGCAATCTACGAAGAGAAGCTAGGTAATATTGAAAAAACTATTAACACAAGATTAAAGATCAGTGAAATTGATCCGTATAACACAAAGAACTATCTAATACTACTAAATCTTTATAAAATGCAGAATAATACTGTGATGATGCAAAATATGGTTAGGCGAATCATAACTTTGAATAAAGATGGCCAAGATGCTAAGGACGCTTTGGAAATAGCGGGCAAGAGTTAATGAAACAAAAAGTAGCGGTTATTGGTTTAGGTTATGTTGGTTTACCACTGGCAATTGCGGCAGCAGAATGTGGTTTTGAAGTTATTGGAATTGACATTAATGAAACAGTGATTAAATCATTAAACTTAGGAGTGTCTTCAATTGAAGATGTATCAAATATTCAACTAGCTAATGTACTGAAAAGTAGAAAATTTACTGCGACAACAAGTTATGATGAATTAAATGAGATAGAGTATTTTGTGATTTGCGTTCCAACACCGTTAACAGATTCAAAGAGCCCAGACTTAAGTTACTTAGAAAGTGCAGCCAAAAGTATATCCAGAGTTCTAAGTAAAGGTTGCCTGGTGATCTTAGAGTCTACTGTAGAGCCAGGCACTACTAGAGATTTGTTGCTACCAATACTAATGGATGGGTCAGGTTTAGATTCGAGCGAATTCGAATTAGCTTTCTCACCCGAGCGAATAGATCCAGGCAATTCCAAATGGAGTTTACAAAATACCCCAAAAATCGTTTCTGGCTTGACGCTTCAAGCAAAGAACCGGGCAATGGAATTTTACTCAAGTTTTGTTCTCCATTTAATTGAAGCCAATTCAGTTGAGGTGGCAGAAGTAGCAAAGTTATTAGAGAATAGTTTCAGGTTGATTAACATATCATTTATTAATGAGTTCTCAGAAGTTTGTGAGAGATTAGGAGTTGAAGCCACCGAGGTAATAAAACTAGCAGCGAGCAAGCCCTATGGTTTTATGGAGTTTTATCCAAGTTTAGGCGTAGGTGGACACTGCATTCCTGTTGACCCTTTGTATTTAACTCATAGAGCTAATCTAGTCGGTTCAGCTAATAAATTCATTAATTTGGCATTTGAAGTGAATGATAACCGGCCAAAGTACTTTGTGTTAAAGGCTGAAAAAGTTCTGAAGGGACTCAATCAAAAGAAGATTATAGTAATTGGAGTTGCATACAAGAGCAACACTTCTGACACTAGAGAAACTCCAGCAAAAAGTCTTATTTTACAGCTCAGGCAAAAAGGCGCGAAAGTGTTTTGGCACGACAACTTGGTCAAACATTGGAATAATGAAGACTCTACTCCTTTAGGAGCAGGTTTTGATCTTGCCATTTTGGTCACGCCTCACAATAATCTTGACTTAACACCGCTAGGTGATATTCCAATGTTAAATACTCGAATGTCCCTGTAATGAAGTTTCTAGTAACAGGTGGTGCCGGTTTTATTGGGTCGCATCTTGTTGAAAAATTGGTTGGAAGAGGGGATGAAGTAGTAATTCTTGACAACCTATCTTCAGGTAAAAGAGATAATCTGCTTAAGTCAAAGGAAAGTGTAAGATTTAATCAGGGAAGTATTTTAGATAGAACAATTCTCAATAGGTTGGTATCTGAGAGCGACTATGTCGTGCATTTAGCTGCAGCTTTAGGAGTTTTTAACATTATCAACAACCCATTAGACAGTTTAAAAACAAATCTAACTGGAAGTGAGATTGTTCTCGAGGCTTGTAATGAGTTTGGCAAGCCTGTAATTGTTGCCTCTACTAGTGAGATTTATGGAAAAAACGACAAGGTGCCTTTAAATGAAGAGGATGATCGGATTATTGGTCACCCACTCAAATCAAGATGGTCATATAGTGAAGCAAAAGCTGTTGATGAGAGCCTTGCTTACTTCTATTACTTAGAGAATAAACTACCAATTCGCATTGTTAGATTCTTTAACACAGTTGGCCCTCGTCAGGTCGGCCATTACGGAATGGTTGTGCCAAGGTTTGTAAGCGCAGCTCTAAAAAATAAGCCACTTTCTGTATATGGTAGCGGTGATCAAATCAGATGTTTTTGCCATGTAAATGATGCTGTTAGAGCCCTTCTTTCAGTGATGGATTCAGATAAGGCAGTTGGTGAAGTTTTTAACATAGGAAACAACCAACAAATCTCAATTATGGAGTTGGCCAAGAAAGTTATTGAAATTACTGGATCAACTTCTACTATCGAAAAGATAGCCTATGAGAAGGCATATCCAGCAGGTTTTGAGGATATGCAACGAAGAGTTCCTGATATCTCAAAGATTAAGCAAGTTTTAGGCTGGCAACCTGAAATCAACTTAGACCAAATCATAAAAGATATCGCTGCCTATAATTCAAAGTAACATCTCTAACAGGCTAACGAGTATGACCACTGGTGGCTTTAGCAGCAAGCAATTATTAGAAGAAGAGCAAATATTGAAGCTGCCCTCTTTAACAAATTCAGATGCAGTTGAAATCGGTGAGATAGCAACCACTTTTGGTAATCAAAGAAGTGCTCCTATAACTGCCCAGGTTCGAATTGGTGATTGGATTGTTTATCAAGCTTCATTAGAGGGGTCAAAACCTGAAAATGATTGGTGGATAAATCGCAAGGTTGCCGTGGTGATGTTAAAGCAACATTCAACTATGTATGAAAGAGTTTTTGCTGAAGAGCGTGAAGTTGATTGGCATAAAGAAAATAACTTACAGGATGAAACCCATGCAATTCATGGTGGCGCCCTTCCATTGATCACAGATGAAGGTTTTAAGGGGATTTTAATTATTAGCGGATTACCTCAAGTCGAGGACCATTTATTTGCAGTTGAGGTATTAACTGAGTTTTTGGCTCGAAAAGGTGAAGAGCTTTAGTGGGTCAGGTCTGGGTGGCAGGTGAGGTCTTAATTGATTTAATTCCAGAAGGTGCAGATCGTAAGCCTATTGTTGGTGGTGGGCCCGCTAACACAGCGAAAGCGCTTTCAAAGCTTGGTATTGATACTCAGCTTATTGATGGGATTTCATCTGATCAGTATGGCCTGATGGCAAAGAAAAAGTTAGTAACGGCAGGTGTAAAACTAGATTACGTAAAGTATTCAGATAAGCCAACCTGTTTAGCAATTGTTTCACTTAGCGATTCAGGATCAGCCACCTATGAATTTGTAATTGAAAATACCGCCACCTTTGATTTCACTTCAGAGTGGTTGCCAAATCCGCAAACTGGTCGGCCATCCCTTCTTCATATTGGAACCCTTGCCACAATAATTGAACCAGGAGCATCCGACTTGTTTGATTGGGCACAATCTGTAGCAAAGGTTGCACCTATAGTTTTTGACCCAAATATTAGGCCAGCTGTAATAAGTGATCGCATGCAATATGTAACACAGGTAGAGAGATGGATAGCGATCTCATCTGCCGTAAAGGTAAGTGATGATGATTTAAAGTGGCTTTATCCATCCGATGAAATTAAAGAGGTTGTTAACGATTGGCTTACAAAAGGCCCATCTCTGATTGTGGTCACATATGGTGATAAAGGATTAAATGGATACCGAAAAGGTAAAGTAGTAAGTGTTGAGGCTGTAAAAGTTAAGGTGGCTGACACAGTGGGTGCCGGTGACACAGTAGGTGCTGTTTTGGTTGAAGCGATTATTAAAGATGGTTTGGCTAGTTTGACGGGTTCAAGGCTTGAAACCATGCTTAAACGGGCTGCAAAGGCTGCTGCCATTACAGTTTCCAGGGTTGGTGCTAATCCACCAAGGAGTGAGGAGCTAGAGTAATTGCTGAATATTGATTCAGATCAGATATCAATTGCAATTGATTTAGATCAGGGAGCACGTCTTGCATCTGTGCAATGGCGGGATATGCAATTTGTGGTGCCATTTAGGGGACAAGATCTAACCTGGGGTTGGTTTGCTATGGCTCCTTTTGCTGGCAGAGTAAAAAACGGTGTGGTGCGAGATTTAAAGGATAATGAATATCAACTGCCAACAAACTTTGATCCACCACATGCCTTAAATGGCCAAGCAGTACTTTCGTCCTGGGAGGATTTAGGAGGAGGAAGACAATTCCTAGAACTGCCTTCACCAAATGATGGCGCAACAGTTACGCAAAGTTATGAGATCTTAGATAACGCCATTCGCTGGTCACTTGAGTATGAAGCAAACGGATGTGAGCTGCCAGTAACTCTAGGTTTTCACCCTTGGTTTGCCCGTGAGATAGGCAAAGGTGATTCTGCAGAGTTATCTTTTAAAGCAAATAAGATGTTTAAAAGATCAGGTGATCAGATACCAACTGGTGAGTTAATACCACCATCTACTCCACCCTGGGATGACACATTTGTTGAGGTTTTAGGAACCCCTGAGATTATCTGGCCAGGGGCGGCAAAGGTCACGGTAGAAAGTGATACCCCTTATTGGCATGTATATGATCAAGATGAGGACGGTATTTGTATTGAACCAGTTACCGCACCCCCTGATGCCCAAAACTTAAAGATCCAAGGCGAGAGTTACATTGAGTGCTTGATTACATTCAGTGAAGATTTTTGACTTAAGCAAAGAATAACTCTTGATACAATTTCTTTGATCCTTCGTTGAAAGAATGCTTACGAATAAGGGACCCTCACGGGTCCCTTATTTTTATACTACCTATGGTGGGATTCGAACCCACATCTGACCCTTCGTTAAAAGACCGCTCTATCTAGTTGAGCTACATAGGTAGCCCGCAGATGATAGAAGTTTCAGGAGTTACAAATTTAATAAAGATAAAATCTGTGGATACTTACTTACCCACTTTATACATAACATCACTACCAAACTCAATAAAGCCAAGTGACTTGTAGAGATTAAAAGCTGGTTTATTCTCAACCCCAACATATAACATCACATTGTTTAACCCTTGATACTTTAAGTAATCAAGTCCGGTAATAGTTAAATCTCGTCCTATTCCTTGTCCTTTGTAATCTGGATTAACTGCTAAAACATAGATCTCACCTAGCGCCTCATGTCCATGATCATCATCTGAACCAGCGTGTGAATGAGTATGAGCGCCATGTATTTTGGTCCAGCAAAATCCAATTAATTCTCCCTTATCCTCTGCGACAAAAAAACCTTTATCATCAAACCAAGATTCATTAATTCTTACCTTTAAATCATCCTCACTCCATCCGCCTTGATCTGGGTAATTAGTAAAGACATTGTTGTTTAAAGCAAGAAATGCTTGATTATCAAGACCAGGGATAAATGTGCGGATTGGGTATTTGGAGGTTACAGGTTGTATTTCACCAAGAGACTTACTCATTAAAAGATTTGACCAAAGAAGTTCAAGCTTTAAAGAGGCAGCAATAGCTTTTGCCGCCGGCAGATCACCATGTGACCAGATTCGAGTCTTATTACCGCATTTTTTTATAGCCTCTTTTAATATCAGAGCTCCCAAACCCTTGCCTCGATGTTGCGGGTGGACAACCGCTTCAACACTTGGGCCTGCAACCAGATCAGTTGTATCAAGGTGTGCGTAAGCAATTACTTCTTTGTTTTCTTCAATTACCAAGTGTGAATCTGATTTATCACCACCATGGCGAAGGTGAAGCAGCACATGCTCTGCGATGGCAGGTGTGCCATCAAAATCATGAGCAGCCTTAATTAGGGATAAAACACTTTCTTGTTGGGATTTAGAGAGGTGATTTAAATGCTGCAAGGGGTGTTAATTAATATCTGCTGTTGTTTGATTATTTTGTACTGAAAAGCGGTAGCCAACATTTCGCACTGTTCCAATAATTGCCTCAAACTCAGGGCCTAACTTTGAACGAAGCCGCCTAATATGAACATCAACTGTTCTAGTGCCACCAAAGTAGTCATATCCCCAGATCTCTTGGAGTAATTGAGATCTGGTAAATACTCGGCCTGGGTGTTGGGCTAGGTACTTAAGTAATTCAAACTCTTTAAAGGTTAGATCAAGGACTCGTCCCTTTATTTTTGCTGTATATGAGGACTCATCAATTATTACCTCACCACTTCTTATCTCACCAGCAGATGGATTACTTGCTAACTGCGCAATTGCGGTCTGCCTAATCACAATCCGAATTCGAGCATCAACCTCGGCAGGACCTGCGGTATCAAGGATTACATCATCAATTCCCCAATCAGCATTAATTGCAGATAGCCCGCCTTCTGTTGTAATAACCAGAATCGGAACATCTACACCTGTTGAGGTAATTAACTTGGTAAATGATTTTGCAGCTGGAAGGTCACGACGAGCATCAATGAGTAAACAATCAACTACTGGTGGCTCAACTAATACTGAGGCCTCAATCGGCAAAATCTTCACATCATGCTGCAGTAAGCCAAGAGATGGCATCACATCAGCGCTAGCACCGCTGGAGTTTGTAAGTAGAAGTAGGCGTGCCATAAGAGTGCAAGAATACCTCTATGGAAAGTTTGCTGCCACTTCTTTTACTGATCTCACTCACCTCAGTAATTGGGCTGCTTCTTCGCGCTAAAAAGGGTGTAATAAAAAGAGCAACACGGGTAAAAATCTCAGAGGGTGAATTTGGTGGAAAATATGGCAGCCGTCTTACTATCCTGCAGTTTTCTACCACCTTCTGCTCTGAGTGCCGAACTGCAAAAGCAATTGTTAATGATGTAGTTAAAGATTTTAAAGATACCGCCTACGTTGAAGTTGATGCTGAATCCAATCTTGAGTTAGTCAGAAGGGTTGATATTCGCTCCACTCCAACCACCATATTTTTAGATAGCAAGGGGTTTGAGATTGCCAGGGCAAAGGGTGCGCCAAAACGTGATCAACTTATCAAGGCGATCAAAGCTATCTAGCACTTTTGTGCAAACACTTTGCAAGAAGTAATCCAATAAATATTATAAAATCTGCTCATGTTCTTTATACAACCTGTTTACTTCACAAAGCGGCGCGTAATTGATTTTGCCCGAAACAAGGGTTGTATTTGTTGGATAAATAGTTAATTTATTTTTTAGTTTTACTAAATTAATTTTATTTATCTAACAAAGGAGAAAAAGTGTCAAGTAGTATTCAAACAAAGCCCGAGCGTTTAATCGATGCTAGAGGTCCAAGATATACAGCAGCAATTACAACCTTAGTTTTATCAGCAGCACTAGTTACAGAGTCTAATTTAATTATTGGATTTCAATTTGCAGTCTTTTTATCAGCTGTTTTATTTGGACTTCGCAGATCCCTCTATGGCTTTATCTATCGTAACTTAATTCAACCACGGCTTTCTGGGCCAGTACCTAGTGAGAATGAGGCTGCTCCAAGATTTGCCCAATTAATTGGCGCACTCTTTGCTGCTAGTGCTTTGCTTGGTGGCCTAACTGGAAACACATCCGTGTTTCTAATTGCAACCAGCTTTGCACTTGGCGCAGCTTTTTTAAATGCTGCCTTTGGTTTTTGCTTAGGTTGCCAGTTTTATTTAATCCTCTTTAGGGTGAAATCTCGCATAACCTCTCGTAATTAGGCGGCAGAAGATAGCCAGTTAGACTTATCCCATGGCTAAACCAAATGAACTGCGGGAAAAAGGGCTTCGCCTAACGCCACAGCGTGAGTTAGTGCTGCAAGCAGTTAGGCAGTTAGGCCACGCCACACCGGAGGAGGTAGCAGAGAAGGTTCGAGCAACCCATCCTGGAATAAATCTTTCAACTGTTTATCGAAATCTTGAAACATTAGAAAATGTTGGTTTAGTGCTGCATACTCATTTAGGCCATGGTGGTGCGACATACCATGCAGCAGAGGAGTTAACCCACTTGCATTTAGTTTGCTCTGAATGTGAATCAATTGGGGATGCACCAATTGAGACTGCTGCAAATTTTGTTAACACCTTGGCGGACGATTACGGATTTAAGACAGATGTAACACACTTTGCTGTTTATGGATTGTGTAGTAAGTGCGCAAATAAATTAGGTAAGTAATGAGCGCTGTTCTAGTTGAGTCAGGTCCAGATAAGGGTGCTATTTGGCACTTTGGAGAGCCAAATCAGGAGCAAAAAGCATTAGTGGCAGCAAACGCTTGGGCAGATCTATCTCACCGCGGAGTTATCTCAATCTCAGGCAAGGATCGCCTTACCTGGCTGCATGCACTAACTACCCAGCATGTAGAAAAGCTAGAGGCTGGCAAATGGGTTGAAGCTTTAATACTTGATGTGCAAGGGCATGTAATTGACCAATTGTTTTTGGTTGATGATGGAAATACCGCCTGGTTACACACTGAAAACTCTCGAACACAAGAGATTTTAGATTACTTAAATAAGATGAAATTTATGTTAGAGGTTGAGGTTAAAGATCAATCAA